>Ga0068714_10000446_pt1 | contig 80371 bp, 66 predicted proteins | sample MTBNYHSulfiMetaG_FD_62988 | JGI IMG/M metagenome (GOLD analysis project Ga0068714, IMG submission 62988) | Enrichment culture microbial communities from rom New York Harbor, USA that are MTBE-degrading - MTBE-NYH (New York Harbor Sulfidogenic)... | ecosystem: Environmental > Aquatic > Marine >...
AGAACACGAAGTTAAGAAATAAATAATCAGAGAATACAGATATAATTATCCGCAGATTACACCGATTAGCGCAGATTAAAGAATCGCGGAAATTGTTTCGCCGGCGAAACCTGACTACAAACAAGGAACTTTTGACGCCGGGCCTGAAAAAAAAGATAATTAATCCGCAGATGGGCGCAGATATATCAAAAATTAAAAATAAAAAATCAAAAACACATATCAAAAATCAAATATTTATCCTTGTCTTAGTGTCATTTTACATGAGGGTAACAAATATTATTCGCAGATTTTGAGATTGCTTCGTTGCCGCCCGCCGTGCTAGCGCCCGTCGCGACAGGCGCTCCTCGCAATGATATTCTTTAAAAAGTTCAACGTTGAAAGTTGAAAAGAAACCCCCGGAAGTGCCGGGAAGAATAAGAGAATAAGGAGAACCCGGCGCTGCGCGAGAGAGTTGAAAGTAGAAAGTCGAGAGTAGAAAAAGAAGAATGTCAAATGAGGGAGATTAAATAAGAAAATAAGGAGAACCCCCTGCAGTGCAGGGGGCTAACAGTTAAAGCAACCCCGCGACACGTCGCGGGGCTAAACATAAATAGTTAGCAGGGGCAGATTGCGGCCACCTATTCGAAGGCTTAGTTGTTGTCAGGGGCGGGGTTATCTGGTATCCTACTTGGGTTATGCCTATAAAAGCGATAATATTCGATTTGGGGGAGACGCTGCTGAATTACGGCAAGGTAGATGCTGACGAGCTGTTTGGGCAGGGGGCACATCTAACATATGAATATCTACAGCAGATAAGCGGAGGGGCAGATAACTTGCCCCCTTTCAAACGATATCACCGACGGCATTGGTTGTCCATCCGCTGGCATTACGCGATCTCGGTTCTAACGCGGCGGGAGTTTGATTGTCTGGCACTTTTAGAGGGCAAGGCACAGGCGATGGGGCTGGGGCTCGATGAAAGGCAATTGCAGGAGCTGGCATGGCTGTGGTATAAGCCGCTGGGCGACGCCGCTACGATTGAGCCGGAGCTACACCGATATCTGCAGGAGCTTGTGGATATGTCGCTTAAACTGGCGATAATATCCAATACCTTTCTGCCGCCGGCGGTGCTGGATCGTCAACTGGAGAAGTTCGATCTGCTGCGATTCTTCCCGGTGCGGCAGTATTCCTCGGCGATAGGTTATCGCAAGCCGGACCGGCGGATTTATCAGAGGGCACTGGATTTATTGGGAGTAGGGCCGGCAGCGGCGATTATGGTGGGAGATAAGTTAAGCGAGGATATTAAAGGGCCGGGTAAATTGGGGATAGCGGGCGTTTACAAACGCGGGGCTAACAACCAACAGCAAAAACTTTCGCCCGGCATACCGGTTATCAGCAGCATCGCGGAGCTGCCGGAGCTGATAAAGAAATGTTCAAGGTTCAACGTTTAACGTTCAAGGATACTAGTATATATCAAAAATCAAAAATTAAAAATCAAAAACACATAGAAAAAATCAAATATTTTTTCTTGGCCTATGGGTTATTTTGGATAACAAGCATTTTACGCAGATTTTGAGATTGCCGCGGGGCTGCGTGAGAAAGTTGAAAGTAGATAGTAGAAAGTAGAGCGTAAATAACAAGGTGGTCTTTTTGATGTGAGGGTAGGTGATATGAAAAAGATTGGTCGGCGGGAATTTTTGGCGGGGTCGGCGGCGACGATAGCGAGTTTTTCGATTGTACCCCGTCATGTTTTAGGTGGGGCGGGGTTCAAGGCGCCCAGCGAGAAGCTCAATATCGCAGGGGTTGGAATCGGGGGGATGGGCAGGGTGGACCTGCAAAACGTCAGCGGGGAAAATATCGCGGCACTATGCGATGTGGATGAGGAATACGCGGGCAAGACCTTCGCGGAATATCCGCAGGCGAAGCGATATCGCGATTTCCGCAAAATGCTGGAAGAACAGAAGGATATCGACGCGGTAGTGATAGCCACACCGGACCATCTTCATGCAGTAGTAGCGATGATGGCGGTCAAGATGGGCAAGCATGTTTATTGCGAAAAGCCATTGACGCATACAATCTATGAAGCGAGGGCGCTAGTGGAGGCGGCGCGGAAGGCAAAGGTAGCTACGCAGATGGGTAACCACGGCCATTCCAGCGAGGGGATTCGGCTGGTATGTGAATGGATTTGGGACGGGGCTATCGGAGACGTGACGGAGGTTTACGCCTGGACGCCGCTGGCGGCGGGATTATGGGCGCAAGGTGTGGATAAGCCGAAGGATAAGCCGGCGGTACCCAAGACGCTGGACTGGGATTTGTGGCTGGGGCCGGCACCGGAAAGAGATTATAATCCGGCGTACGCACCCTTCAAATGGCGGGGCTGGTGGGATTTCGGGACCGGGGCGCTGGGCGATCAGGCGTGTCATACGCTGGATGTGCCGTTCTGGGCAATGAAACTGGGTCACGCGGAAAGCGTAGAAGCAAGTTTTGTCAGGTTCGGATTTCCCCAGCCGGTGTTAAATAAGGAGTCGTATCCCCAGGCGTCGATAGTGAGATATCAGTTTCCAGCGCGGGAAAATATGCCGGCAGTGAAGGTCACGTGGTATGACGGCGGGATGATGCCGGAACGGCCGGGGGAACTTGAGCAGGGGGTGCGGATGGGTAATCAATATGGCGGGGTGTTGTTTGTGGGCAGTAAAGGCAAGTTGATCTGCGGTACTTTCGGGGAGGGTCCGCGGCTATTGCCGGAAAAGAGGATGAAGGAATATCAGCGGCCGGGAAAAACCATCGCCCGCAGTCAAGGACACTACCAGGATTGGCTAAACGCGTGCAAGGGCGGTGAGCCGGCGGGGTCCAATTTCGACTATGCCGGGCCGCTGACCGAGATGGCATTATTGGGTAATTTAGCTATTCGTATGGGTGGTGAAAAGCTAGAGTGGGATGGGCTAAACATGAAGGTAACCAATAATGACGAGGCGAATAAATATGTCCACCGGGAATATCGGGCGGGTTGGAGTTTGTAAAGAGAGGGGCTAGGGGTTAGGGGTTAGGGATTGGGGACCGCCTTCGGCAGAGAACAGGTGAAAGATAAGAAAGTGTGAAAGGTGTGAAAAGTGGGAAAAGTGTGAAAGGGAAGAAGCAATCATAATGGGCGAGATTTGACAAAATGATCTGCGAAAGCTAACTTTTGGAAAGGAGCTAAAATGAGAGCGAGAAATTATGTGGTCGTGGTTGTCGGTATTATGGGATTAATGGGACTTCTGGCGGGGTGTCAGGGGGCAAAGAGCATCAGGCCTTTTGACGGCCGAGATCTTAAAGGGTGGAATTTTATGAGCGATGCCGGCAAGAGCAGGTGGATGGTGGGGATTCCGGCGGTATCAGCGGAAGACCCCAAGATGCTGATCGCCAAGAAAGGCTGCGGGGCTATGATTAACGTGGCGCGGCATCACGGCGACAGCGTTGATATCTATTCGCAGGCGAAATTCGGCGATTGCCATATTGAATTGGAACTGATGGTGGCGAAGGAATCCAATTCCGGGATTTATGTGATGGGCGAATATGAAGTGCAGGTATTGGATAGTTACGGCAAGGAGAAACTGGACAATAGTGATATGGGCGCGATTTTCGGGGCAGCACCACCGGCGATTAATGCCTGCAAACAGCCGGGCGAATGGCAAAAATACGTGATTGATTTTCGTGCACCCCGGTTTGACGCGGCGGGTAAAAAGGTCGCTAACGCCAAGTTCATCAAGGTGGAGCTAAATGGCAAAGTACTGCATGCAAACCTGGAGATGCCCGGCCCAACGCCGGCTGGTGTGACCGGCAAAGAAGCGGCAACCGGGCCGATAATGTTTCAAGGCAACCACGGGCCAGTGGCATATCGGAATATCCGCATCACCGAGCTGAGCAGCGAGAAATAAAAGAGTTGGGGGTGAGCACAGAGTTGGCTGGGTGTTAAAATGGCGGTGCAATTTGTACTGGGTCGCAGCGGCAGCGGCAAAACGCATTACTGCCTCGAATCGATACAGGCAGCGCTCGGCCGGTGCGGCTGGGGCGAGGAGCTTATTCTGCTGGTGCCGGAGCAGGCGACATTTCAAATGGAGCAGGCACTGCTAAAGGGAGGTAAGCTTAAAGGGTATAACCGCGCTTATGTGATGAGTTTTCAGCGATTGGCACTGCAGGTGCTGGCCCAGACGCAGCCGCCGCAAGCGGCGATTCTAAGCGAGATGGGCAAGCAAATGGTACTGCGACGACTGCTGCAGGAGCTAAGCGGCAGATTAAAGATATTTGAGCGATTGGGGCAAAGCAGCGGATTCATCGCCCAGTTGAGCAGGATGCTCAGCGAACTGCGCTATTATCAAAAGCTCCCTGATGACCTGCGTCGGCAGGAGCAGGAATTACGAGAAAGCGAGCGGGCGGAAGAATTACCGCTGGCTGATAAACTGGGGGATTTGGCGGTTATTTACGAGGGGTATCTGAATTATCTGGCGGGGAGGTTTATCGATCCAGATGAATTTCTCGACTTAATGGGCCAGCGGTGCCGAGAGGCGGCGATTCTGCAGGGCGCGCGGCTGTGGGTGGATGGTTTTTCCAGCTTTACGCCGCAGCAATACACGGCACTGGCGGCGATAATTTCGTGCGTCCGTCGGACGGAGCTGTCGCTGTGTCTGGACCCGGCGGGCAGGGGGTTTGAAATTGCCAATAAGCCGGATGGCACTATCAGCGAGACAGATTTGTTTCATCTGACACTAGAGACATATCAGCGGCTGGTCCGGTTGTTCAAGGAGCGGCAAATCAATCTCGAAAAGCCGTTGCTGCTGCCTTTATCCGCTAAACAAGGTGTGGTTATGCCCCGTTTTGCGAAGTCGCGGCAAATAGGTATGCTGGAGCAAAATATATTCTCTTTCGCTGATAGAGGTGATTCCGCGGGTGACGGCGGCGTTGGAGATTCGAGCGAGATTGCGGAAGAGGGAATCGTAATTGTCGAAGCGGCACACCGGCGGGCGGAGATTGCCGCGGCGGCAGGGCAGATCGTGCGTTTGTGCCGGGATAAAGGGTATCGGTTTCGGGATATCGCGGTAATTCTGCGGGATTTTCAGGATTATCAGCAACTTCTGGAGGCGGCTTTTGAGGATTATGGTATTCCCTATTTTATGGATCAGCGGCGGAGCGTGCAGCATCATCCGTTAGTTGAATTTCTGCGGTGCGGGCTGGGGGTGCTGGTCAGCGATTTTAAGAGCGAGGAGGTATTTAATTATCTTAAAACCGATCTGGCGCCGCTGGATCGGGCGGTGGTAGATGCACTGGAAAATTATGCGCTGGCCCACGGGATTGACGGCCAGCAGTGGTACACGGAAAAGGTCTGGCAGGAGCGAAAAGATTCGGCCATATTCGCGGCGGCAGGCGAGGAGGAAGAATCAAAGGCAACTGTCGATGATTTCCGGCGGCAGGCGGTTGCTCCGCTCGTGCGGATGCGCAAGGGATTATGGGGCAGTAGTGAATTCGCGGCAGAGGCGAAGCTGCCAGTGCGTAAAATAACGACGCTGCTGGTGGAACTATTGGAAGAATTGGGGGTGGGCAAGACGCTAGGTGAGTGGTATCGCCAGGCGAAAGATGCGGGCCAGTTGGATGCGGCACAGACCCATGAGCAGTTATATAGCGACGTGATGGATCTGCTGGATGATTTGGTGGAGGCGCTCGATGGGTGTGAGGTGACGCTGGGACAATATGCTGAGATACTGAACAGCGGGCTGGAACAGATGACACTGCGACTAGTGCCGCCGGCTATGGATCAGGTATTGGTGGGCACCATCGAACGCTCACGTCATCCGCAGATCAGGGCGGCATTTGTGCTGGGAGTGAATGAGGGCGGTTTCCCCAAGGTGAGCACCCCGGAGGCTTTTTTTAGCGACGGCCAGCGGGCAAAGCTGATGCGGGCGGGATTCGAGCTGGCGGCGGGCAGCACGGAAAAACTACTGCACGAGCGGTATCTGGCGTATATCGCATTCACGCGGCCAAGGGAGCTGCTGTGGGTAAGTTATCCGCTGGCGGATGAGAAGGGGAGCAAACTTAATCCGTCGAGACTGATCGAAGACATTCAAAATGCGGTAAAAGGTTCGAGGATGGTTCGGGCGGCTGATAATGACGGGGCGGACAGCAGCTCCATTAGCACGGCGGCGCAATTAGGTTTGCAACTGGCGGGTGCTTTTTCGCAGGCGCGGGTGGGCTTGCCGGTAGAGGAGGTCTGGGGCGAATTGTACCGTTATGGTCGTCGTCGGCCGGGGCTTGCTGATATTATTGACAGAAGTCTGGCGGGAGGGGGCTATCGCAATGATGCTTCACTGGATAAGGAAATAGTCGAGCGATTGTATCCGCAGGAGCTATGCAGCAGCGTGTCGCGCTTGGAAAGTTTCGCGGCGTGCCCGTTTCAGTATTTCGCCAACTATGTTCTGAATTTGCAGCCGCGGGAGGAATTGAAACTGGCGGCACCGGACCTGGGCGGATTTTATCATGAGTGTTTGTGTGAAATTTTTCGCCGGATGCAGCAGAGAGAAATTACCTGGCAGGCGATAACGGATGATCGGCTCAATGCGATTATTCGTCAGGTGACCGAGACGGTAATTGAGCAGAACTATAAGGTGGCCCAGTTGTGGGAGAAGGCGCAGCGTAATCGCTATCTATTGCAAAGCGCGGTGGAACGATTAAAGGGATTTTGCCGGTCCTTGCGCTCGATGGCCCAGGCGGGCGATTTTGTCCAGGAATATGCCGAACTGGAATTCGGATTCGATGAGGGAGCGGCGGCCTGGGAAATAGCGATTGCCGGAGGGAGGCGTTTGGTTTTGCGGGGCAAAATCGATCGGGTGGATACCAGCCGGGGCGAGGGCGGTGAGCTGGGAATAAGAATAATAGATTATAAATCGTCGGCTAAATCGTTTGCTTACGCGGGGTTTTATCACGGTTTGACGTTGCAACTGGTTAGTTATCTGCAGGTTATGCAGGAGAACTATCAAAAGAAAGAAAAATCGGTTGTCCGCCCGGCGGCGGCTTTATTTGTGCCCATTAATCGGCAGGGCACCAGCCATGACGAACCTCCGCCGGCAACTTTGTGGGCAGGTGACGGGGCAGCAGAGCAGGAGATTGTGCATAAAGCCAGCGGGATTATTAATCGTGATTGGATGGCCCGGCTGGATCGCACAGTTGAACCGGGCCGGATATCGAAATATTTCAACTTTGGTATAACCAAGGAGGGGGCGGTCAGGGATCAGAAAAGAAGCGGGGTGGTGTCGCCGGATGAGCTGAAGGGAATGCTGAATTATTGTCGCGGTAAACTGGCGGAGCTGTCGGGAGGAATATTGTCGGGCAATATAGCCGTCAGTCCTTACCGGGTGGGTGAAAATCAGAGGCCGTGCCCCTATTGTGATTTCAAGACCTTTTGCCGCTTTGATTTCAGTTGTGACCGGTATCGCAATTTGCCGCGTTATCCAAAGGCGGAAGTGCTCGAGCGGATAAAAGGCTATCGAGCGGAGGGGGCGGGAAATGGGTGAGATTAAGTGGACGGCAGAACAATTAACGGCAATCAGGACAATTGAAGGCAATGTCCTGGTGGCGGCGTCAGCGGGTTCGGGCAAGACGGCGGTGCTGGCCCAGCGCTGCGTTTACCTGCTAACCGAGGCGGCGAACCCCTGCAATATTGAAGAATTGCTGGTGCTGACTTATACGGAAGCGGCGGCGGGCGAGATGCGGCGGCGGATCGGGCAGGAATTGTACAGGTATTCCCGCGAGCATCCGGGCAAAGAGGATTTGTCGCGGCAGCTTGTCATATTGGATAAGGCTAATATATGCACGGTCCACGCATTTTGCAATTCCGTGCTGCGCGAGTTTTTCTACCTGGCAGGGTTGGACCCGGCATTCTCGATTCTCGACGCGGAGGAGGCGGAATTGCTCAAGCTGCAGGCGGCCAGGGAGCTTTACGAAGACTGCTACGGTCAGGTGAGCGATCCGCAGGCGGCGGAAGTATTTTGCCGCTTTGTTCAGTCATACGGGTCCGGCAGCAGCGATCGGGAACTGGTTTATTTGCTGGTTCGCTTGCACAATTTTCTGGATACCCTGCGGGATCATGAAGAAAGTATTGTGGGCTGGCGGAAAGATTTAGAGGCGGCGGCAGAGGGGCAGGCGGGTAATCTATCGGTGGTAAAGCAGCAAAAGCAGTTTCTGCAGCGGCAGATTCATCGGCTGATCAGGCGGCTGGAACATGCCCGTGAGATAATCGATTATTACCCACAGCTTGAGTTATATCGCCAATATGTGGATGGAGATTTGTTGCCGATTTTCCGCCAAATGCAAAAAGCATTGGCGGAAGATGATTTTTCGGGCGCGCTGGAAATACTGGATATGATAGCCGCTCTGCCGCGAACGCCGAATCGTCCAAAAGGGTTGTCCGACGAGGATATCGCACCAGTGCAAAGCAATATTAAAAAGATGAAAGATCATTTCAAAAACCTGAGTAAACAATTCAAGGTGGGACCCCAAGAGGTTAACCAGCAGGTGGCGGTGACGGCGCCAATGGTGAACCAGCTTATCTGGCTGCACGCTGAGTTTGCAGGGCGCTATGAGGATATGAAACGGCGGCAGAACGTGCTGGATTTCGCCGATCTGGAGCACAAGGTACTTAAGCTCTTGCGGGGGCCAGCGGGCGATGGGTCAGGCGGCAGAGAAACATCGGAAGTGATTGGGCAGTTGCGGGAGCGTTTTAAGTATATCCTGGTAGATGAATATCAGGATATCTCGCCGATTCAGGAGGAAATCATAAAACATATCAGCCGGGGCGATTCCGAAAATGGGGATGGCGAGGCAAGAAAGGCGGGCGGCGGCAATGTATTTATGGTGGGTGATGTCAAGCAGAGCATATACGGCTTTCGGCAGGCGGACCCGGAGATTTTCCTGGATAAATACCACCGCTTTACCGTGGTTAAAAGCGAAGCACAGTTAAAGGCGACAGGCGCGCCGGCCAATAGAAGGATCGATCTTAACAAGAACTTTCGCTCACGTCGCGAAATTATCGAGGGGATAAACTATATTTTTTCCCGCTGCATGGTGCGGGAGCTGGCAGGTCTGGCATACGACAGCGACGCACGCTTAATCTATGGCGCCGATTTTTGTGATGCGGCAAGCTCAGAAGGGAAAAGGAAAGACGCGGGGTACGTCTCCAGGCCGATAGAGGTACATCTTATTGACAGGGACATGGCGGCTGATAATGAGCAGGATAAGGCAAAGGAGCATCTCGAGGATGATAACACGAACGTAGAAGCGGATCAGGCTGATAATGCCAATGTTGATGACCGCCAGGAGATGGACGCCGCCCGGCGGGAAGCGATGATTGTGGGGCGGCGAATCCGGGAGCTGGTGGGGCAGGGCGGAGGCGGCTCTCAAGGCAGCATCGTAGGAGAAAAAACTGAAGAGAATACTATGATTGATCCGGCAAGCGGTCAATCCCGACCCATACAATACCGAGATATAGCTATATTACTGCGCTCGATGAAAGGCCGGGCGGAGATATGGTCCGAGGTATTGAGCCAGATGGGGATTCCGGTACATGCCCAGTTGTCGCGGGGATACTTTGTAGCTACCGAGATTCAGGATATGATAAGTCTGCTTCGGCTGTTGGACAATATTCAGCAGGATATACCCCTGGCGTCGGTGCTGCGGAGTCCTATAGCCGGTCTTAATGAATCACAACTAACCATGATTCGGCTCGACGCCCCTCAGCGATATTTTTATCAGTCGGTTATCCGGTATGCGGAAGAGGGCAAAGATGAGCAATTAAGGTTACGGCTGAGAGGATTCCTGGACCAGATTGACAGTTGGCGGAGTGGGGCACGCCGGGGTAATCTGGCGGAACTGATCGGGCAGATTTATCGCCAGACGCATCTGCCGGCGTATGTAAGCGGTTTGTCAAATGGCAGGCAGCGATACCGCAATTTATTGAGCTTGTTCGATCATGCCCGGCAATTTGATACATTCGCCCGGCAGGGATTGGGGCGATTTTTGCGATTTATAGAAAAACTGCGTGAGGAAGAGGGTGATTTCGGCCCGGCCCCCGTGCTGACCGAAGCGGATAATGTGGTCCGCATTATGAGCATCCATAAAAGCAAAGGACTGGAGTTTCCGGTGGTGATTATAGCGGATTTGGCCCGCCGGTTTAATCGTACCGGCCAAAATCGGTCGATTATTTTTGATCGGCCGGGCGATTGCTCAGTGGGCATAAAAATGGTGGATGAGCAGACGAGGGATAGCTGGCCCACCATGGCCCATAATTTGGTAGCGGATAAAATTGCCCAGCGGGAGCTGGCGGAGGAGATGCGCCTGTTATATGTAGGACTGACGCGGGCGAGGGAGAGGTTGCTGCTGGCGGGAAGTATCGACCTGGAAGAATGTCGCGCGCAGTGGCATCCCTGGCAATACCAAAGTGGCACCGCTTTGCCGGAATTTATCTTGAGCAGTGCTAACTCGCCGATGGAATGGCTCGGGGCCGCGCTGGCGGGCCATCCGGCGATGCAGGAATTCATTAATGGAAGGGTTGCTGCGGATAAGCCGTTCGCGGATCAATCTGATGAAAGCTATTTTGTCGTAAAGATTCATACTGCCGGGGATTTTCCTGAAAAAGTTCAGGGACCGGCTGATCGGAATTGTACGCCGGATAAGATTTGGATTGAACGACTCGGCGCAGGGCGAGAGGTATTATCTGCCGAGGCGCAAAAGGTGATTGAGAGGATAAATTATCGTTATCCTCATCGCCGATTGGCTGAGCTTTCCAGCCGGTATAGCGTTTCCGAGCTGAAGCGGATGCCTGGGTCGGGAAGGCAGGAGATTGATCCTGGGCAGGATACAGATTTTCTGGCGGAGAGGTTTTTATGGAATACGACGGCGAAAGAAGAGGCGGAAAGGTACAAAGGCCCGGAAAGTGAGGCATTAATTTCAACCGCATTTATGAGGAAGCCTCGTTTTCTGGGCGAAGCACCTGCCAAGGTTACACCGGCGGAGAAGGGGATATGGACGCACCTGTTTTTACAACGTATGGACCTGAAAGGGCCGATGGATGAAGCTAATTTAGCAAGGCAGAGTCGGCAGCTAACAGCGAAGAATATTCTCACACCGGAACAAGCGGGAAATATTGACTTGGCTGCTATAAGAAGTTTTTTCGCCGGCCCCCTAGGCAAAGAGATAATAGGGCATCGCGATAGGGTGCAGCGTGAATGGCCTTTTACCCTGGCGATACCTCTATGGCAGTTACATGACATAATAAATAATATTGACGAGATTGACCGTGAAGAAACAATACTGGTTCGCGGCATTATCGATTGCCTCTTCGAGACGGAGAAAGGCATGGTAATTATTGATTATAAAACTGACGCGGTGAGTGCTTCGGAAGTAAATAGTCGAGCTGATGCTTACCGCATTCAGATGCGGTTTTATAAGAAGGCGGTAGAGGAAATTCTTGAGCGAGATGTTACAGGAGTATATCTATATTTCCTAGCCCCGGCAATGGCGGTAAGACTGGCCTAGCGCGGCTTAGAAGGATTCATAACGGCGATTTTATTCATCTTTGACCCGTTCGATTTCCCGCAGGGCCTGGTTGATACTGGAGATGGCTCGGTTGGCGGCGGCGATAGCCTTACGCATGGCTTCCCGACCCTGCCGTCGGCGAGGGTCCTCACACATTTTCGGTTTATGGGATTCTTCCTCCTCCAGCCGTTGATACTCACAGAGCAACTGGTCGCGGATAAGCTCAGCCTGCTGTTTGGTTTTGCGGATTTCCGCCAGGTGCTGGTAATATGGCTCGTAGGCCTGTGTCATAATCGTACCATTACTCCGATATGTGAATGCGATTTTTGCCCTTGTCCTTTGCTTTTAAGAGTGCCGCGTCGGCATCATTCATAAAGTCTTCGATGGAGCTACCTTGCCGATATTGAGTCATTCCAAGACTTATGGAGATATGCAGCTTATAATCATCGATTTTCACGATTTCCCTGGCGACAGAATCCATCAAACGCTGAGCGACGATCATGGCGTCCGACAGGCTGGTGTTGGGCAGAATAATAGCAAATTCGTCGCCGCCATAACGGCAGGCCAAATCGGTATCACGGATGCAGCTTGATATTTTATTGGCCACATGGACTAAAGCGGCGTCACCGGCTCGATGGCCGTGAACGTCGTTAATCTGCTTCAGGCTGTCCAGGTCAATCATAATCAGGGAGAGGGTGCCGCCGTAACGCTGGGAGCGACGGACTTCTTTTTCCAGCTCATTATAGAAAGTGCGATGATTAGCCAGATTGGTCATGCTGTCGGTCTTGGCTCGTTTTTGCACTTCATTATATAATTCGATATTTGACATGGCGGAACCGATTATCTCACACAATAATTGAATGGGGGGCAGGTCAACAGCATTATCGAAGCAGTCACCATCGATTTTATCGGCCAGGTTTATCACTCCGGCGACATTTTCACCGCTGAGCAAAGGAGCGATGATGCAACTGTTTGTTTTATAGTTGCAAGCATACATACAGGAAACAGGGTAATCTTTCGATTGTTTCCATCGGGCAATATCCTGGATGAGAAGTATTTTTTTTTGCCGAACGGCCAAAGCCATAGGCACATGAGGGTTTTCCGATATATCGACCATCTCAGCGATGGCATAAGGATGATTGTGCTGGAGTAGCTGAAGGGTATTTTTTTTCGTGTCATAGGCGTACAAGGATGCAAATCTGGCGGAAATCAATTTGGGGATTTTTTCAATACACACCCCGACGATGGTTTCCAGGTCCAGACAGTTGATCTGGCGGGAAAGCAGGGTTATCTCATTGATTTTTTCTATTACCTTTTCCTGAATTTTGAGGTCGCTGTCCGTCTGGGTTAACCGCTCCTGGAGATGGGCAAGTTGCTGAGAGAGTTTTTGGTTTTTTTTGATAACTTCATCGTTGGATTTATCTGGTTTTTGGGCTAAGGTGCGAAGGTAATCGAGATAAAAGCCTACCTGCTTGTTTAGGATATTTTGGTCTTCAGTTTTAACCATGATATTTGCGTTGGTCTTCCAAATCTGCGGCGGCAGCTTGAAAGTTTTTAAATCTACCTCGTGGACGGCAAGAATAATTAGCGCTGCACCAAGTTGGCCAGTGGTGGAATAGTTGGGCAAGGCCTGGTCCGCGGGAATCGATTGGGTGTCGATAATTAATAGGGCGTTTTCACAATTTTTTATCTTGTCTAACTGAAGGGGGGATAGCAGTTGATAAGAAATTTTATGGGACTTTGCCAAACCAGAAAGTATTCGGCTGAAGGGGATGTCTTCACCTATATATAGAAGCTGGACCGACTTCATATTGTATTATTCTATAACGAACTAACTATATGTAGTGTAAGTAAGCCAAAATATCCTAATATCGAGTCAATCATAACGGACGTATTTTACCAGATGGATGTATAATACAGCGGAAAAAAAGATAGAAAAATTAAAGAAATTATTTGACAGAAGTATTTTTATGTTATAATTTCGTATTATATATTTTACATAATGTAAAATACAGATTTATTGGCTTATCAAACCGATACGATGGAGAAGGCAAAACAATGGATAGTCTGGCAGATAGATTGAGGGTTCATCCACCCATAAAACAATACCGGATTGGCGAGGTAGCGCGGATAAGCGGGCTTTCTCGCCAGACGGTACACAATTACACCATAATGGGATTAATCCGAGAGGATGCCTGGACGGAAGGAGGACATCGGCTTTATCTTGAGTCAGTCTTTGACATATTGGCGCAAATTGAGCAGCTAAAGCACAGCCAGACGTTGCGACAGATACGTTTGGTATTGGACCGGGAGAGGATAAACGACAAATCCGAAGTTGCTAGTCCGAGGCAGTCATCTCAGGCTGCTATGTAAGTAGTAATTTTAGCTTTTATAAAACCCCACAGCCGTAGCCCTTGGTTTAGGTTGTTATTAGATGGATAAATCGCCGAATTCGAAGGTTACCCTCCGCCAGGCTATCTCTGGTAAATGGCAGATACCTATGTTTGCCGTTTCCTTAGCGGCTTTTGTGTTGATTTTACTGCAGCTAAGGCCGGATTATGAAGAGCCTACATTTGAAGATAAGTTCAGCTATTTAGAGAAGTTAGCTCAAGAGAACCGCTACCAGCAATTTTACCAGAACGCTGAGGCGTTACGCCAGAGGTCAGAAAGCGAAGCCCAGCTTGGCCAAGTTCATGGTATTGTCGCCCAGATCCGCGTGCAGGAGCTAAGGCAGCGTCATGAATTTGGTTTTGGTGACGCGTTCAGACGAGGCGAGGAAGCTAATTACAAAGCCATTATTCGTGATTATAGCGAGGCTTTGGCCCGCAATTGGAAGGAACCGGAAAGTGTCGATAGCGTCATTGTCTATCAAAATATGGGATTAGCATATTGGGGTTTAGACAATGCGGAAAAGGCGATAGTCTGTTTTAAAAAGGCGATCACCGTAAGCGAAAAATTCGATCCCTATCTGCATCGGACACTGGTGGAGATGTACTTATCCTCCCGGCTCAAAGGTTATCTGGGGGAAAGTATAGGTCATCTGGACCAGCTATTGAAGAAGAGTGAACCCGGCAGCGATGATATGATTTGGGCGTATCTCCGCAAGGTGGAGGTGTTAATTATAGAGGGGCGTCAGGAAGAGGCGCTGGGCTTACTTGATACGGCTGATCCAAGCATTAAGGCTTCAAAGTATGCCGAGGAGCTGAATTTACTACGAGCCAGGGCGTTACGGTACGTCGGGCGGCTGGATGAAGCGGATTTAATCTTACGCGGGCTGATAAGTCGGATAACGGATCGGGGAGATATATATGCCCAGGCTGCCCTGGAGCTGGGAAAGATAAATTATCAGCAGTACCGCGATCATGATGCCCGGTATTTTTATGGATTGGTGGTCGAATCGCAGTGGGGCAAGGACTGGTACGCGGCAGGGGAGTTAGGGCTGGCTGAGTGTGCCGCTATGCAGCAGCGTTACGATCAAGCAGTGAATTTATACCAGGAGACAGTCAAGTTATATAAGGAAAGTCCCCATAATCGCGCGGTCAGCGGAGAAATGATTCGGGAAAGTCTTGCCTTACTGGCGCATAATTTGAGTTTATATAAGCAATATTCCTGGGCCTTGTCGTTTTTGGAGATAGAACAGCAGATTACGCCCACCGACAGTCTGGATTTCGCCCAGAGGTTAGCGCAGATGCATAGCTATATGGCTAAACAACTGCAGGACCAGTTAAATCAATCCGGGCAAACCGCAAAGCAACAAGAACCTACGGAGACGGGGAAATTATGGGTAAGCCAACAGGGAAAGCTGATATCCGCCCATTATGAACAGGCGGCGGAGTATTACTTGCGGGTGGCCCAACTGGGAGCGGCAGATGACGAGCTTTTTGGGGAAAATCTTTATAATGCAGCCATGGCTTATAATAAAGCGGGTAACGGCAAGAAAACGATTGAAACCTGGCAGAGGTTTGTGGTGGATAGAGAAGGGCGAGATCGTTGGCCACAGGCCCTTTTTTATCTGGGCCAGGCATATCAGGCAATCGGTCAGTATGATAAAGCTCTGACATATTACAATATTTTGCTGGATAAACATCCCAATTCACCCGCGGCTTTTGACGCTATGGTACCCATGGCCAAGTGTTATCTGGCCCAGGAACCGCCCGCTACCGGCAAAGCGGAGCAGACTCTCCTTTCAATGATGGACAATCGAGCTTTAACGCCGGTCTCCGGCTATTTTCGCCAGGCGATGTTCGTACTGGGCGAATTGTACTATAACACGCAGAAATATGATCGGGCGATAACTATTTTATCAGAAGCGATAGAGAGATACCCAGACGATCGCGGATTAGGCAAATCGATGTTTCTGGTGGCGGATTCCTATCGAGAAAGCGGCCTGGCATTGGATGAGGCCATTAAAAAGCTGGCCCAGGATGCCACCGCAACTGTCAGCCATGAAAAGATGTCCAACCAGCGGCGTAAATATCTGGAAAATGCCCGAGAATTTTACAGCAGCGCCATAGATTTTTATCAGATGTTGCCCGAGGCAGGGCGCACGGCTTTGGATGGTTTGTACCTTCGGCATTGCTACCTGTATCGTGCGGATTGTCTGTATTATCTGGGTCGCTACCGTGAGGCCTCGGAATTCTATGAAGACGCGGTCAATCGCTATCAGCTTACGCCGGCGGCTTTGGCGTCATTTGTTCAAATAATCAACTGCCAGATTCAATTGGGTAATGCCGAGGCGGCGCGATCCGCTAATCAAAGGGCGATCTGGCAATTGAATAAAATGCCCGATGAGGCCCTGGATTCCGGACCGGTTTCCTTCAGCAGACAGCAGTGGCAGGGGTGGTTCGATTGGACGGGAAGATCGGGTCTGTGGTGACCAAAAGCTGAAAAATAAAAATAATATATCCCCAGTTGCCCCGTAACTGATTTTCAGAAGAGGCATAAGAAGGGATAAATCGAAAGGGAAAATTATGACACCTGCACAAGCAATGGATACAGGTGGAAAGTTGATTCATTTATTATCTCAGCAACGTCTTTTATATCGCCAGTTGCAGGAATTGGCCAAGAAGCAGACCGATTTGGTGGATGGCAGTGACGCGGAGATGCTGCTGAGAGTATTGGCGAGCCGGCAGCGGCTTATCGACCGGTTAAGCGCTATTGACCGTGAATTAGAGCCGATACGGAGCCAATGGAATGATGTAGCCCGCTTACTGCCCGCTCAGCAGCGTCAAGATGCGCAGCAATTAGTTGGCGAGATCAAGGAAATCCTGGGCGAAATTATCGCCCGAGATGAAAAAGACACCCAAAAGCTTTCGCAGTGCCGACAGCAGGTTGCCGGTCAGATACGCAGCACCGCTGCCGGGAAAAGGGTTAATCAGGCTTATGCCCAAAGCTCATCCGCTTTGGAAAGCCGTTTTATCGATACCCAAAGTGAATAGAGGGAAATATTAAATTTTCTCCGGCAGATGAGAATGGTAAAGGATCGGATAATTTAAGGCTAAAAAAGTAATGGTAATTAGCGAAGTTTCCACCACCCAAGAGGCTAAATTGGCGCGCAAGCCAGAAGAAGCTATGGAACAGCTATCTTCGATTTTTGCCGCCTACAACGAGACGGCGGAGAGGATTCGCCGCTCCCATAGTCAGTTGCAGGCAGAGGTAAAACGCTTGCGTCGGGAACTGAAGCAAAAGAACGAACAATTGGAGCGAAAAAGTCGGCTGGCGGCGCTGGGGGAAATGGCGGCAGGGATGGCCCATGAGATTCGCAATCCTCTGGGAGGAGTGCAGTTATACATATCACTATTACAACGCGACTTGAAGGGGCAGCCAGGGGCATTGCAGTGGGTGGGCAAGATCGGCAAATGCGTGCATGAGCTGGATATGATTGTCAATGATATTTTGGCTTTTACCCAGGATCAGGTTTGCGAGAAACAGCCGGTTAAACTGGCGGAGTTGGCGGCAGAGGTTGTCGATTATCTTCAGCCCCAGATTAAAACGGCTAATGTCCAAATCAGCCTGGAGGAAATAGCACATGATCTGGTTGTTAATCTGGATATCAATATGATGAAACGGGTTTTTTTGAATTTGATCCTCAACGCGATAGAGGCGACGGACAAGTCCGGCTGGGTTAAGGTTGCCGCGGAAAAATATTTGAAAGATGCCAATTATCAAGCACGGATATGTGTGATCGACAATGGTTCGGGTATTAAGCCGGAAATATTAAGTAAGATATTCAACCCTTTTTTTACCTGTAAGGATAATGGGACGGGCCTGGGCCTGGCGATCGTGCATCGCTTGATTGAGTGTCATGGCGGCGTGATTTCCGCGGGTAATAATAGGGAAGGCGGAGCGATATTTACCATATTATTGCCCTAAGGAGTGTTAATCAGTTAGTTTAAAGATTTTTGGAAAAGCAAGATGGCTCATATTCTGGTAGTTGATGACAAGGAGATGATGCGGGATTCGCTACAGGCGACACTAACTCGTGCGGAGCATGAGGTGGTGACCTGCGAAAGTGCCATTAAGGCGATGGAGGTTATCAAGCGTTTTTCCTTCGATGTTATTGTCAGCGATATGAAAATGCCCGGCATGGATGGGCTGATGTTTCTGGAAGAGCTGCGTAAGAGCGGGTTGGAGATACCATTTATAATTATGACCGCCTTTGCCACAATACCCACGGCGGTGGAAGCGATGCGGAAAGGGGCGTTCGATTACATTCAGAAGCCTTTTGACGCGGACGAGATTCTTTTATTAGTCAGCCGGGCGCTTGAGCATCGTCAGTTGGTAAATGAGAATGAGGCTTATCGAGCCGGCGCCGAGGAATGGCAGCGGAGTCGAAGGTTGATCGGTAACAGCACCGCCATGCGGAGGGTGCTGGAAAAAATAAAACTGGTAGCACAGAGCAGCGTTACCGTGTTAATCCGCGGGGAATCAGGCACGGGTAAGGAGATGATTTCCCGGGCTATTCATGCCTATAGTCCACGGGCGGGCAAGCCAATGTTGTGCGTTAATTGCGCCGCTTTGTCCAATACCCTGCTGGAAAGCGAGCTTTTCGGCCATGAAAAGGGGGCCTTTACCGGAGCGGATCGGATTCGCAAAGGCCGATTTGAGCTGGCGGAAGGCGGAACGTTGCTGCTGGATGAAATCAGCGAAATGGATATGAAGCTTCAGGCGAAGTTATTGCGGGTATTGCAGGAACGGGAATTTGAGCGGGTAGGCAGCAGCATTACCCGCTTAGTAGATGTCAGAGTGATAGCTACTACTAATCGTGATCTGGAAAATTGGGTGTCAGAAGGCAGGTTCCGGGAAGATTTATTTTATCGGCTTAACGTGGTCCCGATCGAAGTACCACCGCTGCGGATGCGGTTGGAGGATGACCTGGAGCCATTGTGCGAATATTTTTTGCAGCGGATCGCCGACCGGGAAGGCTCAGAGCTTCGCATACTAAGCAAAGAGGCGCTGACCCTGCTGAAGCGCTATTACTGGCCGGGAAATGTTCGTGAGTTGGAGAACCTGATGGAGCGGGTATCAATACTGGGAACAGCGAAAATTATAACGCCGGATATGATAGAGGGTTGGCTGGATTTGGATAAAATCAAAGCGGCTAAAGAAAATAATCGAGGGTCATTTGAAGGCAAGAGTCTGGAAGAGATGGAACAGGAATTAATCGAAAGTACGCTGGAAAGATACAATGGTCATCGTAAAAAGACCGCGCAAGCACTGGGTATCGGCATACGCACGCTGGGGATGAAGATAAAGCGTTGGGAATTGGAGAAGGCTGGTTCGTATTAACCGGCAATATTTGCCTGCCGAGGCGCAACAATTGCCTCTCGTGAGAGTATGGTTCGGCTAAGGTTGGTTTTGGAAGCATGGAAAATATGAAAAGCAAGAGTTAATAAAATTGTGAGAAAAGTTGTACTCCAGGGATTTTAAGCAACTAAACGAATAATTGAGAAATTGTGTTAGTCAAGGTTATTAAAGCAGTTAGGGAAATAAGGAAGATAAGGCAAGGGCGTCTCATTGATAAAGGATTAATAGGACCTGACTAACAAAAGAGTGTCAAAAGATTTGAATGCCGCAGGGATTATTTTTATCAAGATGGATGGCATAGTTTTTGCGATAAGATTTCGTGATAGAGTCTGGATATCGATAGCAGGTAGTACCGACGAGCAGGGATCAGGCAGATGATTTTTGAAAGTTTGTTTAATCGTGGTGCATTGCCCGTATTGCAGCAGGTGATGAGTTTTACCGAGGCCCGGCATGAAGTGCTGGCTAACAACATCGCCAATTTCGATACGGTTGGTTACAAGGTGAAAGACCTGCCGGTAGAGGAGTTCAATGAGGCATTGGGAGAGGCTATTTCGCAGCGGGAAAGCCGGGGAGCGGGCGCGGCTTTACGAATATCGAGCACCAGCCATCTACGATGGGATGAAAATGGGAGAATAGAGGCTAAGCCGGTGGAACTCGAAGACAACAATATTTTATTTCAGGATGGTAATAACCGGTTCGTGGAAAAGCAGATGAGCGAATTGGCGGAAAATGCCCTGCGGCATAACCTGGCGGTGGAGATACTCAGGCAACAATACAGTGTGTTGCAAATAGCCATTCGTGGAAGAGTTTAAAGGTGATCGGTGGTAAAAGATGTTTAACGCTATAGATATATCAACGAGCGGGCTGATTGCGCAACGAATTCGGCTGAACACCATCGCTATGAATATTGCCAACGTCGATACGGTGGAAAGTCCCGAAGGCGGGCCTTACCAGCGCCGGGCAGTTATATTTGCTGAAGGCAAGGATGCCCACGAGCGCGAGGGTACAGGTGTGCACGTGTCTGAAATCGTCAAAGAGCCGGTATATCGTTATGAATATGATCCCCAAAACCCTTATGCGAATGCCCAGGGATATGTAAAGCTGCCCGGCATAAATCCGGTAGTGGAAATGGTAAACGGTATGGAAGCCCAGCGGGCCTACGAGGCTTGCATGACGGCAGTGACGGTGAGCAAAGCTATGTTGAATAGTTCGCTTAGGTTGTTGGCGTAATTAAGTGCCCGTTGGCGGAGACGGCGGGCTTGAATTTACATACCGGGAAGACAGGGATTGCAGCACCAGCAGGGAGGCGGCTGTAAACCGGTGAAGGTAGATGGAAGATGGTAGAACAATATAGTGCTATCGGTAGTTCCGAGCTGGTCAAATCAATAGGCGGCAAGGCCGGTAGGGGCGGTACCGCGCGGGTCGAGGAGGGCCAGGATTTCAAAAGCCTGCTCATGAAGAGCATCGAAGAGGTTAATCGTTTGCAGACCGAGGCTGACCAGGGCATTAATAATCTAGCTTTGGGAAAATCGGAGAATGTCGCCGAGGTTTTCACGGCGGTCAAAAAGGCGGAACTGGCCTTTCAGACCTTGCAGCAAATTCAACGCAAGCTGCTGGATGCGTACGACGAAATCAAGCAGATAAGAGTGTAAAGATGTTTAAGCAGCGATATCTTAAGATAGCGGACGTTTTGTTTTTTGTTATTGTTTTATAAAGTGCAAAGCAAAGAAAGGCAGTAGGAAATGGAGTTCCTTCGCCGGCTGATCAGGCAGATCAAGGCCCATTTAGGCCACTTGACCGTAAGCCAGCGGTTATTGATCGTCCTGCTTTTAGTGGTAATGTTCGGGGCTATTTATTGGATGGTCTTGTACTCGTCCCAAATGGAGATGGTGCCGCTTCTGGATCAATCTTTTACCGACCGTGAAATGCAGCAAATAGTACAGAAGCTGGAAGGCTGGAACGTAGATTATGAAGCCAAAGGTGATCGTATTCTGGTGCTTAAATCCAGTCAGAGCAGTCTTATCACCAAACTGGGGTGGGAAGAGCTGTTGCCTAAAGACACTTCTATCGGCTGGTCCAGTATGCTGGAAGATCAGGATATTTTTATTCCCGAGTCAGTAAGAGAGACCAAAAGAAAAATTATCCTCCAAAAAGAATTAGCCCGGGCTATCGCCAAATTCCCCGGAGTGGAAAAAGCGGAGGTTTTTATCAATGAAGGCAGCAAGCGACGATTGGTAGGAGCGATGGCTGCTGCAACGGCATCTGCGACGATTACCACTACGGGTATGGTTGACAAAAAGAGACTGGCCAAGACCATCGCGGGTTTTGTTAGCGCCGCTAACAGCCAAATGAAACGGGAGAATGTTAATGTAACGATCGATGGCGTGGGGATTCCGGTTCTGACTGAAGGTGAAGAGATCAACGGTGAATATCTGGCGGAAAAAACCAAAAGTGAACAACTTTATCGCGATAAGATACTAAGTATCCTGCCGATGTCACATGTTTTGGTGCAGGTGGATGTAACACTTCAAATCACCAAAACCGAAAAACAATCCAATTTAGTAGCACCGGAAGACGAAGGCAGTTGGAATCCCAAAAAAGAAGATACCACTCGTGAAGAGGGTAGTGAAAGTTCCGATACCGAACAGGAACCGGGGGTGATAGCTAATGTGGCATCAGCGGCGCAATCAAACTCAGGCTCGACCCAGGTCCACAATGTTGAGGAAACCAGCAAGGTTAATCAGCCGATTCCCGGCATGATCAAGACCCTGGAAGTTACCCCCATGGGCGGAATTAAAGATCTGACGGCTTCGGTGATGATTCCTGATTATTATTTTGTGGAAATGGCAAAGAAGGATAAAAACACGGAACCTAACCCGGAGCAAGTTGCGGAAATAATCGATCAGAAATTACCCATGTTCAAGCAGATGGTTATGAGAGCCGTCGGTTTGGAAAGCCCGAAAGATGACAATAAAGTGGTAGTGGATACCTATTGGGCGAAAGGGGTGGTAGCCGATGGTACGGACCAGACAAGAGAAGGGGGCCGTCCCCTTGATAGCGCCTCTTCAATGATGGGAGTGGTCAATCAATATGGCAAACATATAGCGGTATCAGCGCTGGCGGTGGTTTCGCTGTTTATGGTGCTGATGATGGTACGTAAGGCAGCCGGACCGGTACAGCTTTCCGAAGAGCAAGCCGGTGCGATGATCAACGGCCCAAAGCCCCTGGATGCTTTAAGCCTGGAAGAAAGTAATATTGTTGATGGAGAGGCACCCAGCGGGTTGTTGGCAGGGCTGGAATTGGGGGAAGATGCAGTGCGCACCCAGCAGGTTCTGGATCAAATAAAGAGTATGGTCGGAGAAAATCCTGAGGTTGCTTCTACCCTGGTTAAAAAGTGGATTGCACAAAGTAATTAGAGATGGCAACAAAAAGTAATATAGCTGAGGATGTAACAATTGTTATTCCCGGCATGCGCAAGGCGGCGATAATCCTGCTTTCCTTAGGCAAGGATGTGGCGTCGGAAGTCATCTCGCGCCTGGAAAGAAAAGAGGTGGAGGAAGTTACGCGAGAGATTGCCTCTCTGGATGGGGTAACACCAGATGAACAGGATCGGGTATTAAATGAATTTTATAATTTGGCGCTGGCCCATCGCTACATGGAGCAGGGAGGGCTGGCTTACGCTCAGGTTCTTCTGGAGAAGAGCCTATCTCAGGAAGAAGCTGCGGAAATTTTAAAACAGGTTACCCAGACCATTCAGCAGATGCCGTTCCAGTTTCTCCAAAAAGCTGAGCCGGAGAATGTCCTGACTTTCATCCAGGACGAACATCCGCAAACCATCGCGTTGATACTAGCACATCTGCAGCCGCAGAAATCCTCAGAAATACTAATGGGGCTGTCGCAACAGAAACAGGTAGAGGTCGTCAAGCGGATTTCCGCCATGGAGCAGACTAATCCCGAGGTTATCCGTGAAGTGGAGGCAGGTTTGGAAAACCGCCTAAGTGATATAGTCTCGCAAACATTCGACAAGGCAGGGGGAGTGGAATCGGCGGCGGCGATCTTAAACCTTACGGATCGGTCCACGGAGAAGGGCATCATGGAAAGTCTGGAGACGGACGATCCCGACCTGGTCGAGCAGATAAGGCGGCTGATGTTTGTGTTTGAGGATATTATTCTGGTTAATGATAAAGGTATCCAGACGGTTCTTAAGGAAGTCGATAATGACGAACTGGCCTTGGCACTCAAGACCGCCAGCGACGAACTCAAGAAGAAGATTTTCAGCAATATGTCCGACAGGGCTTCTCAATTGATCAAGGAAGATATGGAATATATGGGACCGGTGCGACTGAGCGATGTGGAAGCTGCTCAGCAGAAGATAGTTGATATTGTTCGCCGTCTGGAAGACGCGGGTGAGATTATTATTCAGGGCCGGGGCGGTGATTCGGAATTAGTGGTTTAGGACGGATTTCAGAGTAGTCAATGTGACATTGGAAGGCAGTAGATTATGTCGGTGGTGAAAGCAATTGAGTTTTCCCAGAGTAAAGAAGCCAAAGCGATCTTCAATCTCAGTGATATCGCTGCGGAGGCCCAGGCGATAATTGACTCGGCCCGGCGGGAGCGGGAAAAGATTCTGGCCCAGTGTCGCGAGGAAGCTAACCAGATACGCCTGCAAGCGCAGCAGGAAGGACATCGTCAGGGAAAAGAAAAGGGTTTTACGGAAGGGACTAAGGAAGGTAAGGAAAAGGCATACAGCGAAGCAAAACAAAATTTTGCCGTTCGGAGTGAAGAAACGCTGCGTACTTTGAAAAAGATTCTGGAAAATTTTGACCAGGCAAAGCAGGAGCTGTTTTGGCAGGCGGAACAGCAGACGGTGGCCTTGGCTATTGATATAGCGGAGAAGGTGATAAAAAAAGCAGGATTAGTATCACATGAGATGGGTAAAGAAAATATCAAAGCAGCTTTAGCGATAATTGCGAGGGAAAATGATGTCGTCATCAAAGTAAACCCGCAGAATCTGGTATATTTAGAAGAATTGGCAGGTAGGAATGAGCTGGTGTTAGGCGAATATGAAAGTATCCGCTTTGAAAGTAACGAAGAGGTTGATCCAGGCGGATGTTTGGTGTGCACGAATCATGGTGAAATTGATGCACAACTTGATACGCAAATAGCACGCATCGCTGACGGACTACTTATGGCGGCGAAAAATCAAAAAGGGAATTAGGATGGTAACAGGAGTTTTTTAAACAAGCGTATAAAACTTATTTTGACAATGATAACCAGCGATAACGACAACAATAATAATATTATGCAGCAGCGGCGGGATATGCTCCAGAATATATTTCCCCTGGAGATTCGCAGCAGGATTACCGGTTTGACGGGCCTGACCGTGGAGGTAAAAAGTTTCCCCGCACCCTTGGGCGCCCAGTGTAAGATAATTACCCGCATGGGCCGGGAAATCGCCGCCGAAGTAATTGGATTTCGGGATGAAGCAGCGATTTTGATGCCCTTGGGGGAGATGATTGGTATTTCCCAGGGGGATTGGGTACGCTGCCTCTCGCCCCAGGCTGCCGTTCCGATTGGCCCCAATTTGCTGGGTCGGGTAATCAACGGTTATGGCCAACCTATCGATGGTAAAGGACCGCTATTATGTAGAAATTATCGTACGGTTCAAACCCAGCGATTGGAGCCTTTACAGCGCAGGCGAATCGATGCCCCGCTGGGAACGGGAGTCCGGGTTATTGATGCCCTGGTTACCTGTGGCCGAGGACAGCGCTTGGGAATATTCAGCGGCCCCGGCGTCGGCAAGAGCATCTTATTGGGTATGATCGGCCGTTATACCAGCGCCGATGTTACGGTTATTGCCCTGGTGGGAGAGAGAAGCAGGGAAGTGCGCGAATTTATTGAGAAAGACCTGACGAAAGAAGGATTGGCTCGATCGGTAGTCGTAGTAAGCACCGCGGATGAGCCGCCACCCATCCGCGTCCAAGCTGGTTTTGTCGCATCAACCATAGCGGAATATTTCCGGGATCAGAACAAAGACGTGTTATTACTGATGGATTCGGTAACCCGGATAGCTATGGCTCAGCGGCAGATAGGGCTGGCGATGGGAGAGCCGCCAGCCACCAAGGGATATACGCCCAGCGTATTTGCACTGATGCCTAATCTATTGGAACGGTGCGGCCGCAGCGCCCAGGGCAGCATCACCGGATTTTATACCGTACTGGTGGAGGGCGATGATATAAGCGAGCCGATCTCGGATGCCATGCGGGGCATTCTGGACGGGCACTTATGGCTTTCCCGCGATTTGGCCAATCGCCGACATTATCCTGCGGTAGATATTCTACAGAGTATCAGCCGGGTGATGATCGATGTAGTCGATGAACAGCATAAAAAGGCTGCCCGGGATATTATTCGTTTGATCGCGGTGTATCGCGATATCGAAGACTTGGTTAATATCGGGGCCTATGCGCCGGGAACCAATCCGGATTATGATCTGGCGATAAATTCGCAGCCACTCATAAATAACTTTTTGCAGCAGGCTATTGAAGAAGGTGTGGCGTTTTCGGATTCAGGGAAAACTTTGAAGGAATTAAATCAGACAATAAAAAATATGGCGGGCGGAGGAAAGAATCCTGATGCTGGTCAAGAATATGCCGAAAAATCCAAACCGCAGTCATCTTCCATCGGTCTGGAAAGGATGATGGCGGGCATATAAGGGAAGTTTCCGCCGGCGTCCCCGTAAAGGCGATTATACAACAGGAGATGTAATTTCAACCCATGAAGAAGTTTAATTTTAGATTACAACCGTTGTTGCGGCTGCGCCAATTGCAGGAGGATCAAAAAAAACGTCTCGTGGGCCAGTTGATGGCACAGATTAACGAAAATCAGCAACAAGCCCTCCAGATGGCGTATGAGATAAAGCGGCAAGGCAAGGAACTTAAACAACAGTTTTCCCTGGGCAAGGTTGATTTTGGCTGGATATCTCACTATTACAGTTACGTCAATTGGATCCATCAATCAATTGCTCTGCGGATAGAAAAAGTTGCCCAGATTCAAAAAGGCCTATCCGTGGCGCGACAGGAATTGACGCAAGCCAAAAAGCAAACCAGGACGCTGGAGAAGATAAAAGAAAAACGTAAAGAGCGGTATGACTATCAGGTACGCCGGCTGGAGACACGCCAGCAGGATGAGATTGGTACCAATATTTATATGCGAATAAACCATTTAGCGGGAAAAACTTGAAAACAATATAGTAAATGTAGAATAGAGCATAGGTGATGAAAAAAAATATTCTAACCATATTGCTGATATTATTGGTCGCGTATAGCTTAACTATTACCGGTATATTGGGTTACGGTATGGCTACGGGCCGATTCTCCCAGGAGATGATAAACCAATATCTAGCGACATGGCGGGGCGATAAACTTGTACCTCCTCCGAAACAAGAGGTGGTTGTGCAAGCGGAGGAAAGCCCCAAGGAATCCAGCGCCAAGATAGCTGCTGCTGAAGTCGAAAGAGAAATTTTGACCCACGAACTACAGCGCCGAATTGAACTGCTCCGTAATATGCAGACTACTATCGCTGCGGCTCAAGGCAAATTGGATAAAGACATTCAGCAGCACCAGGCGCAGATGGAGGAATTTGCCGCCAAAATTGCCCAACAACAGGAAGTGGCCCGCAAAGAAGGATTTCTCAAGGCTTTGAAAAATTACTCCAGCATGAAACCTAAGCTGGTAAAAGACGATTTTATGCAGATGGAAGACGAAGATGCGGTTCGTTACTTGGCAGCTATGAAGTCTGATATTGCTACCGCAATTCTTAATCAGTTTAAGAATTCCAAAGAAGAACAGGCCAAACGTCTTCGCATCATGAAGTTGCTGGAAGAGAAAAATGTAATCGCGCTGGATAAGTAGAAATAATTCTGGCTAAATATCGATAGGACATACAGTTTAGAAAAATTATATTACCGAAAGCTTGGTTTATGCATCTAAAAGAAATAAATACAGTTAACGCCCACCAGGATCTGAGCGCCAACACAGTTAAGTATGATGCCAATGATGAAGGCTCGTTCAAAGATTTTTTCGAGGTCGCTCAGGCTGGCATAACTCGGTCTGGAAGGACTAATCCTCCCAGCGGCGGTAATCAGCATCATGATCGCATTGCTAAGGATTATGATGATCGAAACCGGGCCGATGCGCCTGTTACCGAGGAAAGTTGTGAAGAGATTTCCGATGTTTCCCAGGAAGTTACAAGTGATAAGATAGGTTCTGATGATACGAGTGAACCGGTTTTCTCGAATGATACGAGTGACTCTTCAGATAAGGAAATCAAAGATTCCCCGTCTGATGATGGTAATGTTGGAGAAAAACCGGAAAATTCCGAAGCTGATAATTCAGAAAATTACGTCACGGTAAATAATGTATCTACGGTTCTTGAGGCAGAGGCAGTTGTTAAGACCGCTGTGCTAAATCCTTCCCTGGATTCGGCTGTGCCGAAACAAATGCCAGAGCCTAAGCTAATTGAAGTTCAAATGCCACAACTGAATTCAACAGTTAAACCAACTCAACAAACACCGCCGGTTAACACATTAGAGCAAGCCAACACCACGAAAGATGCATCATCACTGATAAATACCGCTAAATCAATAGAGGAGGAAGTTCTGCCGGCCAATAAAGCAGTAGAACAGAACGGACAGGTAGAGGTTTCAAAATCAGACCAACCCAAGTTGCCCCCAATTCCCGTCAAACCGGAACTGCAGAATTTACCGTCCGAGCAGGCTAGTCCCATGGCCTTATCCGATGCACAATTATCTGCATCTTCTAAACCAAAAGAAGATCAATCGAAACAGATGGTTTCGTCTGATCAACCCAAACAGCCGGATTCCGGCGAGTCCTCAAAAATAACGGCAGTGTTTACGATTAATCGGCAAGATCAGGGCAATCAAGACGGCGAAAATAATTCTCATAATCAAGTTGTCAAAGTGGGTGATAGCCTATTGTCCTCACACGCTAAAGCGACAGATGTACAGAATGTATTTGACATTGCCAAGGATAGCCGTCCAAGTGTTACTGATATGCAGGAGAATGTTGACAAAATAGTCAAGGCTGCTCGGGCTGCGGTGGGCCGAAATTCATCGGTGGTGCAGTTGCGTCTGGAACCGCCGGATCTGGGCACCTTAAGAATCGAAATCAGGCACAATAGTAATGGTCTGAATCTGCAATTCCAGGCGACCAACAGCACCGCGCAGCAGTTACTGCAACAACACAGCCATGAGCTGCGGGCTGCCCTGGAGGCACATGGTTTGCAGGCTAATCAGATTGATATCCAGTTGCGCCTGGATCTGCGTAATGAACCCCCCTCACCGCAGAATCAGCAGCAACATCAAGCATTAGATTATAATGGCCGTCAGCCCGGCCAGCAATATCAACAGTACTCAGAGCAGCCGCCTTCCGGTGATGCTGATGAGGGTCAAGACAAAACATCATCGGTTTATGCTCAGGAGCCCTTCGTTCCCGCGTGGCGGAGGGAAAGGGAGACAAATGATTTATCCAGCCAATGGCAAAATATGGAATTTGCCAGCTTGGACTTAACCGCCTGAATAGTTGGAAAAAATAAAATCGAAATTTAATATACGTACGGAAAGGAGTATCTCGTGAGTTCTGTTTCATCAGTTAACAATCCTTCAGTGGTGGAGGCGCTTTCAGGGCAGGATTCTCGAGCGCTTAATAGCGACGATTTTTTGAAGATAATGATTACCGAACTAACCAACCAGGATCCTTTCGAGCCCATGAAGAACGTGGATCTCCTCAACCAGATGTCCGCTATTCAGCAGATGCAGTCTTCGCAGGACACGTCAAAAAGATTTCAAGCCCTGATAGAGCGATTTGACGGCTTATTGTCGCGCCAGGACAAAAGTGCCGCAGCTAACCTGATAGGCCAGCTTGTTTCCGGAACCACCACCACCGGTCAATTTGCCATGGGCAAGGTTATCGCGGTTACTGTCGATGACCAGGACATCCTTTTGCAGCTTGATATCGGTCAGACGATTAACATGAACGACATCCTCCGTCTGGGCGGCCGGAACAGTGCGGATATTATCGGCAGTACGGTAGTCGGGATGACTCCGCAGGGCGTCGAGGTGGTAGGCAAGGTAGCTTCCATGGAGGTTGATGGTTCGCAGGTCATGTTGAATCTGCTTTTGCCCGACGCACCGGAAGAACAAACCGTGTCGGTTCTCATGAGCACCGCTACTGTTATTGACAAGGACACCGCGGATATGCTGATCGGGTACAATGTCAAAGGCTATGACCCCGATAATCAGCTCGTCGAGGGCGCGGTTACCAGTGTCGAGTGGACTGACAGTAATATCATTCTACATTTGGGAGAAAATGATCAGCTTCCTCTGGATCGGTTGATAAGTATTAACCAGGAAAACAATTTATAAATCGGAGAAAAGTACCATGGGTTTGACATCATCATTATTTGCCGGCCTATCCGGCATGAAGACCAATGAATTTCGTATGGATACCATTGGTAATAATATTGCCAATGTTAACACCTACGCTTTTAAGTCGTCGCGGGTTAATTTCCAGACGCAGTTTTTGAATACCCTCAGTTTTGGTTCCGCGCCGGCTGGATCGATGGGCGGCACCAATCCCTTGCAGGTAGGTACCGGCGTGGGAGTCGGGGCGGTTACGCGTGACTTCAGTGGCGGGGCTCCGGAGACTACCGGCATCAAAACCGACCTGGCGATACAAGGGAAGGGTATGTTCATTTTGGAAAAACCTGATACCAGCCAGGTTTACACCCGTGATGGCAGTTTTCAGTTCAATGCGGAAAATTACCTGATTTCCGCCGATGGATTTTTTCTCCAGGGATATGGCATTGATTCCGATTTTAACATAGCGGAAGGCACCTTGAGCAATTTGCAGATTCCTATCGGCGAGATCACCACCGCCTCAGCGACAAGTTATGCGAGGTTCAGCGGGGACCTTAACGCCAATGGCGATGCAGCCACATCACGGCCATTGCTGACCAGCCAGTTATTTTATTCCGATTCCGGCTTAACCACTGCCGCTGATGCCACAACTGATTTGACCTCCCTTTATGAAGACGATGGCCAGGGAAATGGAGTACAGCTTTTTTATACGGATAATATTATCACCCTTTCCGAGGCCAATAAAGGTGGAGCTAATCTGTCTCAGGAGGATTTTATCGTCGGTACCACCGGTACCACCCTGGGTGATCTGGCGGCCTGGCTGGAAGATGTGATGGGAATAAATACCTCCTCTGATTTACCGGATCTTTCCGCCTTGGGAGTCGATCCTCCTGGGGTGACGATTAACGTTGATGGCAGTTTACAAGTTGTGGGTAATATCGGTTTGAAAAATAACCTGGTATTGGCTGACGGAGCGGTAACGGCCAGCCAGGGTTCCGCCACCGATGCCCCGGGAAATACCCTGCCCATGCGGTTTGTCAGCTCCACCGATACCGCTACTTTAGGTGAAAGCATCCGGACCTCCTTTATGGCCTATGATTCTCTGGGCAATCCTATTAATATAAGCATCACCATGGTTCTGCAGGAGAAGGATGATACGGGAAATACCTGGCGTTATTTTGCCGAAAGTGCCGATGACACTGATTTCGATCTGGTTTTGGGCACGGGAACCATCAAGTTTGATCCTACGGGTAATTATTTGGAAGGGGACGATCTGGCTATCGCTATCAATCGTACCGATACCGGTGCCGCTACCCCCCAAACCGTCACTATGGATTTTTCCAACATGGACGGTTTTGCCATGAACAGCGCGATGTCACTGCTCAATCAGGATGGTTTTCAGTCTGGTACTTTGCAGGATTTTTCCATCGGTCCGGATGGGGTTATTATCGGCTCCTTTACCAATGGTTTAACCAGAAACCTTGGCCAGGTGGTATTGGCGACTTTTAGGAATTATGAAGGGTTAATCGCGGATGCGGATAATTTATACATTACCGGCCCCAATTCCGGCAGTCCCATTATCAAGATGCCTCAGGAGCTTGGTGCCGGAACGATTAATGCCGCCGCTCTGGAGCTGAGCAATGTGGACCTGAGTCGGGAATTCATCAATTTAATTGTCAGCAGCACCGGTTTTTCCGCCTCCTCGCGGGTAATTCAGACCAGCAACCAATTGCTCAGCGAATTAATCACGATGACCCGATAGTTATTAGTTTACCCCAAGCCTCGCGGCAGGGGTGTTTATTCTGCTGTCGCGAGGCTGATTGAAATAATGTGCAATCTGGCACTAAGTCATAAAGGAATGTTGAAAATTGAAATAAATCATGATCGCGGTAACCAGATTAAACAGTAAACGCTTTATTATTAACGCCGAGCAGATTCGTTATATCGAATCTACGCCGGATACTATGATAACGCTGATGAATGGTGACCGGGTAATGGTGAAAGAGTCGATTGAGGAGGTGGTATGCCGAGCGATCGAGTATAACCGGCAGATACGCGTATTTGGAGAGTGATTGTGGGTAAATCCAGCATGAAAAATGGCCGATAAGTAAAATAAAATCTAACTTAAAGTACGATTTATTTATATTACGAACCTGGCAATACAGCCATCCGAAGACAAAGTGATTTTAAAGGAGCGGATTTAACAAAATGGACCTGGCAACACTGATAGGGTTGTTATTGGGTTTTGGTTTGGTGGGATATTCCATTGTCTCCAGTGCGGGCAAGGACGTCAATGCCTTTGTTAACATCCCGTCGGTATTAATAGTTATCGGCGGGGCTATTGCTTCCGTTATGGTCAGTACGCCGCTGGCCCGTTTCGTAAAAGCGGGTAAATTTTTTAACAAGGCATTGATGCACAAAGAACGATCCGCGCAAAAACTGATCAAAGACCTGGTCAGCTATGCCGAAATTGCCCGCCGGGATGGCATTCTTTCTCTGGAAGGGGCTACCCGTGACGCCGACGATCCTTTCATCGTCAAGGGCATTCAAATGGCTGTTGATGGGACGGATCCGGAGTTGATCGAAGCTATCATGAATAACGAATTAGAGGCAATCGCGGAGCGGCACGATCAGGGCAAATCGGTTTTCGATCTCTTGGGTAAATATGCTCCCGCCTATGGTATGATCGGGACGCTGATCGGGCTGGTTATCATGTTGATGAATATGTCAAATCCTGATTCGATAGGCCCAGCGATGGCGGTTGCCCTGCTAACTACCCTTTATGGCTCGATGTTTGCCAATATGTTTGCTTTGCCTGTCGCTGATAAACTGGCCGCCCGCAATGATGAAGAGCTTATGCTGAAAACTATCATTATCAAGGGCGTGATGAGCATTCAATCGGGAGATAATCCCAGGATTGTTGAACAAAAGCTTAAAACTTTCCTCCCGCCCAGTATGCGCCAGGATGAAGGTAAAGAGCAGGAAGAGTAATGGCCAAAAAAAAGAAAAAGTCTCCGGAAGGAGCGCCAGACTGGCTATTAACCTATGGCGATATGATGACCCTGCTGTTTTGCTTTTTTGTCATTCTGGTCTCGATGAGCGAAATTAAGGAAGACGAGCGTTTCCAGGACGTAATGGAATCTATAAAGAGAGCTTTTGGTTATAGTGGCGGAGCCGGCTGGGTGCCGGGTTCGGTTCCTCCTAATAACAGTTTTGACATGATGAAGACGCAGCTAATTATGCGCCGATGGCAATTGCAGATCGGCAAAAGCGCCGATGAGGGCATCGAAGGCGAAAATCCCAGCGTCAAGACGGTTCGTGAAGGATTGGAATACTCCTTTGGCGGCATAGTCAGTTTTGAAGAAGGCAAGGCCCAGTTGTTGGAAAAGGCTAAAGAGCAGTTGGCTGAATTTACTAAGTTTTTCAAAGGTATGAATACCAAGATCCGGGTGCGCGGCCATGCGGCAACCATTCCGAAAGAACGGTACCAGCCATTTGCCAGCCTGGATGATTTATCCTATGCCCGCGCTACGGCGGTTAAAAAGTTTCTCGTAGAGAAAGGTATTAGTGACAGCAGGATTACGGTTGAGGCATGCGGTGACAATGAACCAATTAACGTTCAATGTTATGATGAAGCTAGTCGGGCGCAGAATCGACGCGTTTCGATTATTGTAACGGAAAACCTTGTAGATGATTTTCGTGGCCAGCCCGTCTCAGATTCGGGTACAGGAGATTTGATCAATGGCGAAAGAAATTCCGGCAACTAGCGAAGAGCAAAAATCAAAACCTAAATTACCCTTAAAAGCACTTATAATTATTTTAGGCGTGGTTTTGCTGGAAGGCGGCACGTTTATGGGGGTCAAACTTTACTATGGAGGTCCCAGACCTGCCCAAGGTACTAGTCCGATCGATATCACTCAGGAGGCGCCGGGAAAGGTGATGGCTGAAGTTTCTTTAGTCAAGGAGTTTCAGGTGGACAACTATATGAGAGGTGGTCGTTCTCGGATTATGATTACTTTGGATGTCGTCGCCAAAGTCGAAGAGAAAAATAAGGAAAAACTTAATCAGGAAGTGGAAAAGCATAGCAACGAAATTTTGAACTCCGTTCGCGTCTTGATATCATCCACCCATCCGGAAGATATCAAGGATCCCAAGCTGCAGGTCATTCAAAGGGAGATCAAGACCGGCGTGGAGCAGATCGTCGGCGATGGACTTGTCGAAGAAATCTTATTGCCGCGCTGGCAGGCTTATGAAGTGGATTAATGGTGCATGAGTATAAAAGGTTGTTTCAAAAAGTGGATTTATGTTAAAGGCAATTTTTGCATGTTAGATTATTAATAGCCCAATTGGCTTATTCCAAAGGAGCATAAAGTGCCGGAAGAAGATGCGGAAACTTTGCAGGATACCGAGATCGCGAATAAAGCCGATTCACCGACTCAAACCACAGATTCGGTTCAATCGAAGGAAACGCCGGATGCCAGTGGTGGGCCAAAGATCGCTGCTGATGAGGATGATGTTTCTGACGCCCAAGCCAAAGAAAATGAAGACATTGCTCCTTTGCCGGATTTTACCGGTATGCTCGCCGAAGCGGCATCCAGCAGCATAGAGCTTTTGAATGACGTTGAGCTTAATGTGAAAATTGAGCTGGGGCGAGCCGAATTGACCGTGGAGGAAATTTTAAAACTCACCAATGGTTCCGTGGTTGAATTGGATAAATTAGCGGGCGATCCCGTCGATATCCTGGTCAATGATCAGTTGGTTGCTCGCGGTGAAGTTCTGGTTGTCAATGATAATTTATGTGTTCGTATAAGTGAAATTATTCCTAGTGTAACGGAGCGTATTGCTAGTGCATAATTAGAAATGGAGTTATCGTGCAGTCATCGCCGTGGCTGCCGAAGATCAGTCAAACTGAGTTAATTTTGCTCCATTTACGATATTGTAAACGGGTAGTAACCCCGATAAAAATGCCAGGCTGGAGGTACCCATGAAATTTCGTCGAAGGACAGGTCAAAGAATTATTCTGATCGCGTTTTATGGTGCAGCGATTGTCTTACTCTTCTGCCCAATGGGCCAAACTGAAAACACTTTCCTTGCTAACGCTCCACAATCTATCGACATTACCGCGGAAAAAACTTCAGCAAAAAGTAATCAATCCATAGAGTCCGGCAATATCGACAAAATGAAACACGATGCCGATTCCATTAAATCTTCGATGGATCATTCCGGTGGCGGTTCAGTAACGGCGTCAACCAAGTTAAACAGCCAGGCAAATTCTAAACCAAAAGTTGTTGCTTCAGATATTTCAGCGGCGTCCATCGATTTTGAAAATCATAATCTTTCTTTATCCCCAGGCGCTAAAGGCGTAAAAAAGATTGAAAAAGCCGCCTCCGGTAATATTTCGGTTTGGAAAACGCTGTTTGCCTTGGGAGCGGTCCTTTGTTTGATCTTGTTTTGTGCTTACTTGTTTCGTCGTTATGCCCTGGGGACACGGCGTTTGGGTGGAACCGGCGGCATTGAGATTTTATCTCGTAACCCGGTTGGCCCCCGGCAGTCATTGTGTTTGATTAAATTAGGCTCCAGGTTATTAATGGTGGGATTAAGCCCCAATCACATGGCGTCTTTATGCACTATTGATGATCCTGATGAAATATCCGGTATTATGGGATTATTGGAAAAAAATGTTCCTCAGTCGATTAGCAACACTTTTACCAGGTTATTTCACCATGAGTCGGAAAATTATCATTATGCCGCCGACGATTTAAATACCGAGGGTGAGACTGCCAAAAATAAGCAGTGGCATGCCGCCCGAAGCGAATTAACTATGTTACTGGATAGGGTAAAGGGATTAACTAGAATGCGTTTTCGCGGCCCGGAATATAAATAGATAGATAATATTAGAGCTATTGGATGGCGTTCTTATGTCAGGGATGACGATAAAGAAAATATTACGGGGGATTGTTTTTGGCTGGTTGATACTATGCTCGCCGGTATGCGCTTTTGCCGTCGAGGGGCGGATTTCTTCCTCAGGTACGATAGCGGCGCCAAACAATGAAACTTCTTCCCTGCCGCAGATTGATCCCGTAAAGGTGGTGGATAATTTCACCAAGCCGGAAAAACTCTCCGCCAGCCTGGAGATTTTTCTTTTATTAACGGTTTTATCTTTGACACCGGCCATCTTGGTCATGACCACCTCTTTCACCCGCATTGTGGTGGTTCTGTCACTTTTGCGTCAGGCCATAGGTACTCAACAGTTGCCCCCCTCCCAGGTGATTATGGGAATAGCCTTGTTTATGACCATCTGCGTGATGGCGCCTACCTGGCAGGCAATCAATCATGATGCGATTCAACCTTATGTTAATCCCGCTGACGAGACCAAACCCATTGAGTTGGCCGAGGCTTGGAATCGCACCCGTTCTCATTTACGCCGTTTTATGATTATGCAAATTGAAAATGCCGGCAATGAAGAAGATGCTTATTTGTTTGCCGAATTTGACAGTCCCGACAGTGTTATACAGCAGAAAATAATCGAAGGCAATCTGAAATGGCAGGATGTATCCACCGCCGCCCTGATACCTGCCTTCATCACCAGTGAATTGAAACAGGCATTCATCATGGGTTTCTATATTTATCTGCCTTTTCTGGTTATTGATATGGTTATAGCTTCCATCTTGATGTCGATGGGAATGATGATGTTGCCTCCGATTCTGATTTCTCTGCCGTTTAAACTGCTTTTATTTGTTCTGGTTGACGGGTGGCATTTGGTAATCGGCTCTCTCTTGTCGAGTTTTACCAATAACGCGGTTTTTTAGCTTGGTAACTGGATCTAACTATAAATTCTAACCATTGAGTGAGGCAAAATATGACACCGGAAACAGCTTTGGACCTGGGACGAGAAACTTTATTAGTTGTCTTAAAAATTTCCTTTCCGATGCTTTGTGTCGGATTGGTGGTGGGCGTAACGATTTCCATTTTCCAGGCGGTAACCCAAATTCAGGAAATGACTCTGACTTTTGTGCCCAAGATAATTGCCATGGTATTAGCCGGCATCTTTTTCATGTCCTGGATTTTACAGCAGATGATGGCTTTTGCCGTCGAGATGTTCCGTCCCATGCCGATTCCTTAGACTTTGGATAATAAATTGTTGGATGAGCATAGTACGTCGAATAATTGAGGATATGCATTTTTAGATCGGACTTTGATTTTTGGTGGTATTGGTTATGCCTTTTGAGTTTATGCGATATATTTCGGAACAGTCATCATTTTATGTTCTGGTGTTATTTCGTATTGCCGGCGTTATGACAACTGCGCCGATGCTGGGTTCCGCCGCTATTCCGGTCAAGATTAGAGTGTTTATCGCCTTGATTTTGAGCCTGGCGGTTTTTCCTTTGGTGCCCAAGGTGATAATTGTACCGCATACATTTGCCGGAATGGGTGTCGGTGTTGCGGGTGAGTTGATAATTGGTATTACCATGGGTTTTGCCTTGTCATTAATGTTTGTAGGAATTCAGATCGGCGCGGAAATGGTAAGTTATCAAATGGGATTAAGCCTGTCCAACTTGATTGATCCGTCATCCGAGGTAGCTACCACGGTTTTATCGCAGTTTTATCTTTTACTGGCTACCCTGCTGTATATTCTCATGAATGGTCATCTGATCTTAATAAAATCTTTAGCACAAACATTCTCGACCGTGCCTTTGATGGGCGGTTTTCTTGACGGCAATATTATCAATATCATTATACATTTTTTTGTCTCGATTCTTAGCGGTGCATTTATGCTGGGTATCAGTTTTGCGGGTCCTGCTTTAATCGCGATATTTTTAGCCAGCATTGCTATGGGTTTTATTTCCCGTACTATGCCGCAGTTGAATATTCTGGTGGCGGGCTTTGCTGTCCGCATTACCTTAGCCCTGGTTTTGCTGATTGCCTCCTTGGGCATGATTTGTATGATTTTTCAGGATACCATTGTGGATGTTTTAAGCCACATTGGAACGATCTTCATCTAAAGAAGATACATAAAAACGATTGGTAGTAAATTTTAAATAATAATTTAAGAGTTGATTATGCCCGACACTGCGTCTGATAAAAGTGAAGCTCCAACCCCGCGACGCCTGCAGGAAGCCCGCGAGAAGGGGCAGGTTGCTCGAAGTCAGGATCTCTCGGCTGCCGTTGGCTTGCTTGCGAGTATGGTATTGTTGAATGTTTACGGGCCAACTATTTTGTTTGGTTTTATGGAATTGATGCGAAAATTTCTCGATGTTAATAGTATGCCTGCCGACGCCATGTCTACCCTGGATGAAGATTGGCGCATCATTACCCGTCATGCTTGGTCCATAATCGGGCCTTTCTTCCTGATAATTATGGCCGTGGCTCTGGTTGTGAATGTTGTTCAGGTTGGTTTTCTTTTTTCTGCCACTCCTTTGGTTCCCTCTCTGGAGAAACTTTCACCGATCAGTGGTATTCGCCGGTTATTTTCTCTGCGCTCGCTAATCAAGTTGATGATGAATTTGTTCAAGGTCGGCATTATCTCCGCCGTTGCCTACATTACTATCAAAGGTTTTATCCCACAGCTTGTCGGTTCTTCCCGGCTGGGTTTTCAGCAGGTGGTTGGATATGGTGCTCATTTGGTCTTTATTCTGAGTTTAAGATTATCTTTGGTGCTGTTGATTTTGGCCCTTTTTGATTATGGCTTTCAGAAGTGGAAAATGTACCAGGATTTACGAATGACAAAAGAAGAGGTGAGAGAGGAGCTTCGCCGGATGGAAGGCGATCCGATTATGCGGCAGCGCCGTCGCGGCGTAGCTCGCCAACTGGCGGCTCAGCGGATGAGTCGCGCTGTTCCAAAGGCCGATGTGGTTATTACTAATCCTACGGAATTAGCTATCGCTCTTAAATATGTTCCCCATGAGATGCCCGCCCCTCGTGTCGTAGCCCGCGGAGCGGGCTTCATCGCCCAGCGCATCAGGGAAATCGCTTTGGAAAATAATGTCCCGGTCATTCAGCGCAAACCTCTGGCCCAGGCTCTTTATAAGTCTTGTGAAGTTGGTGATTATGTTCCACCCGAATTGTATAAAGCGATAGCGGAAGTTTTGGCTTACGTCTTTGAATTGGCAGGTAAAGGATTCAAACGTTCCATCGCATAAGCCAGTGAAGCTAACCTGGAAGGTTGTTAATTTTAGGAAATTTAGAATTATATATGGCAACAGCAACAGCAATAGTTAGATCACGTTGGTTGACGGTTATTCATAATAACCGCGACATAGTCTTTCCTATCGCCGCGGTAAGTTTAATCTTCGTCATGATTATACCATTGCCTTGTTGGCTTATGGACGTATTGTTGTCCGCTAATCTGGCTTTTGCCGCCGTGGTTATGCTAACCACAATTTATGTTAATAGCCCCTTGGAATTTTCCGTATTTCCTTCTTTGTTACTGGCGGCCACCCTGTTTCGTCTGGTCCTTAATTGTGCCACCACGCGTCTTATCCTTACTGCCGGCGACGCTCCTGAGCCTGCTATCGCTGCCGGCAGGGTTATTCAGGTATTTGGTGATATGGTAGCCGGCGGTTCTCTGGCGGTAGGGTTGATTATTTTTATCATCCTCATCGTCATTCAATTTGTGGTCATTACCAAAGGTGCTACCCGGATCAGTGAGGTTGCCGCTCGTTTTACCTTGGACGGCATGCCCGGCAAACAAATGGCCATTGACGCCGACCTTAACGCGGGGCTCATTAATGAGACGGACGCTCGCCGCCGCCGCGAGTCCATTGCTCGGGAAGCCGACTTTTATGGAGCTATGGATGGTGCCAGTAAATTTGTCCGGGGTGATGCTATCGCCGGCATCATCATTACCATCGTCAACATTATTGGGGGTTTGTCGGTCGGCATGCTCAAATATAAATGGGGTTTTGCCGAATGCTTCGATTTATTTACCAAGTTAACCATCGGCGATGGTTTGGTCAGTCAAATACCAGCTTTTATTATCTCCATTTCCGCCGGTCTGATTGTTACCCGTTCAACTGCTCAGACTAATCTGGGTCGTGAACTTATATCGCAGCTCACCAGTAAACCCATAGCCCTGGTGGTCGCCGCGGTGTTTTTGGGCATGCTGGCCTTTGCCAAGCTGCCTACCATTCCTCTGCTGATTTTAGCCTGTAGTTGCGGTGGTATGGCCTATACCGTCAAGCGTTCAACAAGACGCCAGGAAATGATTGCCGCCCGTGCCGAGAAGGAGTCTGCCCTGGCGCCCAAGGCCGAAAAAATTGAATCGCTTTTGCCTCTGGACCGCATGGAGTTGGAGCTGGGTTACGCCTTGATCCGTCTGGTGGATGAGAAACAAGGCGGTGATCTGCTCAATCGCATTTCCATGATTCGCCGGCAAATTGCCCTGGAAATGGGCGTAGTTGTACCTAGTATCCGTATTCGCGACAATGTTCGACTTGATCCTAACGAATATCGAATCAAAATCAGGGGCGTGGCCGTCGCGGGCAGTAATATCTATCCTGATCAATATTTGGCCATGAATTCCGGCGCCGCCGAAGGTAAAATTGCCGGTACCGAAACTCTCGAACCCGCCTTTGGCTTGCCTGCTTATTGGATTCCCGCTTCCCGTAAAGAGCAGGCGGAGATGATGAATTTTACCGTCGTGGATTCTTCCAGCGTTTTGGCCACCCATCTTACGGAAGTGATAAAATCTCACGTTGCCGAATTGCTCACCCGTCAGGACCTGAACAAGTTGCTCGAAGCAGTAAAGGAAAAATCGCCCGCGATTGTTGAGGAAGTTGTTGGCGGCACGCTCAAGGCGGGTGACATTCAGAAAGTATTGCAGGCTCTGTTGGAGGAGCGGGTTCCCATCCGGGATATGGAAACTATTCTGGAGACCCTGGGTGACTGGGGCAAACGAACCAATGATCTGGAGGTGCTTACCGAGTATGTTCGTAATGCCCTGGCTCGAAGTATCTGCGCTCAATATCGCGATGACGATGAATGTGTTCGGTGTGTAACCTTTGATCCTGCCCTGGAAGATACTATCAACCGACACGTGGAAAGAACCGAACGGGGAAGTTTTTTAACTCTGCCTCCCGCGCTGGCCGGTAAGATTGTTAATGCCATTGCCGAACAGATTAAAAAACTTACCAATGTCGGCGCCCCCGCGGTAATCATTTGTTCGCCCCAGATAAGACTGTTGCTGCGTCGGCTGCTGGCGCCGACCTTAACCAATGTTGCAGTATTGTCGTATAACGAAATTGTAAAAGGTACAAAAGTTGAATCCGTAGGTATGGTGGTGATTAATCTATGAAACTAAAAACTTTCCGAGCAAAGTCTATGCCTTTAGCTTTAGCCCAGGTCAAGCGTCATTGTGGCAATGATGCGGTGATTATCAACACCCGTACTTTTACCCAGGGTGGAATTATGGGGCTGGGGGGGTCTCAAGTGGTGGAGATAACCGCACGACCAAGTATGCCGAATCGGGCGAAATCGCGTCAGCTAGCCAAGCATCTGCGACGTGCTTACTCAGCCGGTTTGTCTGATACGCCCACGGAGAACAAAAAAGCGGATATATCTGTTGTGCCGCTATCTCAAAATTCACGAACATTCCAACCTCTTTCCCAGACGCCCTCAAGCGAATTAGCCGGTTATTCAGGCGGGCAGATGCAAAAGGATCTCCACAATATTCGTGCCTTGGTGGAGGATCTTGTCCGCGATCAGCGCAAGTTGCACGCCCCCCAGATGCCCGCCAAGCTTTTCGATTTTTATCTCCAACTGATTCAGCGGGAAGTTGCCGATGAGATCGCTCGCGAGCTGCTTAATCAGGTACAGGAAGAATTAACGGGAAATCAATTAGATAGTATCGATCTGGTGCGGCAGAAGATAATTGCTGCCATGGATAAAATGTTTGATACCTCCGGCCCGATTTGCCTTAACCTGGATGGCTCCGCTCGGGTAGTTGCTTTGATTGGTCCTACCGGGGTGGGCAAGACCACTACCATCGCCAAGCTTGCCGCTGATTTTAAACTATGCCGTAACAAGAATGTCGGCCTGATAACTATCGACACTTACCGCATCGGCGCCGTCGATCAATTGAGAATGTATGCCCAGATTATTGACATCCCTTTGAAAGTCGTTCTTACACCGGATGAGCTTGCCGAAGCCATTGAGCTAATGCGGGACAAAGACATTATATTAATCGACACCGCCGGCCGATCCCAGAATGACGAGTTGCGTATTAAGGAGCTAAAATCATTTCTTAATGCCGCTCGTCCTGATGAAGTTCATCTGGTGCTTTCCAGTATCGCCCATCAAAGTCACATGCTCAGTGCCGCCGAAAAGTTTGGTCAACTGGGCGTTAACCGCATTATCCTCACCAAGCTGGATGAGGCAATTAGTTTTGGCGTCATTCTTTCTGTTTTACGAAAATTTGAAGCCTCAATTTCATATATAACTACCGGCCAGGATGTCCCCGATGATATTGAAGTCGGCAACGGCAAAATTCTTGCCCAGCGCTTGTTGGGCCTGGATGATCAGGGTAATTCTGTTTCTGATGCAATTGCTCAATATGAACAAAGTGCTTAACCGAAATCTTGTAGATGACATTTAAGAAAATATAATGCAATGATTACCGACCAGGCTGAAAAATTAAGATTGTTAATGAAACGAGCCGGAAAAACTGCTCGCATTATCACGGTTACCAGCGGTAAGGGCGGGGTAGGAAAAAGCAACGTTGCCGCTAATCTTGCCCTGTGTCTTATGGCCTCAGGGAAAAATGTTGTTCTGCTGGATGCTGATTTGGGACTGGCTAATCTGGATGTGCTTCTGAACGTCCGCCCCAGGTTTACGCTTGCCCATGTGATTTCCGGCAAGCGGCACCTTGATGAAATCATTCAAACAGGTCCCGGCGGAATACGCTTGGTTTGCGGCGCTTCGGGCCTGGCGGAGCTGGCCGACCTCAGTGAATTTGAACGCCAGCGCATTATTCAGGAGCTTTCCGTTCTTGAACATAAGACAGATGTTATTCTTATTGATACTGGTGCCGGTATATCCCGCAATGTAATTGCTTTTTGCGATGCCGCTAACCATACTCTGGTGGTTACCACGGTCGAGCCGACCAGCATCACCGACGCTTACGCCATGATCAAGCGAATCTCACGCAACCATACAGGTGTTAAAATATCCTTATTGGTTAACATGGTCGACAGTCGTGCTGAGGCCAAAAAGGTTTATCAGCGTCTGGCTGATACCGCCAGTAAGTTTCTTTCGGTTACGGTTTATTATGCCGGATATATCTTACGCGACGAGCACGTAACTAACGCGGTAATTCAAAGTGAGCCCGTGGTATTAGCTTATCCACGTTGTCAGGCCAGTTATTGTTTCATCGCCTTGGCCGGTAAATTATGTCGGGCGGCCGAGCCGGCGATGGAAGAAAATGGCTTTTTTCAAAAAGTTGTCAATTGGTTCATTTAGTTAGCTTCATGAAAGGCACAATTAAATTATCTGGTTTTATGACAATAAAACATAAATTTCTTGGAGGGTACTTAATTATGAAAAAGTTTGGACCGATAAAAATTAAACAGACTTTATGCGTGAGGTGCTGATTTGACTGCCCATTGGTGCGGTGCGGGTTTAGCTTTGCTCGGTTTTAGCCTGAGTCTGGTTATCGGACTGTGGGTTGGAAACTCATTCGTCACTTTGGTATGGCGCAGTCTGATGGTACTGGGAGCGTTTTATATTCTGGGTTGTTTATTGGCGACCATCGGCCAGAAAGCGATAGTCGAAAATTTTGAAAAGGAAACTGAACCTGTTCCAGCAAAAGGTCAAAATACTGATGAGAATGATACAACCGCGGCAAAGGAAAGTTCTCCTGCGGCTTAGTTGGTTTTGCTTGATTATGACAATGATTGTTGCAAGGAATTTATTCGTAACTACTTGGAAGTTAATGTTGCTCAGGAAATAAGTACGAAAGTACTCTTGGAAAATAATTAAACTTTTTACTACAAACGAGGTTGATAATCATGGGAAAGGCGCAAAAAGATAAAAGACACGATATTGATGCAATTTGGATTGAGTATAAAAAGACCGGCGATAAAAATTTGCGCAATATCCTGATGGAAGAGTTCCTTCCTCTTGTCAGGTACAATGCGGAGCGGGTTTACGCCAAATTGCCGGATGAAGTTGAACTCGATGATCTCATCAGTGCCGGCATATTCGGTTTAATTGATGCTATTGAAGCCTTTGATTTATCACGCGGGGTAAAGTTTTCCACCTATTGCGCCCCTCGGGTTCGCGGAGCCATTCTTGACGAGCTGCGCAGTATGGATTGGGTGCCCCGTTTAGTTCGCAGTCGAGCCCACAAATTGAATCAGGTCTCCAAAGATTTGGAGGCCCGGTTAGGCCGGATGGCCACGGATGAGGAAATCGCCCGTTGTATGGGTATCAGCGATGACGAATTTTCCCGCCTTAAACGCGACGCCACCGCGATTTCCCTCGTTTCTTTAAGCCGAAAATGGTTTGAAACCGACAGTCAAAAAGATATCTGCGAAATTGATGTTATCGAAGACAAGCGGGGTGAAAATCCCCTGGATGAGATTCAGCGACGCGATTTGAAGGATGTTCTTACCCGCGGTCTTAGCCGGGCAGAAAAGCTTATCTTGATTCTTTATTATTATGAAGAAATGACCATGAAGGAAATCGGCGCCACCCTTGATCTGTCCGAGTCGCGCGTTTCCCAGATGCATTCCTCGATAATCGCCCGCCTTAAAGTCCAGATGAATTATCAGAAAAAAGAGTTGGAGATCAGCGTTTAATTCATATAATTGGAAAAAGTACGAAAGAACTATAGTTAACTTTCGTAGATTATTTTACCATAATTTGCACTCAAACAGGGCCTTACTATTCAAGGGTAATAAATTATAACTTTGGTAAAACTCTCGAACCTTACAAAAAAACTATCAAACCAGCTCAAAGGCCCGGCTCGACTGAGCTCGCCGAAGTCTGTCGGTTCATTAGGGCTGATGTTGCGCAAGAAAAAGTACGAAAGTACTTATAAGACGATGCTGTTTATCGGTCTTTTAATGTTATTTAATTACCGCTCCAGGAGTTTAGTATTAGACGAAGGATAATTTAAAAATTTCGCTCATTTAGACGATAAAGCTATATAGACGGGTTGTTTATTTGTCCTGCCCGATAATAACGGTTTTAGGATAGTAAAATGAGCAGTATTCCGCCCAATATTGTCGGTTCTGTCTTTCAGGCCCAAATCTCCGCCGCGGAAACCGCTAAAAAGGACGACGCCCAGCGGAATAAAAGGATTCGTGACTCGAAGCAACTGGAACGTGCTTCTGAAATACATCAGCAGGAGGTTGAAGATACGAATCATGCGGAAGGCTTACGCGTCGCGCGGGAGGAGAATAAAGAGCATAGCGGCCGAGACGCTCACGATGTCTATGAGCAACACCAATCTCTTGAAGAGGATAAAAAGCTTTACTCAACACACCCTAAACCATCCCTGCCTGATCAGGAAAACAAAGACGATTCTTTAGGGCAGGATCATATCGATCTATCCGGGTAAATGCTGTCAATAGTCAATTTTTCTTTGCGCCGCCCGTAGCAGTAGGGTGCGATATCTCGCACCATATCTTCTTATCCCTGCTCTACTGTTCTACTCTCTCCGCCGCAGGCGGTCGGCTGCGTACTTTCACACCTGTTTTTCTTTGAACATTGAACGTTAAACATTGAACGTTAGATTTCACTCTCGCGCAGCGCCGCGCGGCGCGGCATAATTTAAACTGTTAGCCCCCTGCACCGTAGGGGGTTCTCCTTATTTTTATAGTCTGCGAAATCCTGCGGATAATAATATCTGTATTCTCTGACTATTATTTTATCTTAACTTCGTGTTCCTTCCAGCCTCGCCGAGCGTCAGCTAGGCGGGCATGTCCTTCATGGTAAAAATATTCTTTCTTCTCTTAAACCTTTGAACGTTGAACCTTGAACGTTAAACGTTGGAACATCTTTGCAATACGTCCTTTTCTCATTTATGGTTATGTTTCTCTGCTGCGTCAAGGTATCGGTAATCATAGCTCTTTATTTTTAAACTTCGTGGTAATATTCTATTTTTCTTATCAGTAATAAAGAATCCTGTTTATCCTGTCTGAATATCTTGTTTTTATAATCTGCGCCATCTGCGAAATCTGCGGATAATATTTTTCTTAGCGTCTTTTCTTCTCTTCGTCTAAGTTACCTGTTGGGTGGACCTTCAGGTCCACGAGTTGTATTATTTATCCCTTTGCCTGCCGGCCTTGCTGCCGGCTCTACTTCTCCACTGTTTCGAACGAATTATTATTCAATACCTGTCCTGAGCGCAGTCGAATGGATCATTCTCAAGCAGATTGCAGTTATGCATTCGCCGCTCAAGTTCTTGTCTCTTTTGCTGTGTTATCCCAAAGTTTACCATATAACCTGCCTGCCCCGTGAGATGACGCTTCGTCTATCTCATCGGGGTAACTCCAAAATTAATCATATAAGTGATTCAATTTTTATCCAACCAAGGCGGTTTATTTATCCGACAGAGCTTTAGCGACGGCGGAACGCGGATTTGATATTTTATGGCCGGACAACTTTAATTACCTTGTATTTTGAAATCTGGAGGCATCCACAATCCTTTATCAGATGGTCTATAATCATTTAGCCACCCTATTATGTCATCCTTATTTCTTAATTCAATTCCCAACAACTCTAGTTTTCTGGGTGTATATTTGTGCATTTCTTTAAATCCTGACAAGGATATTATCATACCAATATGCCAACCCCAGGTAGCCTTTTCAGCTTGGACAGCACCATAAATCCGGTCAACAATTTCAACCCCTACCTTGTCTTTCCATCGCTTGACTTCAATGAAATATCGTATGCGAGAACCACTGATGTTACTTTTTTCAATAGCAAAAATGTCTGCTGCGGTTTTAGGGTTATTGCCTAGCAATTTTATTTCATCAAAACCTTTGGACGCAAGACACTCAGCAACTAGCTGTTCAAAAACATTCCAAGGTAATTTTATTAAATTCTCCGGCTTATTTTTCAAGTACAGTAATAATTCAATAGATAATTCTTTTATACTTTTCAGTGTATCTTCTAATTCGATCTGGTTTTCAATGTCTTTATCTGCCTTCTTAGATTGCAATAATAAATCGGCTGCTTCAGGCGTTTTTTGAATTTTTCTAATAGCATTATTTTCGACCTGTCGAATTCTTGGTGTAGTCACCTTAAAGATTCTTGCAACCTCTTCATAGGTATAGGTATAGCCATCGCCTAAACCGTAGAGCAGTTTAATAATTTCTCTTTCTCTATATGAGAGTTTCTTTAATATATTGTCAAGTATTGTATATATATCTGTTGTCATAATTCAGGTATATTGGATCGACCAATCTCTTTTATTAAATGATTCCGCGTGTGCAAATAAGTCGCATATCATACAAGGCTGGTTGGTAAAATATGCCTTTATGGTCTTCCCGTTGCACATCCGCCTAAGAAAAACGCAAAACCAAGGATACTATCACAGTGCGGGCAAGAATACATAACTTCTTTCTTTATCCTGCCCTTGATTTCCTTCTGAACCTCGTTATTTTCATCCTTCTTTGCAGATCGCAATGTGATTCTCTTTTCGCAATGAGGACACTTAGCCATTATGACTTATCCTTTCTCTTTCAGATAACCTTAATTATATAGTCCTTATAACAACTTCCCGCTCATCGGGGCGATGGCGCCCGCCGCAGCACGATTGCTTCTTCAATATGGAGCATAGCGACATCCCGGCGCTTTTTGTCGGGATTTATCCAATGGCGGACTCGCCTGCCCTCCGTCCTGTCCATCGTAGCTGGATTCTTCGAAGCTTTACGCGAAGAAGAATAGCGAAGATGGAATCTTTATGCGAAGGAGGGTCCAATCTCTGGCATTTCATACAACGTATGTTATCTTCTCTTTGCAAATCCTTTCCGTTATTTTAGTTGAGTTTCTATACGTATTCGGCAGAGGTGCGAGCGACCTTTTCATATCTTGATATTATAACCAAAACCAACAATCCCACAACCACAATCCCCTGTTCCCATCTCAATGGCCTCGGCAACTTCCAAAGATGGCCAGCGTTGCCCAAGAGAGTTTACTTGAGTATTCAAGCAGATTTGCTACTCAATTAGAAAAGCGGCCCTGCTGATAAAAAGGGTCCTTGACCCCTACGTGCCTTTCGCCTGCCCTTCGTAGCCGGTTTCTGCGTAGCTTTATGCGAAGCAGAATGGCGAAGTAGGGTGCCCTTCGTGGTAAAATATATCTTATAATTCTTTAATAATAAATCTCGACTCGACTGCCTTCGGCTCTGAGGCTCAGGCTCGAAGAGAGCTCGCCGAAGTCTGTGGCCTCTGCGTCTCAGTGTGAAGAATATTCTTTATATTTCTGCGGATAAAATTCATTTATTCTTACGAATTTGCGTTTATTAGCGGTGATCTCTTTGAACGTTAAACTTTAAACGTTGAACTTTGAACGTTGAACTTCTTACAAAATGTTATTACGCCTTAAATATTTGTTGCGCCGCCCTCAGAGTGTTAAGCATCAGCATGGTTATGGTCATCGGCCCCACCCCGCCGGGCACCGGCGTAATCGCCCCCGCCACCTCCATAACCCTCTCAAAATCCACATCGCCCACCAGGATGCGTTTGCCTTCCGCTGTTTTGCCCACTTCATTTATCCCCACGTCGATTACCACTGCTCCGGGTTTAACCATATCCGCGGTAATCGCCTTGGACTTGCCCGCCGCCACGATCAGAATTTCCGCCCTTTTGGTATGCCTACTCAAATCAATGGTTTTGGTATGGCAGATGGTAACTGTCGCGTTGGCTCCCGCCGCTTTTTGCAGCAGGATATTAGCGATCGGCTTGCCCACGATATTGCTGCGTCCCACGACCACCACCTCCGCCCCTTCGATTTTTACCCCGCTCCGCAGCAGTAACTGCTGAATCGCCGCCGGCGTGCACGGCTGAAAAAGGGGTTTTCCCATCACCAGCTTGCCTACATTGACGGGGTGAAAGGCATCCACGTCCTTATCAGGAGACATGGCATAAATCACATTATCTTCGTTAATGTGTTTGGGCAAAGGAAGTTGCACCAATATCCCGTGGATTTTTTCATCCTTATTATACTTGTCCACCAGAGCCAGCAACTCCTTTTCGCTGATATTGGCTGATAGGTTTTCCTGGATCGAGTAGAAGCCTAACTCACTTGCAGCCTTTTGTTTACCGCGGACGTAACTTTGCGAAGCTGGGTCCTCACCCACGATAATGGTCGCCAGGCCGGGGGTGAGGGATTTTTCCCGCTGCAAACGAGCGACTTCCGCTCTAATTTCCTCGCGGATTTGCTGCGCTATCTCCTTGCCGTTTATCAACTTAGCTGTCATCCTATCGCCTCCGTTGGGTATCTTTCGCTGATTTCTTGTCTATAAGTCATTTTCATTGCCACGATTAACCAGCCGAATTATACTCGTTAGGTGCCTTTTTCGTCCAACCCATATTTGGGCCAGTAGTTAGGCCAATTATACACTGGGTTTTTGAGAAAAATAGTCGTGGAAAAACCTGGCATTTTTGGGCAAAAAGTGGGCAAAATCCGGCAAAAAGTGCGCAAAATATGGCAAAAAATGGCATATTCCGTGATAAAAGCCGGGCATTTGAGGATAAAAATGAACAAATTTTATTCTTACGCGAGGTAAAACCAATTACCAAAAAATGACATTTATACGGGAAAATTTTCTTCTTTTTCACAATTTTTTGATCTTGTTTTTGAGGTGTTATCATGGCATTGAAAGTATCCGTTCTTATACCCGCCGCCGGGGCGAGCAGCCGATTCAAAGGACAAAAAAAGAAACAGTTCACCGATATGGACGGCAGAGCGGTGTTCCTCCGCACCATCGAGGCCTTCGCCAACCGCCCCGACGTTAAACAAATAGTTATAGCTATCCCCCAGGAAGATGAAGAGCTTTTTCAGATCAAGTGGGGCTCGAACCTGGGATTCTACGGCGTTAAATATATCATCGGCGGCGACCACCGCTATGAAACCGTAAATAAACTACTGGCTCAGGTAAAAGATGATGAAATTGATTTAATCGCCCTGCATGACGCGGTTCGGCCCTGCGTAACAGAAAAGCAGCTCGATGCGGTCTTTGCCGCCGCCGCCAAGACCGGCGCCGCGATTTTGGCCCATTCCCTGGTGGGAACCATAAAAAAGATAGATGAAAATAGGAATATCAGCCAGACCGTGGACCGCAGCCTTTTGTGGGAGGCGCAGACGCCCCAGGTCTTTAAGCCGGCAATCATCCGTCAGGCCTACGCCAATCTAAAGAATATTAAATGTGATATCACCGACGACGCCCAGCTCGTCGAGGCCCTGGGCAAGCCGGTAAGAATTGTTGAAAGTGACGCCGGCAATATCAAGATTACCACGAATACCGATATCGTTATCGCCGCGGCTATCCTGAAGGCGCGTCCCCAGCCTAAAGCCAAAGGGCCGGTGGGTCCCTGGGCCGGCGAACAGGGCTGGTAGATTACTCAAACTGACCGATGGTCAGTTTGAAAATTAAAAATTAAAAATTAAAATGTCAAAATGCAAAATTGTGGAATCCGCCTATGGCGGATGAGTAATTATATGGTTTTTGGGTCATAGTATCAGGTCTGAAAATAAATAGGTATGGTGTCCCCTGATTTTGAAAATAAATAGGTATGGTGTCCCCTGATTTCCTCCCCGATTTCCTCGAATCGTTAAGACCGTTTACCCAGTGATATGAACAAACCCCTTTAATTTGACTCAAATTTCAGATTTCAGATAGAAGATATAACCACGGATTTCACTGATTACACGGATTAGGATAAAAGGCCGGGAGATTTATTAATAAAGAAATAAAAAACACATTATACCACAAGGAAGACACGAAGTTAAGAAATTATTAAACCGCGAATGGACGCCAATAAACGCGAATCCATAAAAATAAATTATGACAGGATTAACAGGATTTACAAGATTTATAATATATAATACACGATTACAGATATAGATGAGCAACGCAGGTCAGTCGGGGTAGAGCCTGCGTGAGAACAGGAGGTCAGGCGAACAGGTGAAAGAAAAATGAATATTTTCCGCAGATAACGCCGATGGACGCAGATGACGCTACGCGAGAACAGGAGACCAGTTGAACAGGTGAGCAGGTGAAAGAAAAGAAGGAAGAAATTGTCCCACACGGAGACGCCGAGCAAGTAAATAGATATTTCTTTTCAGGATATACATGATTTACATAATTTATTAACCGCGAATACGCCAATGAACGCTAATCCATAAGAATAAAATATTATTTCAGGATTGACATGATTTTAAATTTCAGGTTGAAGATCAGGGTTTGTAAAATAGTTTACTGTCCATAATTTTCCCCTCAAGGGGGCCAAGAGAGAATAGAAGACCAGATGAAAGACTACCCTAAACAAAATGTGCGAAAGATTCTTGACACTACCCTTCCATTATGTAAAATAAATTTGGAAGGACTTAAAATGCGATATATATTGACTTTCAAAACTAACATCCCTGAATCCACTGAATATCCCCGCCCTAAAGGATATGCTATTTGCAAACTATTAGAGGAAGAGCTTGTAAAGAAAGGATTTGAGGTTCAGCCTTTAGACAACTATAGGGATATCGCTTGGTCAGTAGGCTGCCAAATAAATAACAAGCCACTGTTCTTTTTTGTTGGATATTTAGGAACGAAACAAACTGATTGGCAACTCATCGTTTGTTCGAATTCCAATCTCCTAAAACGCCTTTTAGGACACAAAGATACTGACGAACGTATATCTCTTGCTAAAGAAATACACGACATCTTATCAAAAGATAAGCGGTTTACTGATTTAAAATGGTTCTCACGTTATACAGACAAGCCATCAGATGAATGGTATCCTACACCAAAATATTACATTATACCATTACGATTATTCATTGAAGAATAAAACTCTAGCTCGTAGTGGAATGTTGCCCTAGCACTTCTCTTAAAAGGGATAATGGGGATAGTAAACTGTTTATATTATCCTAGTTGGCAAGCAAAGCTATTTCCAAAGTTCAGCCCGGTCCACGAATTTGGCTCAGAGCGGATTGCGATCGAGATCATGTGAGTAATCTAACCTGCAACTGCCAATCTTGTCAACAGAAAACCAGAATGTCCCCTTTTCTGTCCCCTTTTCCCCAAGACCGAGTGCCAGATCGTCCTGCTCGCCTCGAGCCCCGCGCTAAAAAACGGCGACCCAAAGAATATGCCTTGCTTAATAAACCCCGTACAGAAATGCGAAAGGCCCTTGTCGGATGAATACTTATGTGTTATCTTCATGCCATTCGTGGCTGTCCCGAATATATAATTTAAATCGGTCAGTTTGGGTAATATAGATTACCTGCCTACTAATACCCATGCGAGAAGGAGATATGATTATGGCTTACGATGCGGATGTCGTCGATTACCAGATTATCGGTGATGATATGCAGATAGTTGAGGTTGAGCTTGATAACGGCGAAGGGATTCGCGCCGAAGTCGGCGCGATGATGTATATGGATGACGGCATCGAGATGCAAACCACCACCGGAGGCGGCTTATTTCGCGGTTTTAAGCGGATGCTCACGGGCGAGAGTTTTTTCATTACGACATTTCTGTACACGGGCGGCGGCAAAGGTCATGTGGCCTTCGGCGCTCCCTACCCGGGCAAGATTATTCCCCTGAATCTACAGGAGCACGACGGCCAATTTCTTTGTCAAAAAGATGCCTTCTTATGTGCCGCCCGCGGCATTGAGATCGAAGTGGCCTTCACCAAAAAGATCGGGGCGGGCCTGTTCGGCGGGGAAGGATTCATTCTGCAGAAGCTTAGCGGCAGCGGGCTGGCTTTCGTCCATGCCGGCGGCACGATTATCGAGCGGGTGCTTCAGCCGGGCCAGACCTTGCGGGTGGACACCGGCTGTCTGGTAGCCTTTTCACCTACGGTGGATTATGACATTCAGTTTGTGGGGGGTTTCAGGAACGCCCTCTTTGGCGGAGAAGGTATCTTTCTGGCCCATTTAACCGGTCCCGGTCTGGTTTATTTGCAAAGTCTGCCTTTTTCCCGGCTGGCGGATCGTGTGCTGGCGGCGGCTAAATACCAGAACAAGGGTGAGAAGCGGGGCATAGCGGGGATAGGCGGCGACCTGCTGGGCGGCCTATTGGGCGGTGATCGTTCGTGATCCTGCCACGCAAGATCGAGATGGTACTCTCACCATCCCAGCCGATGAATCAGCGTTCAACGGTTGCCCTGACCGCATGTCCAGATTACCAATCGGAAAACATCGCTGCTGCCCTGCAAAGGCAGTTCGGCCTGCTGGGCGGGATGGAGAAATTTATCAGTAAAGGCGACCAGGTGCTCATCAAGCCGAACTTTATCGCACCCCGTCCCGCCCGGCAGGCGGTGCAAACCGATCCCGCCATAATCATCGAATTAGCGCGATTAATAAAAGATTTCGGCGCCCGACCTTTCGTAGGCGATTCACCTGCCTGGGCGGACACCTTTGCCTGCGTAAAGGCTTTAGGGCTGGATGAGCCGTTAAAAAGATTATCCGTACCCATAAGGCAGTTGAATAAGCCGCGGAGGCATAGCATAAACGGCAGTAGGGTCGGTATTAGTGCCCTGGCTCTTGATGCCGACAAAATTATAAATCTACCCAAATTCAAGACCCACCAGCAGCTATACGCGACCTTCGCGGTGAAAAATATTTTCGGCTGTGTCAGCGGCAAAGAGAAGGCTTTGTGGCATTTTATTAAAGGCAGCTCATCCAGCGATTTTTGTTCCATGCTAATCGGAATCTATAAATTATTAAGCCCCTCTCTTACCCTTATCGATGCTGTTACCGTAATGGAAGGGCCGGGACCTATTAATGGTATTGCCCGCCCACTGGGTTTGCTCATCGGCGGGGTTGACCCTATCGCCTGCGAATTGGTATGCTGTGAATTGGTTGGTTTTAATCCGGACGATCTGCCCATGATTCGCACCGCCCGCCGACAACACTTTGGCAGCGATAATATAAATAGTGTACGTATTGCAGGTGACGATTATAAGAATTTCATCTGCCCTGATTTTCAGGCCGCCCGACAAGTGCCCCTGCGGTTTTCCTTTATCCAAGTTTGTAAAAGCATTGCCAAGCAGATAAAAATGATTACTCGAAGTGTGCTTAATCCCGAAAGATTCGAAAAAGCGTAGAATATTCCCCTCCCAATTGGCTTTAAATATATACGCCGGTAATGGATTCTATTTTTAAGTGGCCTTCCGGGCGATAACCAGCATCTCGCCGCAACAATACCTTAAGGGGCGATTCCGCCATTTTGCAGGCAGAATCCGATGCAAGGCCCTTATGACGGGCGTCAGCAGCCGGTGGGGATAGGTTAATAATTGCCGGTAAATATAGTCCAGAGTCAGAAATTTATAGTGGGGGGAAATCTTTATGATGGAAAACCCCGCCAGCCGCAGGGCTTTCGCCATCGCCTTTCGGGAAAAATATTGAATGTGCTCTTCCTTGAAATGCAGCCAACCGCCGCCCATAACCCGCCGGGATAAGCTGTCTATGCGAGGGGTGGTAATACATAGTACCCCGTCCTTGCCCAGTAGCCGGGCCGCGGTTTGAAAAGTCTTGCCTGGTTCGGTTACATGCTCAATAACGTCGGTCATAGTGACGACGTGAAAATAACCGTCCGCAAAAGGGCAATCGGTAAGCTCTCCCGCAAAAACATGATCGCTGCCGTATAACTGCCGCAAAACGGTCACGGAATAGTCGTTAACTTCCGTGGCGTAAGGTATAAAATTAAATTCATTCGCTGTTTCCAGCAGCATTCCGGTGGCTGCCCCAACATCCAGAATACGCAAATTAATGGCGCCTTCAGGATCAAGTATTTTTTTTATGCGCCTTAACAAAGGGGTAAAAGTGGCTCTTTTTGACAATTGCGTTATTTTTTCATCTTCATTCAATCCCCAAGAATTGTAATACTTCTTATCGTATATTTTATTTAATGTCTCCGGCCCCGGCCGCGGTACCCTGTACCAGGAGCCGCAATTACCACAAACAGCTATCTCGTTGGCCCGGACCACACGCCGTATATGGATGGGTATATTACCACATACCGGACAAAGATCAGTATCTGGTAAAGCTGTTTTTTTCATGATTTTCGACGATAACGGGATATTTATTAACGTAGTACCGGTATTCTTCCATTTTTGTATGCTTGAGCAAGCCTTTGCTCGAAATCGGGAATTTCCCATTTGGGGAAGAGACCTTTAAGCTGGTTTTCTTTTATAGCCGGATCCAAGCCGGTCTTTTCTTCACCAGGGATACTCAATGGACCAAGATCAAAGAGAATAAGGGTTAAGATGTCTTTATGATTGGAAAGTTTAACTACTTTTTCCCTGCCTAAAAAATTAGCGGCGAGATATTGAAATATTTTTCCTTTTTTATAATTACCCTTACTGCCCCATAAATAATATTTTATCCGCCAATCCTCGCCTATTGATGTTTGTAATTTATTTATTAGTTTGGCATCAGGCAATTTGTCTTCGGACAACCACCATGCTGGTCTGTGGGTAAAATAGCTAGCAAAAGGACCGTTACTAAATTCCTCATTAGTAAAAAAGGCGGTTTTGGCCGGCAGGCCGTGGGGGCCGATAGCATATAAAATTGTATGATTGTTTCTGGCGCAATCACAGCCTCCTTCTTTAAATCGTTCCCTGATGCTGGCTATATTGCTGGCGAGCAATATTAAAAAAGCGGTCAGGATTATAAATTTCCCCCATCCGGGGCTGTTATGTTTCCATATATTACTAATCAAAATCGCTGATATACAGCCTACCGACACAATGGTCAGCAGCAGGATCTGATTGGTAGTATGCCAATGGGCCTTACTGTGGGAGGGCATGAATAAATACCAGCCGGTCGAGGCGAAAAAAATACCCCATATCAGGGCACGAGTTTTATACGGAACAAGCAAAGGAATATGTTTCTTCAAAGGCAAAATAAGGGCAGCGAAAAACAAAATTGCTATCCAGGAAAAATGAAATAATGTCATACTGCGTTCCAAAGTTATTTTTGGCAATTGCAGCAATGAAATCCATCTTTCGCTATTGAGTCCTCCGTCGCGCTTGCTGAAGCCCATATTATCAGCGGTTGCCTTGATAAAACCTACTGCCCAGATATTTTGCAGGAAGTGCACGCCCACCGCCGCCAAAGGGGCCGTTGCCAGAATTATAAGTAAACGCCATCGCCGGCGTAACTGTCCAGTTGCCCAGATATAAAGCCAGGCAAATATTTGCGGGTAAAGGATGAATTCAAAACTTGTCAGCGAACTAAACAGCAAAATAAACCAGCAAATTATCCATATATTCCTCTGCTTCTTTTCGCTATGTATGCCGCTGAGAAAAAGCAGGAGAAACAGCCCTAAAAAGAATATATTATAGGTTTGGGTGTGGATGCTGACTGCGTATTCAAAAAAATATACCGTTGTGGTAAAAAAACCGATTCCGCACACGGCGGCTAATGGTCCGATGATCTTCGCCAAAGCCAGATAAAGGCAAATAATACCAATTATCAGGGTTATCCCGCTGATTATTCTCATTACCGACAAACTCTTTATACCTGCACGTTGCAGCAATCCATTGATTAAGTTCGGCAGGGGGGGGTAATGCAGATAGTATCCTGGAGTATCACTTAGCGAACCGAGATATTGTACCGGAAGGAAATGCAGCTTGAGAAATCCATATTTCGCAAAGTTTTCTCCCGAAATCAGCACGTTTAAGTCACTGTAACTGTCGTTGGGCCACAAAACATCATTGGTGCTCAAAAAACATATTATCACCAGCATAATAACGGCGATTATAGCCATGGATATATTACAATTGCGCCGCAGTTTTTTATCTTCTTCGAATGAGCGTTCATTGCTTATCCATGAACTGCCCTCCCCTAAAGGAGAAAACTTTCTGTTATTCTGATTAATATCCATATATTGTTTTATTTGAGGCGTTATTTTTAATTAGTTTTATTTTCTGTTGCAAATTAGTTGGTTTTGCGGTTTTCGGCCAGCATTTTATTTACGGCATCTAAAACCAAGCCCGGTGCGATTGCCCTCATGCACCAGCCTTCATTTTTACACCACATCCCCTCAAAGGTGGTAAACATATACAAGCAAGGGCTACAGGGATAATCAAGGTAAATATTTTTATTGTTATTTGTTCTGGGGGCATAAAAATCCGGCCGGCCTGGCCCCCACAGGGAAACCGTCGGTAGCCCCACCGTCGCCGCCAAGTGCATCGGGCCGGAATCGTTGGTCACAAATCCATTAAAAAGAGACAGACCAGCGATAAATTCCATCAGCGACCAGTTACCAGCTGTATTGATGATCCGGCTGCGAATATTTTCCGGCAGCATCCCGACCAGCGAGGATACATACGCTGATTCATAGCCGGCGCCGGTCAAAACAATGACCAGCTCGCTATGCTGCTCCATTAGAATTTCGATTAATTCTTTCCAATACTCCAGCGGCCAGCGCCGCGTCAGACTTAATTCACCCGCGTTGATATTTATTCCTAAGGTAAGTATATCGGGAGACCAATGGTATTTTTCAAGTAATGCTTTGGCTTTTTGCCGGGTAGCGATATCCACTTCAATATTACTTAAACTGTAGTCATCTATTTCCACATTCAACTGCCGACCGGCATGTTTATATACTTCGGCTATGTGACGAAAATAATTGAAATAAATCGGATGGGTAATCAGGCTATGTCGCCAGAAATCATTGAGATGAAAACCTACCCTAATGGCGGCCCGGCTGGCAAATGAGAGTAGCGTCGAGAATTTGCTGAAAAATTCCAGGTCGATAACCGCTTCCAGATGTTTACTGTGCAAGCGGGCTACGGTGCGTAATACATCAAAAAGAAATTGCAGCGGGTGATCGGTGCGGATAATCAGCAGCTCGTCACAAATATTCAAGCGCCGCACCAGGCTTTCATTGGTTTTAAAAGTTACAAACACCAGCCGACCCTGGGGGTATTGCTTGCGTATGGCTCGCAGCAGAGGGCTGGCCTGGATTATGCTGCCCATCCCGAAAAATTTAAGAACCCCCAGCTCGCCCCGACCGGTTATAACCCGACGACGCGTTCCCAAAACCTTCCGCGCCATAACACTGAATAAGCCTAATAAAAAACATAGCGGCAGTCCTACCCAATGATCTACCCAGCGCATAGGTTTCATTTGCATGGGATTACCCTCTGGTATTCGGCATGTCAGCAGAGTTGCCTTCCGACCCCGAACGGCGAAATTTGATATCGAGGATGTTGCCGAAGGTAAATATTATGATGATAATAAAAATCGGAACGATGGGCTGGAGATAGCGGGTGCAGGTGCCTATTAAAGAGCTGCCCAATACATAGATCGCCGCGAAAACAATAAGTGCTTTTATTATTCCTGTTATTTGTTTTCTTTTGTTCCACAGTGGATAGCCGCAAAAAAACAGACTCGCTAGTAAGAAAGCATTCGGTACCATATAGAAAAGGGTATGCGGCCTTTGGTATTTGTAACTCCAGGGATACTCAAACCACATCCGCCCCAGATTCGCCGCCCAGTTGTAAATATATTTCAGGGGGTAGCGCCGGATATTTTCCAGCGCCGCTTTTTTAAAAGCTGTGTCACTGTCCACGTAATTAAGCAGAGCCAGCCGCTGATAGAGTTCATGATGTCGATACCAGTTTTCGCTATGTAATACCTTCTCAGTGCCTTCCCAATCGCCGTACTCCTGCGGGTAGGGCGTGCCCATGCAATAAAGCGCCTGACCTCCGGAGTTAGCCCAATAAAAATACCTGCCCGTTAGGCGGTAGGTATAATAAAGGTAAGGCAAACAGAATATTAGCGCCAGAAGGCATATAGCGAAAGTTCTTCTACCGGTGAAACTCCATATTAAATTCAGCCCTGACAGAATCAGGCCCGCCAGGATTACGTATCCAAAAAATACTCTGGTCAAGGCCAGATATCCCAGGGCCAATGCGGCAAGAGCCATATAACCTAACGATTTGTTTTTAAACCATTTCACCATAAAGAACACGCCCGCTGCCGTCAGAAAAACCGACAATGGCTCCGTCAGCAGGGCCGGCAAATGGGGGTAAAAAGGAATGTAACCCGCTAAAAGATATGCTCCCCAAAGAGAGAGTTTGTCGGAAACAAAATATCTAAGCGTCAAATAAACAAAATAACACGCCAGGAAAAGAAATACTCCATTGAGCACTTTGGCCGCTATCATCGGTATGCCCATAAGTATAAAAGCTGCCAATATCAACGGATATCCCGGTCCTCCCCATAACATAAGGGTATCCGGCGGGGCATAAAAGCCTTGCGTCAGATTCCGGGCATAATACAGGTATCTTTCTTCATCGGGGAATGATATATATTTGTCGCCCAGGAGAATAAAAAGCACAAAGAATACGAGGATCGGCCATAAATATAAACTTCTTATTTTCAAAGCTCAAAGCCTCTCCCATCGTCAATGGATTTCTTGGCCTAATTTGCCATCCTTTCGCTTAATGGTTTATCATGGTTGCCCAGCAAAAATTCTGCCTTCCTGTCTGGCTTGCTCATATTGCTGCGGCAGGTATTTTTTTACCAGCCCGATCAGTTCCTGATCCGAGATTGCCGTCATCCGCTTTTCCACCTCGTACTGGTCGGCAACCCATCGCATAATTTTAGCCATCTTGGTTTTCTTGATTCGGTTGCTGTCATGCAGGCCCAGGTAGCTATTCACCCAGAGATATACCCCGTCGGAGCCGGATTTGTCCGTCAGAACCACCTGCGGCGGCCGTTTCAGAAGCTTGGTGGTATCGAAAATATTATAAATTCGTTCATCATGCGACAGACCATCGGCATGAATGCCCGCTCGCGTCTTGATAAAATCATCCCCCACCAGTGGCGCCCTTGCCGGCACTTCCGTGCCGATGCTGCGGTAATAATTGGCGATCTCGGTAATTACCTTCGTGTCGATGCCGCATAAATCGCGTTTTATTCCGATGTATTCGATGATGGCACCTTCAATGGGCGGATTACCGGTCCGCTCGCCGATGCCCAGCAGCGTGCCGTTAAGGGCATTGCAGCCGTATAACCAGGCCGTCGCTCCATTAATCAGCACCTTGTGAAAATCGTTGTGCCCGTGCCATTCGAGCCTGTCCGACGGCACCCCTGCCTCGTGGATCATGGCCAGAACCAGTTTGGGCACGCTTCTCGGCAGGCTTGCTCCCGGATATGATAGCCCAAAGCCCATGGTATCGCACAATCTTACTTTTACCTTCAAAGACTCATCCGCCTCTTCCGAGATCCGCATCAGTTCCTGAACATAGGGAATAACAAACCCTTCCAGATCGGAGCGGGTAACGTCTTCCAGGTGGCAGCGGGGCCTTATCCCCAGGGAAATAGCCTCTTTCGCCAGTCCCACATATTTATCAAATGCCTTTTTCCGGTCCATTTTAAGCTTCTTGAAAATATGATAATCGCTGCACGAGGTCAGCATCCCCGTTTCTTTTAGGCCCATCGTTTTCGCCAGATGTAAATCACCGGCATCCGCCCGGATCCACCCCGTTATTTCGGGATAGCGGCGTCCCAGTTCCTGGCATTTTTCCACCGCCTCTCGATCCCGTACACTGTAGAGGAAATATTCCGTCTGCCGGATTACTCCGTTAGGCCCGCTCAAGTGGGATAGAAGATCATATAATTTGACAATCTGCTCCACCGTGTAAGGCGGCCGAGCCTGCTGACCGTCCCGAAAGGTGGTATCCGTGATATGAATATCTCGCCTTTGCAAATCGGACGGATTAATGGTAATCGTTTCGCCGTTAAGTTGCTCGGTGATTGGGCCGTCAAAGACTATATGGGGCGGAGTTATATGAGGAAAGATATTCGTGAACAAATTCGGCTCCGCGACTTCTTTAAGATGCAGTTTTTTCATTTTTTCCTCTCTGGATTTCGGAGATATTAATTAATAAGGGTATCCCTGGCCTTGGGGGATAGTATTTTCCTGAATTCATCATTTTACGGATTTTTACCGGTGTTTCAATATTTAATCCGGGACAAAAATCCTGCTACCCATCAAGAAATCCCCCTGTTCCGCAGCCCTTGTCAGCCGGTATCAGCAGCCGATTGGGCCTAAACCCCCGATTTTTAAGGCTCGAATAAAATTTCGTACGGCCCTTAACCGCTTGTTAATTAATCGCTTCGGGAAACCAGTTGCTCGTATTCAATTTCAAATAGCGCCCGGTGCTTGGCCTCTTCCTCCGCCAGCGTTAAGAAAGATTCGTGGAGCTCTTCGTCGTCTTTTGCCAATTCTGCCATACGCACATAAAGCCGGAATGACACTTTTTCCCGGAGAATCGCCCAGGTTAGAGCGTTGCGATAATCTTCCCGTAAATCCGGTTCGATGGGGATCATAAAATCCGTGTCATTAAGGTCAACCTCAGTTATCTCGCTTTTAATGGTCTTGCCTTGTTTGAGCATCTCCAGCTCCAGCCGGGACTTGTGTTTTGTTTCTTCCTGCGCCAGCCGTTCGAAGATATTACGTACCGCGGGAATCTCTATTTGACCGGCTATCTCGGTATAAAACCGAATCGACTCCGTTTCCCGCGAGATAGCATATTCCAAAATATCATATATGGTATTAAAATTTTCCATAGGTTATTCTCTGACAAGCGGCGTAATAAGCAGTTGAACTTCCCGCAGAATTTCCTCAAAATGGCCGATGGCGCCGTCTAATTCCCAGTAGATAACAGCTCCAAACCAGGTTGAGACCACTAGTATGGCCAAGTGATGCGGATTAAGGTCTTTTCTGACCGTATTTATCGATTGTCCCTCAGCTAACAGCTTGCTCCAGAATTCAATGAGCCAGTTTATCGTATTCCTGACCTGCTCCGCCGCCGCTCCTTCCTGATGGGCCGTCTCCTGCGATAATTTTACCAGCAGTAAATCATTGGGCCACTGACCTGATTCATTAAGTGCCACTATTCGGGTAAACATTTCCGCTATCCGTTCGCCGGGATCGGCCAGGTCCTCTATCGGCTGGATAATCCTCAACTGGTATTGGGCCCGCATCTCTTCCAGCACCGCTAAAACCAAATCTTCCTTGCTCTTGAAGTGATGATAAAACGCTCCTTTACTGATGGAGACCGCTTCCAGGATATCCTGCGTGCTGGTATGATAATACCCATGAATGGCAAAGAGCCTTGCCGAAGTTCGTAATATGTCTTCCCGGGTTCGTTCCCCGCGGGCGCCCTTGGCCATTGCGGACCTCTCCAGTTAATTATGCTTTCAGGCTGACAGTTGCCGATTGATTCTGCTTTCAGCCTAACGGTTGCCGGTCTGCATGTCAAGGCAGCTTTGATTGTCGATAGGTATAAAAAAACCGCTGGTCGCGACCAGCGGTTTTTTATAATAACCCAAAATTAAATGCTTTAAGAAAAGTATTATGATGCCGCCAAGCCCGGCGGTATCAGTCACTTGCGTATTTTCTGCCCAATTGCCTCACTGGCCTTGTAGGCGTAGAAAATGGCTAGCTCATTGGCACGTTCGATTCTTTGGGCCGCTTGGTTAAAATCCGTTATTTGAGCAGTTTTCCCTTTATCACATAGGTCACTTAGCCTAAGTTCGCCCGGCGCCAGAAACAGCAGCATCGCCACCGCCCCGGCGAAAAACGATAATAATATCCGCAACATCAGCCACCTCCTTGATTTAACAATGGTTAATATCAGCCCGCCATCCTGGTAGGCAGGCCGACATTAAAGGATAATATTTAAATCCACCCAAGGCAAACCACTCCGCGCAAAACCGTATCGATATCTCCCATAGCTTATTAGGTTTATGACAAATATGCCGGTTTTTACAATTTTGACTTGTCTTAATAACCTTGCTTGACGAATATATCCTTGACGAGACAAGTTAATTGTCTATATATTTTATAGTTAACCAGTAAACCAGTAATTATTGATAACAACTTTTGACCGGTATAGTAAGGGTACGATTTTATAAGATATTTGTTTGCAATAAGTTATGTTTTTAAAAGACGGCAGGCGTTTACCAGTGACAAGCGTGGATTGTCCCGCATTAATATGAAGTTTAATTCAGCGGTGTTTTGCACGGGTTGCCAGGTATAAGCGGGCCGTTTTTTTATTAGGACCTGAATTTTCATGATAAATATTACCCTACCGGACGGCTCCGTTCTGCAATTTAACGAAATAGTAACGCCCCAGATGATAGCCCAGAAGATCGGTCCCCGACTGGCGAAAGAGGCATTGGCCGCCCATATCGATGGCCGGCTAAGCGATCTCGAAGCCGTGATTGAAAAGGACGCCCAAGTAGATATAGTCACTGCCAGGAATGATCCCCACACCAGCCTGGAATTGCTTCGCCATAGCTGCGCCCATGTTATGGCGGATGCGATTTGCCGGCTGTTTCCCCAGACTGAACTGGTTTATGGGCCGACGGTGGAAAACGGCTTTTATTATGATATAGATTTGGATCGTCCGATTACGCCGGATGATTTTCCCGCGATTGAGGACGAGATGCGGAAGATCATCGCCGCTGATAAACCGTTCGTTCGCTATGAGATGTCGCGCCCGGAGGCCTTGGCCAAATTACAGCAGGAGGGCAACCGCTACAAAATTGAAAATGCTCAAAGGGCCAAGGGTGACACCATCAGTTTTTACACCATCGGCCAGCCCGGCGACGGGGTGTTCGAGGACCTTTGCCTGGGGCCCCATGTCAGCAGAACCGGTAAAATCTCCGCCTTTAAGCTGATGAGCGTGGCGGGCGCTTATTTCCACGGCGACGCCCGCGAAAAGATGCTGCAGAGAATATACGGCACCGCTTTTACGGATGAAAAACAGCTTAATGAGTACATGAGTCGCCTGGAGGAGGCCAAAAGAAGAGATCATCGCCTCCTGGGCAGGCAACTTGACTTGTTCAGCTTCCATGACGAGGGGCCGGGTTTTCCCTTTCTCCATCCCAAGGGCATGATTATCTGGAACGAAATGCTCAAGTACTGGCATGAACTGCACGACGCCGCGGGCTATCAGGAAATTCGCACCCCCGTAATATTGAACGAGAGCCTCTGGCACCAGAGCGGCCACTGGGATAATTACCGTGAAAATATGTATTTTAGCAAAATTGACGAGGTGAATTACGCCATCAAGCCCATGAACTGCCCCGGCGGCTGCCTCGTCTATAAGACCCGCAAACACTCATACCGCGAGCTGCCCATTCGCATGGCGGAGCTGGGCATGGTCCACCGCCGCGAGGCCAGTGGGGTCATGCATGGCTTGCTGCGGGTGCGGCAATTTACCCAGGATGACGCCCATGTTTATTGCACGACCGAGCAGATCGAAGAGGAGGTCATCGCCATAATCAAGCTCATCTTCCAGACCTATAGCACCTTCGGCATGACCGACTGGCGGCTGGAGCTATCCACCATGCCCGAAAAGCACATCGGCGCAGTGGAAATATGGGATAAGGCCACTGACGCCCTTAAGGGGGCCTTGCAGACGATGAAGGTGGAATATGCTCTTAACCCGGGTGATGGTGCGTTTTACGGCCCCAAAATTGATTTTCACGTCAGCGATTGCCTCCAGCGGTCCTGGCAGTTGGGTACCATTCAACTGGATTTTTCCATGCCGGAAAGATTTGACCTGACCTATGCCGACCGCGACAATCACGAGCAGCGCCCTGTCATGATTCACCGGGCCGTCCTCGGGGCCATGGAGCGGTTTCTGGGGATAATGATTGAACATTACGGCGGCGCCTTCCCCCTTTGGCTGGCCCCCGAACAGGTGCGGGTGATGCCCATCAGCGAAAAAACCAATGTTTTTGGTGACAAAGTTCTCGCACGCTTGCAGCAGGCGAGATTGCGTTGTAGTATTGACCGGGCGGATGATAAAATTAACGCCAAGATCAAACGGGCCCACGAGGAAAAAATACCCTATATGCTGATCCTGGGACCGAAGGAAGCCGAAAGCGACTGCGTCACCATCAGAATCCGCGGCCAGGAGCAGCAGAAAACCCTAACCATCGATGATTTCATCGAGCGGGCCGCAAAAGAGTACCTTAGCCGTTCTCTTGCCTTGGGCCTGGAATAGCCGATTATTGTTTATGATACTATGATACTCTGTTTACGGACGCCGGTAAGGTCAATTGTTTTTATCAGGTAAATAAGAAAGGAAGGTGATTGTTCATAGCTAATAAAGGCTTAAGGAAAAATGAGCAGATCCGCGTGCCCCAGGTTCGGCTGATCAACGAGGAGAATGTTCAGATTGGTGTGGTTGACACCTTTGAGGCGTTGACCATGGCCAGGGAAGTGGGTGCCGATTTAGTCGAGGTCTCCCCGCTGGATAATCCGCCCGTTTGCCGGATTATGGATTTTGGCAAGTGGTTGTATAACCAGAAGAAAAAGGGCCAAAAGTCCAAGGCTAAACAGCACAATATCGTAATGAAGGAGGTTCGGATTCGGCCGAAAATCGAATCCCACGACCAGATTGTCAAGATGAAGAAGGCCCGCGAGTTTCTGGAGAAGGGCTGCAAGGTCCAGTTTACGATGCTCTTCCGCGGCCGGGAAATGGTCCACATGGATATGGCTCTGGATATGCTTTCCGAGATCGCTAAACAACTGGAGGACCTGGGCAAAATCGAGACGCCGCCCCGCCGTCAGGGCAAAAAAATGACCTTAATCATGGCTCCCAGCCTGGTTAAGTAAACCGCTCTTGCCCAGCCGGAAACATTTACTACGATGCATTGAAGAGTGGATTGTTCGCTGCATCGTACCCCCTTTGACCTGCTGCTACCTGCCGCGACCTGCCGCGACGGGCGCTGGCACGGCGGGCGATACGCAGCACAAGTACTCACTTTTTTTCTTTATTGTCACCCCGAGCGCAGCTTGTCCTGAGCGAAGCGTAGCGCAGTCGAGTAGGCCGAAGGGTCTATTTGTTGATTATTGCTATTTTATATAACCAGTGGTGGTACGGAAACAATGGATAGTCAGGCAAGACAAAGGCAAAATAAAATTGATATGGACAAAAACACTAACCGTGCCGCTGGCCCCGGCGGGAGTTTGAGGGTGCTGGTCCTTCGGGGCGGCCCCGGCGCAGAGCGGGAGGTTTCCTTAGCCAGCGGCAAAAATGTCTGCCAGGCCCTGCGGCAGGGCGGGCATCGGGTGATGGAAGCGGATATCTTGCCGGAGGATTTGACCGCACTGGATAGCGGCGACTATGATGTGGTTTTTCCCGTGCTGCACGGCACCTTCGGCGAAGACGGCCAATTGCAGCGGATAATGGAAGAACGGGACATCGGTTATGTGGGCAGCGACGCCGCCAGCTCCCGCCTGGCGATGGATAAATATCAGGCGAAGCAGGCCTTTCAACGGGCGGGACTTGCCACACCGGGGGCGGCACTGATAAAAACCAATGAAAAATCAGTCGGCAAGGTAATCGAGCGAATCAGCCTGCCCTGCGTCGTCAAGCCGAACTTTCAGGGCAGCAGTATAGGGGTGGTGATTACCGATGAAATAGCCACCGCGAAAAAGGCGGTGGCTGATACTTTGCGAAATTACGGTGACTGCCTGGTGGAGGAATATATCAAGGGGCGGGAGCTGACTGTGGGGATAATCGGGTCACAGGCACTACCGGTATTACAAGTCCAGCCGGCGAAGGGGTTTTACGACTACCAGGCGAAGTATATCGCCGACGATACGGAATATATCTTCGATATCGGTCTGGAGGCGGATCGGCTGGATAATATAGGTAAGGCGGCTTTAGAGGCGTTTTTCGCCCTCGGCTGCCGTGATTTGGGCCGGGTAGATATGTTCCTGGACGAAGCAGGCCGACTCCAGTTTCTGGAAGTCAATACCATACCAGGCTTTACGGAACATTCCCTGGTCCCCAAGGCTGCTCAGCGGGCGGGAAAAACCATGGCTCAAATCTGCGATCAGATTGTACGATTAGCATATAATCGGTCGATATGTAGGTTATGAACCGAAAAAAAGCAAAATCATACGTAAGTGGTAAAAAGAAATCGGGCATGGGGATAACCCGAATATTCCATCTGCTTTCGCCGCAGCAGTGGGCATATCTGGCCAAGCGGTTAGGCCTGCTGATACTGATAGGCGGGGTAATCGCCGGTTTAGGGGTGGGATTTCGCTATCTGGAAGAATATGTTGTCAAGATATCTCAGCAGCGTAAGGTGCAGCTATCGATAGTGCTGGTTGACCCGCCGGGGTGGGTGAGTGAGCAATTGCGGGAGGAGATATGCCTTTCCAGCGGGGTCAAGAGCGACGATCCGCTGCTGGATAAGGATTTGGCGGCGAAATGGGCGGATAACCTGGCGGGAAATCCCTGGGTCAGTCAAGTCAACAAGGTCCATAAACGCTACGACGGCCGGGTGGAGATAGATTGTGAGCTGCGTCGGCCGATTGCCCGCGTCGTTAAATCGGGCAAGGAGTATTACCTGGACCAGGAGGGGGTAGTGTTGCCCAAAGTTCACCCGGACGATTTTGCAGAGCACCTGGTGGAACTGACGGGTGACGTGATGGCGCTGCCCAAGCCGGGGGACGCGGTAACCTCGCCATCGCTGTTGGCGGGGATTCAGGTGCTGGCGATGATTCGGGAGGTGGACGAGCAACTGCCGATGAAAGACCGGCTTTGGACGCAGTTGGCCCGGCTGGACGTGAGCAATTACGAAGGCAGGGTGAATCAGGCGGAATCACACCTGACGCTCTATACCAAAAATGATACCCCGGCATATTGGGGAGCGGCGGTGGGCAGGTCGCTGCCGTATTATGAGGCGCCGGCGAAATATAAGCTGGCGACTCTCTACCGGGCGTATAAACAGTACGGCTCTCTGGATGTCTACAGCCACGTGGAACTGCGGGACCTCCGGAAAGAAAAGGAAGACCCGCTCAAACAGCAGGGCTAGTAATTAGGGGTTTTTCCTCGGCAGGGCGTGTCTTCCAGCGACGATGAACCCACCAGTACTGCTGGGGCTCCTGGCGGACAAACTCCTCGATAGCCGCGGTGTACTGGGCGGTAATCCAGTAAAGGGGATCGTCTTTATCCTGCCAGTCCCGCGGTTGAATAATCCGCGTCAAGCCAATCTTGAATTTAAATTTATCGTCAACGCGGCGGCAGTAACCGACGATGATGGGCAGGTTATATTGCATGGCGAGCAGGCCGATGCTTTTGTAGGTGCTGGCCTTGCGTCCGAAGAAATCGACAAAAATACCTTTTCGGCCGGCGTTCTGGTCGGCGATGAAACTTAAAGTCGCCCCGGAGGCTAATACCTTTAACATGTTTTCCGTGGCATTTTTTTTGTAGATAATATGATGATTGGGCGGCTGGGAGTTGATATAAAGATATTCGCCGAGGTAAGAATTATCGATGGGGCGGGCAATGCTGTATCCTTCCAGTCCGAAGGTGGCCAGGGTGTGGCCGAGGACCAGGAAATTACCGTAATGACCGCCTACTAAAATCACGCCGCGACCCTGCAATATCAAGTGCAGGGCAGCAGACAGATCACCCAACTCAATATAACGCCGCCAGGTCGAACGGCGAATCAGCCGAGTAGTATGAAAGACATCAAAGACGAGCATCACGATATGTTCGAAACTGCGGCGGGCGGTCTGCTCGATCCAGGCGGAGTCCATTTGGGGAAAGCTGAGCCGTAGATTTTCGATAGCCCGGTGTCGGCCCCGCCGGTAGATCAGGTACAGGCAGCTCCCCAAAAAACGGGCTAGGCGCTCCGAAGTATCGACATCGAGCATCGCGAAGAAAATCGCCACCAACCTTACGAGCAGGTACAGCAGGTAATCCAGAGCGGGATGGGCCTTTTTATGCTTTTTCTTTTTTTGGTTTTTTTCCGCCATTTTTATGTTACAAGAGAATAACAGGGAATTTTGTAACCTCCCATTTTAACGATAGATATACTAATGTCAATCATCGAGTAAGCATGGCTGACGCGGCGGAGGGAGGGGAGATTCCTGATTAATTTTGGGGCAGTTCAGCAAAGATAAGGAGTAAGCTGTTTTATGAAAAGTTACCGGAAAGAATTGTGGTTTGAAATCAAAAAAAGGCGGAAAATAGTTAATATTACTTCCCAGGTGGAAGAGTGTCTTCGCGAAAGCGGGATAAAGGAAGGCCTTTTACTATGTAACGCGATGCATATCACGGCGAGTGTCTTTATTAACGATGATGAGCCGGGATTGCATCAGGATTTTGAGAATTGGCTGGAGCAACTGGCGCCGGAGAAACCTTATTCGCGCTATCGCCATAACGGTTGCGAGGATAACGCGGATGCCCATCTGAAGCGGACGATTATGGGCAGGGAAGTGGTGGCGGCGGTTACCGCGGGCAAGCTGGATTTCGGGCCGTGGGAGAAGATATTTTACGGGGAAATGGACGGGAAAAGACGCAAAAGAGTGCTGGTAAAAATAATCGGGGAATGACTTTTTATCAACCAGTCAAGCATTTACCGGATTTGCAGGTAATCTTCCAGGGCCTGCGGCCAGGGACGAACCGGCCAGGAGAGTTTTTCCAAGGCGCCTGAGCAGTCCAGTACGGAATAGGCGGGCCGTTTGGCGGGACGGGGAAATTCGCTGGTGGGGCAGGGGATAATCCGACATTTCAGGTGGGCCAATTCCACGATTTTGCGGGCCAGATCGAACCAGGAGCAGACGGGACCATTGCAAAAATGAAAAATGCCACGCGCATCCTGATCGGCCAGATCAGCCAGGCAGCGGGCCAGGTCGGGGGCATAAGTGGGACAGCCGAACTGATCGTTGACGACTTTTAAAACGTCTTTCTGCCGGGCGAGAGCGAGGATAGTATCCACAAAGTTTTTACCGCCTTTGCCGAACAGCCAGGCGGTACGAACCATCAGCCATTTGCCGCCGACGGATTGCAGGGCCATTTCGCCGGCGAGCTTGCTGCGGCCGTAGGCACTCTGCGGGTCAGGCGGGTCGTTCGGCTGGTAGGGCGAGTGGGCGCGACCATCAAAAACGTAATCCGTGCTGATGTGGACCAAGAGGCAATCCAATTTACGGCAGGCGCAGGCGAGATTCTCTACGCCGCGGCCGTTAACAGCGAGAGCTTGTTCCTCTTTTTCCTCTGCACCATCAACATCGGTAAAACCGGAACAGTTAAAGACGATTCGTGGTCGGTTGTCGCTAAGCAGTATTTCAACAGCAGAGCCGTCGGTGATATCCAGGCGAAGCTGATCGTTTTTACAGTTGAGCCATTCCGCCTGCAGGACCTGCCGGCCGCGGGATTGCAAAAAGCTCACCAGGGCACCGCCCAGCATACCGGAAGCGCCGATTACCAGGATGTTTGCGTGGTTGTTCGACATCAGTTAGTCAATTTCCGGCAGCCGTATTGTTTTTCATAATAAGACAGATATTCGCCGGTCTTGATGGCGGACCACCAGGATTTGTGGCTGATATACCATTCGACGGTTTGGCGGAGGCCTTCGGCGAAATTGACCAGCGGTCTCCAGCCGAGCTGCTGCTTGATTTTGCCGGCGTCGATGGCGTAACGACGGTCGTGACCGGGACGATCTTTAACGTATTCGATGTAGGAATCATCTTTACCCAGATGCTTGATAATCATTTGGGTAATGTCAATGTTGTATTGTTCATTTTCAGAGCCGATATTGTAAACTTCACCGTCCCGGCCGCGCTCAATCACCGCCATTATGGCCCGGCAGTGATCGTCAACGTGAATCCAGTCGCGGACCTGTCGGCCGTCGCCATAGACCGGGACCTTTTTGTTCTCCAACAAATTGGTGACGAATAAGGGAATAAGTTTTTCGGGAAACTGATAAGGACCGTAATTGTTGGAGCAGCGGGTGATAACCACCGGAAAGGCAAAGGTATGATGGTAGGCCAACATCAGCAGGTCAGCAGCCGTCTTGGAGGCGCTGTAAGGACTGTTGGGATTGATGGGAGTTGACTCGGTGAACAGGCCGGTTTTACCTAAAGAGCCGTAAACCTCGTCGGTGGAGATCTGGATAAATCTTTTGACCTTGTGGGCCAGGGCGGCGTCGGCCAATACCCGCGTGCCCTCGATATTTGTGCGAATGAAATCGGCAGCGGAGAGGATGCTGCGGTCAACGTGGCTTTCCGCGGCGAAATTAACCACCACATCAACGCCTTTCATGGCCTTATCCACCGCGGCACCGTCGCAGATGTCGGTTTTGATAAATTGTAAACGATCACTGTCGGTCAGATCGGAAAGATTGGCCAGGTTGCCGGCATAGGTAAGCGCATCATAGGCGATCACCCGCCAGTCGGTCCGGGACAGGACCATTCTGACAAAGTTCGAGCCGATAAAACCAGCGGCCCCCGTTACCAGGATATTTGTCATTATGCCCTAAGCCTTTTTGATAGCTAGTAGTGAAAAATTGTTTGAGCGGTTGCCCGGTTATTTAGTCGAGATTATTGGCTCCGTCCTGGGCCACCATCAAGCTGGCCCGGTGCAGTGATTCAATGGTGCCGGCGTCGGTCCACCAGCCCTGGAGAATTTCGCTGGTCATGGTGCCCTGTTTGATATAGGCATTATTGACGTCGGTGATCTCCAGCTCGCCGCGGCCGGAAGGCTGCAATTGGCCGATCATGTCGAAAACCTGGCCGTCATACATATATATACCGGTAACCGCATAGTTGCTTTTGGGATGCTGGGGTTTTTCCTCGATGCCGAGGACATTTCCCTTTTCGTCCACTTCCGCTACGCCGAACCGCTGGGGGTCGGGCACCTCTTTCAGCAGGATTTTGGCCCCTTTTCGCTGCGTGTAGAAATTGGCCACCGCCTTTTTGATATTCGACTGGATAATGTTGTCACCCAGCACGACCACGATTTTGTCCCCGTCGGCGAAGTCCCTGGTCAGGTCGAGGGCGGCAGCTATTCCGCCGGCGCCTTCCTGATAGGTGTAATGCAGCTCATCCAGGTCGAACTCCTTGCCGTTGCCGAGCAGTTCCAGAAAATCGCCCGCCTTGTTGCCGCCGGTGACGATCATGATATCCTCAATGCCGGCGTTGACCAGGCACTGTATCGGATAATAGATCATAGGCTTATCATAAACGGGCAGTAAGTGCTTGTTGGTTACCCGCGTCAAGGGTGACAGCCGAGTACCATAACCGCCAGCTAATATAATACCTTTCATTTTGCCTCTCCTGCCGGAGTAAAATAATCTTTTCTTTGTTTACCGGTATATTGCTTTTGCCCGGCTACATATTTTTATAATGCGGACCGCCGCCGCCTTCCGGAGCGTGCCAGCGGAGATTGTCATAAGGACATTTATTCTGGCAGGTCTTGCAATGGACGCAGTTCGAAGGATTGGCCGGCTTCATTTCGTCGTGGATAAGCTCATATACGCCGGCGGGACAGAAGACGATGCAGGGCCGGCCGTAGCCGTTGCAAAGATCGCCATAGGTGTTACGGCATTCGTTTCGGCATATCGACGGATCGAGAACATCGCAATGGCAGGGCTGCTCCTCGCGATGTTCCACGTGGGCCATCGCGGTTAAGATGTCCTTTTCAAAAGGCTCATCATAGCGATACTTATAGCGGGCAGTAGTCATGGCCTGATAATCTCTTTCCACGGTAAAACGCGGCAGCAAACCACCCAAACATGAAAGCGGCAGCCCAACGGTTGTACCTAGTTTGGCTACTGTCTGGCGGAAATTACGGGCTGAATACATCTCCCGATTGACCGACGAGGCCTCCAGAATATTGGTGTACCGCGCGGCACACTCACCGGGATTTTCGATGCTTTGGGCCACCGCCTGACCGGCGGCGATGCCGGAGGCAATGGCGTTATGCAGTCCCTTAATCTTTAGCATATTGACAAATCCGGCGCTGTCGCCAATGATCAGGACGTTGTTTTTGCCGATGGTATGGGTTTTCACATCACGGGGGATGGCATAATAGCCGCCTTCGGGAATGGTTTTGGCGCCCGCTTCCACAAGCTTTCCGCCGGCGATAAACTGGTTGACGAATCGATGCTCCTTAAAGCGATAAAGGGCTTCCTCCGGATTGAAATCGCAGTATTTCCAGTCCGCCCCGACAATCATTCCCACCGCGATTTGATTGTCGCTGAAGGCATACATAAACCCGCCACCAAACATGTTCGGCCCGATAAAGGGGGCCCAGATGGGAAATCCCATGGCGTGAACGACGCGATTGTTGCCAAATTGCTGATATTGTCTGTCAGATACCTGGATCAGCTCCTTGATACCGACGGAAATCTGCAGGGGAGAGATCCGCGCCAAGCCGGCTTGGCGGACGAAACTTTCGGTCACCAGGCCGTCACAGCCCTCGGCAAGGATAATCACATCGGTGCTGATGGTCTCGCCAGAAACGAAATTGATTTGCGGATAGCCTTCTTTGTCGAGCCCCTGATCCTTCATTTTTACGCCGAAAGCCAGGCTGTCGCCGTCGGCCATTACGATATCTTCCGCGGCAAAGCCATGCAAAACTTCCACTTTCAGACTGCGGGCTATCCGCTCCAGCCAGTTGGTTAATTTGCTGACAGAAACGATATAATCACCGTGGTGGACCATCTGCCCGAAACCCAGTCCAAGCAGTTTGGCTATCTTGATGGCCGGTATCATGCTCAAGGTCATCGATCTATTGGGCAGGAAAAGAACGTTGTCCTGCTCAATCTTGCGGGAGAGCACCTCTTTGGCCTGATCGCTTTCCCGCCATTCGGGCTGAACCGCGTCGAGAAGCTGCTGCAGCGAGCCAACTTCCAAAACGGCGCCGGAAAGATTGTGGTTACCGGGTTTGGCCGCTTTATCGAGAACGCAGACATCGAGATCGGGTTTGCGGTTTTTAAGGGTGATGGCGGCGGCCAGTCCCGCTGGTCCCGCGCCAACTATCAGAACAGATGTCTTGGAATAATCATGGTTATTTCGGGGTACGTTCACGGTTATCTCCGAAAAATTCGACGAGTTGCGGGATAATATCCTCAACATTACCCACCAGGTAATAATCGCACTGTTTGAAGATGGGAGCGTGAGGGTCGTTATTGATGGCGAAAATGGATCGACTGCTGGCTACGCCGATCATGTGTTGAATGGCGCCGGAAATACCCATCGCCAGGTAAATGTTCGGGCCGACGGCGGTGCCTGTCTGCCCGACCTGGTGCACCCGTTCGACGAATCCCTGCTCCACCGCTGCCCGGGAAGCGCCACGCTCTACCTGCTTATTCAAGTGGGTGCTGACGGCAGTACATAACTGGGAAAGCAGCCGCTGGTAGTTTTCCTTGCTTTGCAGGCCGCGGCCGCCGGAGATAATTATTTCCGCCTCATCAAATTTTACCTGGCCGTGGGCCTGCTCGGTGCGAATAATGTTAAAACTGAGGTCGCTTTCGCTTAGCTTGACCTCCTGTGGGATAATCTGTCCCTGACGCGATACGTCTGGGGGCAGCCGTTTCATGACTCCCGGCCGGGCGGTTGCCATCTGGCTTTTGGAGTCCTTGGTGCAAATGGTGGCCATTACATTGCCGCCCAGGGCGGGGCGGGTCTGCATTAAGACGGCGATCTCACCTTTGCGGGAGCTGTCCCGAATATCCAGCGAGGTACAATCGGCGGTCAGGCCGCAGCCCAGCCGATATGAGATCATCGGGGCGAGTGACCGGCCCTGAGGGGTAGCGGCGTAAAGCACTATCTGCGGCCAATATCGGGCGATGGTCTCGGCAATTACCTTGCGATAGGCGGCAGGATCAAACTCCTCCAGCAGAGCATGATCTATGGTATATATGTTATCGGCGCCTGCGGCAAATAAAGAATCACACAACGGCTGGATGTTTTTGCCCGCCAGCGCTACGCCCGCTTTGGTTTCCAATGAATCAGCCAGTTCACGGGCTTTACCGATAAGTTCATAGGTGGCATTATTAACTTTACCATCCTTGTGTTCAGCTACGACCCAGACCTCACCCTGATAGGTCGGGGTAAAATTCTGCATGCCGGCCAGCATCTCTTCCAGTGCCCTTTTGCTGGTTTTAGCGTCGCTATGGGCCAGGATTTTTTCTTTTACCTGCTCGCCCACGCCGGCGGGATCGCTAATGCCGAGAGATTCTAACTGCTGGGTAAGCTCAGCAAAAGCCTCAACTTCCTTTTGCATACCTTCAAAACTGCGGTCCAGCTTGCTGGCCCGCTTGTGCGGCAGGACGTAGCGGGGTTTGTCCTGATGCGACCGGCTTTCTTTGCCGTCGGAGTTTTTGGAGCATTCAATAAGAGTTTGGGCAAATTGCCGGACATCTTTAATATGAATGCATTTGCGGCTGGTCTTATCAGGGGGAAATACCCGGATAACGCGAGTTTTTGAGCCGTTTACACCAAAGGCGTTGGGTTTTACATCATCCGCGCCCCAGTTGATAAGTTGGGTATTATTGGCTCGTCTGGCGCCGGACACGGTGGCGAAAAGGGGAAACTCATACTTGGCCACAGTAATAACGGCGGGTATGCTGCGGGGAGTGACGGTCTGACTGCCGCCGCTGATGATCCGGGTAAATTCCGGATGGTGGTTGGTTAACTGGGCCTTGGTAGCGTAGGCTACACACGGGATAGATAATTCTTCCGCAACCTGAGCGGGCACCTGTGCGGTGTCACCGTCAACTGATTGCATGCCGGAAATTATGAAATAATCGTTAGTGCCGCCCAGCAGGTCACGGACAATTTTTCTGATAGCGTGAGCTAACGGATTGGCGGTGGCCCAGGTGTCGGCTCCGCCCAGCGCCCGGTCGGTAAGCAGTACCGCCAGATCAGATCCGCGACTGAGGCAATACCGCAGAACTTCATCCGCCATCGGCGGGCCCATGGACAGGACAATAATTTTTCCCTTCTCCCCCGGCTCAAGATCTCTCATGTGGTGAGCGAAAGCCAGGGCTTGGGCGTCCAGCTCGTTGATGACGCTGGCAAGTTTGCCCCGCATCAGGTTGCCGGTCTCCGGATCGAAGGCGTTATCGGTAATTTGGGTAACGTCAGGTACTTGTTTAACCAGCACTATATAATGACTCATGAAATAACCTCGGGATAACCAGACGAAAAACGAAAGTATAGTGATTTAACGACTATTAGTAAAGACCTTATATGCCTATAATTAAGAACGTCTTGTCGTTTTTTTGCCCCCTTTGATGTGGTAATATGATGTAATATTATGATATAAAATGAGTTATATAAACAACTGAATTTGTTTGGCTATAAAAGTCCCTGCACCTTTCCCGTATTGACATCAACATCGATTCGTCGATAAGCGGGATCCGATCCTGTCCCGGGCATAAGCTTGATGTCTCCCGTAACCGGGACTACTAATCCCGCCCCTTTGTAAACCAGGAAATCACGGATGGGTAGCTGCCAGCCGGTGGGTCTGCCTTTCAGGAGCGGATCGTGGGAAAGACTAAGTTGAGTTTTGACCATGCAGGTGCCAAGCTGACTGATGGAGGGATCACGGTCAAATTGCTGCAGTTTGCCGCGTGCCTCCTTGGTGTAGCTTACCCCGCTGGCACCGTAGATCTCTTTGGCGATCAGTTCAATCCGTCGGCTAAGCGGCATACTCAAGTCATAGAGAAAATGGAAATGGTTGGTTTTTTGGCAGGCAGCGGCGACCATTTCGGCAAGCTCCAACGCTCCGTCACCACCTTTAAGCCAGTGCTGAGAGGCGACCGCGGTGGCGCCGTTTTGCTCAGCGATTTTCTTTATCAGGGCAATCTCCGCGTCACTGTCGGTGTTAAATCGGTTGACGCAGACAATGGGGATAGTACCACTTTTTTTGACGATTTCAATGTGGGCCAGCAGATTCTGGCAGCCTTTTTCCAGTAAGCCGAGGTTCTCCCTGGTGTAGGCTTCATCGAGATGCATCCCCGGCATAACCTTTGGGCCGCCGCCGTGCATTTTTAAGGCTCGAACTGTCGCTACGATAACTACCGCGTCGGGCCTCATACCTGAATAACGGCATTTAAGGTTCCAGAACTTCTCGTAGCCGATGTCCGCACCAAAGCCGCTTTCCGTTACAACATACTCGCAAAGCTTGCCGGCGATGCGGTCCGCGATTACCGAGCTTTGCCCGATAGCGATATTGGCGAACGGGCCGGCGTGCACCAGGATGGGCTGGCCTTCGATAGTCTGCATAAGATTGGGTTTAAAGGCCTCCACCAGCCAGGCGGTCATGGCTCCGTCCACCTCCAGATCGGCGGTGGTTACTTCTTTGCCGTTTTTATCGTAAGCCACCACCATTTTGCTGATCCGCTGCCGCAGGTCCGGAAGATCATGGGCAACCGCCAGGATAGCCATCAACTCGCTGGAGACGGAGATTTGAAAACCCGATTCCATTGGCAGGCCGTCCATTTTCCCCCCTTTGCCGATGGTGATATTCCGCAGCGCCTGGGCACAAAAGTCGATCGCCCATTTTATCTGCACCTGCGCTGGGTCGATATTCAGTCGCCGCAGTTTCCGCTGGGCCAATTGGCCGTCGTCGTAATTGGCCTCATGCTGCATTCGGCTGGTCAGTGCGACCATCGCCAGGTTATGGGCGTTGGTTATGGAATCGATATCACCGGTCAGCCGAATGGAGAACAGCGTATGCGGTATGCATTGGGCCAGGCCCCCGCCGGCCGCTGAGCCTTTGATATTGAACGTCGGTCCGCCGCTGGGCTGGCGAATCGTGCCGATTACCTTCTTGCCGATCTTGCCCAGACCTTGCACCAGTCCCAGGGTGGTCGTCGTCTTACCTTCACCCAGCGGGGTAGGGGTTATCGCCGTTACATCAACATATTTGCTATTATTAACATTTTTCAGCCGATCCAGTACCTGCTGATACTGAATTTTACCAACATAGCGGCCCATAGGCAGTAGTTCATCGTCACGCAGACCCAGCTCACCGGCAAGTCGGCCTATCAGCTTCATGTCTCTTTCCGCGATTTCGGCAATCTGCCAATCCGCCAGGAGCGTAGGGTCTAATCGACCTCTGGACGGTTGCTTACATTTGTTTTCGATGGTGTCCTCCATGAATTCAGGGATTTTCTAATAGTCTGTATCCATTCTGTGTTATTGTTAAACAGTGGATAATGTAATATATATCTTTGAATATAAATTAATACAGGAAATCAATAATAACTGTGATTTACATCACAATTTTACGTTTTATCTTCCGAAAGTTTTGTGCCTTTTATAGCGATACTAACGACAGAAACCGTAAAATACTCTCATTTAATCGATGCTATGGGTAATTTTGTGTTTTTTGGAGCTTACATTTGTGCTATAATAATTAAGTGAAATCTGTTTTAGGTTGATCCGCGAAAGGTTGAAGCGCATTATAGCCGATATATATGCTCTAACTAAATGGTAATAAAGAGGATAGCACAAATGACAGTTAATTCCAGGCCTCGCTTTTCGGGGGTGTTTTTGTGGGGACTTATTTTTCTTCTGACAAAGTTGGCCATCGGTACAGCTTATGGTGAGCCGATTCTGGTTGTCAGCGACAGCGGCTACTCCAGCAATCCCTTCGGTTATTATCTCACCGAGATCCTCCGCAGCGAGGGTCTGGTCGAGTTCCAGCATACGGATAAAGCCGACCTGATGGCTGAGGATGATCCCTTGGAATATCTGTCAAATTATCAGGTTGTCATCCTGGCCGAGATGTCATTGAATTCGACGGAGGAACAACTCCTGCGCGACTATGTTGACGACGGTGGTAACCTGATCGCTATGCGGCCGGATACTGACCTGGACGACCTTTTTGGAATCAGCTATACCAGCACCCGTACGGAAGTGCTACTGCAGTTCTTTGCTTTCGATACCAGCAGCGGGCCCGGTTATGGCATTGTGGATGACTCGCTCCAATATCACGGCGTCGCGGATAATTACACCCTTTCCGGCGCGACCTCCCTGGCGGACCTGTATAATGATATCAGCACCCCTTCGAGCAATCCCGCGGTAGCTCTCAACGACTACGGCAGCGGGCAGGCAGCGGCCTATACCTTCGACCTGGCCAAGAGCATCGTCCTGATGCGGCAGGGCAATCTCGCCTGGAAGAACATCGACGGCGACGGGACCGATCGCTATCGGCCGTTTGACTTGTTCAAGAACGGCACCAGCGTCTATTTTTCCTACGATCGCATCACCATTCCCCAGGCGGATGAGCAGCAGCGGTTCCTGGCTAATTTGATAATGTCGCTCTCGTCGAATCCTCTACCGAAGATGTGGTATTTGCCCGATTTACATAATACTTTGGTGGTGTCCACGGGAGACGGGGAAGGCGATTACGGCGATGTTATCGAACACCCAATGAACGACGTTGCCGGCTACGGTGGTCATTTTACCGCCTATCTGCGTGAAGCGGGTATTACCGGCACCAGCGTGAGCCAGGAGGCCAGTTGGCGTGCCGCCGGGCACGAGGTGGGGGTGCACTTCTACGGCACGGATTACACCAATTACTCAGTAATGGATACCGGTTATGCCACAATTGTCGGTGCCCTAAACAGTAAGTTTGGTCATCTCTCCCGCACCTGCCGCAATCATGCCCTCAGTTGGACGGGCTGGTCGGACATGGCTGAAATCGAAGCTGACCACGGGACCCATCTGGACACAAACTACTACTGGTCCGGTCAGATCCCTTACGGCTACAATGGTTATTATACCGGCAGCGGCCTGCCCCAGCGGTTCAGCGACGAAGCGGGCAATATCCTCGATATCTACCAGGCCCTTACCGAGTGGCCCGATGAGTGGTTTATCAGCAAGAGTCTGACCCTCGAGCAGTCTACTCAAATCGTCATTAATATGATCGAGTTGGCTGAAAACAATGGTTACTACTCGACATTTGTCCTGAATGCCCATCCACCTGGTTATGATAAACAGATTACTATATGCCACGATTGGGCCAATAACGTGTGGGAGTACTGCCAGACCAACGGTATACCCATGTGGACGGCGGAAATGCTGCTGGATTTTGTCGACGCCCGCAACGACGCCCAGTTCGACAATCTCGCCTGGAGCATCAACCCCTCGCAAAATAACGCCATTTTAACCTTCGATTTTAATACCTCGGCTGAGGGTCAAGATTTAACGCTTATGATCCCCACCCAAACTACCCAGGGCAACCTTCTGCATATCAATAAAGACTCCAATCCCATATCCTTCGCCATTGATGAGATTAAGGGCTTGTCCTATGCGCTTTTTACCACCACCGACGATAACAACCAGATAGCTGCGCTTTACGGCAATAATGGAACATTACATGTTCCGACAGAGTATGGAACTATTCAGGAAGCGATTGATGCCGCCTTCGTTGGTGATACGATAATTGTCGATCCGAACACGTATTTTGAGAACATAAACTTTAAAGGCAAAGATATTGTCCTGACTTCCACTAATCCGGCTGATCCTGATATTGTGGCTTCCACGGTAATCGATGGCGGCGGGGTGAATACCACGGTTCGCTTTTCCGGAACCGAGACCGCCGCCTGCGAATTACGCGGCTTTACCAT
>Ga0068714_10000455_pt1 | contig 79361 bp, 67 predicted proteins | sample MTBNYHSulfiMetaG_FD_62988 | JGI IMG/M metagenome (GOLD analysis project Ga0068714, IMG submission 62988) | Enrichment culture microbial communities from rom New York Harbor, USA that are MTBE-degrading - MTBE-NYH (New York Harbor Sulfidogenic)... | ecosystem: Environmental > Aquatic > Marine >...
AAAACAAGCGTGATCGCTGCCGTCAACGTTGTCTTGCCATGGTCCACGTGACCAATCGTACCCACATTGACATGCGGCTTTGTACGCTCAAACTTCTGCTTGGCCATCGATCTCTCCTCACGCCTTCCTTAGTAGCCGCGCACTTTCTTGACAATCTCGTCCTGAACGCTTTGCGGTGCGCGCTGGTAGTGATGAAACTCCATCGTGAACAGCGCACGGCCCTGTGTCATGGACCGCAGGCTGGTAGCATAGCCGAACATCCCCGCCAGGGGCGCCTCGGCCCGGATCACCTGCGCGTCGCTCCGCGGGATGATGCCGACAATTTTCGCACGGCGCCCATTCAGGTCACCGACCACATCCCCCACATACTCCTCGGGGGTCACTACTTCCACCGCCATGATCGGCTCAGCCAGAAAGGGACTCGCCTTCTGCGCCGCATCCTTGAAAGCCATCGATCCGGCGATCCGGAATGCCATCTCACTGGAGTCGACTGCGTGGAAACTGCCATCCACAAGGGCAACCTTCACATTGTCGATCTGATACCCCGCCAGCACACCAGAGCCGAGGGCATCCTGGATACCCATCTTCACCGAATTGATGTACTCACGGGGAATCGACCCACCGACAATCTTGTCCTCGAAAACGTACCCGCCGGAATCCGCGGGCTCGAGCTCAATCACGGCATGACCATACTGACCGCGTCCACCCGACTGACGCACAAAGCGTCCGTCACCACGCGCAGGCTTCGACAGCCCTTCACGGTAGGCGACCTGCGGATTGCCGACATTCGCCTGTACCTGGAACTCGCGCAGCAGACGGTCGATCAGAATCTCAAGGTGCAGCTCGCCCATCCCGCTAATGTGGGTCTGACCCGATTCCTCATCGTAGGAGACGACAAAAGTCGGATCTTCCTCCGCCAGCTTCAGCAAGCTGTTGATCAGGTGATCCTGATCCGCCTTTGTCTTCGGCTCGACCGCACGGGTGATCACCGGTGTCGGGAAGGTCAGCGATTCCAGCAGCATCGGATGGCTCGGATCGCACAGTGTGTCACCCGTCCGCACATCCTTCATCCCCACCAGCGCGACAATCCCGCCCGCGAACACCGCCTCGCGCTCTTCGCGTTTGTTGGCGAACATCTCGAGGATCCGCCCGATCCGCTCCTTCTTGCCGGTGCGGACGTTCAGAACCATGTCACCCTGACGCAAGACGCCCGAGTACACGCGGATATAGGTCAACCTTCCCACGAAGGGATCGGTCATGATCTTGAAAGCAAGTGCCGAGACCGGCTCGCCGTCTTCCTGCTGCCGCACGACCTCTTTTTCGGTGTGGGGATGAATCCCGACAACCTCGCCACGCTCCTCCGGGCTGGGCAGGTAGTGAACGATGGAGTCCAGCAGGCGCTGCACGCCTTTGTTCTTGTAGCTCGAACCGCAAAGAACCGGGGTGATCTGCAGGTCAATCGTGGCCTTGCGGATCGCGGCGCGAAGCTGATCCTCAGGAATCTCTTCACCGTTGAGAAACATCTCCATCAGCCGGTCGTCATAATCGCTGATGGATTCCAGCATCTTCTCGCGCCACTTCAGCGCCTCTTCCTCGAGGTCCTTCGGGACATCGCCCTCTTCAAACTGAAGACCGAGCGAATCCTCGTGATACCAGACCGCCTTCATTTTGATCAGGTCGATCAGTCCGTTGAACATCTCCCCTTGTCCCATCGGGATCTGCAGGGGGATCGGGGTGATGCCGAACCGATCTCGGATCATGTCGAGCGTGCGGAAAAAGTCCGCGCCGACACGGTCCATTTTGTTGATGTAGGCAATCCTCGGAACACGGTACTTGTCCGCCTGGCGCCAGACCGTTTCCGACTGAGGCTCGACACCGCCTACCGCGCAGAAAAGCGCGACAGCGCCATCGAGAACGCGAAGCGCACGTTCGACTTCAGCGGTGAAATCCACGTGACCGGGAGTGTCGATCAGGCTGAGACGGTGACCTTTCCACTCGGTCGTAATTGACGCCGAAGTGATGGTGATCCCGCGCTCTTTCTCCTGCTCCATCCAGTCCGTGGTCGCCGCGCCGTCGTGCACTTCCCCCATTCGGTGAAGACGGCCCGTATAGTAGAGAATGCGTTCGGTGGTTGTCGTCTTCCCGGCATCGATGTGAGCCATGATCCCGAAGTTCCGGATCTTCTCCATCGGCCAGGGACGGCTCTCGCCACCCGCACCCTTCTTGTTCTTATGATTCGCCATGAACGAAGCGACCGATCCTGCAAAACACCTTCAGACGTCAACCTGCGTGCCGGGGAGTCGTCTTTTCCCTGAAGCCCGGTACGTTGAACCCCTTCTTGCTACCAGCGGAAGTGCGCGAACGCCTTGTTCGCTTCCGCCATGCGGTGGGTATCTTCCCGCTTCTTGATGGTCGCGCCGTCACCGGCAGCAGCTGCCATAAACTCACCGGCCAGCTTCTCGGCCATGTTCTTTCCGTTACGTGCCTTCGCGAACTGGATCAACCAGCGTGTCGCCAAAGCCTGGCCGCGATCGGAACGCACCTCGACAGGCACCTGGTAGGTGCTGCCGCCAACCCGCCGGCTCTTCACCTCGAGCATCGGCTGAGCATTGCGCAGCGCCTTCTCGAATGTGTCAATCCCCTGGCCCTTCGACCGCTCGTCGATAATGTCGATCGCTTTGTAGAAAAGACCTTCAGCGGTGGACTTCTTGCCGCGCTCCATCAGGTTGTTGATAAACTTCGCAACCTTCAGCGACTGGTATTTCGGGTCCGGGAGAATCTCCCGCTTGTCTGCTTTCCTGCGCCTGGCCATTCCACTTCCTCTTGTTGCCCTCGGCCGGGATGATTGGCGGACGGAAACCTTCCGTCATGGCCTACCCTTGCTGGCTTGCGGGTCTTGCTTACGACTTCTTGCGCTTTGCGCCGTACTTGCTGCGACCGTTGTTGCGATCCGAAACCCCGGACGCGTCCAATGCGCCGCGAATGATGTGGTAACGAACACCCGGCAGGTCCTTGACACGCCCACCGCGGATCAGCACAATCGAGTGCTCCTGAAGGTTGTGCCCCTCGCCCGGGATGTATGCGGTCACCTCGATGCCGTTCGTCAATTTCACACGTGCCACCTTACGCAAAGCCGAGTTCGGCTTCTTCGGTGTGGTTGTGTAAACACGAACGCAAACACCACGGCGCTGCGGGCAACGCTGCAACGCGGGCGCTGTGGTTTTCTTGACCTGCTTCTTCCGGCCTTGCCGGACCAACTGGTTCACAGTCGGCATAGTGTCTCCGTTACCTCGATCACAGGTGATTAACCCACCTGTTCACTGAAGAATCCGAACCTTGACTGGCTGCGTCCAATCTTACCCCACCCGGACGCACCCCTCTCAATTCCTTGCCAAACAGCCATTTTAGGGGCAAAAATAGCGAACGGCGCACCCCTGCACCGCTCGCTACGGTCGTCCCCACGACACTTTCCTGCTTCCGAGTTCGCGACACCATCGGGTGGGGACTTGGGGCCCCGGTGGCATGCACACCCCGGACTTCTCAGCAGGTATCTTCTACAGACTGCCAATTATAGAGGATTTCCTCAAAGGAGTCAAGAGCTTATTCTTCGCTCTCGTCCTGAGAGACATCCCCGGCAATCTCGCCATCGTCGTCGCTGACAACACTGGCTTCCGCTTCCGAAGAATCATCCACGTAGACAAACTCCTCATGGTAATCTTCGTAGGCCACACGTTCCTTCTCGGCCTCTTCCGCCAGCCAGTCGGCTTCTTCAGCCTCCAGACGCTTGCGCTCTTCCTCTTCCTGGTTCACCACCTTGATCGATTCGTACTCACGCAAACCGGTCCCGGCAGGGATGATGTGACCCATAATCATGTTCTCTTTCAACCCACGCAGCTCATCGGTCTTGCGCTCGATCGCAGCGTCGGGCAGAACACGGGTCGTCTCCTGGAAGGAGGCCGCCGAAAGGAACGACTCGGTCGAAAGGCTCGCCTGGGTGATGCCAAGCAGCAGGGGCTGGTAAAGCGCCGGTCCGGCCGGTTCTGCCGTGGGCACCTGCAAGTCCAGCTTCTTCAGACGGCGCACCTCACGGTTGAACTCGACACGATCGACAAGCTGTTCCTCCTCGAAACGGCTGTCACCAACACCCGAAATCACAACCTGGCCCTGGATCGCACGGTTTACACGGTTCAGCGAGAAGATCGAAACCTGGTCACCTTCGAGGAAGCGAGTGTCGCCCGGATTCTCGACTCGGACACGCTGCATCATTTGACGCACAATCACTTCGATGTGCTTGTCATTGATGCGCACGCCCTGCAGACGATACACCTTCTGGATCTCGTTCACCAGGTACTCCTGCACCCGTGAGGGGCCGAGTACAGCAAGGATGTCCTGCGGAGAAACAGCGCCTTCGCAGAGAGGCTCGCCAGCCTTGATGTACTCACCGTCATGCACGAGGATGTGCTTGCCGTAAGGAACCTGGTATTCAAATTCCTTGCCGTCCGGTGTGGTGATCTTGATCTCGCGGTACCCACGCTTCAGCTTGCCGAGCTTCACGGTGCCGTCGACTTCCGAGACAACAGCCGGATCTTTCGGCTTGCGCGCCTCGAACAGCTCCGCGACTCGCGGCAGACCGGAAGTGATGTCCTTCGACTTCAGCGCTTCGCGCGGAATCTTGGCAAGCGGGTCACCCGCCTGCACACGCTGCCCATCCTCGACAACAATCGTACAGCCCGTCGGCAGGATGTAGTTGCCTACCTTGTTGCCGTCATCGTCAACGAGTGTAACACTCGGATTCAGCTTCCGCTGGCCAGGCACCTCGATAATCACACGCTGCTTCATGCCGGTGTAATCATCGACCTGCTCGCGCATGGTCAGGCCGAGCTTGATGTCGTTGAACTTCACCGTGCCCGACTCGGAAACGAGGATCGAGGACATGTGCGCTTCCCACATGAAGAGCAGGTCCCCTTCCTTCACTTCCTGCTCGTCCCGGCAGGTGAGGATGGCGCCGTACGGTACCGAGTATTTCGCGATGATCCGGTTGTTGCTGTCGACCAGCTTCACAATACCGTTCCGCCGGATCACGATCAGGCGCATGCCATCCACCACCCCGAGCGAACCATACTCACTCTCGGTGGCGCCTTTGTCCACCTTCTGGGTGATGGTGTGGATGTTCTCGAAGAGGATGGTCCCATCCGCCTTCGCCTGAACCTGCGATTCAGAAGCGAGCAGCGAGGCCGCACCACCGATGTGGAAGGTTCGCAGCGTCAGCTGAGTGCCCGGCTCACCGATCGACTGGGCGGCGATCACACCCACCGCCTCGCCGAAGTCCACCGGCTGACCGTTCGTAAGGTTCACACCGTAGCAGCGTGAGCAAACGCCCTGCTCCGTCTCACAGGTGAGCACGGAACGAATCATTACTTTATCGATCCCGGAGGAGGCGATCAGCTCCGCCTCCTTGTTACCGATCAGGACATTCCGTCCGAGCACCTTTTCATCGGTGATGGGGTGCACCACATCCTCTGCCGTCACACGGCCCAGGATACGCTCGAACAGCTGCTCGGTGACCTCTTCACCTTCCTTCTGCGCTTCCACCGTGATCCCGCGCAAAGTGCCGCAGTCCCGTTCGGTGACAATCATGTCCTGCGCAACATCGACCAGGCGGCGTGTAAGGTAGCCCGCTTCCGCCGTCTTCAATGCGGTGTCGGCCAGACCCTTCCTTGCGCCGTGAGTCGAAATGAAGTACTCGAGTACCGAAAGCCCTTCTTTGAAGTTCGCGGTAATCGGGGACTCGATGATCTCGCCCTTGCCGCCGGTCATTGTCTTCTGCGGCTTCGCCATCAGCCCGCGCATACCGGCCAGCTGACGGATCTGGTCCTTCGACCCACGAGCACCCGAATCCGCCATCATGAAGATCGGGTTGAAGCCATCCCGGTCGTTCTTCATGTCGCGGAACATCAACTCGGCAACTTCGCTCGTGGTGTGAGTCCACAGGTCGATGATCTTGTTGTAACGCTCGCCGTCGGTGATGATACCCATCTCGTACTGCTGCTGGATCTCATCCACCTCGTGCTGCGACTTGCTGATCATGTCGTACTTCTCCTGCGGGATGTGAACATCGTTCAATCCCACAGAGAGGCCGCCGCGTGTTGAGAAGCCGTATCCCAGCTCCTTCAGGTTGTCGAGGAACTGCGCAGTTTCCGCGTTCCCGACACGCTGATGGCAGTCGGCAATGATCTCCTCAAGGCGCTTCTTGGTCAGCAGCTCGTTGTAGTAGGTCTCCTTGCGCACGTCTTCCGGTACAATCCGGTTGAAAAGGATGCGGCCGGGGGTTGTCATGACATAGCGGTCGTCGATCCGCACACTCACCTTCGCGTGCAGTGCCACCTTGCCGTAGTTGTGCGCGACAATCACTTCATCCTGGCTCGCGAAGAACATCCCTTCGCCTTCAGCGCCAGGCTTGATCTTGGTCATGTAGTAGCAGCCGAGGACCATGTCCTGCGAAGGGACGGTGATCGGTCGGCCGTTCGCCGGGTGCAGAATGTTCTGCGCGGCATTCATCAGCAGGCGTGCCTCGAGCTGTGCCTCATAGGAGAGGGGCACATGCACGGCCATCTGGTCGCCGTCGAAGTCCGCGTTGAAAGCAGAACAGACGAGCGGATGCAGACGGATCGCCTTGCCTTCGATCAGCAGAGGCTGGAAGGCCTGAATGCCGAGACGGTGCAGGGTCGGCGCACGGTTCAGCAGCACCGGGTGATTGTCGATGATCTCTTCGAGAATCCCCCACACCACCTCGTCACGCCGCTCGACCATCCGCTTCGCGCTCTTGACAGTCTTCGCATATTCCTGCTCGATCAGCTTCCGGATCACAAAGGGCTTGAACAGCTCGATCGCCATATCCTTCGGCAAACCGCACTCATGCAGCTTCAGCTCCGGGCCAACGACAATCACCGAACGGCCGGAGTAGTCCACACGCTTGCCGAGCAGGTTCTGACGGAACCGACCCTGCTTGCCCTTCAGATTGTCCGACAGCGATTTCAGCGGTCGGTTGCCATCGCTGCGCACCGCCACCGACTTGCGACCGTTGTCGTAAAGGCTGTCCACCGCTTCCTGGAGCATGCGCTTTTCATTGCGCAAAATCACCTCGGGGGCGCGGATTTCGATCAGACGCTTCAGCCGGTTGTTCCGGATGATGACACGGCGATAGAGATCGTTCAGGTCGGAGGTCGCAAAACGCCCGCCCTCAAGGGGAACGAGGGGGCGCAGGTCCGGCGGAATCACCGGGATCACCGAAAGCACCATCCATTCCGGACGGATGCCATCCTTGCCCGGTGCGTCGCGGAAGGCTTCCACGACACGCAGACGTTTGATCGCATCCTGCTTGCGCTGAACCGAGGTCTCCGTCCGCACCTTGCGGCGCAGTTCGACCGCCAGTTTCTCAACCTCGATCCGCTTCAGCATCTCGCGGACCGCCACACCGCCGGTCAGCGCCAGGAATCGCTCCTGGCTGCCATCCTCAAGCTGCGCGTTGGCTTCGCCAAATTCCGCCTGCAGCTCAAGGTATTCCGATTCGGTGATCAGCTGATTAGGCTCACGTCCCGAGTTGCCCGGATCGAGAACCACATAGTTCTCGTAATAGATCACCCGTTCAAGTTCACGGACGGTCAAACCGAGCAGGTACCCTATCTTCGAAGGAAGCGACTTGAAAAACCAGATATGCACCACAGGGACAGCCAGCTTGATGTGGCCCATCCTCTTGCGGCGGACATCCTTGCGGGTCACCTCGACACCACAGCGGTCGCAGATGATTCCCTTGTAGCGAATGCCACGGTACTTCCCGCAGTGGCATTCCCAGTCCTTTGTCGGCCCGAAGATTTTCTCGCTGAAAAGACCGTCGTTCTCCGGCTTGTAACTCCGGTAGTTGATGGTCTCCGGCTTGGTCACCTCGCCATACGAACGGGCGAGGATCATCTCCGGACTGGCAACATTTATCGTGATCCGCGAAATCGATTTCGGATCCGTGTCCAGCGTTCGGCCGGGTGTGAACACAACAACCTCCTGACTACCTGACACCTGATCGCCCAACGCGTACCACCGGGGCACGCGTTCCCACGGGACCACGGGGGTCCCGTGGGTACGCCCGACAGCTACTGCTTAGTCCAACTTGACATCCAGCGCCAGACCCATGAGTTCGTGGATCAGCACGTTGAACGATTCCGGCACTCCGGGCGGTGGCAGGTTTTCACCCTTCACAATCGCCTCGTAGGTCCTTGCACGTCCTGTCACATCGTCAGACTTGACCGTCAGCATCTCCTGCAGCAGGTGAGCGGCGCCGTAGGCCTCCAGGGCCCAGACTTCCATTTCACCGAACCGCTGGCCACCGAACTGCGCCTTGCCGCCCAGCGGCTGCTGGGTGATAAGGCTGTAGGGGCCGATGCTGCGGGCATGAATCTTGTCATCGACAAGATGCGAGAGCTTGAGCATGTACGTATACCCGACCGTCGTCTTCTGATCGAAGGATTCGCCGGTTCGGCCGTCATAGAGCTGAACCTGTCCGTCCAGCGGAAGCTCGGCCAACTCAAGCTCTTTGCGAATATCCTCAAGCGTGGCGCCGTCAAACACCGGGGTCGCGTAGTTCTTCTCCAGCTTCCGGCCTGCCCAACCGAGCACGGTCTCGAAAATCTGGCCGATGTTCATACGGCTCGGCACGCCAAGTGGATTCAGAATGATGTCGACAGGGGTGCCATCCTCGAGGAAGGGCATATCCTCGACCGGCACGATCTTCCCGACAACACCCTTGTTTCCATGGCGGCCCGCCATCTTGTCACCCACGCTCAGCTTACGGCGCTGGGCGATGTACACCTTCGCGAGCTGGAGAATCCCCGAGGGCAGTTCGTCACCAACCTGGATCTTATGCAGGTCGTTACGCTTGCGAATCTCGAGTTCGACCGAGGCGTCACGGTATTCATTCAACGCGTAATTGGCGAGGAGGTTGGTCTCCTCATCCTCGGTCCACATCGCATCGGTCGGGAAATTATCCAGGTCGAGGTCTTCGATGATCTGTTCGGTGAAGACCGTCTTCCTGGCGATCAGGACCGTCCCCTCTTCGGGATTGGTGATCTCCTTCGAGGTCCGGCCCACAAGCACCGCCTGGAGGTTCTGCACCGTGTTCCTGCGCAGCATCCGCAGGTCACGTGCGCACTCCTCCTCGATCTGCGCCATCCGGTCTTTGTCGCGGCGGCGTGTCTCGGCATCCTTGTTCTTCCTGCTGAAGAGCTTGGTGTCGATCACAATGCCGTACATCCCCGGATGTGCCTTCAGGCTGGCATCCTTCACATCGCCGGCCTTGTCCCCGAAGATCGCCTTCAGCAGCTTGTCCTCAGGAGTCAGATCGGTTTCACCCTTTGGTGTCACCTTGCCGACAAGGATGTCACCAGGCTTGATCATCGCGCCGACTCGGATGATGCCGTTCTCGTCCAAATCCTTTGTCGCCTCTTCCGAGACGTTCGGGATTTCCCGAGTCAGCTCTTCCTTGCCACGCTTCGTTTCACGAACCTGGAGTTCAAACTCCTCGATCCGGATCGAGGTGAAGACATCCTCTCGAACGATCCGTTCACTGATGATGACAGCGTCTTCAAAGTTGAACCCGTGCCAGGGCATGTAAGCGACCAGCACGTTCCGCCCCAGTGCCAACTCGCCCTGGTCGGTCGAAGGTCCGTCCGCGATCGGCTGTCCCGCACGCACGAACTGCCCCGCCGACACCAGCGGACGCTGGTTGATGCAGGTGTCCTGGTTGGTGCGGACAAACTTCTGCAGATCGTAGGTCTTGTAGCTCGGCGGCAGTTCTGTCTGGCGCTCTTTCGAAACACCGCGCCGACGGGTCTTCATCACGATCTTGTTGGAGTCGACGTAAACGATCTCGCCGTCCTCTTCCGCAATAATCACCGCACGCGAATCATGCGCCGTGCGCCCTTCCATGCCGGTGCCGACAATCGGCGCCTCCGGAATGAGGAGGGGAACTGCCTGGCGCTGCATATTCGAGCCCATCAACGCACGGTTGGCGTCGTCGTGCTCGAGGAAGGGAATCAACGCCGCAGCCGCCGAAACGATCTGGTTCGGACCGACGTCCATGAACTCGATCTTGTCCGGTGTTGTCACCGGGTACTCTGCCCGGTAACGGCACTTCACGCGTTCATTCTTGAAAGAGCCATCCTCAAGCAGCGGAGCGTTAGCCTGAGCGATGACATACTTGTCCTCGTCATCCGCCGACAAATACTTGATCTGCTTTGTCACCTTGCCGTTCTTGACCACACGGTAAGGTGTCTCGACAAACCCGAGCTCGTTGATCCGTGCATAGGTTGTGAGACTGGAGATCAGTCCAATGTTTGGACCTTCCGGTGTTTCGATCGGGCAGAGACGGCCGTAATGCGTGTAGTGAACGTCACGCACCTCGAAGCCGGCGCGTTCACGTGTCAATCCACCCGGGCCGAGGGCCGAGAGACGCCGCTTATTCGTCAGCTCGGTCAGCGGATTCACCTGGTCCAGGAACTGCGATAGCTGGTTGGTCCCGAAGAAGGTGTTGATCACGGAGGAAACGGTCCGCACGTTCACCAGGTCCTGGGGCTGCAGCTTCTCGCTGTCGCGGACGTTCATCCGCTCCTTGATCGTCCGCGCCATACGGCTGAAGGCGACCGAGAACTGGTTGGCGAGCTGCTCGCCCACGGTCCGGATCCGACGGTTGCCGAGATGGTCGATGTCGTCGGTCGAACGCTTGCCGTTCTTCAGGTCAAGCACGTACTGGACAATCGCCACCACATCGTGCGGGGTGAGGATCGTTGTCTCTTGCGGGACCTGGAGGTCCAGCTTGACATTGATCCGATACCGTCCCACCGCACCGAGATCATACCGCTTGTCGTCGAAGAACATGCGCTGCAGCAGCTTGCGGGCGGTTTCCACATCCGGCGGCTCACCATTGCGCATCTCTCGGTAGATGAACTCGAGTGCCTGCTCTTCGTTGGCAGTCTTGTCCTTCTCCAGGGTGTTCTGCAGGATCTCAAGGCTGTGTTCCGCATCCTTGCCGCGCACATGCTTGACAAGTGCGATCCGGCGCACCTTCGCACGCTTCAGACGCTTGAGCATCTCATCGTCGAACTCGGCGCCCTCTTCCGCGATAATCTCACCCGTCTCCTCGTCCACCACGTCGTCGAGGATCGGCCGACCGAAGTAATGCTCGATCTCCTTACGCGAGAGCGGCACCTCTTCGGCGAATCCGAACAGCGAGAGAATTTCGGATTTGGAACCGAACCCGATGGCGCGAAGAAAGGTCGTCACCGGGAACTTTTTACGGCGATCGATGTAAACAAACACCGCGTTGTTGATGTCCGTCGTGAACTCGATCCAGCTTCCCCGGAAAGGAATGATCCGGGCAGAGAAGATGGTTGTACCGTTGGGGTGAATCGAATCGCTGAAAAACACACCGGGACTCCGGTGCAACTGCGACACAATCACCCGTTCGGCACCGTTGATGATGAAGGTCCCGGTGGGGGTCATCATCGGCAGGTTGCCGAGGTAGACATCGGATTCGATCGTCTGATCGAAACCGTCCGAATCGTCCCCGTCACTGCGCGAGGAAAGACGGAGTCTGGCCTTCAGGGGCACGGAGAAGCTGACTCCACGCTCCTTGCACTCGGTCACACTGTATTTTGGAGCTTCGACATAATAGTCGACGAACTCGAGGATGTGCTCCTCACGGTTGTCGACAATCGGGAAAACACTCTCGAAGACTGCCTGAAGTCCCGTCGATTCACGCTGTTCCGGCGTAATATCCGCCTGCAGGAAATCCTCAAAGGACTTCAGCTGCACTTCCAGCAGATCGGGAATCTCAAGCGGCACATCGATCCGTGCAAAACTATGGCGCTGAATCGGGCCTTTTCTGGTCACGCGTGACCCTCCTGGTGAAGTCCACGTGCGATGCCGCAACGAACACGAAAAAGCGGAGCCCACCCACTGCGGGGCGGTCCGCTAACGTGGCGAAGTAGTACACCCCGTGCCGGGGCCAATTACTTCAACTCCACACTGCCACCGGCCTCTTCGACCTTCTTCTTGATGTCCTCAGCCTCATCCTTGCTCACCGCTTCCTTGATGGGCTTCGGAGCGCCGTCAACCAGGTCCTTCGCTTCTTTCAAGCCAAGACCGGTGATCTGACGCACCACCTTGATGACCTGGATTTTCGACGCACCACCATCCTTCAGGATGACGTCAAATTCGGTCTTCTCTTCTTCGGCGGCAGGCGCGGCAGCCGCGGAGGGCATCGCCCCCATCGCCATCATCGGCGCGGCAGCGGTCACACCAAACTCTTCTTCCAGGGCGTTCTTGAGCTGGACAAGCTCGAGAACTTTCATGTTTTTGATCGCTTCAATGATCTGTTCCACTTGGAACCTCCAAACAGGCGAGTATGACGTTGTGTTGTGTTCTCAGGTTAAGACGTCCTCATCATCTCCAGTGATTCCGGTCGCTAAACCGACGGCAGACATCGCCGGCCCCCGCGCCTCATCACAGGAAGCGATTGGACATACGTAAAGCGCTTACTCCGCTCCCGCAGCCTGCTTCTGCTGGATGATCGCGTCGATCACACCAACGAAGCTGCGTACGATCTCGTTCATAAGACCGACAAAGTTGCTCAGCGGGCTGGAAATCGACCCGACAATCGCTGCGTAGAGTTGCTCGACCGGCGGTACAGCCGCCAGCTGCTTCACCTGCTCTGTGCCGTAGTATTGACCGTCCACAAAGCCGGACTTCAACACCAGCTTGTCGTTGGTCTTGGCGAAATCGGCGAGAGTCTTGGCTGGCGCAACCGGATCATCGTACCCGAAACCGATCCCGGTCGGGCCTTTGAGGCCGGTCTCATCCTCGATCTGGATCCCCTTGTTTGCAAGGGCGATCCGCATCAGGGTGTTCTTGGCGACAACAAATTCGCTGCTGCCCGTTGTGAAAAACTTCCTGCGCAAATCATTGATCTGCGCCACCGACAATCCGCGGTAATCGGCAAAAATGATCGATTGTGCTTTCCCGATTTTCTCCTCGAGAATCGCAACTTTATCGTGTTTTGCCGGATTCGCTTTGGCTTCGATGGTTCCCATCGCGCTGTCTCACTTCCTTGGACGTGCGGCTCATGCCGAACGTGCAGGCTTCTCGTTATTTCAGATCGGCGAGGGCTGTCGCGCGATCGACCTTCACTCCAGGGCTCATCGTCGAAGAAACCGTAATCTTCTTCACGTAGGTTCCCTTGACGGTCGGGGGACGCATGCGGGTTAACGTGCGAAGCGCCTCCTGCACGTTCTCACGCAGTTTGTCCAACTCGAAGGAGGCCTTGCCCACACCGATGTGGATGATGCCGTAGCGGTCCACACGGAAGTCGATACGACCCGCCTTAACCTCTTCCACAGCCTGGCCAACCTCGAAGGTCACCGTACCCGTCTTCGGGTTCGGCATCAGCCCACGCGGGCCGAGGACACGGCCAAGCTTACCCACCTCGCGCATGGCGTCCGGAGTTGCGATACAGACATCGAACTCGAACCACCCGCCCTCGATCTTCTCGATGTACTCCTCGAACCCGACGTGCTCGGCGCCTGCTGCGCGCGCCTCGGCCTGCTTCTCACCCTTTGTCAGCACAAGCACACGGACCGATTTGCCCGTGCCGTGCGGAAGGGCGAGTGTCCCGCGAAGCATCTGGTCAGCCTTCCTCGGATCCACGCCGAGGTTGACTGTCAGCTCCACAGTTTCGTCGAACTTGGTCTTGGACGCGAAATCCTTCACCAGGTTCAGGCCATCGTCGAGCTGGTACTCGCGGAGGCGATCCACCTTGGAGGCCGCCTCCTTCCAGCGTCGGCTGCGTTTCATCCCTGCTGCTCCACCGTGACTCCCATCGAACGGGCGGTGCCGGCAATGATCTTCATTGCCGCCTCGACCGTATGGGCGTTCAGATCAACCATCTTCAATTCCGCGATTTCGCGGACCTGCTGCTGCGTCAGCTTACCCACTTTCTCACGATTCGATTCACTCGAGCCACGCTCCAGCTTCGCGGCACGCTTGATCAGGTAGCTCGCCGGAGGTGTCTTCGTGATGAAGGTGAAGGAGTGGTCCTGGTAGACCGTGACCTCGACCGGGATCAACACACCCGGCTGATCTTGTGTCTTGGCGTTGAACGCCTTGACAAACTCCATGATGTTGACGCCCTTCGGGCCGAGTGCCGTTCCCACAGGGGGGGCAGGAGTCGCCTGACCACCCGGGATGACCATCTTCGCCAACCCGATGACTTTCTTCGCCATCTAAAGCCTCATGACTCGCTGAAGTCCGTGCTCACCTGGAGGAAATCCACCTCCACAGGTGTCTCGCGTCCAAAAATCGACACAAGAACCTTGAGCTTGCGCTTCTCTGCGTTGATGTCCTTGATGGTCCCCTGGAAATCCTTGAAGGGGCCATCGGTAATTTTCACGATATCATCCACACCAAACGGGATCTCGACTGTCGGCATCCCGCGCTTCTCATCCACTCGACCGAAAATCCGGTCCACTTCATGCGGCTGAATCGGTTCTGGTTCGCTCCCGCTACCCCCCACAAACCCAATCACACCGGGGGTTGTGGTCACAAGGTGCTTCGACTCGTTGTTCAGCTGCATCTCGATCAACAGGTAGCCCGGGAAGAAATTGCGCTTTTTCACACGCTTCTTCCCGTCACGCATTTCCACAATCTCTTCCGCCGGAATCAGGAGCTGGCCAAAGTACTCCTGGTACCCCAAACGCTCGATTTCGCGTTCGAGGTATTCCATGACCCGGCTCTCCTGCCCGGTGAAGACGTGTGCAACGTACCATTCCATGTCGATCGCCGAATCAGATGATCAGGTTGATGAAACGGGAGATGATGATGTCGGCGACAAAAATGAACAGCGCCAGGATCAGTGAAAGCAGCAGGGTGATCGACGTTGATTCGACAAGTTGCTCGCGTGTCGGCCAGGTCACCTTGCTCATCTCCGTGCGGACGCCCCGCAGGTATTCTCCGATCTTCCTGAACATCGGTATCTCCAGGTATCAGCGCAGGTTACGGTTCCAGCATCCGCAGCCGTCCGCCGACGATTGCTTCACCACCAGCTTTGAACGGACGGACGCAACTCGTCCTATGCGCCCTGGCAGGACACGAGGGACTCGAACCCCCAACCCCCGGTTTTGGAGACCGGTGCTCTACCAATTGAGCTAGTGTCCTGCGTGCCTCACTCCGGGCGAACGGTCACCGTGTCTCACGGTGAATCGTATGCGTCCCGCAGCGTGGACAAAACTTCTTCACCTCAAGTCGCTCGGGGTGCTCCTTGCGGTTCTTGCTCAGCGTGTAGTTGCGGCTCTTGCAAACCTCGCACTCCACCACAACCTTCACACGCATCTCGCACCCCGGCTATCTGAGTAACGGTCAATTCATGTCCGGGTGGCCCGACTTGTTGACAAATCGGATTACCCAGCCAACCGACCTACTCGATAATCTTCGCTACGACTCCGGCGCCGACGGTCCGGCCGCCTTCACGGATCGCGAAACGAAGGCTCTCGTCCATCGCGATCGGCGCGATCAGCTCGACAACCATGTTCACACGGTCACCGGGCATCACCATCTCAACGCCTTCTGGAAGCTCGATCGCACCCGTCACATCCGTCGTACGGAAGTAGAACTGTGGACGGTAGCCCTTGAAGAACGGCGTGTGACGGCCACCTTCGTCCTTGCCCAACACGTACACTTCTGCTTCGAACTTCGTGTGAGGCGTGATCGAACCTGGCTTCGCCAACACCATCCCGCGCTCGATCTCTTCCTTGTCTACACCACGAAGAAGAAGACCCGCGTTGTCACCCGCCATGCCCTCATCAAGCAGCTTGCGGAACATCTCCACACCCGTCACAACCGTCTTGCGCTTCGCACCAAGGCCGACAAGCTCCACTTCCTCGCTCACCTTCACAACACCCCGCTCGATACGGCCTGTTGCAACCGTACCACGGCCCGTGATCGAGAAAACATCCTCGACAGGCATCAGGAAGGGCTGGTCAATGGCACGCTTCGGCTCCGGAATGAAGCTGTCAACCGCCGCCATCAGCTCGTGGACGCACTTGTTCTTCTCGGGATCGTCCGGATTGTTCAACGCCTCAAGCGCGGAACCACGGATGATCGGAATGTCGTCGCCCGGGAACTCGTACTCGTTCAACAGGTCACGCATCTCAAGCTCGACAAGGTCAAGCAATTCAGGATCGTCGACCATGTCCACCTTGTTCATGAACACTACAAGCGCTGGAACGTTCACCTGGCGCGCAAGAAGAATGTGCTCACGAGTCTGGGGCATCGGACCGTCCGCTGCGCTCACAACCACGATCGCACCGTCCATCTGAGCCGCACCCGTGATCATGTTCTTCACATAGTCCGCGTGACCTGGACAGTCGACATGGGCGTAGTGACGGTTTTCCGTCTGATACTCCACATGTGCCGTCGCAATCGTGATCCCACGCTCACGCTCTTCCGGGGCATTGTCAATCGAATCAAACGAACGAAACTCCGCTCCGCCCGCCTTCGACAAAACAAGCGTGATCGCTGCCGTCAACGTTGTCTTGCCATGGTCCACGTGACCAATCGTACCCACATTGACATGCGGCTTTGTACGCTCAAACTTCTGCTTGGCCATCGTTAAGCCTCCTGGATCGTCCGGAACTGTGTCCGGAATCAACGCGATGTTGCTTCTGATTGCACTCGTCGAGCCTTCGACCGGGATTGAACCGGTGACCTCATCCTTACCAAGGATGCGCTCTACCGACTGAGCTACGAAGGCTGTCACAATCGTCTGGAGCGGGAGACGGGACTCGAACCCGCTACATCCAGCTTGGAAGGCTGGTGCTCTACCAGGTGAGCTACTCCCGCACGTCCTGCACCTGAACCGGTGGCAAATCGTCAAGGCGACAGCAGCTTGTCACCGGTCCACTGTGGGGGGAGTAGGATTCGAACCTACGAAGGCATCCGCCGGCAGATTTACAGTCTGCTCCCTTTGGCCGCTCGGGCATCCCCCCGGAATGGGGTACAACTCGACTCGCTTGTCAAAGGAGGCGCTGTCGCCTCCGAAAGGCAAAACAAACGGTGACCCCCGCCCATGATCCAGGTAGCATGGCCGGTCGCCTGTGCTGGGGCGTCAGCCTCCCTGCTTCATGTCGCGTGTCACCTCGTGGCCGGTGTCAGGTTGTCCCTCACAGGCCAGAGCCGGCGAAGGGACTCGAACCCTTGACCACCGGATTACAAATCCGGAGCTCTACCAACTGAGCTACACCGGCAGCCGCCAGCCCCTTTATCCCACACAAAAAACGCTTTGCGATGCACGCTTCTCACTGTGGAAAGCGGGGCGAAATGTCATAGCCTGTAAATATAAGGCGGACTCGCTTGGAGTCAAGGGATGAAACTAAGGTTCCTCCCTGCTCCGGGACCGTCTCCGACTCTCTGTCTCCCTCGGGAGTCCAAAGGGCGGGAAAGATCGCTTCACGGAAAGCCTGGAACAACCCCATCGGCTCCTCGCAGAGCCACACGGCCCCGCCTCCCCACCCGTCATTGCGAATGAAGCGCCACCGGCGCGTAGTGCGGCAATCTGTCTTTAATGCCGCGCAGGGCGCGGCAGGAACATAGAAACGGTTTCTCATGAGAATCCGTGCATGATCTCCACTGTCACGTTCGCCGAGAGGCAAGCGCAGCGACGCGCTGAAAATCAACCGCGAAGCAAGTGGATGGTGGCACGCCCTTCAAAAGCGCTTTATCTTGGAGATACCCGCCCCATGACAGGGATCGACCCATGATTCGCTATTCCAACAAGACCATCTTGCTCTTTCTGACAATCCATTTGCTGATTTACAACTTCTTTACAACACCCCTTTTTGCCGATGACCTGAACATCGAGCCTGTTGCTTTTCATTATTTCCAGGAGGGATCTCCGGCTGACATGATCATCCAGGATGGTTATGGCTATTTCGCAACCGGCAGCCATGGATTGCAGATCTTGGACCTGCGCGACCTGGACAACATGGTCAATGTCGGCTCCTTTGACCCGGGTCCGCATTTTGAAAAACTCATTCTCGATTACCCTCGTCTTTTCGTCAGGGACTTCTACGATGATTGGTGGGTCTTTGACGTAAGCGATCCAGCGAATCCCCAGCATTTGGCGACCTGGCAGAACATTGCCAGTCTTGTCGTCCAAGACACTCTCGCTTATTTCTTTCCCTACCCGGAGGCCAGTCAGCCATGCTCTTTGCATGTCGCGAGCATCAGCCAATTTGACACTCTAACAGACATCTCGGTCCTGCCCTTTGGGTTGGGAGTACCCACCGAATTCCACATGATTGACTCAACCCTGATCATTCATTACAGCCCCGGTTTCAAAATCGTTGATGTTCGTTCCCCGGAATCACCTGTCTTCGGAAATGACTACGAACTCTATCGCGAGATGGCCTACCCTGTCTTCCGTACAGAAGGAAACCGTCTCTATTTTCGCTACACGGATGACTGGAGCAACAGTTACGGCGTGATAATGGTTTTCGAGCTGGATGATTCACTGACACTGACCTGCCTGGGCGAGAGAACACTTCGCGCAGCCGAAAGTAAATTTGTCGTCCATAATGGATATGTGTTCACGTCCTACGATTACCAGAATTACAGGAGGGGGATTCGTGCACTGGATGCCAACAACGCCACTGCCATTGTCTCCACCGGATCCTATCAGTTGGGGCGAAATCCATGGTGTTTGGCCTGGGGTGGAGATCACCTCTATGTGATCGACAACAGTTTCCTGCAAGTCTTTGATTGCACAAACGCGTTAGATACTCCGGATGGTTCTCAAGCGCCGCCAGCAGGGTTCACTCTCTCCAATGCCTGGCCCAATCCCTTCAATGGCAGCGCCCGAATAACGCTGACCGTGCCAACCTCAGGCCACGTTGCCCTCTATCTGTACGACGTTCTTGGCAGACCTGTGGCTTTCATACAGGAAAGCGTACTGGATATCGGGCAACACACTTTCACGTTCGACGCCTCTATGCTGCCCAGTGGCCCCTACTTCATCCGTGCAGAAGGTCCGGGAGATCGAGCAGCATGCAAAAAGGTTGTCCTCATAAGGTAGGTGGATTCTCCGCCTCCGGCAGGCTTGCAATCACGTAGGGGACGGACGCTGCAAAATAGATGAACGTGCAAGTCAATAAGTCGTCTTTGCGAACGAAGCGCCAAAGGCGCGTAGTGCGGCAATCTGTCTTTGCTGCCGCGCAGGGCGCGGCAGGGTGCAGGAGCAGCTCCAAGCCTGACCCACACCGCACAAGAAGACCACCCTCTCAGCAGCAACAACATCCCCTCCCGGCGATGACCGCCAGGAGGGGATGCCACTACAGATTGCCACGCTCGGGTTCGCCGGGCGAACCCGGCTCGCACCGACGGTCCGCAAGCCGACTACCGGGAGGTTACAGCAGCGGTTTGATCATCGCCTCCCATTGCGCTTTGTCACGATAGCCGACAATCGAGTGACGGACCTCGCCCTCTTTGTCGATCACAAAGCTGAAGGGGATCCCGCCACGCATCCCCGGCTCAATCAGCAATTGCCACTTCGCAGTCAGATCGTTGGGGCTCATCGCCATCGGGTAGTTCACGGGGTTGGCCTTCAGCCATTTATGAACAATCCCTTCCCCACGGTCCACACTCAGCCCGATCACAACCAGCCCCTCATCACCGAGTTCGTTCACCATCTCGACAAAATGCGGGATTTCATCGCGGCAGGGCGGGCACCAGGTTGCCCAGAAATTGAGCAGGACCACCTTTCCGCGGTAGTCGGAAAGTGCGAGCGGATCGCCCTGCAGGTCGGTCAAACTGAAATCGACTTCACCGGAAGCCGCCTGCGCCTGTGTTGTGCCATTCCAGGGCGTGAACGCCAGCAGTGTCGCCAGCACAAGGGCGAGCAGTGCCCCCGCCAGGTAAAAGTGATGCCGCCTCACGCTGTGGCCAGGTGTTCGTCAAAACGTTCCACCAGCTTCGATTTCGGCACCAGTCCCGTGATCTGCTCACGCACTTCGCCGTCACGGAAAAACAGGACACGCGGGACGGAGAGCACACGGTACCTCTGCGCCACGGCTGGCGCTTCGCCCACATCCACCTTGCGAATTTTCACTCGACCCGCATATTCACCCGCCATCTCCTCCAGAATCGGATCGAGCTTCTTGCAGGGCGCGCACCATGTCGCACCAAAATCAACCACCACCAGGCCATCCGCCTGCATCACTTCCTGATCAAAGGTGGCATCTGTTACATGTTCCATCCACAACCCTTTCGCGTTTCCTTGCTTCCGTTCTCAACTTGGACTTGCGAACTGTCAATCACTCTGTATCAACCAGCGTGAAGTACAGCATCTGGCAGCATATTCCGACGGCTCAGCACTTCAAATGCAAGCGCAATCTGTTTTCGGCTGAACTGCTGTTTACGATCATTCCATGCATAGGTTTGAGTCACGAGATCATCCAGTGATTGAACGGCTTCATGTGTTGCAACCCAATGCACTGAGGATAGCAATTCGAGCCCGAAGGGGGATTCAAACCCCTCGACCAGGTTGGCCACCTGATCGAATCGAGCCTGGAGATCTGGTCGATCCTCGAGATACCTGGCCGCCTCTTCGACTGCACCGGGGACTAACCACAGGGGCTTTGTTGGAAGATCACCCCCATCTGCATACCCCGTCAGGTAGTGTCCTTCCAGCAGAATGAGCACATGACGGAGTTTTTCAGCGTAAGGACCATAATGCGCTTTCTTGAACTCAAGTTGGAGTGGTTCACCCATTTCCTGCAGAAAATAGAGTAGTTTATGCACTTCCAACAGCGTTATGTGGGGGTCCAGAAGCCCTGAAAGATAACGGTCCATCAGGTGGATGATGGCTGCACGAACCGTTGTCATCCGAGGTGCTTCCTCAGGATGTACCATACGCTCGGCTGGCGGCGCCCCCCCGGGCTCATAAAGGATTACCCGAACATGTTGAAGAGGGCTTAGCGCAGAAACAATCAGCGGTTTCACATGCTCCCACTCGAGCCCTCCCAGCCCACTGGCCAGAGGGGGAATCGCTATCGATTGGATGCCTTTTTCCTGGATCACCTTGACAAGATCCTGCAAACCAGCCTGAATATCCTCAATACGGCTTGTCCCACGCCAGTGACGTTTCGTTGGGAAATTCACGATAAATCGCGGCGGTGTGAGCTGACCCGTTTCATACAAGAACATCCGTCCAGGCAGTACTTCGCGATGCTCACAGGCAGTTTTGTAGGCTTTGAAGTTTTCCGGATACAGATGCTTGAACTGGAGGGCAATGCCTCGACCCATTACGCCCACACAGTTCACGGTATTGACCAATGCCTCCGCATCGGCCTGGAGTATATCGCCGCTCGTGTACTCAATCATCTCGGCACCACCCCGCTCAGTAATACCAGTCACGCCTCACTTCAATTCTTGGACTGCTTCCTTGCGGACTGAAAGCGTTCACAATTTGCTGGTAGATACTTGAAGAATATACACCAATGTGCTCAACCAGCTCCATTGGAAAGCTGTGCTCGACCAGAAACTCCGCCTGCTTGCCTTCTTTGATTTGGGGTGTGATCCCCTCGCCACTCCATTGTTTTGCATAAACGGCTTCCCAGTTGATCTCTTTCAGACAAGACAATGCATTTCGATCCTCAAAATACCTCCCACCAGCATTCGAAAGGGTGAATGCCCAGCGTTTTCCATGAGCTTCTGCCCAATCCACTGTAGCTTTCAGGTTGGCGACGAGGTGAACAATCGGCTCCTGCCCACCCCTGAACTAGAGATCCTGATCATTCCCCTTGTGAATCATATAGAGCATGACAGAACGTGGGCAGAAGTAAAAAGGAACGCAATCGCCGACAAAAAGATCGGGATAACTGCCGAGCTTCAATTCGTTCAGTCGTCTCAGTTCAATTTGTCCATCCCGATTACTGTTCCAGCTGGCGATCGGCGTCTGATTTCAGCATCGCACCAGAGGAACCCGTCACTGATGATCGATGGTAAACGGTCAGCATGGACAATGTGATAGATGTTCAGTGTAGACGGATCCAGAGCATCACCCCCCGAATTCCCCCAACCAGCTAATAACCTGCTCCGGGTTTTTGAAGGAAGTGAAACGGCTGCGTTCCGTGCCGTCCGGACCGAGAATCATCACCGTCGGCAGCCCGCCGACGCCATACTGTTTGCGCAATGCCTCCAGTTCGGACGAGGCACGTGTGTAGTCGAGTTTGAGCGGAAGGTATGCGTCCGCCACCGCATCCATCACACTCTGCTGGTTCCACACCTTGTGATCCAGCTCGACACAGACCCCGCACCAGTCGGCGTAGAAGTCGATCAGCACCGGTTTGCCCTGCTCGGCTGCCAGGGCGAGCACCTCATTGTGCGCGTTCACAGTCCAGGGCACATGCTTTTCGTCCGCCGCGGCTACCTGGGCGCCGGTGTTGGCTGACGCCACTGCCCCGGCAAGGCTGATACCATTCACCTTCGCCAGGCCAAGCAGGAAATAGAACCCCCCCGCCAGTAGCAGCAGCATACCGATCCCCTTGGCATACTTCCCGGCACTGCTCAGATCCTCCCACCTCGCCGTTGCGCCAAGGAACAGGCCGACAATCAACAGGAATCCGCCGAGCAGAATCGTGAAATACCCATGATCGACCAGCAACCCCACATAGTAGAGCGCCACAGCAAAGATCACAGCACCCAACCCCTTCTTGATCTTGTCCATCCAGGGACCGGCCTGGGGCAGTGCGGTCATCGCTCCGGCGAAGGTGCCGATCACCACGAACAGCACTCCGATACCGAGTGCGAAGGTGGCCATCAGGAAGAATCCGAGCGCCAGGTTGCCCGTATTGCCGATCCAGCTAAGCAGCACAAGCAAAGGCGGTCCCGCACATGGTGCAGCGACAATCCCCGTCACACCGCCGATCAGCACCGCCCCGACCAACCCCTTGCGCTCCCCTGACATCATCCTTCCCTGCAGGGAGGCTGGAATGGTGATGTCAAATGCTCCCAGCATCGACGCGCCCAATGCGATGAATACCGCCACAATGAACCACAGCACCACCGGGTTCTGCATGAAGGCGCCAAACAACGCACCGGTCGCACCGGCGATCACCCCGAGAATCGCATAGACCACCACCAACCCAAGCACAAAGAAAAGGCTCAGGATAAACCCCTTGAGACGGTTCCCCTCCGCGCTGGACCCGACAAAACCGATGATGATCGGGATCATCGGGTAGACACAAGGCGTGAAGGAAATCAGGATCCCCGCGATAAAAACAAGAAAGAAGGCTGTGAAGCTCCCCTTCTCAAGCGCTGACGTGAGACGGTTCTCCAGGCCTGCGCTGCCCGAGGAGCCGTTCGACACCGCCTCCCCGTTACCCGCCGTTGCGACCCCGAATGCGGGATGCGACACCGGAATCGCGGTGGCGCCCGCCTCCAGCACGGTTAAGGTGATGCTCCTCTCGCCGCCATTCGGCAGGAAACAGATCTCCGGCTCGAGGTCACGGCAAATCTGGTAGGAGTAGCTGTAGGGCAGGGTGTACTCGCCCGGGGTGACGTCGGCATCGACCGCAAGGGTGAGCAGGATAACAGCGGAACCGTAATAGGTCTCCTCACCATCCTTCATCACCGCATCCGGCCAGCTTGTAGCGGTGATTGTCACACCCTCCGGCAGCTCGGGTTCCAGGGAGAACAGCCCATAGCTTTTGTCGGTGATGTGGTGATCCTCCGGGACTTCGAACACCCCAGCAAACTGAATCTGCCCGCCAACCGCCACGCCAGACGCAGAGAAAAGCGCCTCGAAGGGCATCGGTGGTTCTGTAATGTCCTGAGCAGGGCTCACTGCCGCAAACATCAGAACAAGCCCAACCAACAGCCAACCTGCTGCGAACCGCCCTTGTCTCATCTCATCCCTCGACTGTCCGGATCACACGACCATGCGCTATGCAGACTTCTGAACCCGAGAAGTGCGGGTTTCTCACTGTTGTCTCAGCCCTATGCCTGCTGAAGAGTTGTCAAATCCACCAGGCGGCAAAACGACCTGCCATTTCCCATCATGAACCCAAACCTACCTGCCGCTGTCCCCTTTTGATGCAGAACCAGTCGGATTGATTTTCGCTGCCACCGGGAAAGCTCCCTCATAGCCAGCCGCAATCACTTGCTCACGTGCCTTCTGCGCCTCTTCACGTGTCAAAAATCCGCCGACACGCACCTTCCAGGCGCCGTCCACCTCTTCCACGTACCCGGTCAGGCCGGTCTTCGCGGAGGCCTGCACCGCTGCCCGTTCAGCATCCGACTTCGACCCCAGGCTCATCACCTGGATGCTCCAGCCATCGACACGTTCCACTCCGGCTGCTGGTTCCACCGGTGCGGAGGGCGCCACCGTCTCCTTCGGCATCTCAGGCGCGGCAGGCGAGGCTACCGGCGCACGAACCACGAACGCCCCCTCATACCCATTCACACGCAACTTGTCACGCAGGACATTCGCCGCTTCCTCGCTGTCAAATTGCCCGACAAGCAGGGTGTAACGATCCCCGTGATAACGGGTGTGCACCTTTGTCCCGCTTTTGGACGCCACATCCCGTTCGATCTCGCGAGCTTCAGCCTGATTGTTCACCGACGCAACCTGCACACGCCACCCATCGCCCAACTCGACCGGTTCCGCACCACGTTCAGCGGGTCCGGCCGAGGGCAGAAAGGCAACCGGGCTCAGACTCGCAGGACTCGGGGGCAGCGCGGTTTCCGGAAAATCAAGCGTGTCGATCGGTGCAGCCAACGTCTTCTTCGAACCGGGCGCCTTTGGCTTCTTTTGCTCAACAGTAGCAGTTTCTTCGGCCGCTGCCGATGCGGGAGGTTCGGACTGGACTGTCTCCTCGCTCTCCGTCTCACCCTCCGCAGGGATGGCAGCATCGACCTCCTCTGCCATGGGCGGAGGTGGAGGTTGCACCGCAGGTTTGATGCCTGCACAACCCGCAGAAAGCAGCATCCCGGTCACCGCGGTGAGGAGAAAAATCCGCAGCACTTTCATCGACTTCCCTTTCCGCTCGGAGGGTTGACACTCTCGAACACACGCTCTTTCAGTGGACATCTTGAACCTGTGGAATATGATCATCCCTCTCGAGCGGATCAAGCAGGAAGACACCATAGCCTGCAATCTCACGGGGCCGGTGATGGACAGACTTTGTTCCGAACGTCACGAAGCCCTATATTGACCCTGACCGATTTTCCGTCCCAAAGTCAGCATTTACCGGAGGGTAACGATGATCCTGGGGGTTCCGCGCGAGCGGTTTGCCGATGAACGCCGTGTCGCCTTCAGCCCGGCAGGCGTACGTGCCCTTGTCGAGGCCGGGGCAACAGTCCATGTCGAACAGGGCGCCGGGGAGGGCGCGGGGTGGACCGACGCCGATTACGAAAATGTCGGCGCGAGGATCAGCTTCAGCCAGGAGGAAATCCTCGGCAGGCCCGACATGATCGTGAAGGTGCTCCCGCCTGATCGCGAGGAAAGCGAGCTGATGCGTGAGGATCAGATTCTCCTCTCCTACCTGCAGCTTCCGCTGGCGAGACGCGAAGTATTCGACGCCTTTGTCGACCGGGGGATCACTGCCATCGGCCTTGAAAATGTCGTTAAAGAAGATGGACGACACCCAGTGCGTCGTGCCATGAGTGAGATCGCCGGTGCCCTCGCGGTCCATGCCTCAATCGAATACCTCAGTTCGGACCGTGGTGGACGCGGTGTGCTCATTGGTGGCCTGCCCGGAGTGCCGCCCGCATCCTTCGGGATCATCGGGGCCGGAATTGTCGGCACCACCGCCGCCCAGCATGCTCTCAACATGGGTGCCCATGTCATCCTCATCGACCATCGGGTCTCCCCTCTGCGAGATGCCCTGCGTATCTGCGGAGGTGGCCTGCAAACCGGCATGATCAACGAGCATAACCTCGAAAAGCTTGTCAGCTTTGTCGATGTCCTCATCGGGGCCGTGCTGATCGAGGATTACCCCACGCCCCACATTGTCACACGCGAAATGGTGCGCATGATGAAACCACGCTCCGTCATTGTCGATGTCGCCATCGACCAGGGCGGTACCGTTGAAACCAGCCGCCCCACCTCGCTCACTGATCCGGTCTATATCGAGGAGAATGTGATCCACTACGCTGTTCCGAATATGCCCAGCCGTGTCGCACGCACCTCCACCCGTGCCTTCCAGAACCAGGTCGAGCCACTCGCCAGGAAGATCATCACCGATGGCATCGACAAAGCCCTGCGCGACCATCCCTACCTCGCAAGTGGGATCAATCTTTATCGCGGCGAGGTCACACGGGACACTGTCGCCGCCGCCTTCGGTGTTGAATGGAAGAGCCTGTCGGAGGTGCTGTCATGAGATGGCTGGAAAGGTACCAGGCGAAGCATGTCGCTGCGGATGAAGCGGTCAAGGTGATCAAGAGCGGAGATCGTGTCACCATCCAGCCCGGCTGTGCTGTCCCGCAGGAACTCGTTCGTGCCATGGTCCGTCACGGTGAATCTGGCTCAATCCAGGATGTCGAGGTCACCCACATCCTGACCATGGGCGATGCACCCTACATGCAGGAGAAATACAAGGGCATTTTCCGTCACCGCGCACTCTTCATCGGGCATAACGCACGCAAAGCTGTCAATGAAGGCCGTGCTGACGCCATGGCGATCCACCTCTCACAGGTGCCACGCCTCTTTTCGAATGGCATCCTGCCGATCGATGTCGCCCTGATCCATGTCAGTCCGCCCGATGAGCACGGCTTCTGCAGCTATGGTACCGATGTCGGCACCATCCGCTCCGCGGCGGAAGCTGCAAAAACGGTCATCGCTCAGATCAACCCGCGTATGCCCCGTGCCCTCGGCGACTGTTTCATCCATGTCAACAAGATCAATGCCGTCGTTGAGCACGAAGAAGAGCTGCTCGAGATGCCGCAGTTTGTCTTCGACCCCGATGATCCCTCCACCGATGTCCCGATGAAGATCGGTGAGAACATTGTGGACCTGATCGAGGATGGCTCAACCCTGCAGATGGGGATCGGCACCATCCCGGACGCTGTGCTCTACTACCTGCCAGGAAAAAGAGACCTCGGGATTCACACCGAGATGTTCTCGGATGGCGTGGTGGATCTGGTCGAGGAAGGGGTCATCACCAACGACAAAAAGACGATGAACCGGGGGAAGATGGTCGCCGGTTTTGTTCTCGGCACACGCAAGACTTTTAACTTTATCGACAACAATCCGATTGTCGAGTTCCGTCCAACCGAGTATGTCAATGACCTGCAGGTCATCGCTCAGCATGACAACATGGTGGCCATCAATTCGGCGATTGAGGTGGACATCACTGGTCAGGTCTGCGCGGACAGCATCGGACCGCGTCTCTTCAGTGGCTTCGGCGGACAACTCGACTTCATTCGTGGCGCGGCAATGTCGAAAAATGGCAAGCCGATCATCGCGCTGCCCTCAACCGCCAAGGATGACAGCCTCAGCCGGATTGTCACTCAGCTCAAACCGGGGGCAGGCGTGGTCACCACACGTGCCGATGTCCACTGGGTGGTCACCGAATATGGCGCGGTTAACCTCTACGGAAAATCCTACCGGGAACGCGCCAAACTGCTGATCTCGATCGCGCACCCGAAGTTCCGTGAAGAGCTGGAGCGGTATGCGAAGGAAAACCACCTGATGTAGCGTCTGCGCCCGCATGCATCGGCTTTCCTGGTGCTGTCATCGCACTTTGTGTGAGGAGTGCTGACAGGCTGACTCTCGAATGATTTACCCCATAAATGAAAAAAGATTGCTCATTAGTATTGTCGTGGAGCTCTGGCTGTCAGTCCCTTCCCTGGCTACAGGATCTTCACAAGAATTTGTGCAGCATAGTTCGGCTGATGACGCTGTCAAGATCGCCTGGAGGCCGCAGGTCTCCAGGAGTGTCTTGACAGCGCAACCAGAATCACCTTGCGATAAGTCCTTGTTTTCTTGAGAAGAATAGGCTCGTTTAAGATGTCTCATTCATAGCTGTCAAATCGCGCCGAGAGACCGCGCTACGCTTGCCTCTCGGCGAACTTGACAGCTGGATTCCTGCACAAATTCTCAGGAGGAGCCTGGCAATGGATGAGCAGAAACGATTTGGGCTTCACTGAAGAGACATCTCATTCGAGAATTGCTATCTGCACGCTTGGGTAAAGGAGCGCCCAAGCCTCACGATACGGCTGATTCCAACAGTTTGCGGCAGGTCTCACGACCTGCCGCAACTCGGTCAGGTCATGCGACCTGGCCCAACGACCATTGCGATCCGAAGCAACGCGTAAGGGTGCCGCCCCGTACCCCTACTTCACCAGCATCGCCTTTGCAACTGCCCTTTCCGACCCCGTTTGCGCCACCACAAAGTAGAGCCCGGAGGGACGCGATGCGAGGTCTACACTGAGCGAATGACGTCCCACGGCCATCACCCCCTCATGCAGCACCGCAACCTGGCGTCCCATGATGTCGTAAACCGTCACCACCACCTTCCCCGCCTGCGGCAGCGTCATCGTAAGTGTCGCCATTCCGTTAAACGGGTTCGGATAGAGCTTCTCTACCCGGAAGGCCAATGGCAGCCCGTTCGAGGGATCACCTTCCGACACATCCGTGTAGTTCGGATCGTAGGGGTAGGCACCGATGTCGGCACGGCTGCCGTCCGGATCGGCAGGGCTGTCCGGATCACCCGCGTCGATCAACGGACTGTCAGCCTGCAGGTGAAAATCATCATTCCCGGCATCCCAGAAGAGCGGCTCAAGGCCGATCAGGTTGTTCTCACCGACCGTTATCTCAGGGTCGAACTCAATCGGTTCGCTGTTGCCATGCCAGGCACTGTAATCGATGCTTCCTTCGAGTGTATTCGTCGTGAACAGGCCGGTATAGGCCCCCTCGAACACCGTGTTGCGGATGGTCCGCGGACCGTCACGGAAATTCGGGGACCGCGTAAACTCGAAAGCCAGGTCGCCTGCTCCCGGATACCTCGCGAAGGTACAGTGGGTCACAGAGGGAGTGGTCGCCGCAAGCGTGCCGATGATCACATTACGCTCGAAACGATCCACCGGGTAGTCACGGTTGACCACCACCCTGCCCTTGAAGGTGCACTCTTCGATCGATGTGCCGAGGGTCCAACGCACCCCTTCCAGGTAGATTTCCGGCGCCTCGATCTGGAAATGGGAAAGATGGAGCGGCACCTGCAACTCGAGGGGTACATCAGAGGTAATTACAGCGTGGGACCAGTCAATCCCGACTTCTGACCCACGCACGAAACGGAACGGTCTGCCATCCACCTGGCCGGCGATGTTGATACGGACCGGGTTCTCCTCGCTCCCCTCAATCCGCAGCCTTCCGCCCCAGATCGGATAATCCCACAGAGCCGAGGTTGCATCCACCTCGAGGACCGTACCAGGGCCGAGTACGAGGGGATAGTCGCCCTGTGGCAGGATGCGGTCATTCGCGGAGGTCATGGTCACAACCGTATCCTGCCAGACCACCGCCTGCTCGTTTGTCTCCACAAGTTGCGGTGTGTAGAGACCTGGGTAATCGCCGCCACGGAACCGGTGGTCGTAGAGGTAGTACTTATCGTACCCTGTCCCTGCGCAATTCGACCGATGGACATACCCGCGTTGCGCGAAGGCAATTGCACCATGAAAGAAGATCGCGCCACGCTCGTCACGTTGATTCGGATGATCCCCCTGTGGATCGCACCACCAGTAGCCATCCCAGCCGTACGGATCGTCAGGATGATTGTTCTGGTTCTCGAAGCTGAAAGAGCCTCCCTCGGCATACATCGCAGCCGTGATCACAATGTGCTTGTTGCTGTGGTCCTCCCACTCCCCGTTGTCTCTACCATTGCCCTGGCCATTCGCGGGAGTGTTCGCCACCAGGATGTTGCCCGCAGCGACCAATGCCAGTTGATCCAGGTCGGTCGGTGTCTGCCAGACAAGCGAGAGATCCGGCACAAGTGGCTGAAAATGCTGAATGAAGTACCCCTGGTAGAGGACATTGTCGATCAGGTACATGTCCCCGTCGCAGGCAATCGTCATCATCCCCTGGAAGTGAGTGCCGAACACCTCCAGCCTGCCCTCGGCAAACACAGCTTTCCCGATACCGTAAGGGATCATCTCTGTGAACAGAATTTCTTCAGGGTCATAAGCAACACCGGCAGCCCACTGTTCGAGCAGCAGTCCCTGCTCCTGGGCTTCGATCCGTGTCTGACGATTCCCTTCGTCATTGTGGTAGTAGTTGCCCTGACCATTGGCCGCAAGCGCCAGCTCCTCGACCGTGTGGGGATCCGTCAGCTCGCTGAACGTGGGTACACTGAGGATTGGCTCCGGACCCAGGAACTGTGGGTTGAAGCCGGGTCCCGGAACAAAATTATTCCCGCTCTGGAGGACATGGTCCAGGAAAACAGGGCTGTTTTTGATCGCGAAACTGCCGTTCGTACGGATCGGACCAACAACCAGGTCACGTTCGTAGAACCAGATAATCTCGCCAAATTCAGTCTGCTCGATGTCGCTCAGAAGGAGGTAATCGGCAAGGAAAGTAGTCGCTGGTTGGCCTGCGGATGGACCGGGCAGGAAAAGCACGAAACACGCTGCCAGCAGGGCAGCGCCAAAGGGTGTATACCATTTCATCTCAGCCTCCCGTCTGTAGAGGGCGTGTTTGTTGCATTGCATGGGTCTACACAGAGCACTGCACAGACCGGTTACACTTCACTCACTCTATGAGTAGAGGGCGCACGCTTGAACGATGGGAGGTAGAAGAGGGGGTTCGGACGACTGTTTCCCGTCGGCGAAGCGTGAACCCGTCGTTTTATTGTCTAACCGACGCAAGGTAGCAACAAGGAATCTGAAAGGAAACAGATTGAGAGCGAGGGGCGAAAAAAACTGGGAGCCGACTCAATGGTTGATCTGCAGTAGTTCACAGGGGTTACACATTCCGACGGGGTTGGCCAGCCCATCCTGAGGCAGAGCAAAGTGACGATTTGCAACGCAGACCCTACAGCCATCTAACCACTGCCAACACGGCGGAGCTGGACAAACCATTACTTCACTGTAATCCCGCCCGATGGCCGCGGTGGCAGTTCATTTACCTTCCCGGAAGCGGACCGCAGCTGCTTCAATCGGTGCTTACGGTCCTGAAACACCCCGGCAACCCCGAAAAGGACCAGCGCTGCACCGGAAATTGTGTACCAGGTGACCGATTCACGTAACATCAGCCAGCCCAGAAAGACAGCCACCACCGGATTGACATAAGCATAAGTGAAAACAAGCGAAGTCGGGAGCAGTTTGAGCACAACCATAAAGCTGGTGAAAGCGATAATCGAACCGAAGACCACGAGGTACACATAAGCCCCAATCGCGGCGGGGGTGGGCATCGCCATCCGTTCACGGAACAACAGGGCCAGCAGGGCAAACCCACCGATGGCGAGTAGCTGTTGCCAGCCGGAGGTGGCCAGGGGGCCGAGTTTGACCGGACGGCGCGCCATCAAGACCGATCCACCACCCCAGGATGCCGCGCCAAACACCAGCCCGATTGCCGCCAAAGCGTCGGGTCCACCCTGGTGACGGATCACCGGCCAGACCAGCACCACCAACCCGGCAAATCCGATCAGCAGTCCGAGGGCGAGGCGCCAGGAGGGGAGGCGACGGTCCAACGCCGCTTCCAGCGCAGCAGTCCAGAGGGGCATCGCACCCACAATCAGCGCCGTATACCCGGAATCGACATGCTGCTCCGCCCAGTTGACCACGCCGTTGCCGCCGATCCACATCAGCAGCCCCGACAGGACAAGGGTTTTCCACTCTCCTCTTTCGGGCAGGATTCGATTTCCGCGCAGACGTGAAAGCAGTAGCAGGACAATCGAGGCGGGAGCGACACGAAGCAAGCCGAGTAGAAAAGGCTCGAAGCCGGCACCGTCACGGACCGCGATACGGATTGCCAGATACGTGCTGCCCCACACCAGGTAGATCACACCCAGGTGAAAAAGCCCGGCGATGGGCAGGTCACGGCTCCCTTCGCCCGCCGCATTACGCAACGATCCGTTCATCGATGGTCCATCATCGGCCAGCCACCCAGTCGGCAATTCTGTCTGAAGGTCCGAATCTACATCGAAACTCCTCCCGGAACACCTGCCATCCTTCCACACTGCGAGCCATACGCAAGGGGCGGTGACAGTTTTCGCAGTTCTTGAATGAAATGTCTCTTCTGGGAAGGCTACATCATTTCTGCACATTCATTGCCGGGATAGCGACTGACAGTCGCACCTGAAGCGAGTTGTAACGTCCAAAAGGAGGCGGAACGAAGTGACGTTTCCTGGCGCGACATGACCGCCAGGAAGCATACATCTTGAAACAACCCTCGTTGTGTTGAAAACAAGGCTCGTTCAAGATGTCTCTTTCGTAACTGTCAAATCCCGGAGAGACCGCGCTGTCAGTGGATCTTTTCATCTGATAGAGTGCATTCTGAGCTGCCTTCCCTCATCCCTACCTGCGTTGCACTCGCTTGACATGGAACCACCATGCCTGCGCGAGTGCGCCCTGGTAAAAACCAGCGAATCGGGCTCAGAACTGATCAGAGTAGATGAAACGATCCACTCAAACCATCCAGCTCACCATTCGGACGCTGAGTTTACCGTAACCGTGTGAGGCGCTTTGCGGAACGCGAAGACATAGAGGAGTTCACCCACCCCCTCGCCCTCATTTCCATCCGTCCCCATCTCCTGCTGGAAGTAGGTGACCACCTTCCGGGCGGCCTCCTCGGAGAGCGCTTTACGGTAAATCCAGAGATCGTTTTCCTTCACCACACGGTGTACCGAGAAGAGACTGACTGCGGGGTTGGTCGAGAGGGAGACAAACCAGTCGCTCGGAGAACCTCCTCCGACGGTGATGTACGAAAGAACTTCTGCCTCGATGAGGTGTTCATCCTTGCCCATGAACGACCCCGTGCTGTTGGGGGATGCACTCGCTCTTCATAAGATAAACAAACTTAACAAGCAAGCGCACCTGTTGACCGCTCATTTTTGGAAATTTCGCATTCCAAATCACGCCTCCCCTCCGAACAAGACACAAAGAACCCCCGGAGTATGGGGGGGGTTCCTCCGGGGGCTCGGACGGACCGCCGAAGCAGTCCGGACTCGTGTTTCAGTACGGTCCCCCTGAGAATAAACCAGTCAAGGAGCCGTTCGATGGATAGTATAAGGCTCTCCAAACTTTTCCGCAATTGCCAAATGCTACAATGTCTCCAGGGATGGCTCTCCTCGGGCTCCACGGCACGACCGGGCGCAGTACACCAGGTTTTGATCTTCGCAACCCACTGGCACATTTTTGAGCAGCGTTCGATGGAGGCGGACCCAAAACAACTGTCAAGACGGATCGGCGCAGGCCGATCCCCGCACCGGGAGGCTTGTATGCGTGGAGCCATCACCCTGATTGTCTGCCTGCTGGCAGGAGCAAGTGCCCTGCATGCCGAGGTTCAGGAAATTCCGCAGGAGCAACGTGGGGCATTTATCCTCACCCAAACGGTCATGGTTCCGGGAACCACGGAAGCCGCCTTCGACGCTTTCACCGGCGATGTCACTCCCTGGTGGGACCATAGCTTTTCCGGCGCACCCGCGCGGATGTACATCGAGCCCTGGCCTGGCGGCGGCTTCTACGAATGGTTCGACGACGAAGGTCGCAACGGCGTGAAACACGCGACCGTTATCTTCGCAAAACGAGGGGAAATGCTGCGTCTCGACGGGCCGCTTGGCTTGAGCGGACGAGCCGTGGATTTTGTCACCAGCCTCGGTTTCGAAGCAGTCGAAGACAGCACACGACTCACCGTCACTGTCCACTGTTCAGGTGAGATCGACGCTCAACTCGCGAACCTGGTGGATGGCGTCTGGTGGCACTTCATCGGCGAGCGATTCAAACCCTGGTACGAGGCAGGGGCTGAAGGGAAGAAGGCTCTCCCCCTGAAGCCACGGTGACTATTACTCAGCTCCTCCTGAAAAGCCGTTCGGTTCTAAAGAGACCCCTGGAGACCTGGGGCCTCCAGGCGATCTTGACAACCCGATACGCCAGAGACAGCCGCACACATTCTTGTGAGGAACCAAAAAACGTGGCAACCTGTCGTGGAGGTACCCTACCCCAACAGCGCCAGGAACACTCCCGCCGCCACGGCTGACCCGATCACCCCTGCCACGTTCGGTCCCATCGCCGCCATCAGGGGGTTGACACGTCCATCTGTCTCTTTCGACACGAAGTTCTGCACCACACGCGCCGCCATCGGCACGGCCGAAACCCCCGCCGCACCAATGCAGGGATTGATCTTCTTCCCCGCCGGCAAAAAGAGATTAACCAGTTTTGCAAACATCACACCGCCCGCTGTGGAAAACGCAAAGGCGAATGCCCCCAACAGCAGGATCTTGATCGTGGCCAGGCTAAGGAAGGTGTCCGCCGCCATTGTCGCCCCGATCGTCACCCCAAGAAAGATTGTCACCACATCCACCAGCGGCCCCCCGGCGGTCTTTTTCAGACGGTCGGTCACTCCCGACTCACGAAGCATGTTGCCGAACATCAGCATCCCGATCAAGGGAGCACTCGGCGGCACCCCGAGGATCGCCACAATCCCGGTCGCAATGGGGAAAACAATCACCGCGGTTCGCGACACTGGACGCTCCTGCGGCATATCGATTTCCCGTTCTCTCTTCGAGGTGAGCAGACGGATAATCGGCGGCTGAATCAGGGGCACCAGCGCCATGTAGCTGTAGGCCGCCACGGCAATCGCACCCAGCAGGTGTGGTGCCAGCTTGATCGAGAGGAAAATCGAGGTCGGCCCATCCGCCCCGCCGATGATCCCGATCGCCGCCGCCTCCTTCAGGTCAAACCCCATCAGGTAAAAGGCCCCCAGTGCGGTCATAAAAATGCCGAGCTGAGCGGCCGCGCCAAGCAGGAAGGTGAAGGGACGCGAAAGCAGGGGACGAAAATCCGTCAGCACCCCCACCCCGAGGAAGATGATCGGCGGAAGCAGTTCTGTCTTGATGCCGTTTTCGTACATCAACTGCAGCAGGCCATGTTCCACATGCAGACCCGCCATCATCAGCGAAAGCGGCAAGTTGGCGAGGATCGCCCCGAAACCGATCGGGATCAGCAGCAGCGGTTCGAAATTTTTCTTGATCGCCAGGTAATGCAGCAGGATCCCGACCAGGATCATGATGACATTGCCGAGGGTGAGATGGGCGAATCCGGAGGATTGGAGCAGCTGGGCCAGGTTCGTCATCGCACTTCCCTCAGTTCGGCTGGATGGTCAGGATCGGCTTGTTCTTGCCCACCTCGTCCCCGATCGAGACATGCACATCGCTCACCCGCCCCCCGACAGGTGTCTTGACCGCATGGTTCGCCTTCATCGCCTCAACTTCCGCCACCTTCTGCCCCGCGCTCACAACGTCACCCGGTTTGACCAGCAGCTCCACCACCGGCGAATTGCCGTCGAACGGCGAAAAAACTCCCACTCCCTGGGGTGAGGCTGACGCCACCCTCGATTCACCGACCGCTCCCGAACCACCCCCTGCGCTGCCCACCCTTCCTCCCGGCAGCTCGATGGTCACCGTAAAACGACGTTCTACCCCACCTTCCACGACACTCACTTCGCTGACTACCGGCCCGGATGGGTAGGCTGGAGCAGGCGTCTGCACAGCATCGACAGCGGTAACCGCGGCAACCGGCTCCTCTTTCTTCTTGAGAGGCAAGTCGATCTTCGCAGTGCCCGACAGGAAACGGATCCCTTCGTTCAACTCCATCTTTTTACCGGGCACCATCGCCGCCGCGACCAGGAAGACGGACTTCTCGTCGGTCGTCAGATTGCGTTCTTCGAGCGCTTTTTTCGCCTCCGGCAGCACATCCGGCGCCACCGAAAGCGGATCCGCCGTCAGAGGCTCGAGTCCCAACTGCTCGCTCGCGAGCTTCACCACCTCCGGGTCGCTCGGCAGCGGAGTCCTGCCGAAATAGCCGAGCACCGATTTGCCATACCCCGGATCGATCTTCTTCCAGCGGCCGTAAAGCACATTGTTGAAGGCCTGAAGCCAGTATTGCTGACTGCCTGGCGTGACTGATGTCCACGCTCCACCGGCTTCCACCACCACCGGGAACTCGGCGAGGACTTCGCTGTAACGGTCCAGAATCCCCGCTTTAACCATCATGTGCACATTCGGGCCGATCGCCCCGCCCGGCATCGGGAAACCCACGACACGAGCATCCGCGCTGGTCACCACCGGGTTAAATTCATACTCCTTCAGCCCCTCGGTGAGGATATCCTCGATCACTCCCATCTTCGCGGCATCCACATCCAGCGTGTAGCCGGTCCCCTTTAATGCGTGATCCATCGAACGGACGTCCGGCTGCACTGTCCCGCTCGCGAGCGGCCGGACTGACAGGTCGACACCATCCGCCCCCCCCTCGATCGCCGCCATGTAACAGGCGATCGCTGTCGATGCCGTATCATGGGTGTGCGCCCAGAGCGGCACTTCCGGCGGCAGCAGCTTACGGATCCCTTTCGCGGTTTCGTACACCACCTGCGGCGGAGTCGTGCCGCTGGCATCCTTCATGCACAGGCTGTCGAAGTGCATCCCGCTGTCGAGTATCTTCTTCGCGATCCCGATATAAAACTCCGGCGTGTGCGCCTGCGTCGAGATGAAGGGCAGCCCCATGAAGGCCACACAGACCTGGTGATGCATCCCCGCATCAACAATCGGCTTGCCGGTTTTCACCAGCAGGTCCACATCATTCATGAAGTCGAAATTCCGGTCCCAGGTTGTGCCGTACTGTTTGTGGAGACGTGCCTGCAATTCCAAAGCATGTATGTTCTGCGTGGTCAGTGTGACCCCTGAGATGGAACGTGTCAGGATTTGCAGATCGGCCTCCGGACCCACCACGTCAAGCATCTTCTGCATCGTCTCGAAGGGGTCCTCACCGCAGTAGAAATAAGGCGCCTGGTAGCGTGCGCCGCCCCCGAACTCGAAGTGACGGATCCCAGCAGCCGCAGATGCCTCCATCGCAGCCTTGATGTCCTCGAAACGAGTTTTGCCGCCGAACATGGATTGCAGGCCATCCCGGAACGGCGTGAACATTACACGGATCGTTTTGGGGCTCTTCGCGTAAATCATTGCTTCTCCTCGATTCGGGTCACACGAGCGCCGGGGAAGTGACGATGGACCGCGGAACCAATCGCGGCAACCATCTCAGCATCCACATTGGGTTCGGCTGCGGGAAAAAAGTGGGTGATCAAACGCATCACAACGGCGAGCAGGGTCAGCAGGAAAAAAACCAGTACGAATGCGGTGGCACAGATCGTTGCGAGATCGACACTGGGCATGCGGCAGCCCTCCTCAAGGGTTGTCGGTGTCCGTTAAGTGGCAGAAGAATACGCAGGAAGCAGGGGGGATTTCAATAACCATCGTCCACGATCTTGCACTTTTCAGAACAAAGTGCCCCCCACGTCTCGTCGAAAAAGGCTCCTCCTGATAAGTAAATCCGTTGTGGCAGGTCTTTAGCGTAGCGGAGACCTGCCGCCAGTTGAAAAGGCTGAGACGTGCGAGACCCCCAATGAAACAAGGGTCGCTTCAAGCTGGTTGGCTTGTGGTAGTCAAGTCGACCGACATGCCGCCGCGTTCCGCTGAAACACCTCCTCCCCGCCCCTCAATCACCCCAGATTCCCACACCCAATGCCCAATACCGAATTGTCTCCCCTTCCCGGTCAAGAACCACCACCACCTCTTCCCCCGGGTACCCCCGTTCACGCGCGCGCTTGCGGAGACGTTCATTCAGCTTCCAGTTCCCAAGGGGCAGACTGAATCCACCACGGTAAGGAAATTCCGCCTGCAGGTAAGCGACATCCGCCACATCCACAACCTGCAGTCCCAGCGCCTGCCCGATATGCAGCAGCGGCTCGCTCGCCATCAGGAATCCCGCACAGAGAGCATACCCTTCCTCACCCCGCGCCGCCGCCAGGCTCGGCTGGAGAATCACAGGCAGTCCCACCTCTACTCCCAGGTTGGCGTACTCGGCACGAATCTCCTCATGCACCATCTCACTCGTTTCCCCTTCGGCGATCGGACGATACGCCATCCGCACATGCGCCAGCCTCCCCTCGCTGTAAGCGGGCTTGGTGAGCAATCCCTGCGGCGCGAGCAGGATCAGCCCTGCGAGCAGCGCGAGGGCAGGGAACATCTGAAAGGCACGCATCAACCACCTCGGTTCTGGGTCAGGCAGAATCTTGCTCAGACTGCGTCACATCCCCGGATCACTCCGCAAGTCTCCGGTCCAGCCACAGGCAGCCTGTATTATCTCGTCAAACAGTATTACCATACCCCGGCAGAGGAAAGATAGCCAGTCGCTCAACACGGAAAATAGCATGAACCGTGACCTGATTCTTCGCCAGGTTGAAATCGCCCGGCACCGGATTGAAGAGATCGAATCCCGTCTCGCCGACCCGGAGATTGTCGCGGACCGTCTCCGCTTGAGCGAGTTGGGACGGGAACATCGTCGCCTGAAGGAACTGCTCGCAGCAGCATCGACCTGGGAGCAGCTCGAGGTGGACCTCGAGGGGGCACGCGAGCTGGCTGCCAGCGCGGACGATGATGAGATGAGCGAACTCGCCGCCCAGGAGGTCCAGACTCTCGAACCCCGGGTCGAGCAAGCGCTGAATGCTCTGTACATCGCCCTGGTTCCCCCCGACGAGGCCGATGAAAAAGCGGCGATCGTCGAAATCCGTGCCGGCACAGGTGGGGAAGAGGCCGCCCTCTTTGCCGCCGACCTCCTGCGCATGTTCGAACGCTGTGCGGAACGTTTCGGCTGGAAAACCGAGTATCTCTCCTCAAGTCCCAGTGAAATGGGGGGATTCAAGGAAATCGTGCTGGCGATACGCGGAGACGCTGCCTACGGTATGCTCAAATATGAGGGAGGCGTGCACCGTGTGCAACGTGTCCCTGCCACCGAGTCCCAGGGACGTATCCACACCTCCGCCGCCACAGTCGCCGTTCTGCCCGAGGCCGATGAGGTGGATGTCGCTATCGATGATGCCGAGTTGCGCATCGACACCTACCGCGCCTCTGGTGCCGGCGGGCAGCATGTGAACAAGACCGAGTCTGCGATACGCATCACTCACCTCCCCACCGGCCTGGTCGTTACCTGCCAGGATGAAAAAAGCCAGCACAAGAACAAGGCGAAGGCGATGCGCGTGCTCCGAGCAAGGCTGTATGAACAGGCGCAGGAGGAGGAACGCGCCAAACGGTCAGAAAGTCGCAAACTGCTGGTTGGTTCCGGCGACCGCAGCGCTAAAATACGCACCTACAACTTCCCCCAGGGCAGGGTGACCGACCACAGGATCAACCTCACCCTCTACCGGCTCGTGGACATCCTGGATGGCGACCTCGGGGAACTCATTGATGCTTTGCGTCTCCATGACGCCGAGGAACGTTTGCAGCATGTCGCGGCACGCCAACATACCTGAGGCTCTGCGGGGTAAAGAGCGATGGTTCTGCACTTGCCCGATCGGATGAGATGCCCCACGCGCTGAGCACAGTCGCCCGCAGTTCTCAGCTCGCCTGCCGCATGGAGAAAGCCGTGTCACGTTACTTGATCACGATCGTGCTCGCACTGACTGCCCTGAACGCCCACGCTCAGGTCGTGCTGGAGAATCCCGAATTCGCCGAAAAAATTGATGTCGTCGAGCAGCCGGGCGACACCCTGCCCCTCGACCTGCCCCTCATCGACGCAGAGGGCGACACACTTCTTTTCGGCAGTCTGCTGGATGGCAAACGTCCCGTTATTTTACTCTTCCACTATTCCGACTGTCCCATGCTCTGCAGCCTCGTGCTGGACGGCCTTCGGAACGCTTTAAACGGCATGGACTTTGTCCCGGGCAAGCAGTACAGGGTGGTCACCATCAGCCTGGACCCGCTTGAGACCAGCCAACGGACCAGCGGCACCCAACTGCGCTATTCACGTGAACTGACCCACATTGAACGCAGCGAAGATGCCTGGCGCTTTTTCACCGCCGGGGAGCAGGAGGTCCGAACGATCACCGATGCCGTTGGGTTTCGCTATTACTACGACACGAAGCGCCGTGAATACATGCACCCCGCTGTGATTGTCGTGCTCAATGGCTCCGGCTGGATCAGCCGTTACCTCTATGGCATCGAGTTTAATCCACGCGACCTGAAGCTCGCCCTGCTCGAGGCCTCTGCGGGAAAGGTGGGCAACACGGTGGATCGTTTGATCCTTTACTGTTTCCACTATGACCCCGATGCCGGCAGCTATGTCGTGCTGGCGGGGAATGTGATGCGTCTCGGCGGCGCAGTGACCCTGGTCGCGCTCGGCATTTTCCTCGGGATCATGTTTGTCCGTGACCGCGCAAGCCAGCGCCGCGAGTCGCCCATCGAGTGAGCGAGGGGGTCATTCTATCTCCGGCCGAATTCCCCGCTCTACCCCCTCGGCCGGCAAGCTTGTCTGCTCCTGTCCGCATCGATACCTTTCGCCATGCCATCCGCCGAGACACGACACCCCCTCCTCCCCCTCAGCCGGGATGAGATGGAGGCCTTGATGACCAGCCTCGGTCACAAGCCTTTCCACGGCCGTCAGCTCTATTCCTGGATCCACCGCCACAATGCCACCGCCTTCGACCAGATGACCAACCTCTCCAAGGCGTTACGCATCCTGCTCGATGATCAATTCCGCATCGGTCTGCCGAAGGTTGTCGAATGTGTCACCGGCGAGGCGGAGGATTCCGCCACCAAGTTCCTCTTCGAGCTCGAGGATGGCCAACGTGTCGAGGCGGTCTACATTCCTTCCGAGGATCGGGTCACTGTCTGCCTCTCCAGCCAGGTGGGATGTGCCTTCGGCTGCACTTTCTGTGCGACAGGACTGCTGGGGTTAAAAAGGAACATGACCGCTGCCGAGATGGTCGGGACCTTACTGGCCATCCGTGCCTGGGCGCCAGAGAGAATCACCAATGTCGTCTTCATGGGCATGGGTGAGCCCCTCGCCAACCTCCAGCAGGTGATGGCCGCCTATGACATCCTCACCGATCCCAACGGCATCGGCCTGTCGAAACGGCGTGTCACCCTTTCTACAGTTGGCCTGCCCGCGAGAATCCGTGAACTCGCAGGGTACCCGCACCCCCCGAAGCTGGTCTTTTCCATCGCCTCGCCGCATGATGAACAACGGAAACGGATCCTGCCAGTCGCGGGGCGCTTCTCCCTCGCCGAAATGCACGAGGCCCTCACCTACTATTCCACAAACACGCGTCACCGGATTACCATCGCACTGCTCGTGGCACAGGGCTTGAATGACCGTCTCGAGGATGCCCGAGCCCTGCACAAGTGGATCGGTGATCTGCCGGTCAAGATCAACCTGCTGCGTTACAATGAGGCCGCCGGCAATTTCCGGCGTGCCGATGAGGAAGCGATGGAGACCTTCGCCGCGGAACTGGCGAGGCTTGGCAGGACAGTGGTGTTGCGACGCAGCCGGGGACGAGACATCTCCGCCGCATGCGGCCAGCTCGCGGCACGCTCCCTGAATCTCAATCAATCGTAAGGCTGAAAACGCACTTTCACCCCAGCTTGACTCGCGCGGGAGGATGGGGTTACATTTGTGCAAGCTGTCACAATCAGCAAGCCTAATGGGGGAAAGAGTTAGGGGGGAGCAGCGCCTCCCCGCCAACACCCCCGGACGTTCTTCCGCTACGCAGTCAAAAAACTGCACATAGAACCATGAGGGTGTACCGATGAATGTCTTCGAATTCGCCATGCAGATGGAAAAGGATGGTGAAGCCTTTTACCGTGAACTGGCCGAAAAAACCTCGAACAAGGGACTTACCGCGATCCTGAACTTCCTCGCCGAGGAAGAGGTCAAGCATTTTACCATCTTCAAAAGGATGAGCGCGGGAAAGGTGGAATCCTTTGCCGAAAGCCATCTCCTCGCCGATGTGAAGAACATCTTCATCGAGATGAAGGCGAAGGGCGACAGCTTCGATTTTGATGTCGAACAGCAGGTAGCCTGGTACCGCAAGGCCCAGGAGATCGAGAAGAAAAGTGAGCTTTTCTACGCTGAAAAGGCGGGTGAAAGCAAGAATGCGACAGAACGGGATATCCTGCTGAAGATCGCGGAAGAGGAGAAACGGCACTACCACGTGCTCGAGAACATCATCGAGTTCATCAGCCGTCCCCAACGCTGGCTCGAAGATGCCGAGTGGAGCCACCTCGAGGAGTACTGATCCGATTCGCTGGTGCGGTCGGCGGATATAACCCGGCACGTACCGGACAGGTGCGGAGGTCTGTCACTCTTTCCCGTTGGGGACAAGGTGACGGACCTTTTTTAGTGGGAGACGCGCTTCCGCATGCTCCGGGAAGGGGATTTCAAGCGACGGCCTCCGCTCGACAAAGAGGTCCTGCTGCGAAGCCTGTTGCTCGGGGTGCACCTCTCTCAAGCTGCTCGACTCAAGGTCGAGCAGGTATCGGCGGACGGTCCCGTCGGTGGTGCGCAGCCAGATCATCTGTGGCGTGACCGGCTGCGCAGCCTGGGCGTCCAGCTCGAGGGGATAGGCTTCACGAATCCTGAACATATGTTTAGAGTACGCTCTCGAATCCACGCCTCGCAAGCGAAAGAGAGCATTCCTGGAGATTTTATACGTTAACTGCTCCCTTCCTGCTGGGGCAGGTCCGGTCCCGTTGCGGCAGGTCACACACTGTTGCGGCAGGCCAAACGGCCTGCCGCGATTCACATCAAACTCACCGGGTCACCCCTCACAGCAGCGCCTTCACCTGCCGTTCGAAGACCGACTTCTCCACATACCCGACATGCTTCGCACGCGCCCGTCCCTGGCGATCGATGATGAACGTCGTCGGGATCGAGTTGATACCCCCATACGCGCGATTCACCTGGCCGTCGGCGAGGACCACCGGGTAGTTGATCCCCCACTCCTTTGCGAATTGGGCCACCGCGCCGCGGCCGTCACGACCAAAGGCCGCACCAATCACCACCAGCCCCTGCTCACCGTATTCCTTCTGCAACTCGATAAATCCAGGGATCTCCTTCTTGCAGGGCGGGCACCAGGTGTCCCAGAAATCGAGGATGATCACTTTCCCACGGAAGTCGGAGAGCTGATGCGACCCACCTTCGACGGTTGCCATTGTCCATTCCGGTGCGACCGGCGCCTGCTCCACTGGAACCAGTCCTGCCGCACGAATCGCCTGCGCATCTTCGGAGGATGCCGCCGCTTGCACGGTCGGCTGAGCGGCGTGCGTCTCCTGGCTTCCCTGCTTCAACTGCGCTCCAGCCTGTTCATTGCTGTTACCGCCCGCGCAGCCTGCAACCAGTACAACCGACAAGAGTATCAACAACAGATGATGAAACTTCACGTTTCCTCCCGGGATAGGGGTTCAATCTCGGTTTTTTCAGTACCCGCACGCTTCCCGGCGGGAAGCAATCCAGCCAGCAGCCACCCCAGTAACGCCCCATACCCGGAGGCGATCCAGGCATTTGACCAGATCGGGCAGGAACCGCCGAGGCAACCGACAAAACGCCAGTACAGCCATCCGCCCACAAGCCCGACAAGCGTACCTGCCGCCAGAACGAACAGCCGTTTTTTCTCAATCTTGAACAGGGTCACCACACTCTCCTTCTTCGCCGCCGAGGTTGAGGACGGTCATCAGACGATACTGAACGTCCTCCGGCACATCCTTCTCCTCGATTCGCTGGAAGAGCTTCACCGTGCAGCCGAGGGTGTTCAACTCCGCACGCCAGGCGGGATCATCCCGCATGCGATCCATCAATTCACGGCAAGCCTTGCGTCCTTTGCTCCGGCCCAGGTGCACCTCCAGGGCGTCACAGAGCTGGTCCGGCGTGAGCAAGGTCTTCCCCGCCGGATCCACAAGCGGCTTCTTTTCGGTTTCCATGCTCACCTTCCCTCCACAAACTCTGCGAGCTGTCGACGCAACTTCAATCGTGCGCGATGCAGATCCGCCTTGATCGCCGATACACTTTTCCCCAACTCCAACCCGATCTCCTGCATCGACAGCCCCTCGAGGTCCTTCAGCACAAATGCGGTACGCAAATTCACCGGCAGCGAGCTGATCGCCTGCTCCAGGTTACGCTTCAATTCCTCGTCCAGGGTCAGCTCGAGCGGGTCACGGTCCAGCGAACGAGCGATAAATCCTAAATCGCCCTTTTCCTCATCATCCGAGGCACGCTCCTCCTCGATCGGGACAAAGTACCGTCCCTTCGCGCTGCGAATCTTCATCAACGCAGCGTTGGTGGCGATACGGTGAATCCATGTGCCGAGACGGCTTTCGCCACGAAAATCATCCAGCTTCTCAAACACCTTCAGAAAGGTGTCCTGCAGGATGTTCTCAGCCTCGTCGCTGTTGCCGGTCAAACGCAACGCCAGGTTGTAGACATTGCGCTGGTGACGCAGCACGATCTCCGTACGGGCGTCACGGTTGCCGGCGACAGCACGTTGGATCAGGTCACGTTCTTCAGCAAGTTCACGTTCCGTATCCAGCGGCGAAGTCGCATGTTCCGCCGGTGTCGCGTCGGGTTCAGGGGGTCGATGTCGGTCCATGAGCTGGAAGGTACTGCCGTGGAAGGCTTCCGCCCACAGCTTAAACCGCTTTCAGAACCTCTTGAAGCACCGCCTGTTCCGGCATCATCCCCTCGAGTGCGTGGCTCTCGTTGACAATCGTCCTCGGCACACCCTGCACGTGATATTTCATCGACAGGTGGGGGAACTCGGTCGCTTCGACCATGTCCGCGACCACCATGTCGGACTCAAAAGCCATCTGGTGGGCGATACGGACCGCGCCGGGGCAATAGGGGCAGGTGGGAGTGACAAATACCTGCAGATGCACCTTGCTCTGAAGGCCCGCCAGCGCTTCCCGTGTCGCGGCGTCCAGCCCCGAATCATTCGCGGAAAGCATCAGGATGTCCTCCAGCAGAGAGGCGAACTCGTACCCGGATGGGATGCCATAGTAACGGATCCCGTGGTCGACACCGTCGGCGGCCGTCAGCACGGTCGCCGGCACCTTGTCGATGCCATAACGTTCAGCGACTTCACTGTCGGTGATCTGGTTGTAAACTTCAAGGGAGAGCTTGTCGCTCAGTGCGGTCACTTCTTCGAGCAGTTCATGGGTCTCACGGCAGTACTGGCACTCGATCTCCTGGGTGAAAAAGACCACCTTCACCTCGCCGGTCATCTCGTCGAGACGTTCTCGAACTGCTACCTTGTCCTGTTCACGCAGGATTGCCATGTTTTCTCCTTAGCGAGACACAGCGCCAGGGTTCGGGCTGACATCTCTGTTTACCCGGTTGAGCGGCCTTTCGCCGCACACAGGTGGGATGCCGAACAGGACTCGGGGTTGCATACCCCGGGAGACGATACGACTCGGAGAGGCCGATGGGACTTGAAATAGGCTGGTTTTCCTTCGATGGACCCCATGATTCGCCGGGCGATCTCCAGGCGGACCAGGGGGTCTATGTGGTGCTTGCGGCAGAGGAGGGGGGAAAGTTCACCCTGCTGGAAGCAGATCAGGCGGAGGATGTGACCCAGGGAATCGCCACCCATCCACGGCGCGAATGCTGGGAGAAGAACCGTGGGAATGGGCTACAGTACGCTGTCCTCTACACGCCCGACCTCGCATCGGAGACCCGTCAGCAGATCGTGAAAGAGATCCGGATGGAGTATGTCATGCCATGCTCCCCACCCGAGACCCCCACCCGGGGCTATTGGCGACCAGAAGAGCAGTAATCCCGGCTGGGTAACATATTGTCATCCTTCGGTTCTGTCAGATGTCCACGACTGACGGTCCGCATAGCGTTGCTGCAGTCCACCCGACCTGTTGCATATCGGTCAGGTCCGAAGACCTCACAGAACACTCTCAATCGTGGGAGTCTGGCAGAAGAGAGAAGTACCCCGGCTCGTTCACCGGGCCGGGGCACTTTCTACCGGGACATCTAACCCAGCATTACTTCACGAGCACCATCTTCTTCATCGAAGTGAAGGCTGCCGTCTCGATACGGTAGAAGTAGACACCGCTTGCAAAACGACTGGCGTCGAATTCGATCGCGTGGAAACCGGGTTGCATCCGGTTATCGACCAACCGCGCCACCTCCTGGCCCATGATGTTGTACACAGCCAGCTTCACCTGCTGCGCCTGCACCAGGTCAAACTTGATCCGGGTCGTTGGGTTGAACGGGTTCGGGTAGTTCTGATGCAATGCGTACTTCGTGGGCATCGCATCCCCAGCCTCCGGCGCATCGAGAGTCAAGGTGACCGGGATGTACACCGCAGGAGGTGCCTGCCAGTAGGGACCGTCGAAATACAGCACCACATCGAGCTGCTGGCCGGGCTCCACCGGGATACGAGTTCCGCGCAGGTCCGCCACCAGGGTCAGGGTAATCGCCTCACCCGGTTCCAGCATGCCGGCATTGACACCGTCGATTCGCATCCAGGGCGGTACTGTTGAGAGCCCTTCCCAGATGTCGACCTGGTCGTTCTGCGGACTCGGCCGGTTCAGCACGGTCGTGATGTCGTACATGGTGCTGCGGTAGTGGTTTGTGATCTCGATACCACCCGCCTGCCCCTGACCCGCCGGGTAGAGAACCGCGCCCTGCGTATCGTAAAAGCCGGTCGTTGGGTTGAAGCGCGAGATACGCGCACCTGCTGTCGTTTCCGACATGATCCAGATGGTATAACCATCCGGGTCGGAGGCCATGTACGCCAGGCCACGCACCGTTCCCAACCCGGCGTTCGGGAAGAGAATCTCCGTGTCGCCCGACAGGATGTCATAACGGCGGAACTCGTTCACACCGTAAACATAGAGCTGGTTCTCGATGAAGTCGAATGCCAGTCCCTTCACCGGGATACCCACATTCCCAAGCAGAATCACACCAGTCAACTGCTCGGAGAAGTAGTAAAGGTTCCCCTCGGAGGTACCGCCATAAAGACCTCCGATCACCGGATCAACCGCGAGATCGGCCGGCGGGTTGTTGTCACCACCGATCAGGCTGTTCGGGAAGGGTGTCGAGCCGATGTAGGCACCCGTATGGCTGAAACGCTGCAGTGTAGCATCATCGGCATTCACCATCAGGATCTGGGTCGCGGTTGTCGCTGCGGCGATCGGCGTGTTGGCGCCGGACGATGTGGACGAGTTGAAGGTCAGCAGGTTGTCCCACAGATCATCCAACTCGAGCGTGGCACGCGGCCCGCGTGTCTGATCGTCCGCCTTCGCAACCTGCGCACCTGCTGAGCCAGACCAGCCCGTGGCGCCGCCGCGGGGACGGATCTGTGCTGTTATGCTGCCAGGCGAATCCATCGCCAGCCAGGCGCTCCAGTCCAGCACGCCGCAACCATCGCTGGTCAACTCAAGTGTGGCTGTCGCGGTCGAATCCTGGCCAGGTCCGATCGGCACATACATCTCGATCGTGGTCTGCGAAACCGAGCCTTCCGGCTTCAACATGACCAGGTCGCCCAACGGCGTGTCCTCATCAAGTGACACGGTCACGTTGTTAACCGAAATCGGCCAGTAGAAGTTGTGATGGAAATGGACATTCCATGTATCCACCAGCACCGAATCGACCATGAAGCTGCCATCGAACTGGGTAACCGCACGGAGACGATCCGAATCACCGAGCCGAATTTCCACTCCGGGGACTCCCTCGCCCGATTCGTCGCAAGCCAGGATGCGCCCTGAAATCGATCCGAAATCGGGATACCCGACACCACCCATCAGGTAGATGTCATCGATGGCAACGCCGTAATACAACACACTGCCGTCCGTTCCGTGGCGGAATCGGAACTTGATCAACTGCCCCTCGTACTGACCCAACTCAAACACCACCTGCTGCCAGATGTTCGGCGCCTGGGTGAAGCCGGGGGTATTGTTCAAGCCGACAATGCTCTGGTGCGGATAGCCGCCCGCAGGCGTGATGATCTCCCAGGTCTCGCCCTCATCGACCGATACCTGGACCTGGTAACCGTCCCAACCCGTTTCGTAGTTCAGGTAGTGCATGTAGACAAGCTGGCCTTCGCCACGAACCGCCCACTCGGCGTCCCAGTAGAAGAAGTTGTTGTCGTTGTTCGCGTACTGACCTGTCAGGTTCGTCGCCAGTACATTTACCGGCGAGAAGGTTCCGGGTGGGTTGATCGGCTCCCCGATCTGCCAACGGTCATCTTGCACGAAATCACTGATGTCGCCCTCGAAATTCGAGAAGAAGCCTGTCGGGCCGACATACATGTTAAATCCGACTGAAGCGTTGGAGAGATTCGGCACTTCATCCACAGCCACGACCGAGTAGGTGTAGAACCCGTAGTCGGGCGGGAAATCCGTGAACGTGGTTGTCGGATGGTTCACCGTACCCACCATCTGAGCGCCACGATAGACACGGTACTCATCCACGTCCACACACACGCTGCCGTCAGCGTTCGTTGTAACCGCCGCCCAGGTCAGCTCGGCGCCGTGGTTATTGCCTTCGACAACCAGATCGCCATCCAGGTCGGTCGGCGCCGAGGGACGCATGTTGAAGACCGCGACAACCGTGTCCGATGGCAGCGAGATCACTTCGCCCTGATCGCTGTCTGTGACGTTCGCACGGGCGTAGAAGTAGATCGGCTGATCCTCAAATTCACTGCCGTACACGGCATCAAAAGTGTGGACTTCGATCAGCCCCTCATGGAGCTGGACAAAGTCGGTGCCGTTGGTCGAACCGTAGATGATGTACCCGTTGAAGGTGATCTCATCCAGTTCATTCACCACCGGTGTCAAGCCGTTCTCCAATGGCGCGAGCGAAGCCTGTTCCGGTGTCAGCGAACCATAAACCGCGGCACGCATCCAGGCGTTGGTCGGCTCCGGAGCACCCTTCATCGTCTCGATCGCAGGCAGATTGGTCCCGACAACTTCCGAGGCGACATCGACACGGTCACGGACATCATTGCGCAGTGTGAGGCGAATCATCGGATCACCGGGCGTATCGAAACGATACCAGGTGTCGCCGCCCATGCTGAAGAGCAGCGGGTGTCCCTCGCTGCGTTTGGCATCCACAAGAATGACACCATCCTCGACCGTCACCCACACCGTGCCGTCCACTGCGATGGCAGGATTCACAACCAGCCTGCCCCGCGGCATGGGTTCGGAACTCCAGAGAACGTCTCCGGGCAAGCCTTCGTCATCCGCACGAATCACGACACGGACCTGCTCAGGAACTTCCAGCCCACGCGGCATCCAGCGGGAATCGCTGTCGGCTGTCCACGCCTCCACCTGCAGCAACTGGCTGGAGGAGATTGCAAAGGGGGTCGCCCAGGCACCGTGTGCATCACCCGGCAGAGCCCAGGCATCCGCGATCATCCCATCGTCCCGGGCTACAATGTCCATCCCCTCGAAGGAGCCGGGGATACGCAAGAAGAGCCGCACACGGTCGTCGAAGTTGCCCGCCCAGCTGTCGATCACCGGAGGACTCTCCGGTCCGACGTGGGTGAGTTCCACATCGACAACCACCTCGAACTCCTCTTCTTCCCAGGTGACTCCTTCAACACGAAGCTCTTCGTAGCCGTCCGCCTGGAAAATCAGCGTGACAGGTGCCCAGTCACGGTCCAGCAGCAGCAGCTCGTAGTAGCCGTCCTCGTCGGAGAAGGCGACATACCCGCCATGCCCCTCGATCAGGACACGTGCGCCTTCCAGGGGCTGATCGGTATCGATGTCGACAATCGTCCCAACCGCATTGCCGAAGTTGGAAACCTGGGTCCAGACAAGTGTCATCTCCTCCTCAAGACTCGCTGAGGGGAAGGTTGCCGCTTCCACACCTGCCGCATCCTCCATCCCGATCGCAACACCCACTTCCCATGTGGTCGCCACGGATTCGTAGCTGAAGTACGCGATGTTGCTCGCGCAATCCAGGATCAACTCGAAGGACTTGGTGTTGTTGTGAGGACCGTTGAAGTTGCCGGTGTAGTACTGCACGATGATGCGATCGTTGTCCGGATCGATCAGGTAAAAGACATCTTCCTCGGCACTGTCACCGGGGTCGAGGTCACGGCCGAACAGGCAGATAGTAGCGTTTGGCAACGCTGTTGAAGGCAGCGTGGTGGTCAGGCTGCCTGTCGCACTGGTAAAGCTGATCCAGCCATTCGAGGAGATGTTGAACTCGGTGTATACCACTCCGTAATGCGAGAAGCTCATCCCCTCCATGTCAATGAAACCGGAGTACGAATCGTCAAAAAGGTTGAGCGGCGTGCCCTCTCCGCCATTGGCAGGATTGATCTCCTCCCACATGTACTGCGGACTGACACTCACCACATACCCGGGGTTGGGCAGGGGACGTGTCGAAACCGGCTCACTCCAGACCAGGTACTCTTCGTCATACCCGTAATCGGCCGCCACCGCAAAGCTGTAGAGATGGCCGTTCGTCAGCCCGGTCACCGTATAGAACGGTGATTGAATGAGGGTCGGCAGAACGGTGTTATCGACACGGACCCGATACCCCTGGAAATCCGACAATTCGTCCAGTTCGTTGGCTTCGGCGAGCATTGAGCGGCGGGCCAGCTCGTTTTCGAGAACCGTCAGCTCAGCCTCGTAGGGGGCCAGCTTGGCACGGTCTGCTGCATTCCCGCTCGCATGCACGGATTCAACCGTGTGACGCAACCCGGCGAGACGGTTCTCCAGCTCACCCATGCTCAGCAGGTTCACCGGAGCCGACCAGCCCAGGCTCGCGAAACCGTCACCCGCCGTCGCTGAAAGGTTTTCCGGCGGCAGAATGTCGTACATGATCAGTTCGAGCGGAACCGTCTCTTCGGTGAGAACCACACCACGGTAACGGATGTCGTGGTACCCCTGCGATCCGACCGGATCATGGCTGATGTTCACAGCATACAGCCCCTCGGAACGGCTGCCGAAGGTGAAGAAGCCATCCTCGTCCGTTACAGCTTCCGCGCTGAGCGAAGGCACGGATACGACCGCCCCGACCACAGGCGTTTCCGGCGAGACTGAGGAAACCACTGTCCCGCTGAAAATCACCTGTTGAGTGCTGGCGCCCAGCGCCACATTCTGGACCGTCTCCTCATCTTCCAGTACTTCGAGATCGTCGAAGATCGCCAGTTCGAAACCTGGTTTCGTGACCGCGAGACGATAGGAACCGACTGGCAGGTAGGGGAAACGGAAGAATCCCTGTACCCGAGTCGTCGCCTCCGCAATCATCTCCTGCGACCCGGCGGGGTAAAGGACAATGGTCGCCTCCGGTACCGGCAACCCACCGACCGCATAGGTCACAAGCCCGGAGATGGCGCCATGCGCCGCGGCATCAGTGGGGATGGTGACGTCGTCGATCGCCGCACCCCAATAACCGTTGATGATCGTATCGGAACCGTGACGGAACCGGATCATCACATCCTGTCCGACAAAGTTGCTCAGATTGACCGATTTCTCGAGCCAGCCGTTCGAGTTGCTCGAGAAACCTGGTTGATCATCGAGCCCCACAACATCCGGGTTGTTGTAGCCGCCTTCCGGAGTGATCACACTCCAGGTCGAGCCGCCATTCGTGGAAACCTGGACATTGAACCCGTCCCAACCGGTTTCGTAGTTCCACCATGTCCAGAAGGAGAAGACATGGTTGTCCTGGGATGGGGTGAATGCGGGTGAAATCAGGTAGGCATTGGCACTGTTTATGTAGTTCCCGGTCAGGTTTGTTGCCCAGACATTGGAACCCGAATGAGCGTTACCGGGTCCGCCGGTCGGCGCACCCCATTCCCACTCCCCGCCAACAACCGTCCACCCGCCGTCGCTCGCCTCAAAATCCGCAAAGGGACCCGAGGGCGCCGCCTGGTGAATGTCATAGGCGAACTCGTTCAACCCTTCAGTGAGGACCACATCCTGGGTGAAGGTCGCATACCCCACCTTCGTGATACGCATGGTATAGGCGCCGCTGAAGATGTCCTCAAAGGTGAAAACACCGTCAGCATCCGAGATGGCCTGGTAGAAGCCCATCCGGACGAGCGCGCCTTCCACCGGCATGTGCGTATCGAAGTCATGAAGGATGCCGGTGACGCTCGATTCGCCCTCGCCGATGTACCAACGGATGGCCAGTTCATCTTCAATGCTTGTATGCGGGTATGTCAGACCGAGGGTGCCGGTGTGGTCCTCGATACCGATGGTCACACCCGTGTCCCCCCCCCAGCCGCTCGCAGAAGTGTTGTACTGGTAGATCACCGAATTGTCGGTGACATCAATGATGATCTGGAAGTCCTTGATATTGTTGTTCGGACCGGGAAAATTCCCCGTGTGGTACTGGACAATGATCCGCTCGTTCGCCATGTCGAAGTAGTACCAGACATCCTCTTCGGCAGTATCTCCCGGATCAAGGTCACGCCAGTACACTGCGAGAGTGGCGTTTGGCGTCGTCGTGTTCGGGATCGTTCCGCTCAAGCCTCCCGAGGCGCTGATAAAGCTAACCCAGCCGTTCGAGCTGATGTTAAACGTCTCGTAAAACTCCCCATAGAAGGAGAAGGACCAGCCCGCCGGCATCGGAAGGAAGGTGGAGTAACCGTCGTCCGTCAGATTCAGCGCGGTGCCTTCACCACCCTCCTCAGGACGAATTTCCACCCATTCGTACGTTGGACCTGTCTCTTCACGGCTGTCTATGAAGAAGTAGCCAAACTCGTCAGGTCCGCCCGTATCATCGAGTTCGCGGGGGGATTGGCCATACCCGATGCGATGGAGGAGTTCCCGCTGATCATTGGTCATGGGTAAATTGTTTTCAAACACATTCTTCGCCTGCTCGACCGATTCCAGGTAGGCGATCTTCTCACTCTCTGTCATCTCGCCGAGTACTGGCAGCGACAGCAGCAGGGCAACCACGGTAACCAACACAAGTCTCTTCATCTCTGTACCCCTCATGCATTAACGATCCCGGCGGCGTTGCACCGGTGCAGTCCAAACGGAGTGGTTCGGACTGCGCCTGATTCGCGCAACTCGCCAACTTAACCGCCACAAGGTCGGTCCAGAAACTGGTGCCCGTGCAGGAAATCGTCGTCGTGACGCAGTATGCGCCTCCTGGGCCGTCCCCCCAACAGCGTGCGGATTCTTTAAAGTGCTCAATCCCTGTTTTCTTTGCAAGTCCCGGAGGGTGAATCCTCAAAATCGTTGACTCTTCAAACCCGAACCGCGAGCTGCTGTACAAGCGAAGGTGATTGCTGCTCAGCGCATCATTCCCCCACCTTCACCTCAAGCCCCTCCGCGCCAACATCCACCGTCAACACTGCCCCATCCCCCACATCCCCGGCAATCAGCGCCCGCCCAATCCGTGTCTCCAACTCATGCTGCAGGAACCGTTTCAGGGGACGTGCGCCGTAGACCGGGTCAAAGCCCGCTTGTGCGACATGTTCACGGGCCGCATCGGTCAGCGTTACTGTGATCCGCCTCTCCGCGAGACGCTTCCTCAAATCATCCGTCAGCAGGTCGACAATTCGTTTGATCTCCTCCAGGGTGAGCGATTTGAACAGCACAATGTCATCCACGCGGTTCAGAAATTCCGGACGAAACGCCTGCCGTAACTCCCCCATCACCGTACGCCTCGCCGCCTCGGTGATCTGACCATCCGCACCGAGCCCCTCCAGCAGATGCTGGCTGCCCAGGTTCGAGGTCATGATCAGCACCGTGTTCTTGAAGTTGACCGTGCGCCCCTGGCTGTCAGTGATGCGGCCATCGTCCAGGATCTGCAGCAGCACGTTGAACACATCCGGGTGCGCCTTCTCGATCTCGTCGAACAGCACAACCGAGTAGGGTTTGCGCCTTACCACCTCCGTGAGCTGCCCGCCCTCATCGTACCCGACATAGCCGGGCGGCGCACCGATCAAACGGCTGACGGCGAACCGTTCCATGTATTCGGACATGTCGATACGGACCAGGTTCTCCTCGCTGTCGAACAGCACTTCGGCAAGCGTTTTTGCCAGCTCGGTTTTACCCACCCCTGTCGGTCCGAGGAAAAGAAAGCTGCCGATCGGACGGCGCGGATCCTTGATCCCGGCACGGGCACGAATCACCGCGTCCGCCACCAGACGGACCGCCTCATCCTGCCCGACCACACGCCTGTGCAGAACCTCATCCAACTTCAACAGCTTCTCACGTTCCCCCTCGACCAGGCGCGCCATTGGAATCCCTGTCCAGCGACTCACGATCTCCGCGATCTCCTCTTCGGTGACCTCCTCTCGGACCAGGCTGTCGCTGCCCCTGCGCTGCTCCACCGCCGCCTCTTCCGCTTCCAGACGCTTTTGTAGATCCGGCAACACACCATGTTTGAGCTGCGCAGCACGGTTCAGATCGTATTCCCGCTCCGCCTTTTCGATCTGGAGACGGGTCACATCGATCTCCTCACGCAGCTTGCGGACCTGCTCCACCACGTCCTTTTCCTTCTGCCACTGGGCGCGCAGTGCCGAGGCGCGTTCCTTCGCGTCCGCCAGCTCCTTGCGCAAAACCGCAAGGCGTTCCTTGCTCGCCTTGTCCTTTTCGTGCTTGAGAGCCTGCTCTTCGATCTCGAGCTGCATCACCCGGCGAGTTACTTCGTCCAGCTCCTGCGGCATCGACTCGATCTCGGTACGGATCATCGCACACGCTTCATCCACCAGGTCGATCGCCTTGTCGGGGAGGAAACGGTCTGTGATATACCGATGCGAGAGCGTGGCCGCCGCCACCAGCGCGTTGTCCTGGATACGCACACCGTGATGAACCTCGTACCTTTCACGTAACCCGCGCAGGATGCTGATCGTATCCTCCACCGTCGGAGCATCCACCTGCACCGGCTGGAAACGCCTTTCGAGGGCTGCGTCCTTCTCGATGTGCTTTCGGTATTCATCAAGCGTGGTCGCGCCGAGGCAATGCAGCTCGCCACGAGCCAGCATCGGCTTCAGCATGTTACCGGCGTCGATCGCCCCTTCCGCCTTTCCCGCGCCCACGATCGTGTGGAGTTCGTCGATGAAAAGCAGAATCCGACCTTCCGACTGCTTCACTTCCTGCAGGACCGCTTTCAGACGTTCCTCAAATTCCCCCCGAAACTTCGCGCCCGCCAGCAGGGCACCCATGTCAAGGCTGAAAACTGCTTTGTCCTTCAGGGATTCCGGCACATCCCCACGCACGATCCGCTGTGCCAACCCCTCGATGATTGCCGTCTTGCCCACTCCTGGCTCGCCAATCAACACCGGGTTGTTCTTTGTTTTGCGGCTGAGGATACGGATCACACGGCGAATCTCGGAGTCACGTCCGATCACCGGATCCAGCTTCCCACGCCGGGCTGCATCCACCAGGTCGATCCCGTACCGTTCCAACGCTTCGTAGGTCGCTTCCGGGTTGTCGCTGGCGACACGCTGATGCCCGCGCACGGCTGTCATAGCCTGCAGGAGACGGTCTTTGGTCAGGTTATAACGGCTGAACAATTTTCCAAGCGGGGAGGAGGAGGACTCCTGCTCGAGCATCGCCAGCAGGATATGTTCTACACTGATGTACTCGTCCTTCAGACGGCGGGCTTCGGCCTCAGCCTGGACAAGTGTACGGTTCAGATGCTGAGTGATGTAAACCTTGTTCGCTTCCGCGCCAGGGCCGGACTGACGGGGACGACTTGCCAGCAGCTCCTCCAGCGCGGCACGTACCCCGTCGGTCGGGAGGTCCATCTTGTCGAGGAGACGCGGAACCAGCCCCTGCTCCTGGGCGAGCAGGGTCACAAGCAGATGCTCGCTGTCCACTTCAAGGTGGCCACGTTCGGTTGCGAGGTTCTGAGCCTGACTGATCGCTTCCTGGGACTTGCGTGTGAAACGGTTCAAATCCATCGCTCACCTCAAGGCATCTGTGTGTTTACAAGTCTGAGTGGTGCTGCCTTTTGCTGTTCAAGCGGCTCACTCGCCGCCTTCCACCTCTTCGTACTCGCTTGCACCAAAGGGGTTTCCGCCTGTCGCTACTTCGCCCGTCTCATAATTGTAGGTGCTGCCGCCCAGGCTGTGGGGGATCATGTACATCGCCAGCAGCACCACCGCGGCGCCCATCGCCCAGAATCGCCCACGTTTTTCACCACGTTCACCGCGCAGAAAAAAGAGCGCAATTCCCCAGGCGAGCACCGCTACCGCCGTTTTGTTGTCGGTGTAATCCTCGCCGAGCGGCCATCCGGTCCAGTAGGCGCCGAAGGCAAATTTTTGCACCACCGGCCCGAAAAACAGGCCACCGATAACCAGGCAGATGAAGGCGATCCAGGCGAGTGTCCGCACCTTTTCACCCGCCAGTGCGGCGATTGCTGCGCGTGTCGACAAAAACATCGCCAGGAACATCATGAGGATATGCGGCGCTAAAACGGCTGCCGGCACATCGCCCTTGAAACGGATGACCGCGTCACGTCTTTCCGGTAATGCAGTCCAGCCCTCTTCCTCTTCGCCTCGCACGAGCAGATGGTAGGCGAGTTTGCCCGCCGGTGGCTGATGGGGCAGCCTGGCACGGTACACCCCCTCATCATCCGGTATCATGGGCAGAGTGTGATAGGGTTCGTCCATCATGTACCGTTTCCAGAGGAGCATCGCTTCGGCGCCTTCAGGCAGATTCAAGGTGACCGTATGATCGTCCAGCCCGCCGTGGGAACGCTTCAATGAGTAATCAATCCGCTCACCGGCGATTGTGGCCGTGCCGTCGATCGGGTAGGTCGGACCGGTTTTACGCTGGTAACGGGCCATGGTCAACGTCAGCAGCAAAGCAAGCAGGTACAGCATGATGGTCTTGAGTCGTTTCATCATCTCTCTCGTCTGCAGTGGGTCACTTATCGGTTCGCCCCAATGATCGCTCTTCCCCGTGGGGTCATTCCCGGTAAAGGTTTACTCAGGTGTTGGGATGTTGAACCCGGCGTCGGGCGAAGGGAAGGTCGCTCCACAGAAAGCCGAAGGTCAAGCGGCTGAAAGATGATGGCGGGTACGGGAAGGATTGTCATGGAAATCGCGCGTGATCCAGCTGTCAAGATCGTCTGGAGGCCACAGGCTTCCAGGCGATCTTGACAGCTGGATTGATGCACCGATTCCTGGGAGGAACCTTACTTCTGATGTGGCAGGTCACCAACGGTTACGGCAGATCTCGCGACCTGCCGCACAATCGATCAGGCCAGGCGAGCTGACCGAACCATCATTCCGTTTCGCAGTATCGTGTGGAGCAGCCTACCCCATCCTCCCGGCCGTTCGCACTCCCTCCACCTGCAGCTGCCCCAACGGGTGAAAATCCGCCACAATCTTCGCCACGGGACGTGGGCGCAACACTTTCAGCAACTGGAGATAAAGCCGGTTCTGCTTCAGCCAGGTCCGGTTCAGCCCGCGTGCATAATGGGCGATTGCCAGCGCGACAAAGTTCCAGCGCATCAGGTGCGGCAGCGTGTCACGCAGCGAGTAAAAGCTGCGATGGGCGTTGATCTGCGCACGTTGCAGCGCGAGTTGCGTAAAGTGCAAAGGCTCGTACACCACATGGTGCGCGTCGTACAGCCCCCAGTCGTGGAAGGTGATCCGCTTCGCGTCGAGCAACTCGTTGAAGGCACGAGTCCCCGGCAGCGGAGTCAGGATCATGAACTGCGCCGAGCTGAGATGGTTCCTGCGCGCGAAACGAACCGTCTCACGCACCGTTTTCGGCGTATCCCCGTCCAAGCCGAGCATGAACATGCCGTGGACGTGAATCCGTTGCTTGCGAAAGGCCCGCACCGCCGCCTGGATGTCTTCGACCGATTGGCGTTTTTTCATTTCACGGAGCGTGTCCGGATTCACCGATTCAAATCCGATGAAGACCGTGTGGCAGCCAGCACTCTTCATCTTGGCAAGCAGATCGGGGTGGTGTGCCACATCGGCACGAACTTGCGTAGACCATTTGAATCGCAGCTTTTCTGCGATCATGGCATCCAGCAGCTCATGAGTTTTAGCGGGACTCGCGGCAAAGTTGTCGTCATAGAAGAAGATGTAGTTCTCGCGACGGTTGTACCTGCGTAACTCCTCCATGACATGCTCGGTAGAACGGTGGCGATACCGACGCCCGAACATCCCCGTCACCGAGCAGAAAGTGCAGTCGAAGGGACAGCCGCGCGAAGTCTGGACCGGGAGAATCGTGTGCCCGCCGTAACGCAAGGGCTTGCTTTGCACCAGGGAAAAATCCGGGTAGGGCAGGGTGTCGAGCGAAACACAACTTTCAGGGCGTTGGTTGTGGACAACCCTGCCATCCTCGTCGCGAAAGCTCAGTCCGGGCACACTCTCCGGGGTGCGCACTCCCAGCAGCATTGCAAGCAGCAACGTGAAATGCTCCTCCGCCTCGCCACGGACCACGTAATCCGCGTGTTGCAGAGCTTCTTCGGTCAGGAAGGTGACATGCGGGCCGCCCATCACCACCGGCAAGCCCAGCTCACGGACACGGTCCGCGATCGCGTACGCTCGAGGGGCGGTTGAGGTGATGGTCGAAATGCCGACCGCGTCACATTGCTTCACCTCATCCCAGTCGATGGGACGGGACTCCTCCACAATCACCGAGGCTTGCCAGCCATGGTCGCGCGCCAGCGTGGCCAGCAGGATCGATCCCAATCGTGGAAGCGTAAATGCCGAAAAAATATGCGGGCCGGGTGATTTCGGCTCGATGAACAGAATGCGGTGCTGCCTCATGCTCCCCCCATCGTTGCACTGCGGCGTGCCATGCAACGCTATGAACCGGCTTTAACAGCTTTTTCGCGGAGACGGTGCAATTCCTTCTTCCGCTTACGGAACAGCTCTTCCCACCGTCGAATGCCCTGCTTCAGCAGCGCCATCCGTTCCTCCAGCAGGGCAATCTGGTTGAGCAGCTCGTCCAGCTGCTCCAGCTTTGGCGCCCCACTTGCTCCCTCTGCAGCTCCATCGAGCCCGTAAAAGGATCGCACCAGGTCTGCCCCTGTCTTAATCTCCTCCAGCGAGTAACCGAATAGCTGAAGGTCCTTCACGAGTTGACAGATGGTTACCGTCTCTTCTGAATAGAGACGAAACCCGCCAGTGGAACGCCCATCGGGCAGAATGATGCCGCGTTCCTCCCAGTAACGCAGGGTCCGGGGATTCAGCGCCGTACGCTCCGCAAGCTCACCAACCGTGATCAAACGGTCCCGACTGCCCCGTCTCCGCCCTTCTCCGCTCGAAGGGAGCCCCACTTTCCGAGCGATCTTCTGGATGGTTGGCAAGTCGTAGCCCGCTTCCAGAAGCATCTGGATCTGACGTGCTGTCTCGAGCGCTTCCTGCGGGTAAAGCGCCTCCACGCCTTGGCCAGCTACGGGACGAAGGAGCCCGAGACGATTCCAGTCATCCAGCGGATCGCCATCAAATTCGAGGGCCGCGAGGAAGTCGGTACGTGTGAGCAAAGTACGAGTCATAACTCTCACGCTTACGTCACAGTTGTGAAATCTTTCAGTTGACGTAAGAAATCACTTTTATCAGCCAAAGTCAAGAGCCGAGAGGAATTAGCCAACTAACTACTTCTCCCGTAGAGCAACCCCTTGCAGCCGCTTGAAACCAGCATTACCTTACTTTTGTACAAAATGAACAGAACGAACCCGCAGGGGTAGCCCATGATTGAAAAAACCGCTTCCGACGCACGCCAGAACTTCGCAGAGCTGATCAACCATGTGGCTTTCGGAGGGGAACGCGTGCTTATCCACCGTCACGGCAAACAGCTTGCCGCCATTGTCCCCATTAGCGACATGAACCTGTTACAGGACCTCGAAACACGTATCGATCTGGATGATGCTCGTACGGGATTACGTGAAGCGCAGGAAAAGGGGACCGTTTCGCTTCAAGAGATCAAACAGCAGCTCGGGCTGTGAGGGAGGAAATGATGGCTTACAGCGTCGAATTTGGCCCCACAGCACGCGAGCAGCTCGCTCGCCTCGACCTCAAGCGTCAGCGGAGGATCATCCAGCAGATCGAGTTCGAAGCTCAGAACGCTGCGCCGGAGGGTGACAAACAGAGGCGTTTGCGAAGGTTACGTGTCGAGGACCAGCGGCTTGTGATCCTTGAACTGCATGGCCAAAGCCAGATGCTCGTGCTGAAAATCGCTGGCAATGAAGACCTGCGTCGCTGGATCGAAACAGAGTCCTGAGCTTGGCTGTGACTGGTTCTGGCTGGCGGTGGTTCTCCAGCCCGACACCGGTGATGCGTCCCTTCCAGCCATTGCTGACACACCTGTCAGCGTATGGCATCCAGCTCTTCAGCGTAAAAAGTGCGCAGCTTCCGGATGGTGGTCGGTGAGTGGCCTGCGTAGTGGTTATTGCTGTAGATGTACAATCTTTCCGCTCGTCCCCGAAGCCTGCCGAGTAGCCGTGCCCAGCGCCGGAGACGGTCATCCCTGTTGATCACCTCTTCGCCCCAGGAAGTCGTGATGGCTTCGATCTCCTTGCGATCCCCTAACAACCGGATATATCCCCAGTTCGTTGTGAGTACGTCCTGCTTGTCCGCCAGATCATCTGCCATTGGCATCCAGGCCTGGTCCACCAGTGTAAAGGCAACCTTATGCTCTTTCAGGACCTCGAAGAGGGGCTGCTTCAACCACCAGCGATTCCTCACTTCCACTGCATACCGGAAATCCCCGGGAAGCTGAGCGAGAAAGGGTTCGAGCCGATCGAGAAACGCCGTAAGATTCGCAAAAGCATCTTTCGCGAAGTAGGGGAACTGGATCAGCAGGGGACCCGCATTCGGGCCGAGCAGACGCATTGCCTCCAGGAAACGGTCACGGACATCGAAGGTGGCATCCGGTATGAGAATCTTTTCCCCGTCCGGCTTTGGACCCTCTCCGCAATGGACAATCTGACGGGGGAACTTTGCGGCGAACAGGAAATTGTCAGGGGTCTTTTCCCGCCAGCCCTGCACGGTTGAATGGCTGGGCACAGCGTAATACGTTGCATCGATTTCCACTGTGCGGTAGTGACTGGCGTAGTGGGCGAGGTAATCGGCGGGACGGGTACCCGGCGGGTAAAATGGGCCTACCCAGTCCTTTTCCGAGAAGGAAGAACTGCCAAACCAGACAATCGTGTCCGGGTCGGCAGGCGGTGGAGTGTCGAATAGATGTCGTTGCACAGGCAGGACATTAGGAAGGTCGACCACTGTGACGCAAGCGAAATCTGTTGCGCGATGCAGGTCACCCTTTCAGGCCGGTTTTGAAGAGACACAAGATCAATGGGTTCTTCCTGAAAATTATGGGTCTTCATAAGAATTTGTGCTGCATGGCTCGGCTGATGAAGCTGTCAAGTCACGCTGAGAGGCGGAATAAAGTGACGATTCCTGGCGCTACTTGACCGCCAGTCCGGCCAGAGCTCGCCGCACAATTTTTACGGATCCAAGTCTTGTGATGTACCCGTTAACTGAAGCGGTTCTTGACCCAGGCGAGGACAACAGCGCCACCGCCGAGGGCGATGATCAGCGCAAGCAGGGCATCGACATAATCCCCGAGCAGGGTCAATCCGATGGTGAAGGTCAAACCGATGGTGAGCGCGACCGACCCCACCCAGGCAATCAGATCCATGCGCAGACCTGTACCCGACTCAGGCTCCCCGCCTTCCTGAAGATAGAGCCGACGCACCGGTGCCCAGAATCCCGGGGGACGGGTTCTGCGGTAGAATTCCAACAACCTTTCGGGCAGCACATTCCTGGCCCACAGGGTCAGGGGCAGCCAGATCAGCGCGGAGCCAAATGCGACGACCACCACACGCAGGGGAAACGGAATAGGTGGGTTGAGCAGGTAAATGGTGGAAGAAATGACCGTGGAGGCGGCCATTGCGGCGATTTCGCTCCAGGCGTGGACCCGCCACCAGAACCACCGAAGGATGTAGACTGGACCCGTGCCCGCACCGAAGGCAATCAGAAACTTGAAAGCCTCTGTGACGGAGGTAATCTGGTAGGAGATCAACGCTGTCAGGGCGATCAGAAGAATCATCGACATCTTTGCTGCAACCAGGTAGTGTTTTTCGCTGCGTCCCGGACGTATCCAGCGTCGATACAGGTCATGGGTGAGGTAGCTGGCACCCCAGTTGAGCTGCGTGTCGATGGTCGACATGAAAGCTGCGATCAGCCCCGCGATCAGCACACCCTTCCAGGGACTGGGCAGCACGGTCATGATCAGTTGAGGATAGGCCAGCTCGTCATCGGCAAGGTTCGGGAAAATGACCAGGCTGGCGAGAGCGGCAATCACCCAGGGCCAGGTACGGATGGCATAATGGGCAATGTTGAACCAGAGTGTCGCGCCGAAAGCGTGGGCTTCGTTCTTCGCCGCACTCATCCGCTGGATCACCTTCCCGCCGCCATCGCTGTTGATGTTTGCCCACCACTGAATAGAGGCGTAGATGATGAACCCGCTGAAGGCACCAGTCCAGAAATCGGCGCTGAGCAGCGAGACATCAGGCGGACGTGGGATCAGGAAGAGCCGTTCGCTGCCTGCGGCTGCGATGATCGGTTCCATGCCGCCGGCGGCGTGAACCGCGAAGAATGCGAGCACGATTGCCCCGATCAATGCGATTGCGAACTGGGCGACATCGGTGACCACCACACCCCAGAATCCAGCCATGAAGCTGTATCCGACCGCGAGGAAGGTTGCCGTCAGCACTCCCGCCCACTTCGGTCCCCCCCAGACCACGCCGATGATCTTCGCCATCGCCAGCAGCACCCAGCTCATCGAGATCGTGTTGATCGCAAGGGCCATCCAGCCGGCGCGGACGAGACGCAACACACTGCCCGCACGGGAACCATATCGCAGTTCCGTCAGCTCCACATCGGTAACAACTTCGGCGCGACGCCACAACCTTGCCAGCAGAAAGGCAGAGAAGAGCCCGCCAATCGCGAAGGACCACCATTGCCAGTTCAGCGAAATCCCACCGCTGCGGACGAGCTGAGTCACATAAAGGGGAGTGTCGCAGGAGAAACTGGTGGCGACCATGCTGGTGCCGGCGATCCACCAGGGGAGCTGCCGGGCGGAGAGGAAATAACTGTCCGTGCTTTCGTGCGCACGCCGGGTAAATGCCGCACCGATAAGGAAGATTGCCAGCAGGTAGACGATAATTGTGACAAAATCTGAGGGAGCCAAGGTTTACAGCTCCCGGTAAAGCGATTCATGTTCGCGGATCAGCTCGAGCACATTGTGGGGTGTCGGTGCCAGCTGCAGCGCCTCACGCAGACCCGGATTGTTGCAGAGACGGCTGACACGACTGAGCAGCTTGAGATGAAGCGAGATCTCTTTCTCCGGCGCAAGCAGCAGGAAAAGCAGGGTCACCGGCCTGCCATCCATCGAACCGAACTCGATCCCTTCGTCGCAGCGTCCAAAACCAACGAGAGGAATCTCGAGTTCATTCAGGGTGGCATGGGGTACCGCAACTCCCTGGCCGACTCCGGTGGAGAGAGCGTGCTCACGTTCGAGGACCGCGTCGACCGCATGGTTGGTGTCAAGGCGACCGTGAGTTGCTGCAACACGACTGACCAGCGTTCGGATCGCCTCTTCCTTGCTTGTCGCGGGGAGTTGGAGGTCGATACTCTTGTCGCTGATCAAATCGCCGAAACGCATGCCTGCCTCTTGGTGGATGGTTTGTGGGATGCCGTACCCCTGGCGGACGATGGGAAGCTACAACCTGGGAGGGGCACAAACCAAGAGAAAGTGTGCCTGTTTCCGCGGGTGATGGTCCTCTGCCGGGCGAACCAGCCCTCATGTGAAGCCTGGAGACCTGTGGCCTCCAGGGGTGTCTTGACAACCAATCAACTAACACCCTGTGATAAGCCCTTGTTTTATTGAAAACAAATGTTCCGAGGCGATTCCAGTGTCACGGCAGTTCTTTAGCGAAGCGGAGACCTGCCGCCAGTTGAAAAACCTACGACTTTCGAGAACACCCATCGTCCCTCTATGAACCCATCCAGCACATTTGTGTTCAATAAAACAAGGCTCGATTCAAAGTGTCTATCTCGTGGGGGTCAAATCGCATGTACGTCCCACCATCGAGACCGATTCTGCTTCAGGCACTACAAAGCTGGAGTGGGCAGCCTGCCCGATCTGGCAATGCCGCCGCGCGGGACAAAACCTCGCCACTCAGTCGGATGACGTTCCCCACATGCTTCCGCGAAATCATCTTCATGGAGGGAGTTGACGGGACCGCTCCCCTTGACTTTCTTTCGGATTCTTGTCATTTTTGCCCTAACCAATGGGAAGTATCCAATCTGTGGCGCCGGGGAGTCGGGCTTGCAGACGATCGGTGGCGGTCCGCCTCCGGGGAATGATGCAGTACCCTCTTTGAACAGCCCTCTCCCCATCCCGCCCGGATACCAGCGCGCATCGGCAACAGATTGCAACACAGGAGTCACCATGAAACGAGTCGCTGTCTTCATCGACGGCAGCAATTTCTACAACGGTCTGCGCGACAATGTCGGCCGCATGGACGTTGACTTCCACCGTCTCGGCAAACTGCTCGCGGCGGATTCGGAAGGTGAATTGCTGAGGATCTATTACTACAATGCCAAGGTGGATCCGGATTACGATCCGGAGAACTACGAAAAGCAGCAGCGTTTCATCACCCACCTGGCGCACACCCCGTACCTCACCCTGCGTCTTGGCAAGCTGGTTTATTACCAGGTTCGTGGCGAGGATACCGGGCGGAAGCACTACGCTGTGGAGAAGGGTCTTGATGTTAAGCTCGCCATCGACCTGGTCCGTCTCGCGGTCAATCGCGCCTGTGAGGTAGCGGTGATCGTGTCCGGGGACAAGGACCTGGCCGAGGTGGTTGAGTATGGCAAGGAGATGGGGCTGGAAGTTGTCAGTGCCTTCTTCCCGCGCGGACTTTCCGAGCAGCTCGCCACACGTGCCGACAAGGTTGTCTACTTCGACGAAAAGACCCTCGCCGAGATTTTCATTGGCAACCAGAGCAGCAGCAGCGGCAACAACGGGGAGAGCGAGGAAGATCAACCCGCTTCCTTCAAGTAATACCTTGCTCGAACCTTGTTACACAGGTACATCAACGAACGCCGGGTCCAGCGATCCGGCGTTCGTTTTTCTCCGCTGACTCAGCATTCTATCTGGATCGATGCCTGCGCCCCTGGACCTGGGTCCCAGGCCAGCGATCCGATGAGTAAAGGGTCTTCACATGAGTTTCCCGCATCGTACAAGAATTTCTTGCATCGTTCGGGCAGGGGCGAAGAGCAGCCGCAACACTGGACCACCTGATGAGTGGGATCGATGTTGTCTTCCCTGCGAGAGATTTCATTCACGAACTGCAACAGCGAATCGTCACATGCAAGATAAGCAACCCAAACAAGTTTGTGCCGGTTGGCACAAGGGATATGTCGCCCCTTAATTGCCGAGTACGAATCAGTCCTCTCTGACAAAATGAGGGGCCAACTATCTGTAATACAAAGGGTAATCTGAGGAGAGACTCTTCTGAGACTTTCCGCTCCGGGGAGAGTCTCTTTTCTTGCATTTGGAATTGGAATGAATGCACATTGTGCAAAATAGCACATACTCCCCGGGTTGTTGATCTACTGTCGTCATAACCTCACGGGAGCTGCGCTTCATTCTCGACCTTGAGTCGCTTCGGGACTACTGGGCCGTGTTTCATCGATGGGGGGATGATGAACCAGGGCACGTCGAAGTCGCCTCTCCTTCACAGCGAGGACTGGTGGGCTGTCTGGATCGGGTTTGCCGCCCTGCTCGCGGCGACAACCGGGCTGATCCAAACCGTTCCCAAGCTGCATCGCTGGACCTCGAATCCCCTCGACATGTTTCAAGCAACCGGTGGAGCAGATCAGGGAACCATCCTGCTGCCCCTGCTGTTCACGGCATTGCTGCTCGGCCTGGTTTTCGCCCTGGCGGTGCGTGTCCTCGGTGGTCGGGCGGGTCAATTTCTGCCGGCATTCGCGGTCATCTTTCTACTTTCGGTGATCTCCTACGGGTTGTCACGGCAGGTGCAGGTTCAGGCATATGGGTTGGAATATGCAGTCTGGGCGCTGGCTTTCGGACTGTTGATCTCGAATACGGTTGGCGTACCGGAGTGGTTAAAAGCGGGAGCACGCAGCGAACTTTATATCAAGACCGGCCTTGTACTGCTGGGTGCGGAAATCCTGTTCGGTCATATCCTTGACATCGGTGGTCCAGGGCTGTTTGTCGCCTGGTTTGTCACACCGGTAGTCATCCTGTTCATTTACAATCTGGGTGTGCGCTACCTCAAGATCGGAAGCAAGCCGCTGATCATCACCATTGCCGCCGCCACTTCGGTTTGCGGGGTTTCGGCGGCCATTGCCACAGCGGCCGCTTCTCGTGCGAAGAAAGAGGAGCTGACCCTGGCGGTCGGGCTTTCGCTGATCTTCACAGTGCTGATGATGATCATTATGCCGTACGCCATTCGTGCGGTCGGGATGGATACATTGGTCGGTGCGGCATGGATCGGCGGGACGATCGACTCCACAGGTGCGGTCATCGCTGCAGGCGCTTTTCTCGGGCAGGAAGCGGAAAAGGTGGCGGCGGTGGTCAAGATGATCCAGAACATCCTGATCGGGGTCGTTGCCTTCGCCGTTGCGGTCTACTGGTGTGCACGAGTGGACCGTGACCCCTGCGCCGCGAAGCCGTCCGCGAAGGAGATCTGGATACGTTTCCCGAAGTTCATTGTCGGATTTGTCGCCGCGAGCCTGCTCTTTTCGTTCGTCCTGATGCCTCTGCTGGGCAGTGAGACAGTCGAGAACGGCATCCTCAAACAGATGAGCGTTCCCTTGCGTGGCTGGCTCTTCTGCATGGCCTTCGTATCGATCGGGCTCGAATCAAACTTCCGCGACATGGCTTCACAGATGAGCGGGGGCAAGCCCTTCCTGCTTTATGTCGTGGGCCAGTCCTTCAACCTGATCCTCACCCTGCTGGCGGCATATCTCGCCTTCGGTGGGATCCTTTTCGCGAGGTTGAACCTGTGAGCCGGGCAGGTCGGCGGGGTGGCAGGAAGGTGGCGCATCTCCTGGAGGGCATGCTGCTCATAACACTCCTTTTTCTTGCGTTGGCCTTCGGTTCGGTCCCGGGGGGGGTGGTGGAGCAGAACCTGGATCATGGAATCGACGCAACTCCATTCTTCTACAGCGAGGCGGAGGGAGTTGCGCAGGCAGGACATGAAATGCGAGCTGTTCTGGCGTCACAACCGCAGTAATACTGTCGGCCTTCCCCGGAACAGATGACAAGCGAAACCTTTGGAAAAATAAAAGATACATCTTTTCTTGTGAAATAAGGAACGTAAGAAACTGATATATTGTGAATAGAAGGGCAAAATCGTGACGGTGGACTGCCCCCCATTGCTGGGTTAAACAGCCCATCCGTACACGAGTAACGGCGTAGGGAGGAGTCATGCCAAAGGAGTACAAGACCCCTAATCTTGACGAACTCGAGAAAGGACCGTGGCCAAGTTTCGTCAAGGAGATCAAGAGGGCTGCGAAGAAGAACGAGATGTCCAACGATCTACTCGGGCAGCTCGAGCAGTCCTACGAGGAAAAGCTCGGCCACTGGAAGCATGGCGGCATTGTCGGCGTGATGGGTTACGGCGGCGGTGTGATCGGACGGTACAGCGACCTGCCGACCAAGTATCCAGCCGTCTCCCATTTCCACACGATTCGTGTCAACCAGCCTGCGGGGTGGTTCTACACCTCGGAAGCGTTGCGCACGATCTGTGACATCTGGGAACGGCATGGCTCCGGCCTGACCAACATGCACGGTTCGACCGGCGACATGATCTTCCTCGGAACCACCACAGACCACCTCGAACCGGTCTTCAGCGAGCTGACCCAGGCGGGTTGGGACCTCGGCGGATCCGGTTCGGACATGCGCACCCCCTCCTGCTGTGTCGGTCCCGGACGCTGCGAGTGGGCCTGCTACGACACACTTCAGCGCTGCTACGACATCACCATGCGCTACCAGGACGAGCTGCATCGTCCCGCCTTCCCCTACAAGTGGAAATTCAAATTCTCCGGCTGCCCGAACGACTGTGTCGCGGCGATCGCGCGCGCGGACATCTCGGTGATCGGTACCTGGAAGGATGACATCCGTATCGACGCCGAGCAGGTGAAGGCGTATGCTGATGGCGGGCTGGACATTTTCAATGACGTGGTCCTGAACTGCCCGGCGAAGTGCATGAAGTACGACGGCACGAAGAAGGAAATCACGATCGACAACCGTGACTGCCGCCGTTGCATGCACTGCATCAACGTCATGCCAAAAGCATTGCGTCCCGGTGTGGAGAAAGGTGCGACCATCCTCATCGGATCGAAAGCCCCCATCGTGGAAGGCGCGTTACTCTCAAGCGTGCTGATCCCCTTCCTCGAGATCGACAATGAGGAAGAGTTCGAGGCGTTCTGCGACCTGATCGAAGAAATCCAGGATGTCTGGTGTGAAGAGGGCAAAAACAGGGAACGTGTCGGTGAGTTCATCCAGCGTGTCGGGATGGGGAACTTCCTCGAGGCGGTGGGTGTCCAGCCGATCCCCGAGATGGTCGCCTATCCGCGCGACAATCCCTATGTCTTCTACGACATGACCGGTGAGGAAGAGGAGTAGGCATCGCCTGCCCCCAAGCTCAAGCGTGAACAGAACCTTTTTGGATAAGGAGTAGAAAAATGGCTGACGCCACACCTCAGCGGATAACGGATATCGGCCCGCCGGATTTCAAGCAGTTTCTTCCCCCTGTGGTCAAGAAGAACTACGGCCAGTGGAAGTACCATGAGATCCTTGAGCCGGGCGTGATGGTGCATGTTGCGGAATCGGGCGACGAAATCTACACAATCCGTGCCGGTTCGCCCCGTCTCCTCGCGGTCGACACGATCCGTTTCTATGCCGACCTGGCAGACAAATACTGCGACGGCCACCTCCGCTTCACCAGCCGTCACAATGTCGAATTCATGACGGCAAAGAAGGAAAATGTCGCCAGGATCAAGGCTGAGATCGAATCGAACGGCAACCCGGTGGGCGGCATGGGACGCTCGATCACCTCGATCGTGCACACCCAGGGCTGGGTCCACTGCCACAGCGCAGCAACCGATGCTTCCGGTGTTGTAAAATCGGTGATGGACGAGGTGATCGAGTACTTCAAGGAAGAGAAACTCCCCGCGAAGTGCCGTATTGCCCTCGCCTGCTGCCTGAACATGTGCGGCGCGGTGCACTGCTCGGATATCGCCATTCTCGGCATTCACCGGACTCCGCCGCGGATCGACCATTCCAACCTGAACAAGATCTGCGAAATCCCGAACCTCTCAGCCTCCTGCCCGACCGCGGCGATTCGTCCGACAACGGTCGAAGGTGTGCCCTCGGTCGAGGTAATCGAAGAGCAGTGCATGTTCTGTGCAAACTGCTTCACTGTCTGCCCCGCCATGCCGATTGCGGATGCGGAGAATGACGGTGTTTCGATCTGGGTGGGCGGAAAGGTCTCGAACGCCCGCAGTGAACCGAAGTTCTCGAAACTGGCTATCCCCTTCCTCCCGAACAACCCGCCACGCTGGCCCGAAGTGACTTCTGCGATTGTCAAGATCGTTGAGGTCTGGGCGGCGAACGCACGTCCCTACGAGCGGCTCGGCGAGTGGATCGACAGAGTGGGCTGGCCCCGTTTCTTCAAGCTGACCGGCATCGAGTTCCAGAAAGAACACATCGATGATTTCAAGCATGCCGGCCTGAGCTTCAAACGCAGTGCTCACCTGACGCATGAAGCGTAAGGAGTGAATCATGGCGATGAGTGTCGCAGCAATCGCCGACGCGATGTTCAAGGAAGTCGAGGAAGCGACAAAGTTCGGCAAAAAGCTGAAGCCGATGGACCTCACCAAGTCGATGATCAAGGCTTATGAGGCGCAAGGTGTGGACAAGAAGCTGTGCAAGGAAGCGATCAAGGAGCTGGTGGATCATGGTCGCCTTGTCTACACCTATTTCGGTGGCTCCTTCCTCGAGTTGCCGCATCGCGAAGGTGCAGCGAACGACTGACCACTTCACACCTCTTCCATCCGCTTTCCCCGTCGAGTTCGATTCGGCGGGGAAGGGATGGGAGCAGTGAAGAGGAAGAGTCGCACGAGGTAGCTGACCGGTCGGGATGGCGCGGGGGGGCCATCCAGACCGTGGTTTCCGCCCCGGGCAGGGGGCGCTGAAAGGTGGAGTGGTATGCCGATACAAAGGGTTGAAAAGAAGAAGCTTGGCGGACGAGGGGCACTGGGTGCAGGGCGCGGCGGCTCCTCGCGTGAATACTCCGACAAACGGCCCAACCATGTCGAGAAACTGGCGCCCTGCATGGGCACCTGCCCGCAGGGAACACCCGTGCGCGAGGCGATCAACACCATCAGCCTCCATGAGAAGCACGGCCTGAGCCTCGACGAAGCCTTCGACAAGGCTTGGGAGATGTGGACCGACACCAACCCCTTCCCCGCCATACTCGGCCGGGTCTGCCCGCACCCCTGCGAAGCGGAGTGCACACGTCAGGCGAAAGATGGCGGTGTCGCGGTGAACCAGATCGAACGTTTCATCGGAGATTGGGGCCTGGATCGGAAGCTGAAACTGAAACGTGACCCGGTCGCCCAGGATTTCAGCGAGAAGGTCGCGATCGTCGGATCGGGTCCTGCGGGGCTGAATGCGGCATACCACCTGGTGCGGAAGGGGTACAAGGTCACCCTTTTCGAAGCCTTTGCGAAGGCTGGAGGTATGCTGCGGTACGGCATCCCGGACTACCGTCTTCCCCAGCCCGTTCTTGACGGTGAAATCCAGCGCATCCTCGACCTCGGTGTGGAGCTGAAGTGCAACACCGCCGTGGGCAGGGACATTCCCTTCGCCACGATCGAGAAGGAGTTTGACGCTGTATTCATTGGGATCGGGGCGCACAAGGGACGTCTGCTCGGTCTGCCCGGCGAGGAGCTGGCCACCAATGTTTACACCGGCACCGATTTCCTGAACCGTGTCAATTCCGGCAACCCGCCGGATGTGGGAAAAAAGGTGGTGGTGGTCGGTGGCGGCGATTCCGCGATGGATGCCGCACGGGTCTGCATGCGCCTCGGAGCGGAGGTCACCCTGCTCTACCGCCGCACCCGCAACGAAATGCCGGCCATCGAAGAGGACATTGTCGGCGGTGAAAAAGAGGGGGTGAACTTCATCTTCCTCGCCACCCCTGTCGGCCTGAATATCGAAGGCGACCGATGCACGAAGATCAAGTGCCAGCGGATGGAGCTGGGCGAACCCGATGAGTCGGGCCGACGTCGTCCGGTCCCCATCGAAGAGTATTTCGATCTGGAAAACGACACCCTGATCCCCTCCATCAGCCAGGAGCCGAATTTCGACGGCCTTGAGGAGCTGAAGGCGGGTCCGCGCGACTGGGTGAAGGCGGATGAGTTTATGGAACGCGACGCTCCCCGTCACCACTACGCCGGCGGCGACGTACTCAACCTCGGGTTGGTCACCATCGCCATGTACCAGGGGAGACGTGCTGCGGACACCATCCATGCGCGGTTCCGCGGATTGCCGATCAAGATTGATGAACGACCCGCTCCTGTCAAGAAGGAGAAGGTGCTCCTCGATTACTTCGAAGCCAAGCCGAGAAACGAGGTCGAGGAGGCGGATGCAAAAGCGCGTGTCCGGGACCTGGTCCAGGAAATTCACCAGACCATGACCCGTGATGAAGCGGTGGCTGAGTGCAGCCGTTGCTTGAGCTGCGGGATGTGCATCGAGTGCGGCCAGTGCTGGACCTATTGCCAGGACCAGGTGGTTCAGCGCCCGGCGAAGCCCGGAGCCCCCTACACCTTCCGTCTCGATCTCTGCAAGGGATGCGACAAATGTGCCGAGGTATGCCCCTGCGGTTACATCGAGATGAAGTGAAAGCACTCGATCACTTGTTTTGCATACAGGTAAACAAGCGTGCCACGGCACGCAAAGCGTGAGGGTTGTACCATGCCGAAATTCGAGTACAATGGGAAGTCTGTCGATGTGGACGAGGACGGCTTCATCGAGGATCCCTCGGTCTGGAACGAGGATTTGGCAAACGCTCTGTCCAAGATCGAAGGTGTGGAGGCGATGACTGAAGAGCACTGGAAGATTGTCAACTACCTCCGCGACTACTACAAGCAGTTCGGGATCGCGCCGATGATCCGCAAGCTCTGCAAGGAGACGGATACACCTCTGAAGCGTATCTACGAACTCTACCCCTCCGGTCCGGCAAAAGGCGCCTGCAAGGTGGCAGGTCTGCCCAAACCGACCGGTTGTGTCTGAGCTTACCTTTACGGCATGACTGAAGGTCCGGGGATTGTCGTTGCCGGCCTGAGCGGAGACAGCGGGAAAACTCTGCTTTCGCTCGGGCTGGCCGCCGTGTGGCGCAGGCAGGGATTGACTGTCGCGCCATTCAAAAAGGGTCCGGACTACATCGACGCCGCCTGGCTGACTCTTGCTGCAGGGCGCTTCTGCAGAAATCTCGACAGCTACCTGATGACCGCGGACACCATCTGCGAAACCTGGCGTAACGGGGTGCAGCAGGCGGACATCGGGCTTGTCGAGGGCAACCGGGGCATCTTCGACGGTGTCGATGTACAGGGCTCACACAGCACCGCCGAGTTGGCGAAGTTGCTGCAGATTCCTGTGCTGCTGGTCGTGGACGCCACCAAGATGACACGCACCACTGCCGCCCTTGTTATGGGGGTCCGTGCCTTGGATCCGGATCTGAAGCTGGCAGGGGTGGTGCTCAACAGAATCGGCGGAGTGCGTCATGCCTCGGTCGCAGCCGATGCGATCGAAGCCTATGCTGATGTACCTGTCCTCGGTGTGGTGCCGCGCCTGCGGGGTGGGGAGCTGATTCCCGGACGGCACCTCGGGCTGGTGACGACAGACGAACACCCCGCGACAAGCGAAGCAGTGGCCCGCGCTGCCGATGTGGTCGAGGAGCATCTCGATCTCGATCAACTGCTGCAGATCGCAGGTTGCGCAGATCGAACGGGCAGGGGGAAGCGGACAAAGCCCGGGGAGGCGGATGATCACCCGCCTCGAATTGTTCGGATCGGTGTCCTGCGAGATGCCGCTTTCCCCTTCTACTACCCGGAGAACCTGGAATCACTGGAGAAACATGGGGCGGAACTGGTCCGCATCAGCGCCCTGAGTGACCAGCAGCTCCCGGAGGGTTTGAACGCTCTTTACATCGGCGGAGGGTTCCCCGAAACCCATTCCCGCCAACTGTCGGGGAACCGGAGCTTTCTTGCATCCCTGCGGACCGAGGCGGAAAACGGGTTGCCAATTTACGCTGAATGCGGCGGATTGATGCTGCTCGCTGAAAGTATCGACTATGACGGAACCACCTCTCCCATGTCGGGGGTGCTGCCGATCCGGATTGGGTGGTCCGCAAAACCTGCCGGACATGGGTATGTCCGTGGAGTTGTCGATCGCGACAATCCATTTTACCCTGTGGGGACCGAGATCGCCGGGCATGAGTTTCACCACTCGCATGTGCGAAACCCGGAGGGGGCGGCATCGGTGGTCAGCCTGAACCGGGGTACCGGGATCGGCGGAGGACGTGACGGACTGGTCCGTTGGAACACCCTGGCGCTTTACACCCATGTCCATGCGGCGGGCCTGGCGGAGTGGAGTAGAGGGATGATACGCGCCGCAAAATCGTATCGTTGAAGGGTGTGTAAGTGGCTATCAAGATGCCCGATGCGGAGCAGACCGCAGCGGCACGTGAACGTGCCGAGTGGAAGCGTTACGCCGACCTGATCGCCCAGCTGGAGGAGCGAATCGCGGCGGGGCAGGGCGATGCGATCCATTTCCACCAGCTTGGCCTGGCACGTTTTCAGCTCAACCAGCCGTCCGAGGCGGTGGAGGCGTTAAAACGGGCCGTGGAAATCGACCGTCGCTTCATCCACGCCTGGGTCGGGCTGGGGATGGTGTACGATCACCTCGGCCAGTACGAAGAGGCCGCCTCCGCCAACCGGACCGCGCTGGACATTGCGCCCGGGTTCGTCCCGGCGCGGGTGAACCTCGGACTGATGTTAAACCGGCTCGGACGCTTCAACGAGGCGATTGACGAGCTGACCCGTGTTCTGCATATCGAGCCGAAGATGCCCCAGGCGCTCGCGGGGTTGTTTGAAGCGTGTTCAGCGTTACGCAGGCACGACGAAGCGCGCCATTTCAAGGCTCTCGCCGAGGAAGCCGGAGTACGATTTGTAGAGTGAGGGGGGGGGATGAACGGGTTGACCAACAAACGTGACGAGCTGATCGCCCTCTGGTTTGATCGGGTGATAGAAAGCTACCCACCTCAGGCGGCACAATTCCTGAAGAAACAGGGTGACGCCTTCGCGAATCCCGTGGGGACCACCTTCCGACGCAACCTCGAGGTGCTTTACGATCACCTGCTGGGTGAGGTGGATTCCGCCACCCTCGAGAGCGCCCTCGATTCCATTTGCCGCATCCGTTCGGTGCAGGATTTCAAACCCTCCGAAGCGGTGGGCTTTCTCTTTCAGCTCAAGGATTTACTCCGTGCGCAAAGCGCGACTGATGAACCTTGCGATCTGACAGTAGACGTGAAAATTGATCGATTGGCCTTGCAGGCATTCGACACCTACCAGCGATGCCGCGAGGAGCTGGCGCAGGTCCGTGTCAACGAGGCACGCCGTCAGACGGATGCACTGGTCCGTCAGTTGAACTGCCGCGAACACGCGAAATAAAGACATTACGGCGGGGCCAGGTTTTGAGTTCCGCCTTTGAGTGAGTCAAGAAGCCACGAAAAGATGCTGTTATATCAAGGAGGAAACCGCATGAGCACCTGGTCTTCCCTCGTCACGATTGTGCTTTTAATCACAATCGCCCTCGTGGGGGTGCAGGTGGCTGGAATGCAGATGGTTTTCGGTGTGGTGGTGCCCTACCTGGCGATCTTGCTGTTTCTCACGGGGATTGTGGTCCGTGTGGTACGCTGGGCAATGTCACCCGTCCCGTTTCGTATTCCGACCACCAGCGGTCAGGCACGATCTCTGCCCTGGATCCGTAACAACTCGCTCGAAAGTCCGCATTCAGCCCTCGGGGTTGTGGGACGTATGCTGCTCGAGGTGCTGCTCTTTCGCTCCCTGTTCAGGAACACGAAGACCGACCTGAAAGAGGGCCGCCTCCTGTTCGGTTCCAACAAGTGGCTCTGGCTGGGCGGACTGGTTTTCCACTACTCGTTTCTGATCATTTTCCTGCGTCATTTCAAGTATTTCGCCGAGCCCACTCCCGGCTTTGTCGCCGCTTTGCAAAGTGTGGATGGATTCTTCCAGATCGGCTTGCCGGTGCTGTTCATCACAGACATCACATTCCTGGTCGCGGTGAGCTGGCTTTTTGTGCGCCGCCTCTGGATTCCGCAGATCCGTTACATCTCACTCGCATCGGATTATTTCCCCTTATTCCTGCTCCTGGCCATCGGGACTACCGGTGTGCTCATGCGTTACTTCATCAAGGTGGACCTTGTCGCGGTCAAGGAGCTGGGTACGGGATTACTCTCCTTCCACCCGGTTGTTCCGGATGTGGGAGTGCTCTTCTACATCCATTTCTTTCTCGTCTGCTGCCTGATCGCCTATTTCCCCTTCAGCAAGCTGGTCCACATGGCGGGGGTTTTCCTCTCGCCGACACGCAATCTGGCGAACAACAACCGTGCGAAGCGGCACGTCAATCCCTGGGATTACCCTGTGCATGTCCACACCTATGCGGAGTATGAGGATGAATTCCGCCCTGTGATGAAGGCTGCAGGACTACCCCTTGAGAAGGAGGAGTGAGCATGGCTGAAGCCAAGTACAAGCCGGATCAGCTCCTCAAGACAACCGATTACCGGCCGCCGAAAAAATCCTGGTTCGATCCAGTGATCGATTTTAAGGAGAAAAAAGGGAACTGGAATTACGGCGCCGTGCCCGATGCGGTGAAGCACCTCGGGCTGCCCAATGCACGCAAGTGGCAACCCAATGAGGATGACTGGCAACTCCCGGAAAACTGGCAGGAGATCATTTTCGAGGGGTTAAAGCAGCGGCTGGACCGGTTCCGTTCCCTGCGTCTCTTCATGGACATCTGTGTCCGGTGCGGAGCATGCGCGGACAAGTGCCACTATTTCCTCGGCTCCGGCGATCCCAAGAACATGCCGGTGCTCCGCGCTGAACTGTTGCGTTCGGTGTATCGGCGCGACTTCACCCTTGCCGGTAAGCTGATGGGCAAGATGATGGGGGCGCGGGAGCTGACGGTTGACGTTCTGAAGGAGTGGTTTTACTACTTCTTCCAGTGTACTGAATGCCGCCGATGCTCGGTCTTTTGCCCCTACGGCATCGACACTGCCGAAATCACCATGATCGGCCGTGAACTGCTGGCATTGGTCGGCCTCAACATCGATTGGATTCTGACCCCGGTCTCAAACTGTTACCGTACCGGCAATCATCTTGGCATCCAGCCCCACGGAGTGAAGGACAGCCTTGAATTCGCGGTGGATGAACTCGAGGACATCACCGGGATACGTGTCGATCTACCGATCAACCGCAAAGGGGCGGAGGTGCTGTTCATCGCACCGTCGGCGGATTATTTCGCCAGCCCGCACTACTACACCCTGCTCGGCTACCTGGCATTGTTCCACGAGATCGGTCTGGACTACACCTGGTCCACATTCGCCTCCGAGGGAGGCAATTTCGGCCTTTTCCACAGCCATGAGATGATGAAGCGCCTGAACGCCAAGATGTACATGGAGGCGGAAAGACTGAAGGTGAAATGGATTCTCGGCGGTGAATGCGGCCATATGTGGCGTGTCATCCATCAGTACATGGGGACGCTGAACGGTCCCGCCGACTTCCTTGAAGTGCCTCGCTCACCGATCACCGGCACGCGATTCGAGCACGCAAAGTCGACAAAGATGGTTCACATCTGCGAATTCACCTCCGACCTGATCGCAAACAACAAGATCACCCTCGATCCCAGCCGTAACGATCACTGGAAAGTCACCTTCCATGATTCCTGCAACCCTGCGCGTGCCATGGGGCTCATCGAGGAACCGCGCTATGTGATCAATGCTGTTTCAAACCACTTCCACGAAATGCCCGAGAATACGATTCGGGAGCAGACCTTCTGTTGCGGGAGCGGCGCAGGATTGGGCACGGACGAGAACTTCGAGATGCGGATGCGTGGCGGCCTGCCGCGTGCAAATGCCGTCAAGCATGTGCATGAGAAGTTCGGTGTCGATCATCTGCTATGCATCTGCGCCATCGACAAGGCCACCCTGCCGCCCCTGCTGGAGTTCTGGGTGCCGGGTGTGGAGGTGGCCGGGATACATGAAATGGTTGGCAACGCCCTTGTCATGAAAGGCGAAAAGGAACGGGACCTTGACCTGCGTGGAGAGCCCCTCGCGAACCGTCCAACCGAGACCGAACCGTCCGAAGTAGCAGCTGCAACAGTGGAGGAAAAGGACCATGTATGATGCCGGAAAGATCATTCCCGGACTGCTGATCTTCCTCCTGTTGATCACCTTCCCGGTCTGGTACAACGCCGCGATGGGCAAAGCGCAGTACAGGCCGGACCCGGTAATCCTGACCGCTGATGATCCTGGCAGGGATAGCTGTGTTCTCCCGGCGGGCAGGATGGCGACCGAGCACATGGACTTGCTGAACAACTGGCGGGAACGGGTGGTCCGTGAGGGCGAGCGGTACGAGACCACCTTCGACGGTCGCGACATCGAGATGAGCCTCAATCGTGCCTGCATGGATTGTCACAGCAACAAAACCGGATTCTGCGATCAGTGTCACACCTACCTGAGTGTCGATCCCTACTGCTGGGAGTGCCATGTGGAGCCTGCGGAAGTGCCAGCCCTCGAGCTGGAAGGGGGTGAGCTGTGAGTGTTGATCGCAGGGAGTTTGTCCGGGTAGCGGGTGCGGCAGCCGTCTCGCTTGTCGCCGCCCCGGCTGTGAAGCTCTTCGGCCAACCGTCAGAAGAAACCGCAGCCGCGCCCCAGAAGATCGTCTCCACCGGGAAGCCCGATTCGCTCACGGCTGAACGATGGGCGATGGTTGTCGACCTGAAAAAATGCGCCGAACACGATGGTTGCACCAAGTGCATCGACGCTTGCCATGACCTGCACAACGTTCCCGAATTCGGGAATCCAAAGGATGAAATCAAGTGGGTGTGGAAGGAGAGCTTCCATCACGCCTTTCATGATCAGGAAATGGACTATGTCAGCGAGGAGCTGAAACATCGTCCGACACTCCTGCTCTGCAATCATTGCGACAATCCCGCCTGTGTCCGTGTCTGCCCGACAAAAGCGACCTGGAAACGGGAGGACGGCATTGTGATGATGGACTGGCATCGCTGCATCGGGTGCCGTTACTGCATCGTCGCCTGCCCTTATGGCAGCCGTTCCTTCAATTACCGTGACCCACGGCCCTTTGTCGAAAAGGTCAACGGTGAGTTCCCCACGAGGATGAGAGGGGTTGTCGAGAAGTGCACCTTCTGCGAGGAACGGCTGGTCAAGGGGCAGCTGCCCGCCTGTGTTGAAGCTTGCGAGGCGGGTGCGCTTGTCTTTGGTGACCTTGAGGATCCGGAGAGCGAAGTGCGTGCGCTGCTGCATGAACGCTTTGCCATACGGCGCAAACCCTCGCTCGGCACTCAGCCCGAGGTGTACTACCTGGTGTAAAAGTGGGGCTCCTCCAGAGAAGATGTGCGGGGATTCAGCAGTCAAGTATGCCGAGAGGCAAGCGCAGCGCAGTCTCTCGGCGCAACTTGACTGCCACAGAAAACATCTTGAACCGACCCTTGTCTTATTGAGAACAAATGTGCTGGATGGGTTCATACAGGAACTGCAAACAGTCCTGCAGATGGACTGATTTTCATCGTCTCGGTACTTTTGTTTTCAATAAAACAAGGGCTTACAACAAGGTGTTTGCAGTTTGGTTGTCAAGACACCCATTGAGACCTGCAGCCTCCAGGCGATCTTGACAGCCAGATTCGCCAGAAACAGCCGTACATAATCTTGTGAGGAACCAATAGAGGTTCGGTCAGATTCTCGATCTGACTGAATATCCGTCCCATTGGGAGATGTGACGGAACACGGAGAGTGGCCATGATTGAAAATGCACTACGTGGGGACCGACGTTACTGGAGTTGGGTCGCCATCCTCGGCGCACTGATCCTGATTGGTGTCGGTTACTGGTTCCGTCAGTACAACACCGGTCTGACCATCACCGGGCTTTCACGGGATGTGGTGTGGGGCTTCTACATCGCCCAGTTCACCTTCCTGGT
>Ga0068714_10000456_pt1 | contig 79156 bp, 55 predicted proteins | sample MTBNYHSulfiMetaG_FD_62988 | JGI IMG/M metagenome (GOLD analysis project Ga0068714, IMG submission 62988) | Enrichment culture microbial communities from rom New York Harbor, USA that are MTBE-degrading - MTBE-NYH (New York Harbor Sulfidogenic)... | ecosystem: Environmental > Aquatic > Marine >...
GGTTTAGCGGTTTTCTCTCCCTCCCCAATTCCTGATCTTCATCCTGAAATTTAAAATCACGTTAATCATGTCAAAATATTATTTCTTATGGATTAGCGTTATTGGCGTTAACCTGCTGCGACCTGCCGCGACGGGCGCAGCACGGCGAGTTCGCGGTTGAATAATTTTCAATCTGCGTAATCGGCGTAATCTGTGGATATAATCTTTGCGTTATCTGTATTATTATCTATATAGTAATAATATATCCTGTTATTCCTGTCAAAATACTATTTTATAATCTGAGTAATCTGCGGATAATAATGTCTTTGTTTTGAATTTTGTTTTTAAGATATTCGGATTTGTTCCCGCCTTGCCAGCGCCCGTCGCGGCAGGTCGAATTTCGATATTAGGATTTCGAATTTCCGCAAGTATGCGCGTTTGGTCGCGTCGATTAGCGGTTAAAAAATTCCCCACAAAACCCCAGTAATTTTGTTAAATTTTTCCGCAAAAACCCGGATTTTAGGTCAAAAAGCGTCAATTTATGCCAGAATTGCGCCGGTTTTAACCGCTTTTTGCCAAAAATTGCCACTATTATCACGTCAAATACCAACTTCTTCCCATAGTTTTGTGAGAAGAGAGTGAAACTAGGCCATCCAGGCAACCCCTTCTTCCCCTTCCTCTTTCACCTGCTCACCTGCTCAACTGCTTGCCTCGTCTTCTATCTTTCGCCTGTTCCCCTGTTCAACTGTTCACCTGTTCTCGCGCAGCGCCGCCTGATCTACGCCCTCGGCGGCTGTATTTCTTTATTTTTCAATAACTAACGATATATTAAGCTTGACTTTTTCCCTTACTCTTTGGAAATTTACCTTTGTAGAAAAAGAATCCTTTATTTTGATATTTTCGCCCTAAGTTTCGGATTATAAATTATTTATGTCAACCGACGCCGCCGCCCAAACTTCGTGGTCTATCAAGCGATTACTGGAATGGACTGCGCAGCATTTTAGCAAGGCCCAGGTGGACAGCCCCCGCCTTTGCGCCGAGATTATCCTGGCCCATGTGCTCCAATGCCAGCGGATTGACTTGTACGTCAAGTTTGATTATCTTCCCACAGCCAAAGAACTTACCGACTTCCGTGAATTGGTCCGCCGGGGTGCCGCCCATGAGCCGATAGCCTATTTGATCGGCAAAAAGCAGTTTTTCAGCCTGGATTTTCACCTTACACCCGCCGTTTTAATACCCCGGCCGGAAAGTGAGGTCCTGGTCAGTGAGGCGATTGATTTCTTATGCCGCCAGACCTCCCGTCTTACGGTGATGGTGCTCGATTTATGTACCGGCAGCGGCTGCCTCGCTATCGCCGTCGCTGCTAATGTCATGGAGGCCCAGGTGTTAGCCGTTGACAACAGCGAAGCCGCCCTGGCTGTCGCCCGCAGTAATGTGGAATCGCACCACCTCACCAGCCGGGTTGAATTACTGCAAAGCGACCTCTACGACCAAATTACCAACCGTCCGCAGGGCAGCATCTTCGACCTGATTATCTCCAATCCACCGTATATCAGTGCATCTGAATATCAAAAACTACCCCCATCGGTGCGGGACCATGAGCCGCGGAGCGCCCTGTTCGGCGGCGAGGACGGCCTGGACTATTACCGCCGAATCGCCCGCGACAGTGATAAGTATCTGGCGGATAATGGTTGCCTGATGGCAGAGGTCGCTTATAATCAAGCCGGCGAAGTCATTGCTCTTTTCGAGCAATCAGGTTATCTTAAGGACATCAAAGCTGTTAAGGACGGTTTAGGCCATCAGCGGGTAATAGCAGCCCGAAAGGATTAACCTAGGCTATAAAGTTATACAGGGAAGGAAATTAATAGAATGGATTCTTTTTTGATTCAGGGTGGAACGCGGCTGCGGGGTTCGGTGAAGATCGGCGGGGCTAAGAACGCCGCACTTCCCATCATGGCGGCGTGCCTGTTGACGGGCGAGGAATCAGTCATTCGCGGCGTGCCCGATCTGGCTGACGCCCGTTACTTGTGCTCATTGCTGAGCAAGCTGGGCTGCCGGGTCCAGCGGGATGACAGCGACGCCCTGCATATCAAGGTGGAGGACCAGTCTAACTCGCTGGCGGACTATGAGAGCGTGCGGCGGATGCGGGCTAGTATCTGTGTGCTGGGGCCGCTGCTGGCTCGGCGGGGCAGGGCGGAGGTGAGTATGCCGGGCGGCTGCGCCATCGGCGATCGGCCCATAAATTTGCACCTTCGCGGCCTGGAGACGCTGGGGGCGCGGCTGCATCTGGAGAGCGGTAATATTATCGCGGAATCGGACCGGCTGCGGGCAGCGGAGATTTTTCTCGGCGGGCCGTTCGGCAGTACCGTGCTGGGCACGGCCAACGTAATGAGCGCCGCCTGCCTGGCTAAAGGGCGAACCATTATCGAGTCGGCGGCGTGCGAGCCGGAGATTGTCGATCTGGGCAATTTCCTCAACCAGATGGGTGCGAAAATCACCGGCCACGGCAGCCCCAGGTTGATTATCGAGGGGGTGGACGAATTACACGGCGCCGATTACGAGATAATTCCCGACCGGATCGAGACCGGCACCTTCATGGTGGCGGCAGCTATCACCAACGGCGAGATTGTCCTGGAAAACTGCCGGTGCGAACACCTGATGGCGGTGATCGACCGGCTCAATCTTATTGGGGTCAATATCGACCGGAGCAACGGCGGGGTGTGCGTCAGCTCATCGCGTCAGCTTACTCCAGCCGATGTTACTACTCAGCCGTACCCGGGCTTTCCCACGGACCTGCAGGCCCAGTTGATGGCGCTACTATGCCTGGCGGACGGCAATAGTATTATCACCGAAAAAATCTTTCCCGACCGGTTCATGCACACCGCGGAGCTGAACCGGATGGGCGCCCAGATCAGGAGAGAAGGACCTACCGCGGTGGTGAAGGGGGTTCGTGAGCTGATCGGAGCCCCGGTGATGGCGTCGGATTTGCGGGCGTCGGCGGCGTTGGTATTAGCGGGGATGGTCGCCCGCGGCCAGACGCAGATTTTGCGGGTCTATCACATCGACCGCGGCTATGAGCGGATCGAAGAAAAACTCAATTCCCTCGGCGCTCGCATCGAAAGAATAAAAGAGCCCGATTAAGAATGTTCAACGTTCCCAAAAAAATAATATCAAATATCAAAAATTAAAAAGCAAAAATACATATTAAAAATCAAATACTTTTCCTTTTCTTACAGTCGCTATACATGGGGATAACAGGTATTTTGACAGATTCTGATGTTGCCGCGTCTGGCGGCAATTCAAGGCTGAATTGGGGTGGGTTATAGGCCATCGAGCCAGTGGGCGGCGAAGAGGGATAAATCCTCCAGATTGACTACGCCGTCGGTATTCAGGTCGGCGCCGTCGCAGTCGTTCACAGAGCCGCAATTATCATACAGCCACCACTGGATAAAATACGCCAGGTCTTCTGTGCAGACGCCGTCAGGACAAATAAAGTCCTCCGCTGGTATCTGCCACTGCAGGCGAGGATAATTGGTCCCTTCGCAGATAGACCAGGTATTTGCAAAATCCCAGCCAGCAGTGGTGAAGGTTGCCAGGGTTTGCATCTGGGTAGTTGTCTTACTGATACCTCCTTCACTAGTTGTTTGTCCACTGGTCATTTTGTCCCAGAACGATGCTGTTACCGTTCCAACTATACTGCTTCCCACAAGTCCCCCATCTAGGTCGTGATCAGTACTATAAACATACCCAGTAGCATAACAGCGGTTTATTTGACCTTCATTTTTTCCTACCAAACCACCCGCTGCCCCTCCTGATTCTGTACAGATAATCGCAGAGGTACTATAACAGTTCTCTATCATACCAGCACTGCTGCCTACCAGTCCTCCCACCAAACATCCAGTACCTGAAACCGATCCTTTTTGCACTATACAACCTGAGATATTTCCCGCTACCAGCTTACCAATCAATCCCCCTTGAACATTCATATGCGTCTTTATCAGATACACATTTTTGTCAAAATCTCTGAAAGAATCTGTTTCTCCTGCGATGATATAGCCACCATCACTTGTTTGTTGTACGGAATAACCATAATCCCAACCGTTTCCATCGAAGATACGGCTATCCTGTTCATTACCCAACTCATCTGTCTTGATCAGATAAACATCAGAGCCAACGGCACCATAGGACCAAGTATACCCTGCGATGATATAGCCACCATCGTTGGTTACCAGCACAGAATAACCTTTATCCCAATCACTGCCTCCGAAGGTACGGCTCCATTGTTCGTTGCCATTTGTGTCCACCTTAATCAGATAGACATCAGACTGCCAGGTGACACTGAAGGATTGGGTTTCCCCCACAATGATATAACCCCCATCGCTGGTCTGTTGTACGGAATAACCATAATCAGCATCATTGCCCCCGAAAACCCGGCTCCACTGCTCATTTCCCGAAGCATCAGTTTTTATTAAATAAACATCATACTCGCCGGCACCAAAGGAAGAAGTATATCCCACGATGATATAGCCTCCATCGTGAGTTTGCTTTACGGACTTGCCCTTGTCATGACTGCTGCCGCCGAAAGTCCGGCTCCATTGCTCGTTTCCCTTTGCGTCCGTCTTGATCAGATATACATCCAAACTGCCAGCACCGTAGGTGGTAGTTACACCCGTAATGATGAAACCACCATCGATGGTCTGCTGGACGGAATAGCCGCTTTCAGCGCTCCATCCCCCGAAGGTTCTGCTCCATTGCTCGTTGCCAGCAATATCTGTCTTGATTAAATAAACATCTGTGTTGCCAGCACCATATGAATTAGTTTCACCAGTTATTATATAACCTCCATCAATGGTCTGCTGGACGGAATAGCCCGAATTGCTTATATTGCCCCCATACAAACGGCTCCATTGCTTATTACCATCTGAGTCCGTTTTAATCAGGTATATTTTAGCATAACCATTATAATTCGTATAAGTATAACCCACAATGATATAGCCCCCATCAATGGTTTGTTGTACGGAATGACCAACATCATCATAGGCGCCTGCAGCAAAAGTTGCACTCCATGTCGGGTTTCCGGTTAACTCAACCTGGGGATTAATCAGTCCAATATTTTTTATCTCGCTCTCAGGATTATTAACATAACCAAAAATCCCTGTGTAACAATTCTCACTTCCGCTATAGCTGAAATTAGAAATCGTATGGCCATCACCACAAAAACCACCTTTAAAAGGTATTGATAGATTTCCTATAATATTAAACTTTGTTCCGGTATAAGCTGACAGATCGATATCGGCTATTAACCTGAAATGCTTATCCCAGTCAACCGGATGCGACCCGATCGCTTGCATCTGCTCGGCGGTAGCGATAAGATACGGATCTTCCGCGGTTCCATCGCCGCCTGAATACAAAAATACCCCAGTATAATCCTGATCTATCTGGTCGCTGGCTACATTGCGGTACAACCAATTTAAAGGTATCAACATCCATCCGCTTTTACTCGGCGTTACCGTTCCCGACCAATCGTAAGGCACAATAATTTCGTAATATCCATTTGGATCGGTAGTATCCGACCCGCCGCCATTGTCTGATGATATTATCGCTGCTTCAATGCCTATGCCTTTTTCATCCTTGACATATCCCGAAATCACCGGCTGATAAGCCACGTAATCCTGGTTTACCTGGTCACTAATTATATAACTATAGAAACAATTGGGTGGGGTTATATCCCAACCGGTTTTGCACGGCGTAACCGTTCCTGACCATTTGTAAGGGACAATAATTTCATAATACCCTTTAACAATAGTGGTACCACACCCGCCGCCGTTATCTGCTGTTACCATTATCCCCTCAACACCCGTTCCAAAATTGTCTTTTACATATCCACTTATCTTAGGATGAAAAGCAGTGTAATCTTGATTAACCTGGTTGGTTATGACATTGCTATATGAACGACCGGATGGTGTCATACTCCAACCGGCTTTAGTCGGTGTTATTGTTCCCGACCAATCGTATGGTACGACTATTTTGTAGTATCCGTTTGTATCCGTCGTATCAGAGCCACCTCCATTATCAGCTGATACCATTGTTCCTTCAATACCTGTACCGCTTCCATCCTTTACATACCCGCTGATCACTGGCTGATAGGCGGTATAATTATGATTTGACCGATCGCTGGTAATATTAGTGTAAATCCTGCTTGTGGGACTGAATCCCCAGCCGGTTTTGCTTGGTGTTGCTGTTCCCGACCAACCATATGGCACAATAATTTCATAATAACCGGTAGCGTCGGTGATATCAGAGCCACCGTTGTTGGTGGCTGTTATTGACACACCTTCTTTGCCGACTCCACTGGTGTCTTTAACATACCCACGGATCACCGGTTGAAAGATAGTAAAGTTCTGATTTAGCTGATTACTGGTAACATTACTATAGATGCGGTTTGTTGGGTTAAATCCCCAGCCGGCTTGGTTGGGTGTTATTATTCCTGACCAACCATATGATACGTAAATCTCATAATATCCTTGGGAGTTGGTGGTATCGGAACCTCCATCATTATCAGCAATAAGCGTTACACCCGCGATACCCTTGTTGCTTGCATCTTTGACATATCCGCTGATCACCGGCTGATAGGCAGTATAATTTTGATTTACTCGATTGCTGATAACATTGCTGTATGAACGGTTAAATGGAGTTATATACCAACCGGTTTTGCTCGGAGTTACCGTCCCCGACCAAGTGTATGGCACGATAATTTCATAATATCCGGTGGCATCGGTGGTATCAGAACCGCCGCCGTTGTTTGATGTAATTGATACATCTTCGACGCCTGTAAATTGGTAGTTTCTGATATAACCACTGATTACCGGTTGGAAGGCGGAGAAATCCTGATTAGATTTATCACTAGTAACATTAGTAAAAGATCGGCTTGACGGACTAAAGCCCCATCCGGTTTTACTTGGCGTAACCGTTCCCGGCCAGTCATAGGGCACGATAACTTCATAATATCCACTGGCGTCGGTGGTATCGGAGCCACCGCCGTTATTAGAAGATACCGATACACCTGCAATGGCGGTTCCTACGTTGTTTTTAATATATCCGCTAATTACCGGCCGAAAGGCGGTATAATCCTGATTTGGCTGGTCGGTGGTAATATTACTGTATGAGCGATTTAGAGGCGTCATATTCCAGCCGGTTTTGCTTGGCGTAACTGTTCCCGACCAGTCGTATGGAACAACTATTTCGTAATAACCATCGACATCCGTCGTATCCGACCCGCCGCCGTTGTCGGCGGATACTGTAACAGCCTCAATGCCGGTCCCGCTTACATTCCTGATAAACCCGCTGATCACCGGCTGAAAGGCGGTGAAGTTTTGGTTTGGTTGATCGGTGGTGACGTTGGTGAAAGTGATGGTTTGGGGGGTGAAGCCCCAAGCGGTTTTGGCGGGGGTGACGGTACCGGACCAGCCGAGGGGGACATTTAATTCATAGTAGCCGTTGGGGTCGGTGGCGGCGGGTTCGATATCCGCTCCTGCTGAAATACTCACCCCTGCCAGCGAGGTATTATCCGCGGTTTTAACATAGCCGGTGATGGTAAATACCTCGTAAGTTACTTCCAAAATCGCAGCTGAACCCGATTCGAAGGAGCCAAACATCCTGCTCTTACCCGATTCCGCCCGCGTACCGTAAAGAACGGCCAACGAATTGCCCGAAGACCAGCCGGGATGGTTGATGACTTCCTGAATAACGGAGGCGAGGTCCGGACTGGTGTAATAGGTATTGGCGGACCATTTGTGCTTATAGTCCCAATCGACGGCGGCGGTGGTTTTGGTAATCGACCCAATATAACGTGAGGAAAAATCGGCAGCATCATCGGCGGCCTCGGCCTGGATTACCCCATAAATCTGACACCGGTAGCCGTCGGCAAGAGAGCTGATTTTCAGGTCGGCAGCGGTAATGTGGGCGCTGCGGGGGAGGTTAATATTGGTAAAGCGCATGGCGGAGAGGTAATACGGCGGGCTATAGGTACGGTCGTCGCCGATCATCAGGTAGCCGGCAGTGGTATCCTGGTCGGTAGCACTCCAGGCGAAGCCATCGTCGTCGGCAGCGGAGACTTGAAACGAAACCGTGGTAGTAGCAGCGTTAGCGGTGACCGCTGACGAAGCGACTGCTATTAAAAAAACAAACCCTATCAGGCAGGTCTTGCTCGGCATCGGCAGGTCCTTTGAAAGCGATTTACGGTATATATTTAAGTGCTCGAAATTGTAAAGACTTATAAGCCCAATAGTTAAGATAATGCTTATGGATAATTAGGTGATATTATAACGTAAAAATATAAGTTAAGCAAGGATTTTCTTGGTTCGTGGAAGGGAATTTGTAAATGATGAGAGCGGGTTATTGGCCGGCGAGCCAGTGGGCGGCGAAGAGGGAGAGATCCTCAAGATCGACTTGGCCGTCGGTGTTCAGGTCGGAGCCGTCGCAGTCGTTAGATGATCCGCAATCCTCATGGAGCCACCACTGGATAAAATAGGCCAGGTCCTCGGTGCATACGCCGTCAGGACAAACAAAGTCCTGTGCCGGAATCTGCCACTGCAGGCGAGAATAATTCGTCCCCTGGCAGATCGACCAGGTATCCACAAAATCCCAGGCTGCGGTGGTGAAGGTTGCCAGGGTTTGCATTTCGGTGGTGGTTTTGCCGGTGCCCATTTCGCTGGTTAAAATCTCGGAGGTATCGGTATCCCAGAAATTGCCGGTATCTTCATAATCGCCCCCAGTGGTTTTTCCGCCGCATAATCCGCCGACATCAGCAGTTCCGGTGGGCTTTGCGGTCGAATAACAACGGATAACCTTACCCTGGTCGTTATACCCCACCAAACCGCCGAGCAAATCGGAATTGTCCCCACCGGTAACCGTACCCGTGGTGTAACAGTCGTTGATAGTGCCGCGACTACTTGTACCGCACAGCCCGCCAAGAGAAAAAGAGCCAATCTCACCGGTAACAGTTTCCATAGCGTAACAGCCGCTGATGGTTCCTTCCCAATTCCAACCACATAAGCCGCCGAGATAATAAGAATCATTTCCACCGGTTACACTGCCCGTGGCATAACCGTTGCTGATCGTTCCGTTGGCATTCAACCCGCACAGGCCGCCGAGATGACCTGAACTGTTCCCACTGCAGACGGTTCCCGAGGCGTAACAACCGCTAATCGTGCTCTGATAATTATACCCGCACAGGCCGCCGAGAAAAAATGAAGTCTCCCCGGCGGTTACCATACCCAGGGCATAACAACCGCTGATTAAGCTATTATAAGCATTCCACCCGCACAGGCCGCCGAGATAAGATGACGAACCTCCACCGATTACATTGCTTGTAGCATAACAATCACTGATCGTGCCATAATAATTCATCCCGCACAGGCCGCCGAGATAATATGGATTATCCCCGCCGGTTACGCTGCCCGAGGCGTAACAGTCGCTGATGGAGCCATCATTCGCCCCACACAGGCCGCCGAGATAATATGAATTATCAACCCCACTGACGGTGCCGGTGGCCCAGCAGTTGCTGATTGTGCTACGATTATTCCCGCACAGGCCGCCGAGACAAGATGAATAATCCCCGCCGGTAACGCTGCCCGTGACGTAACAGTTATTAATCGAACCATGATCCAAATATCCGCACAGGCCACCTAGATTTTTGGAATAATCCCCACCACTGATGCCAACCTGCACCAATCCCAGATTGGCAACCACCGAATCAGTATTCATTCGGCCAAACAATCCAAGTTGCGAGCTATTTCCAATTAGCGAAGCATCCACCGTTAGATGGCTGATGACATAACCCTGACCATCAAAATTTCCTCCAAAACTTTGGGGCGGCCGATAATCCGAAATCTCCGCCATTTCGATATTGTCGGTCAGGATGAAATAGCTGTTATGATCCGGCACGCGCAGGCCCAGGCAAACCAGGTCAGCGGGCTTATTGAACTGGAACGGGTTGTTTTCTGAACCATCGCCGCTGTAGGTCCGCGCGGGATAGTCCGTCATAATCGGACTGCCGAGGGCATTTTCCCAGGCCAGGCGGGGATAATCATTGCCTTCGTCAATTGTCCACTCGCCGTTATTCCAGCCGAGGAAACTGGCTGCCTGCTTCATCTGGGTATCGCTCAGCACCCAACCACCCGAGCTGGTAGATAACGCGACGGTATCCCGGTTCCAATAACAGTCGTAGATCGTACCATAATTCACCCCACACAGTCCGCCAAGATCATAGGAATCATTCCCGCCGGTAACGCTATTCGTGGCGTAACAGTTGCTGATCGACCCATCATTCGACCCGCACAGACCGCCAAGATCAAAGGAATAATTCCCGCCGGTAACGCTATTCGTGACGTAACAGTTGGTGATAGTGCCATTATAATAATTATACCCGCACAGACCACCGAGATACATTGAAGAATCCCCCCCGGTTACCGGGCCGGCGGCGTAAGAATCCGTGATAGTGCCATATCCGTTATACCCGCAGAGGCCGCCGAGAAAAGATGAATTTGTCTGCCCACTGACCGCCCCCGTGGCGTAACAATCGCTAACTGTGCCTTGCAAATTATACCCGCACAGGGCGCCGAGATAAGAAGAAGAATCTCCCCCGGTTACCGCGGCAGTGGCGTAAGAATCCGTGATAGTGCCATATCCGTTACCCCCGCACAGGCCGCCAAGATAATATGAAGAATCTCCGCCGATAACACTGCCGGTGGCGTAAGAATCCGTGATAGTGCCATATCCGTTATACCCGCACAGGCCGCCGACATAACCACGACCGCTAACGCTGATATTTTCAACTCCCAGGTTGTAAATCCGACAGCCGCTGCCGAGGCAGCCGAAAAGACCGACGAAATCACTGGCGGGCTGATTAATCACGGCGTTACGCAGGACATGGTGGTTGCCGTCAAAGTCCCCGGTGAAGGAGGTTCCCTGGAAATCCCAGGTGTTAGGATCGGTATCAGAGGCTAGCGGGGTAAGATTTGCTTCGTCGAAGTCAAGGTCGTTGGTCAGAACAAAATACTTATCCCAATTGTTTGGGTCATTGGTCAGTTCCTGCCAGTCGTTAGGGTCGGCGATCTGGTAGGGGTCAGTCTCGATACCGGTGCCGCCGGTGTAGGCTAAAAGGGTTGAACAAAAGGATAGAAAACAACCTATCCCGATGGCGGCGATTAACCATAGCAATTTCATATTATCCTATTATTTCCTCTTGTTCAAAAAATTGGGAAAAATGGTGCAAGATATCGCACCCTGCTATAACGGTATTATTCAATAATTTTAGATTGCCGCGACCTACCCGCCGTGCCAGCGCCCGCCCGCCTTGCTCGCGCCCGTCGCGGCAGGTCGCGGCAGGAAGGTATCGCAATTAAATAAAAACAACCCCGCGAAGTATCGCGGGGCTAAACATAAAATTGATAATAATTTTCATCATTATATAAAAAACACTACCAGAATTGCAATGTTATTTTAGATATTTTTCAGATGTCGGCTTATAAATGGGGGTCATGAATGGAGATATCGCTATTTTCCTTGAGCCAGCGGGTGATGACGGAAACGACATAGTCAATTTCCCGGCTGGTTAGGTCTCTATCTTTTGGTATGCCGTGCCATTTTTCCAGGCATTTGCGGCAGCAGGTGGCGGTAGCGGCGCTACGCGAGAACAAAAAAAGGTGTGAAAAGTGTGAAAGGGAAGAGGTAAGAAGGTGAGAAAGTGAGAAAGTAGGAAGGTAAGAAAGTGAGAAAGTAGGAAGGTGAGAAAGTGAGAAGGCGGCGCTGCGCGAGAACAGGAAAACAGGTGAGCAGGTGAAAGAGAAAGAATAGGAAAGTAAGAAAGTTGGAAAGTGAGAAGGCGAAAGGTAACGTCTTGTAAGAAGGGGGGTATTTGGCTTATACTGCAATTTCGGAAACTAATTTTGGAGGTGAAGTAATGCGAATTGGTGTAGTGGGGGCGGGAGCGATGGGGGGGTACTACGGGGCGATGCTGGCCCGCGGGGGCGGCGACGTGCATTTCCTGATGCGGAGTGATTATCCGACGGTCAAGGAAAACGGCCTGACCGTTCGCAGCTTCAAAGGTGATTTTCATCTGGAGCGGGTGAATTGCTATGACAAGCCCGGCCAAGTCGGGCAGGTCGATCTGGTGTTTGTGGGGCTAAAGACCACGGCTAATCACCGGTATCGTGAGCTGATCGGGCCGATGGCGGGAGCGGAGACGCTTATCCTGACCGCGCAGAACGGACTGGGCAATGAAGAAGAGCTGGCCGAAATATTCGGCGGGCAGCGGATCGCGGGGGGACTGGCGTTTCTCTGCAGCAACCGCCTGGCTCCGGGGGTGATTAATCATCTGGATTACGGCTATATCCATATCGGTAATTTCCAGAGAGCACCCGATGAAAAGCTGAAAACCTTCGCCCGAATGCTCAATGACAGCGGCGTGGAATGCCAGGTGGTGGATGACCTGGCCGTGGCTCGCTGGAAAAAACTTATCTGGAACGTGCCATTTAACGGCCTGTCCGCTCTGCACGACAAGACAGTAGATAAAATCATGGCTGACGAATCCCTGCGGGACAGCGCCCGGCGGCTGATGCAGGAGGTGCAGGCGGCGGCGAAGAAGCTGGGGCTGATTATTGGGGATGAGTTCCTGGATAAAATGATGTACGATACCCAGCGGATGAAGCCTTATTATACCTCGATGCACCTGGACCGTCTCCGACACCAGCCGATGGAGATCGAGTCGATTATCGGGGAGCCTTGGCGGAGCGGGCAAAAATCAGGGGCGGCAATGACGGAAATGGAAAACCTTTACCGGCAGTTGAAAAAGGTTGAGCAGGCAAATAACAGATGACTGACGATATCCAGAATGATAAATTTTTGCGGAAGGTGCTGGGCCAGATTCGGCGTTACAAGATGGCTGGGGCGGGGGAGCGGTGGCTGCTGGCGGTTTCCGGCGGGTGTGACAGTATGGCTTTGATGCACGCGATTACGCTTTTATCCCGCGCGGGGCACGTGGATATCGCGTCATTGCATGTTGCCCATCTGAATCATCATCTACGCGGCGAGGAAAGTGATCGTGATGAACAGTTCGTCCGCCAACAAGCGGCTGGTCTGGCGCTGGAGGTCAGCATCGGCTCTGTTGATGTCGCCCGGATCGCGGAGCAGTCAAAAATGTCGCTAGAGTCCGCTGCCCGCCGGGAGCGCTATAAATTTCTCGCCCAGACCGCCCGCCGGCTAGGCTGCCGGAAGATCGCCACGGGTCATAACGGCGACGATAACGTGGAGACGGTGCTGCAGCGGATTATCCGGGGCACAGGGATAAGGGGCCTGGCGGGTATTCCCGCAATCCGCCCGCTTACCGAAGAGCCGGGAGAGACGCAAGTTTGGCTTATAAGGCCAATGCTGGGTCTGCGCCGCCGCGAGGTTGAAGATTTTGTCAGCCAGCAAAACATCGAATATCGCATCGACCAGAGCAATTTGTCACTGGATTACACCCGCAATCTTATCCGTTGGGAACTGCTGCCCGCCCTGCGGGAGAAATATAATCCCGATATCGATAACGCGCTCTTGCGGCTGGCGGGGGCGGCGGGGGATGCCCAGAAGATTATCAGTTCCGAAGCGGCGGTGGGGCTGAAAAAATTACTAATTAGTCGAGATAATAACTCCTGTCATTTCGATGCGATCGGCTTTAGCAAACAAACCAGAATAGTCCGGGCGGAGATTATTCATCAGGCGCTGCTCGCTCTTGATACTCCGCTGCGGAAGTATGGCAGTCGCCAGATCGACGCCATCCTCGCCCTGGTTGAGCCAGCGCCGTCCGCCGAAGATTTAACCGGCGGGAAAGGTACTAAGGATACTATACAACTGCCGGAAGGGCTGTGGGCACAGCGGGTGGGTGACAGCCTGATTATAACCAACGCCCCGCCCGGCTCCTCGATGCCGGCAGTTACCGCCGGTGAAATTGCCCTGGCTGGTTCCGGTAAGACGGCGGTGGGCGGTGGTTACTTATGGTATGAGCAGGTGGGAAAGGAGGCCCATGAGGTATCCGCTGTCAGCGCGGAAATTATCACGGCGGGAAAAGAATATCTGGAGCAATTTCTGCGAGCGAAAACTGCTCGGCAGGAGGTATTCGATGCGGATAAGATTGTCGGGACTCTGCGGATTCGAGCCAGAAAGACGGGTGATTGGTTTTACCCCCTGGGCTTGGCGGGCGGTAAAAAACTGAGTGATTTCCTCACCGATCGTAAAGTGCCAGCCCGCCTCCGTGATAATCTGGCGCTAGTGTGCGACGACGAGGGTATTCTCTGGGTGGTGGGCCTGGCTATCGCCCAGCGGGCGAAGGTGACGGATGAGACGAGGCGATTATTGAAACTGGTTATCGAATAGGACGGAGATAAAGGGAAGCTGATTATGTCAATGGAAAAGGAATCGAGTCGGCGTGATTTTCTTCGGCAGGGGGGATATGGTCTGGTCGGCCTATTGGTATATGCAAGCGTGGGATACGGAAACAATGCTAGTAAACGGCGGCCGAATATTTTCTTTGCGATAGCGGACGACTGGTCCTGGCCACACGCGAGTATCGCGGGGGATAGGGTGGTAAAAACGCCGAATTTCGACAGGGTGGCTGGTAACGGGATTTTGTTTACCAATGCATTTGTATCAGCGCCGTCATGTACGCCATCGCGGGGAGCGATTCTGACAGGGCAGTATCACTGGCGGCTGGGACCTGGAGGCAATCTGTGGAGCAGTTTGCCGGAGGAGCACCGGACTTATCCGAATATTCTGGAAGATAATGGTTATTTTGTAGGTTCTTGTCGCAAAGCCTGGGGACCGGGAAGAGAGCGTCCGCGGCCGGCGGCGGGGATGGCATATCAAGATATGGAAGAGTTTTTGCAAAAACGGCCCAAGGATAAGCCATTTTGTTTCTGGTCGGGTTCTCCCGATCCGCATCGGGTATATGAATGGCAGTCAGGGATTAAAAGCGGGATGAAGCTGGCGGAGGTAAAGGTGCCGCCGTGCCTGCCGGATAACACTATCGTCAGAACGGATATCTGTGATTATTACTGGGAGGTACAGCGTTTCGACCGGGAAGTCGGAGAGCAATTGAAGTTGCTGGAGCAGGCGGGAGAGCTGGACAATACTATAGTGGTGATAACGAGTGATAACGGGTGGCCTTTCCCGCGGGGCAAGGCTAATCTTTACGACCTGGGCACTCATGTGCCATTGGCGATTCAGTGGGGTGAGGTAATCCCCAAAGGACGAATTGTCGAAGATTTTGTCAGTCTTTCCGACCTGGCACCAACCTTTCTCGAAGCTGCCGGGTTAAAGACGCCGGCGGCGATGACCGGTCGGAGTCTGATGAATATTCTTAAATCGCGGAAGAGCGGATTAGTCGATTCGGCGCGGGATCATGTTCTTACCGGAAAGGAGCGTCATACTCTCGCCCAGTCGGAAAACAGGGGCGGGACACCGATGCGGGCGATTCGGACGCGGGATTTTCTGTATATTAATAATTTTAAGCCGGAGCGCTGGCCGGCAGGCGGTCCAACGAGCATCTTCGGCCCGGCGTACGCTGATATTGATAACAGCCCGACGAAAGAATATATACTGGAGCATGGTGATGAGGCTGAGGTAAAGAGATTTTTCGAGCTGGCGTGCGGCAAAAGACCCGCCGACGAACTTTATGACTTAAAAAAAGACCCCCACGAGTTAAATAATGTAGCTGACGATCCTGGATATGCTGATGTTCTTAAGAAACTGAAAGACCGGCTTATGAAGGAATTGCGCGATACTGAAGACCCCCGCGCATTAGGCCAAGGTGATCTTTTTGATGACTATCCTTACTATGGACCGCTTAAAAAGAAAAAATCATGAATATTTTCGAATTCACGTAAATCAAAAGACCGCGTAAATGAAGGGGGCGAGGGCCGCACCCTGCGTGGCGAAAATCAGTACGACAAAAAGGATCAAAAACAAGACGATCGGGGTCAGCCACCATTTCTTGTTGGTTTTCAGAAACTGCCAGAATTCGCTTGAACTATCATTTTTAGCCATAATAAAATCCTTTTTAAGTTTCCTTTTTATCAGCCCGTTGCTCTCTGAACCATTCAACAAAGGCCTGGGCAAAGGCGGAGTGGCCGGCTTTGGTAAAGTGGTCGTAATAAATCTCCCCGCCGGAAGACTGCGCTTTCAGCAGGTAAGGCGACGGGTCGATAAAGGTGATATGGTTTTGCCGGCAAAGCTCGGCCAGCCAGGGTTTCCAACTATCCTGTTGGTCGGTGGCGATCGCCAACTGATCCCGCCGGGGCACGTATAAAACGGCGAATTTTTGGCCCTGGGCGGCTGTTTCATCCCGCCATTTTAAGATGATGGCAGCGCCGAGCTTCTCGGCGTACTCCCTCAGGTCTTTCGGCCACAGCGACGGACGGGTGATTTTGGCGATCTCTTTGCCGCTTTCCCATCTTTCCTTCTCTTCCAGCCGGACCAATCGATCCGCCTCGGTTAATACCGGTTTGACGCCGCATTGCCTAAGCAGAGATATTCTCTGGGACATGGTCGCACATACCAGCGAATGGGCGGTCAGATAATCGGGTATCTTGTACCACAGCCGCTGATAAAAGCGGTTGGTCCGGCGGAAGGAATTGTCGATTTTAAAGCCGTCCGTGGTAAGCTCGGCAAAGGGAAATCCGGGAATGTGGTGGATGGTTTTTATCTGGTCGCCTAAGTCATTTTCAAAAAAGACATATACCACCAGGTTCATGTCGAAGAAGGGGCCCCAATGCTGCCAGCTAAGATACGATTGCAGGGTGCTGAATGAGCCGTGGCCGATGGAAAAGCATTCCACATTTTGATCTTTGAGGTTTTTATCGACTTCGCGAAAAAAAGTGTCTTCCAGGGGTACCTGGACCGCCTCGGTATATGAGTCGCCAAAGAATCCTATGCGATAAGTGTTTGTCGGCTTGGCCTTTACGTGTTCTACGTCCAGATAGCCCCAGGAGTTGGCCTTTCGCTCGACGAACTGTCCGCGATTATCGCGATAGGTCCAGGTGGAGTGGGGATGGATGCGAATACCGACTACTGGATCGTAAGTTAGGCAATTAAATTGGATCCCCGGGATGGGAATAATACGCAGAACCAGCTCCAAAAGGCAAAAAATCCCGCTAGACAACCCCAAAAAAGTGATAAAAATAAAGAGAAGTTTCTTCTTTTTTGCCATTTTAGCCCTATTTTTCGCCGTTTTTAACATGTTTTTACCAAGAAATAATCGACGAATTTTCGATGATTTCACGAAATAATCGCCGAATTTCAATCGTCTCAAGGAAACAAATAGTAAGAAGGTAAGAAAGTAAGAAGGTGGGAAGGAATCATAATAGGCGAGATGCGATAAATAATCAGCGAAAGGTAACAATTAAAGAAATTGTCATATATTATGCTGGTTGATCTAAGATGCTCTGACAACAGCTTTTAGGGCTTGATAGGCATTGGTAAAATCGATCAGGCTGCGGAGTTTAGCCACCCGGCGGGCCAGATAGCCGGGCCGGAGGAAGAATTGATGATATACCCTGCGGTAAAAGGCCTGCACCGCCGCGGAAGAGATGGTGGGCAGTTCCATTACGGGGGAGGCGTGATGGTAATCCTCCCAGTTTTTGGTGGTGAGGTAGCCGTTTTTAGCAGCCCAGGCGAACATCTCCGTGCCGGGGAAGGGGGTGGTAATGTTGAAGATGGCTAGTTCCGGCCCCAGTTTGATGGCGAAATCCAAGGTTTGCCGCAGGGTTTGCTCGGTCTCGCCGGGATTGCCCAACATAAAGGCTGCACGCACGTCGATGCCGACCTTTTGGGTTAGACGCACCACCTTTTCCGCCTGCTCTAAATCGACTGGTTTGCCGATGTTACGCAGGATTTCGGGGCTGGCGGACTCCAGGCCGAACATTATCTGATGACAGCCGTGATTTTTCATCAGGTGGAGTAACTCCTCGTTTACGGTGTCAATACGGCTGAAACAACTCCAGGTGAGGTCGATATTGAGGTCGTCCATGGTTTGGCAGAAGGCCTTAACCTCTTTATGGAAGATGGTGAAGGTGTCGTCGTAGAAGCAAATTTCGCGGATGCCATAATTATCCTGGAGGAGTTTTACTTCCTGGGCGATTTTTTGACCGGAGCGGACGCGGCAGGAGTTGCCAAAGAGGCGATAGCAGAAGGTGCATTTACCCGGGCAGCCGCGGGTGGCCAGCATGGAGATGGCGGGCAGGCGTTTGGCGGCGCCGACGGCGGGGTGATACTTGTCCATGGGTAAAAGATGGTAGGCAGGGGTGGGCAGGGTATCGAGATCGCGAATCAAAGGACGGTCGGGATTATGACGAAAGCCGGTGGGGGTGCGAAAAGAAATGCCGTCAATGGTCGGAAGTGGTTTATTTTCGGCAAGCTCGATGATGGTCTCTTCGGCCTCGCCGCGAACGACGAGGTCAACGGCGGGCATGGCAAGAGATTCTTCGGGCAGGACGGTAGGGTGGACGCCGCCCAGAATTACCCGGCTACGAGGATAGCGAGTCTTGACAAGCGCGGCAATTTTCCAGGCATTGTTAATCAGGGCGGTAGTGGCGGTAACGCCGACGAGGTCAAACTCGCCCAACTCCTCCAGCCGATGGGTTAGCTCGCCAAGCTCCAGGCGTTCGGCGTGCATATCGAGGATTTTGACGTCGTGACCGGCCTGTTCCAGGACGGCGGCCAGGGAGGCCAGACCGAGGGGCGGCATGACACTGGCAATGCCGTTCCAGACACTTTGTTTTCGTTTGATTACCCAGGGTGGATTGACAAATAGAATGCGCATTAATAGTTCCCGATGCCGAAAGAAAACATACAAACATTATTTATTTCCACGTATATATCGGCGTTAAAATGGAGGGGGTGAAACGAAAAAAACGATTTTGCGGCTGAAACGGGAAGAGACTTTTACGCACATTTCAGCGATGAGTACAGAAAGTTAAATATTACCGGACGTTGAGAAAGGTAGCTATATATCCCCGAATTTTCCTGGTAAAGCTGAGACACTAAGGTTATAGGGGAAATACCGGATTACGTTGATCGGGGTATGAGAGAAAGGATTCCATGACACACCAGACGCTGCAAAATTATATCGCAATATTAGTTTTCGGGGCATTGTTGTGGGGATGTGATTCAGGGATGATTCGATCTTCGGGGAAGGAAGCGGTGAATAGGGTTCGTGCGCCTCGATTGAAGAGCCGAGAGATGTTTTACGATGGGCCGGATGGGACGAGGCCGCATGCGGTGGGGTATTATACGCGGGGGACGGGTGTGGAGATGCGGGGCCGACGTCGGTTTACGAATCGGTCGGATGTCGTGACGGGCAGCGGGGGCGACGCGTATTCGAAGGATAACGGGAGGTCGTGGGGAGCGTGGAATGAACCGGCGGCGGAAGAGGTGCAAGGCGGGCGATTCAATGGGGTGAGCTGGTTGACGCCGTGGGTCGATCCGGGGTCGGGGAGGCTGCTGTATCTGGGGGCAGGCAATGCAAACGTGTTTTACCAGTCAGGCAAAGCGGTGGACATCATGAAGAAATACTTTCTGGTATATGGCGTTTCCACAGATGGGGGCCGGAGTCTGGCGGTTTGCGAGCCGGTAATCCAGAAGGGTGCGGATTATACCGCGGAACATCCGCTGCAGAATCACTGGGTCGGAAAGAACTGCGTCTATTTGGGGGACAATGGGAGCCGGCCGATCCGGACGCGGGCGGGGCGGATTCTGGTGCCGATTCAATATAGTCATCCCGGACCGGACGGGGAGTATTTGAATCTGGGGGGCGGGTACACATTTCACGATAGCGCGGTTCTGATCGGGCAATGGGGAGAGGATATGCGGATGGATTGGGAGGTGTCGGAGATTGTGTATGGGAATCCGGCGAAGTCAACGCGGGGATTTATTGAGCCTACGCTGGCGGAGATGCCGGACGGGCGGATCCTGATGGTGATGCGGGGGAGCAATGATAAGAAGGGGGAACTGCCGGGGCATAAATGGTACTGTGTGTCGGAGGACGGGGGGTATCACTGGTCGGAGGTGAAGGCGTGGGGGTATGCGGACGGGAGGGCGTTTTATTCGCCGAGCAGCATGTCGCTGTTATTGAGCCACAGCAACGGGCGGATTTACTGGCTGGGGAATATCTGCGCGAAGAATCCGCTGGGGAATTCGCCACGTTATCCGATGGTGATTGGTCAGGTGGACGAGGTGAGTATGCAGTTGATACGGGAAACGGTTTCGCAGATCGATACCAGGACCGCGGAAGACGCGGCGAGCGGGCTGGGGAAATTGAATCTGTCGAATTTTTACGGGTATGAGGATCGGGAGAATGGGGATATTGTGGTCTGGATGACACGGTCTTTTAACCGGGATAAAGGGGGCAAGAAGATTTTTAACAGCGATGCGTATGTGTACCGGATCGAGCCCTGATTACCAAATCAACCTGAACCTTCGATTCTAATACCGCTGAAAAAACATGATTATAGGGAACCTCTAATAATTCGAAAAATTGAGATTGCTTCGTCGTTTTTGCGCGGCTAAAGCCACACAAAACTCCTCGCAATGACATTTTTAGAGGTTGCCTATAGTCATAGATGTTCATTCGGTTTTGAATAATATCGTCTTTTGTGGGCAGGGGATTTTTCATGGGGCGGGGCGGGCAGAGGTGTATTGGAGGTCGTCAAAGAAGATTTTCACCAGCGAACCGCCGGGGTTGGCGGTGAGTAAGCCGAAGCGATCGAATTGAACATCCAGGGTTTTGTTATCTTTTTTCAGGGTCAGGGTAACCGACTCATCATCCAGTGTCACGCGAATGGCGCCCAGACCGTCGGCGACGGTGGGATCGTAGGATAGCGACCATTGGTAAACTTTATCCGGCAGGAGGATAGGGCCATGGTCGATTGCGGCTCTGGTTCCGTTGGCTGTCGCATAGACCGGCCGAAAATAATGACCGATACTGGTCGGGCCTTCGATATAAATACCAAGAAAATTGCCGGCGGACGCGGGGGTTGTATCCTGAGCAGCGTGGTTGAACCAGCCGAGGTACATGCCGGAGTCCGGGGCACCCACTTTAAGGACCACCTTGCCGCGGGCCTCCAGGCGGTCGTCGAGTGTTAAAGCGCCGATTTGGTCGGCATAGTAGCCCCAGCCCTTTTCGGTGCGCCAGAAGCTGCCGCCGATTTCACCGGGTGAGCCGCCGGCAAAATTGGTCTGTGCGCTGAAACCGAAGTTGTGGGCACCGACATGCTCAGGGTCCTGATAGACGTTGTGGTTACCAGAGCCGATCCAGTCGGGATCGCGGGTAAGGTTCACCGTTTTGCCGTCCAGTTCCAGATCGCTGAAATAAATCGTCAGGGCGCTACCGGGTTTCATGAAGTTCATCAGACCGAAACGGTCAAAGGAGGCCCCTTCTTGCTTTAGGCCGGCGGGCAGGTCCACGGTAAAGACTTTGCCTTCGAATTCTTCGGGCTCGGCGCTATTGCTCTTGATGGTAAATTGAATTTGGCCATTGCCGCTGTTGGCGGCGAGGTCATAGCTGAGCGACCAGTGATATCTGGTGCCGTCGTTTTTGATTGGTGTGGGACGGTACACGCCGGATATGAAGGGAGTGACAAAGGTTCCGCAGGATTTGTTGGCGGAGGTGATGAGCCGTACGGCCAGGCGGGAGCCCGTACCCTCGGCGTCGAAGTCCAGGCCGAGTGAGTTCATCGGACGATTCCCACCACCCGGCTGGTGGGAATTAAACCAGCCGAAGAATACGCCGCTGCCGCCGGTGGTGGCGGTGAAGGCAAAAGAGCCAGAAGCGGTCAGTTTATCATTCAGGGTCTTCACGGCTATCTGTTCGGCGTAATAGGCAGGGATTGAGGATCGATGGACCCGGCCGCCGATCTCGCCTTTTGTATCGCCGGCAAAGGTGGTCGGGCTGTAGCCGAAGTTTTGCGTTACGTTGGGGACCTGCTTCAGGACAATGTGGTTGTTGAAGCCCTGCCAATTGGGGTCGCGGTCGAAATGTTCGGTTTTGATAAAAGATTTGGGTTTATCCTGTGTCCCGCCGATTGCCGGGACGAGGACCGTTACGAGCAACAGGGCCAGACAGGAAAGTGTGATCTTGCAAGCGGGTTTTTGCCAGGCATAAAAAGTTACCATGATATTTTTATCCTTTCGATGCCGATTGGGCGTTAGTGGCGGTTGCTATGAGGCGTAGGCCTGATACTTTAAGTCGTTTTTGTAATATTATAGCTGATGGGTGATAAAAAGTAATCCGCTAATAAAAAGACGGTCGATACACTTGTCATGGGCCCAAAAAATTATCCCTCAAAAATATATGTTTTGATCGGCGGGGGGGTGGTTTTCACCCTAGCGGTCTATGTCCTTTCGCTGAGCGTGGTATATAAGCCTACGCCGGACAGCGCGGAATATATGGGTCTGGGCCGGTCAATAGCGGGGGGCGAGGGTTATCAATTCAACGGCAGGGAGGGCAGCATCTATCCGCCGATGCTGCCGGTGGTTGTGGCGGGACTGATTAAAATTACCGGCAGTAATCTTCCGGTGCTGCCGGCTAAAGTGGTGCTGGTTTTGGCGGCGGTTTTTCTGGCGGCGGGGGCGTGGCGGCTGGCAGGGCGGTATCTGGAAGAAAAATACGCCCGGTTGGCAGGGCTGTTGGTGCTGGCTAATATCGCCGTTTTTCAGCACTGTATGTTCATTATGTCGGATGTACTCTATGGGGCGTTAAGCATCTGGTCGCTGGTATTGCTGGACGATAAAAGACAGCCGATACGCTGGGGTGCGGGGATTTGTCTTTTAGCTGCGGCGTGGCTGACCCGCTCGGTGGGAATGCTGCCGGCGGGGGCGGTGATATTATGGCTGGCCTTCGGCTGGCCGGGGCGGATGGAAGTCAAAGGCAGATTATGGCGGGCGGCGAGCTTAATATTGGCGGGGGCGGCGTTTTATCTCTGGAAGCATTATTACGGCGGCAGTGAGCGGGATTATATCAGTGTCTGGCGGGAGCTATCGGGGAAAACGAGTTTGCCGGCGGTTATCTGGAGCAGATTTACCTCGATGGCGGGCGTGGTGCCGCTTCGCAGTACGCAGACCCTGCTCAACGTGGAAAGTATGGGGCTACCCTTATATTTCGCGGTGATGGTCTTTGCGGTAGTGGCGCTGGGCTGGGTACGGCTAATGCGGCGATCACGGGACCCGGCCCATTGGTACGCCTTGCTATACGCGGGGATGATGAGCATCTGGTACGATCAGGGCAGCAGGTTTTATCTGCCGGTTTTGCCGCTGCTACTCATTTACGTTATAGCGGCCTTAGAGTGGCTGGGGGAGAAAATTCAACAAGGCAATATTTCATCGAAGTTGTGGCTGCTCCTGGTCGGTGGGGCGGGGGTGGTTATATTCATTCCGCTGGCTAGTTTCGTTATGCAGAATCGCCAGTTACCCGGCGTGTCGAGCCTTATACGGGGAGGGTACATCTATTGTCTGGCGGCGGGGATATTATTAATCGCCGGGATAATCAAAGTTTTGTACCGTAAATTGCCCCTGAACCTCGGTAAAACGGTGGTGATTTTGCTGCTACTATTGTATCTGGGGATGGGATGGCTGTATGGAGCAGCTTACGCCTCGTACGAGCACGGCATCCTGAAAGGTCGGGGGGCGATGCTGGAAGGGTATCAGCCTTATTATCAAATGGGCAGGTGGCTCAGGGAGCAGCCAAGCGCCGGCGAGCCGGTTTTCTGCGCCCACCCATCGATTGTCCATCTGGCCGGCGGCAGGATAACGCGGCACGGGGCCTTCGATAGCAACAACAAAAGATTGACCAGTCAGCAGGCGGCTCAAAAGATTCAGCAGCATCAAGGGGCGGGACTTATGGTATTGGACACGTTAGATACAGCTGGCCAGCTTGAAAACGAGGATAACCAGATGATTCGTGAGATTATCCGGCGCAATCCAGGCCGGTTCAGTATGATTGCTCAGGGCGGGGATGATGCTTGTCATTATTATCTATATGTTTATGATGGTGACGATCTGATACCTTAAGAAGATAAATATACCTTATAAAGATGTAGATATGTCGATAGTAACGATTCTAGCGTTGGCGGTGGGGTTGGGGATGGACGCCTTTGCGGTGGCGGTGGGCAGCAGTCTGGTCTTGCCGCGGTTGACCGGGCGGGCGGTTTTCCGGCTGGCCTGGCATTTCGGATTTTTCCAGTTCATGATGCCGATCCTGGGCTGGGGGGCGGGGATGACGGTACAACAATGGATACGCCCGTGGGATCATTGGGTGGCATTTCTCTTATTGGCCTGGGTGGGGGGCAAGATGATCTATGAATCCTGGAAAGGCAAAGCGAAAGAGAAAAAAAATGACCCAACTCGCGGGGTGACGCTGATAATGCTTTCGCTGGCGACCAGTATCGACGCCCTGGTAGTGGGGTTATCCATGGCGATGCTGAAAATCGATATCTGGCTGCCCTGCGTGATAATCGGAGTGGTAGCGGCGGTGATGACCACGATGGGTATGATGCTGGGGCCGCTGGTACTGCGATGGGGAAGTCACTGGGGTGGGAAATTCAGCCGGTATCTTGAGCTGGCCGGGGGGTTGATCCTGATGGGCATAGGCGTCAAAATCCTCCTGGAGCATTTATTTGGATGAGGGTTCTTAATTCAAACTGGCCGATGGCCAGTTTGAGAATGCAAAAATCAAAAATCAAAATGCAAAATTGTGGAATCCGCCTACGGCGGATAGCAAATTTTATGGTTTTTTAGGGGTTATAAAATATTAAGCAAACAGTTACATCAATTTCCAACCGCTAATCGGTCAGTTTAAGTTCTTAAGGCGCCAGTAAAGGGGGAAGTTGCTCCGGCCTATCAATAATAATCCGGGCGCCGGTTTGCAGGAGCTCATCACGGTCGCGGAGCCCCCAGGATACGCCGATAGCAAACAGCTTAGACCGATCAGCAGTAATCATATCCGCCCCGCTGTCACCAACATAGGCGGTATGCCGGGGACTAGCGCCCAGCTCTTCGACGATAGAAAGGGCGGCGGCGGGGTCCGGCTTTAGTGGTAGATTCGGCTGGTTGCCTTTGACGATATCAAAGGTGTTGCTGTCAAAGAGGGTTTCGATCATCTTGCGGGTATCGGGATCAGGCTTGTTGGACAGGACAGCTAGAAGGATATGACGGGCTTTCAAGGTGGAAAGCATCTGTGGTACGCCGGGAAATGGCCGAGAATTATCGCACATATGCTCCCAGTAATAGCTGCTGTGCATCTGGTAGAGTTCATCGAGCAGTACCTGGCGGTCCGGGGGCAGGCTGCGGGAAAGCATGGTACGCACGCCGTTGCCGACCCGCTGGCGGTAGGAATCTACGCAATGGGTGGGCAGGGAGAGTTTTTCCAGGGCCTGGTTGACGCTGGCAGCCAGGTCGGCCAAGGAATCCACCAGGGTGCCGTCCAGATCAAAAATCACCAGTTTGTAAGTTTTTTTCCCGCTCATAAGGTCTCGAATACGGATATTTATTCCGGTAGGCAGGGCAGGATCATTCGCCATCAGAAGGTTCGCAGGCTTAACGGGCAAATAGTAACCGATAGAGGATGATTTGAATATTAAAATATGTTGATATATGATAATATTATGGTTAGAAGTATTCCTTTGCCGATTGGTAGTTAGAGATGATTTGAGAGATGCAAAAAGAAAGCGACAAAAGTACATTTTTACAACCCGGGGAGCAGGTTATAGAGCAAGTGAGCCAGTCCATCGGCCTGGTGCAGACCCAGTACGTCAGGTTTTTTGATGGGCCGGACCAGTTGAAACTGGAGTGCGGACAGACCCTGGGTCCGATAGACGTCGCGTACGAGACCTACGGCCAGTTGAACGAGCGGCGAGATAATGCCATTCTAATAGTGCATGCCCTCTCCGGTGATGCCCACGTGGCCGGCCGGCATAAAATCGACGATCACAAGCCGGGCTGGTGGGATATTATGGTGGGGCCGGGCAAGCCATTCGACACCGATCGATATTTTGTCGTCTGCTCCAACTGCCTGGGCGGGTGCATGGGCAGCACAGGACCCAGCAGTATCGATCCACGTACAAACAAGCCCTACGGAATGACCTTTCCGATTATCACTATCAGCGATATGGTGGAGGTGCAGCGGCATCTGATAGATTACCTGGGCATCGACCGGCTGCTGGCGGTGGTCGGTGGCAGTATGGGCGGGATGCAGGTACTGGATTGGGCGATTCGTTACCCGAACCGGGTGGCGGCGGCCTTTCCCATCGCCACGACGGCCCGGCTAAGCGCCCAGGGCATAGCTTTTGACGCGGTCGCCCGCAACGCGATTCTGTCGGATAAAAACTTCCAGGGCGGTACGTACTACAATACCGATAGTTATCCATCGGCAGGTCTGGCGGTGGCCCGCATGATCGGCCATATCACCTACCTGTCGGAAGAGGCGATGCATAAGAAGTTCGGCCGACACCTGCAAAACACCCAGGATTATCAGTACATACTGGAAAAGGAATTTCGCGTGGAGAGCTATCTCGATTACCAGGGAAGCATCTTCGTAGATCGCTTTGACGCGAATACCTACCTTTATTTCAGCAAGGCGATGGATTATTTCGACCTGATGAAGCAATATGGCTGCCTGGAAGAGGCGTTTCGTCCGGCGCAGTGCCGCTTTTTAGTCATCAGCTTCGATTCCGACTGGCTGTTTCCCTCCCGACAGAGCAGGGAAATAGTGGATGCCCTAATCATCGATAATAAAGATGTAACATATTTAGAGGTGAGTTGCCCTTACGGCCACGATTCCTTTTTGCTCGACTGGCAGGTTCAGGGCCGGCTGGTAAGCGGTTTTCTTCGTCAGACGCATCAAAAACTCCAGCGAGCAGCCGATTCGGCTAAAAGCGCTCAGCCGGTAAGTAAAAAGGCCCACAGGGAATCACCTGCTGTCGGCAGGATAAGTAGAAAATCCGGCAGCATATTTGAAGGCCAGCGGGTGGATCACCGCGAAATAGTCCACCTGATTGAGCCGAACAGCACCGTGCTCGATCTGGGGTGCGGCGACGGCAGGCTGCTGGCGCTATTGCAGGAGGAAAAAAATATCCATGGCATGGGATTGACCCTGGGAGCGGAAGACATTATCGCCTGCGCAGAACACGGCGTCAGCGTGGCTCAATATGATATTGGCAAATATTTAGGCGTCTTCGCGGAGAAAAGCTATGATTATGTCGTGCTCAGCAAGACGCTACAGGTAATACGCCGGCCCACCGTTATCCTGCGGGAATTGCTGCGGATTGGCAGGAAAATAATCGTGTCCCTGCCCAACTTTGCCTACTGGCAGGGGCGACTCCAGCTTATGTTGGGTGGAAAGGCGCCGGTGTGGAAGACCCTGCCCTATACCTGGTTTAACAAGCCGGAGGAATCGGTCAATTATATGTCGATTTCCGATTTTGAGGATTTTGTTCATAAGCACCTGAACGCCCGTTTGATAAAAAAACTATCCTTCCATAGCCAAAGCGGCAGGGAAATCAGATTGTGGTCCAATTTGCTCGCCGACGAGGCAATATTTGTCATTGCTGATAAGGAATATGAAAAGCCCCCAAACCGATAGTGAAGGCTTCGGCCAACTCGAGGCTAAATTTCGCCGATTAAAGGAGATTCTGGCCGCTTATAAAAAGGTGTTAATAGCCTATTCCGGCGGGGTGGACAGCACCTTTCTTTTGAAGGCGGCTATAGACTGCCTGGGCAGGGAAAATGTGCTGGCTGGTATCGGGAGAAGCGCGTCTTTGCCGCAAAGCGAGTATGACCAGGCCATTCGCAACGCAGCAAAAATGAGCGCCCGGATTGAAATTGTCCGCACCGGTGAGATGAATAATCCGGCTTACACCTCTAATTCCGCCGACCGATGCTTCTATTGCAAAGAGGAACTTTATAGATTGTTAGAAGAGATTGCCCATAAAAAGGGCTACCACACTATCCTTTGTGGCAACAACGCCGATGATGTGGGTGATTATCGTCCTGGCCGACGTGCCGCTGAAGGATATTCCGTTGCCGCTCCGCTGGAAGAGGCAGGCATGACCAAGGACGATATTCGCGTGCTAAGCAGAGGGTTGAATCTGGCCACCTGGGACAAGCCCGCCCAGCCCTGCCTGGCCAGTCGAATGGCTTACGGGCTGGAGATAACGGCCGAGCGTTTAAAACAGATCGAAGAAGGTGAGGCTTTTCTTCGGAGCCTGGGCCTGGATGAGCTGCGGGTCCGCCATCACGGTAATCTGGTGCGAATCGAGGCGCCGGCTTATAAAATAAGTGAACTGGCGGATGAAAGCCTGCGGGGGCAAATTGTGACCTTTTTCAAGAAACTGGGTTTTACTTATGTAAGTCTTGACCTGGAAGGCTTTCGCAGCGGCTCCGGCAATGAAATCCTGCCGGACAGAGATAGCTGAACCCGGACGGTTGTAAACTGCAGTCAATGGAGCCCAGGTTACATATCAGCTGGTATTGTATTTTTGACTTTTTTGTCTTTTGCTTTTACAAACCATACATTTTTTGTGCCCCATTAAGATAAAACCTTTATTATCATACCTTTAACCAGCAATAAATCTTTATGAATATGTTCTCTATGTAATACTTATATTGTTTATTATTTTTAACTTTCGCACTTTTTGAGAAATATTAATTTAGGTAAACTTGTCCTGCAGGCAGTTTCAGAGCAATTTGCCTAATTATTGCTATTTTCGGAGAGTAGATGCATTTTATTCCGAAACGCCTTCAAACCCTTGTACAGCAAGGAATCCGGCATGAAAAAGTGCGAAAATCAACTAGATATCATTCATAGGTATGTCAGAATGATCTTATTTGACCAAATATAAGGTTGAGCTTTTGCTAAGAGTAAAAAATACTGTACAATTCTGTTTAATGGACAAAAAAAGGGTGCTCTTAATACCTTGTACATAACCTTAATAACATAACCATATTCATGACTCTAAAAGGAGAATTTAAGATGGCACGAAGAAAAAATCTATTGGTAGTAGTTCTGGTGATTATGGGGATTTCTAATTTAAGTGAAACCGCCTGTGGTGATTCAAGAATATACTGGACAGATAATGATGCTGGAAGAATACAAAGAGCCAATCTTGATGGCACGGGCATAGAGAATATTATCACAGGTGTTACTCAACCCCGTGGTATAGCAATAGATTCTACTGATGGTAAGATGTATTGGTGCGAAGTCGGAGACAGCCCTTATTTAGTGGGGATGGTTAGAAGAGCTAATCTTGATGGTACTGATATTGAAACACTTGTGTCGGGCTTAAACGTCCCCGGTGATATAGCTTTGGATATAGACGAACACCGAATGTACTGGATAGACTACAAAACCATATACCGAGCTAATATGGATGGCTCAGATATTGAAATGATCCTCCATGGAAATATTGCGGCAGCCCGAAGTATAGCTTTGGAGCTAGAAAATGGCAAAATATACTGGACTTGTATTACTAACCAGGAGGGTGGAGTAGGTCATAGGTCTATTCGGCGATCAAATCTGGATGGTACTGGTGAAGAAACGGTTGTAGGTGAACTTGGTACTCCTGATGGAATTGCTTTGGACCTGGAATTTAGTAAAATGTATTGGACAGATCAATCTACCCATAAAGTGCAGCGGGCTAATCTTGATGGAACTGCTGTTGAAGACCTTGTTGTCACTGGGTTGGATCGTCCCTATGGAATAGCCCTTGATCTTGAGAATGATAAGATGTATTGGGTTTGACTGGGGAACCGATAAAATCCAGCGAGCTAATCTGGATGGTACTGACATTGAAAACCTCGTAACAAGCGGCTTGGTCAAGCCGTTGTATATTGCCTTGGAACATGAATCAATTCTTATACCCATTTCCATTGACATTAAACCTCAAGCCTGCCCAAATCAATTTAACGTGAAGAGCAAAGGTGTACTTCCTGTTGCTATTCTGGGCGCAGAAGATTTTGATGTTAGCATAATTGATATTGTTTCAATTCGGTTGGCAGGCGTTGAGCCGATACGAAGTGCATACAAAGATGTAGCAACCTTAACAGTAGATGAAAACGAGTGTAAATGTACTGAAGAAGGGCCTGATGGGTTTCAAGACTTAACACTTAAATTTGACAAACAGGCGATTTTGAACGCTATTGGCGAAGTTGAAAATGGCGAGGAGCTGATTTTGGAGCTTACTGGAACACTTCGTGATGGCACACCAATTATTGGCGAAGACTGTATTATCATTCGTGCAAAGGGTAAATCTAAACCAGATATAAGAAAATAGTATTTGAAATAATAGGGGTGTGAGCATATGTTTACTCCCCTTTTTGCATTTTATTGCAAAAACAAATCTGCAACCCAAAGGGGTAATACCGATATCGATTATATGTAGATAAGAACGAAGCATCCAGCTGAATCGACAAACCTGCCACCATCGCTTCATAGAAGTGTTTCAGTTTTCTTGTCCCGCCTGAAGCGACTACTTCGGCAGAGATAACCGAACAACCTTTTTTTGAAAATTCCACTTTACCGATTTGGCTTTTCGTCCATAGCTTATTTTACTACAAGCCCGCGGCTGCGCAGGTATTCTTTTAGTTCGCCGATATCGATGATATGAAAATGAAAAACCGAGGCAGCCAGCAGAATGGAAGCGCCTGCCTCAACGGCTTCATAGAAATGTTCCAATTTTCCCGCACCGCCCGAGGCAACTATCTGGGCGGAAACGACCTTTGCCATGGCCCGGATGACCGGCAGATCATATCCGGTGCGTGCTCCGTCGCCGGCTTTACTGGTGGGTAAGATAACCGCTACGCCGAAGCCATCGACTTTCCTGGCCCACTCAAGGGCATCGGTGCCAGTGGCAGTCCGACCGCCGTCAATCCAGACCTCATAGCCGGAGGGCATCGCCGGGCTGCGATCGACGTCAATCGCCACGGTAACTTTATCCCCTCCGAATTGCCTGATCATCTCTTTTATAATTTCAGGTTTGCGAAAGGCGGCGCTGCTGACGGAGATTTTGTTCGCTCCCGCCTGGAGCACGGCCTCGGCTGAGGCAATATCCTTTATCCCGCCGCCCACGGTAAAAGGTATCGTCGTTACCGCAGCGACGCGCCGTACCACATCCAGCATAGTTGCCCGGCCTTCAACCGTGGCGGTAATATCCAACATGGCCAGCTCATCAGCGCCCGCCTGACAATAAGCGCGGGCACATTCAGCGGGGTCGCCCGCGTCACGAATATCAACGAAGTGCACTCCCTTAACCACTCGGCCGTTTTGCATGTCCAGACAAGGCATAATAATCACTTTTTTACCCATGCTTGGTATCCTTTTTTAGCTGAGGTTTGTGATTGAGTACTATCGTACTTTTTTCTTGCGCAACATTAGCCCTAATGAACCGACAGACTTCGGCGAGCTCAGTCGAGCCGGGCCTTTGGGGCTGATTCGATAGTATTTTGGTAAGATTCTATGGTTGTTTCAAACTTGTAATTTATTACCGTTACCTGTGTAAGGCCCTGTTTGAGTGCAAATTTTGGTAAAATAATCTGCGAAAGTTAACTGATTGAATGATAATTATATCTCAGGTTGAGTTTATAGCAAGGTTATTTAACGAAAGAGGGGAAGGGGGCATCGGGGGGGATGAGCCCCAACTCCTGAAGGGCGTAAAAGGCGGCCAACTGCTCCGCCTGTTTCTTACTGGGGCCCCAGGCGCTGGGAAAACGCCGCTGGCCGATTACCACGCTGATTTCAAAACATTTGCTGTGATCAGGACCTTTCTCATCAAGAATTTCATAGGCGGGGGTAGCACTCAATCGCTGCTGGACATATTGCTGGAGCATGCTCTTGAAGTTTTCCTGATGTTGTTTGGCGTCCGCCTCATCCAGCAGGTGTCCGGTGTGCCGAAGAATGAACTGGCGGGCGGCGTCCAGGCCGCCGTCGATAAAAATAGCGCCGATAATGGATTCGATAACGGCGGCGGAACACGAAGAGGGGAGCTTGCGATGAGAAATCATACCCTTACCCACCAGCAGGAATTCCTGCAGACCGATTTTTTCCGCCATACGGGCGCAGGTTCGCCGCGACACGATCATGCTTTTAATCTTGGTCAGCTCACCTTCAAGATAGTGGGGGAAACGCGAAAAAAGTTCGTGGCAGATGATCATGCCCAGGACGGAATCACCCAAAAATTCCAGACGTTCGTTGCTTTCGAGCCGATCATCCGCTATCGAGGCGTGGGTGAGGGCTTTGCGCAATAAATCGATGTCCTGGAAATAATATCCGATGGCCTGCTGGCATTTTTCCAGCGTAGAATCAGATGGTGTCATGGTTTTCCTGCCGGAAAACGTACCGAGGACGGGAAAGGCCGACAAACTTATCTAGGGGCTTAAAATAATTATTCCGGCCGTTGCCGTCATTGGTTCGCAATCCAAAATTTATCCAATCCGCAAATATTCGCGAAAAATTAGTAATTTCATAAACAGATAACTTATTATAGCTGAATAGTCAAGTGCAATGTATATATACCATCGGCATTTGCAGCGGCTCCAGCAGAAAAAATCCCCCTATCCGCGGCTTGAAGAAAATGTTATTCTAGCTAAAATTATGGCTTATGGCGAAAATAAACCCTTTATGAAAGGTTATTATGAAGACTATAGGGAAAATCCTTTTGCCGGTTTTGATGTTAACGGCGGCATTTGAATCGTCAGCCAGGGCCGATAATACTCAGGATTTAAATCCAGACCAGTATATCGGGATTGACCAGATTACCCCTGGCATGCGGGGTTATGGATTGACGGTGTTCTCCGGGACGAAAATAGAGCGTTTCGATGTAGAGGTGGTTTCGGTAATCCGTAATCTTGGCCCCAAGCGGGACGCGATTTTGGTCCGCTGTGATGATGATCGCTTTCGCCTGGCCAAGGGGGTAATGGGGGTCAGCGGCTCTCCTGTCTATTTTAATGGCAAACTGGCAGGGGCTATGGCGTTCGGCTGGTCTTTCAGTGAAGAACCGCTGTACGGGGTAACCCCCATCGCCGAGATGCTTAAAGCACGTGATTTTGCCATGGTCCGAAAGCCGGACAAGACTTTAAGCCGGCTCGGCCATGTTAATTTTGACCGGTCGGTTTATCAAAATCTGATGCGGCCGGTGCTATTAACACGACAGGAGGTATTGTATTTAGCTCAAAAGGCAGGTTTGGTTGAGACGGCGCATAATGCCGGCATGGGAAATGGCCTGGTGACGATGCCTTTGGCGATAAGTATGGGGGGGTTCGATAGTACAGTTCTAAGCCGACTGCAGCAGTGGATACCCGGTTTGATTTTAAGCGGCGGAATTACCGCTGGGGCGCCAGCAGGGTTATCAGAAGGCGCCGCCCCCAAAATTACCCTTCAGCCGGGGGCGGTTTTGACTATTCCCCTGATAACCGGCGATATGAGTGGGGCGGTCCTGGGAACCGCGACACAGGTGGTGGGAAATCAGGTGTATGGTTTCGGCCATGCTTTACAGGGAGAAGGAGCGGCTTCCTGGCCGATGGGCACGGGTTATATTCATACCTTCGTCAGCCGGCAGGATATGTCTTTTAAACTGGGCCAGGCGGCGGATATTGTGGGGGTTATCGCCGCCGATGAATACGCAGCAGTTTACGGCGAAATCGGCGACCAGCCGGCAATGATACCTATGAATATTGTGGTCGAATGGCCGAATAACCGCGCCCGGGAGGAATTCAAGGTAACTATCGCTCAGGATGAAATGATGGACCCCATATTGGCGGTCGCGGTGGTAATCAATGCCCTGATGCAAAAAGGCGGATTGCCCAGGGAACATACCATCAAATATCAAATAACCATGCAGTTCGACAAGGTAGCGGATATTTCGTTCGCCAATATCGCCGCTGGTGATGCCATCCGGGATTTTTTTGGAGATGTCCTGATGCCGCTGGCCTTGCTGTTAAATAATCCCTGGCAGCAGATCAAGTTGACGGGCCTGAAAATGGAGTCCACTATCGATGATGAGGAAAATATATGTGATATCAGATCAGCGAGGCTGGACCAGCGGACCGTTCGTCCCGGTCAGGCGATTAAGGTCCAGACGGTACTGGAACCAATGCGACAGGGGCTGTTCACCCAAGAGATAACCTTGCAATTGCCGCAGGATCTGCCCGAAGGTATGTACACGGTATCTCTGGGCAGTTTTGACGAGTATCGCCAACAATTACAGAAGGCCCAGCCCCAGCGTTATATGGCCTTCGATGCCGACGATCTACAGAGGATTCTTCAGGAAAGGCTGGAGATCTCCCGCAATTATTTATATATGACCATTATCCTGCCGCAAGAAGGCCTGGCCATCGAAAATCAGTCTTTGCCGAATCTGCCGGATAGTAAGACGATGATGTTGACCGATCCGACGCGCGATATTTTTACGGCCAGCTTCTGGCCAGTTAAAACCGCCCAAGTGAAAACCGATTATGTCCTAATGGGCAAGGCTGATTTCGATATAGAAGTTAGTAAAGATTAAACTTTAAACATTGCATCAGGTCGAAAAAAAGCCCGCTGCACCTTGCAGCGGGCACAAAAGGAGGTATTTGTGGTTTTATAACCACTCTTGTCGGCAGGCTTGGGAAAGAAGTTCTGCCAAATAATTATAGGAGAGAGTTCGTATGTTAGGTTGCTTTAACTTCAGTATAGTTTCTCTGGTTTCTCTCTTTTCTACGCTGCCATAAAAGAAATGTTCTTTCGATGCTACAGTTTTTAAAAAATTTTCGATAATAATGAAAATTGGGGGGTAACCAGCACAACTACTTGATATATAAGAAGATAGGAAACTTTTCATTCCTTTGTTTAGATAAATATTGATTTCCCGCAAGGAGAAAAAATGGTCGCAGGAGGGTTATATTTTGAGGGACATGGACCTCGGCGGTTATTTTAATTAATGGGGTGATAATTGGTATATGAAAGGTAGTTTATGAAAAGTGCCCTGGAAAAGGTTTTTACCGGCAAGGATTCAGTGGAGGCCCATTACGTTTGTGATCTGCTCCAGGAGAGGGGGATTTGGGCGGTGGTTATGGGTGAAAATCTGGAAGCGGCCCTGGGGGCGATACCGCCCACTTATGATACCTCACCAGCCGTTTGGGTCCGGCCCGAAGAGGCCGAGGCGGCGAAAGCTTTCGTCGCGGAATATACGGAAAAGGAAATGACGCCGGCTGGTGAATCGCAAGGCAAGACCTGGCAATGTCCAAATTGCGGTGAGATGATAGATCAGCAGTTTGACCAGTGCTGGAATTGTCAAGCCCAGCGGCCGACCGGAGACGAGGTGGATGCTACTGATAGCTGAATAGTTAGATGTTGCCATAGCTGGAAGATATCATAGCATAAGCGCGAAAAATAGCCGCGATCATCTTCAGGCTAATCAGGCAATAAATAAAAATGGGCAACCATTGGCAAAAAATTCCAAGGAGCATCTGCGAGGAGTCCTTGTATATCCGGGCCAGTCGTCCCGCGGCTTCATCCAGTTTGCCGGTCTCTTCACCGATTCGAAAAGACTCCAAAAATTCCGGGGGCAAATTCCGGGAAAAGCCCTCCGAGAGCGAATTTCCCGCCTGCACGCTTTTAACGGCTCCCCGGAGCATCTTCTCGATAACTTTATTACCGGTTGCTTCGCAGGCCATATCAGCAGCGACGGTGATGGGAACGGCAGATTTAAGGAGTAATTGCAGCGATTGGGAAAATCGGTTCAGGCAAAGATGCAGGATTGCTTTACCCAGTAAAGGCATCATCAAGATCATCTCATCCAGGATATGGCCCAGGATGTCAATTTTTCTGCTCAGATAGTAAAAAACCCCAATCGCCAGGGTGGCTAGGTAAAAATAGGATAAAAATACCACGACCTGCCAGAGATACTGGCCGGTGCTTAGGTGACCCATTAACAGGAACGGCAGGGGGGCCAGGAAGGCACCGAGGTGTAAGATCAGCACTGGCAAAATCATGGCTGAAATAAACTTTTGCCTAATCTTTTCGCGAAAGTCATACCACCCGGCCAGTCCCTCCAGGACGCCGGGAAGATTGCCGGAATTCTCCGCGGTCTTGACCAGGGTGATATCCAACGGTTTAAAGGCCTGGGGATACTTAGCCATCGCTTCCGCCAGGCTGTCGCCGGATGAAATATCCTGGGCCAGGCTGCGGAATCTCCCCGAGAAACCGCCTCTTAAGCCGGCGGCAGCGCTATCCAGCGACCTGATTATCGGGACGCCAGCGTCCAGCAATTGAGAAAGGTTATGATATACCAGTGCACGTATACTTGGCATGAAAATCCTCAGAATGCCAGGAATGAAAAAACGCATATCGCACATAAACAAGTGGTGCTCGTAAAAAGAATAAGTCGGTTTTCTGTAAATGCAATAAATATTTTTATTCAAAGTCAGTTCGGCAGCGGTATAATGACATAAATTTTTATTTTTCAGGAGCTCGTCAATGGCTAAAGCGAGGGAAAGATACCAGATCGGTTTTATCGGGGCAGGGAAGATGGCAGCGGCTCTGATAGAGGCGATCCTGCGGAAAAAAATAGCGGATAAAAATGAGGTAATCTGCAGTGATCCCGTCGCAACGCAAACCGGCAGATTAAGAGAAAAGCTGGGGATTGCGGTAGCCCGTGACAATAAACAGGTATTGTCGGATTCGAAAATTGTTGTTTTGGCCTTTAAGCCGCAAAACTTTCCAGAGGCGATAGCTGGTCTGAAAGAATTTGTGCAACCTGATCAGATCATCATTTCCATCCTGGCGGGGGTGCGGATTAAATGGATTGGTGAGTATCTGCCCGGCAAGGTGGTGCGGGTGATGCCCAACACAGCCTGCCTGGTGGGACAGATGGCAGCCGGCTATGCCGCAGCGGAAAATGTAAGTGACGAGGATTTAAAGCAGGTCAAAGAACTGCTGGAGGCCGCTGGTGTGGCAGTCCAGGTAAGCGAGGCTCAGCTTGACGCGGTTACCGGTTTAAGCGGTTCAGGCCCGGCGTTTGTCGCCTATCTGATCGAATGCTTTATCCAGGCAGGCGTCAGTCAGGGCCTAACCCCGCAGACGGCCCGGATGCTGACGCTGCAAACATTCAGCGGAACCGCCCGCTTGCTGGCGGAAGGGGAGCTAAAGCCCAGAGAATTAATTGATATGGTCTCGTCTCCCAACGGCACTACGGTCGCGGGCCGGGAAGTGCTTGAATCTTCAGACGTCAATGAAATCATTAAAAAAACCATCCAACGTGCTGACCAACGCAGCAGAGAATTAGGAAAGTAATCAATTCCTTAGGGTTTAGAGTTGGAAATCGCCGTATTTTTGGAATATTTATGGTACTTTGCCAGTTTGACAGCGTTTGTCCTGTGGCTGCAACGGACTAACTGGGCCCGCAAGGCCTTCGAAAACGCACCCGGCCGAAAACATCACCTCAAACTTGCAGATATATTGTTTATGGTGTTGCTGTATATTGTGGTGTCATTGGTAGTAGCCACTCTTTTAACAGGTACAACATCAAAAGAATCATGGCCAAAACGGAATATTGCGTACCTGACTCTAGCGGCAGGGCAACTCATGACGGCTGGGGTGATAATATTTATTGCCCAGCGGAGATTCGTCAGCGGATATAAAGGATTCGGCATTAACCGCTGTGACCTGGGAAAAAATATCGGTCGAGCCTTGTTTTATTTTTTCATCGCTACGGGACTAACCTTTCTGATATTGGCGGCGACAATAAAAATAGGTGAGTTATTAGGATGTGAAAAGATTCAGAAACACGCTTTTCTGGAGCTTCTGAGTGAGAAACCGCCGCTATCCAGCATGATATTGCTTCTGATAAATCCCGCGTTAATCGCCCCGATTATGGAAGAACTGCTCTTTCGCGGTGTGCTGCAAAGCTATATCATCAATTTGTTAAATCGAACTGGAATCACCCGCATTGCCGACCCTGTCGATGACATAATCAATTCTTCCGCGGAAGACAATATTTTGCCACGTTATCGCTGGACCGGGATAACTATTGTCGCGGCGCTGTTTGCCCTGGCCCATGCCCAATGGCAGCATATGCCCGCCCTGATGGTTTTGGGATTGGCCCTGGGATATTGCTATGAACGATATGGAAATCTGATTGTCCCAATATTGATGCACAGCCTGTTTAATATTCTACCTTTAGCGATAACGATATCCCAGCCCCAAGCCCCTTAGCGAACGGTTTGTTCTCATTTTGTTAACTTTCGCAGAGCGCAAGAAAAAAGTACGAAAGTACTTATTTTGTCATATATTGGAAATTGATCGTGGCATCCCAGGAGTCCTTGATGTTGCTGTGGGTATGGGGAGTGATGGTGAGCTGGGTGCAGGTAAATGATGAATAACTTCGCTCGGCATAGTCGATAAAGCGAGCCAGTTGTACTAAATGAACGCCTTTTATAATGTAGGTTTCATAATATAACAAGCTGTTGTCTTTCTGTTTTTGCGGCTTGGAGGTCTGGCCGCGGGAGATGGTAGTTTCGCGGATGCCTGCCTGCCGGGCACAATTGCGCATATAGACCACCGAATCAAATTCCGCCGCGGTTGCTTCTGAAAAATCGCCTCCGAGTTGTGTCCTTAGTTCGACGATTTTTCGGAGGCTCTTCTCGATCTGTTGGGTTTGCTCCAGTTGTCGTTTGGCATCGTTGCCGGCGGCAGATAATTTGGTTGCAGTATATACCGCCCAAAGGGTGAGAATTACCGGAAGAATAATCGCCCAGGTGGATAATTTTTTCAGCAATTCTTTGTCAACATTAATCATTTTTTATCCTCGATTTATCGGCCGGCTTTTTCCCCGGCTGAAGGGTCATGTTAAATGCCCACCTGCTGCTGGGGTCATCACGAGAGCCGCTGCCCATCAGATTAAAATTACTGTTTTCTATTTCCAGCGGCATATCCGCTCCCACGAGCACATTACGCAGTTTCTCCAGATCCTCCATAGTGGCCACCGAGCCGCGAAAGGTAGAGGCGGTTTTTGCGTTGACCGCCAAGGAATCAATAACCAGATCAAATTCCCGCGGCAGATATTTGAGGGCATTAAATATCTGCATCAGCATATTGCTGGCGGAATCTGAAGCAGATTGGCTGGTCCGGCCGCGGGATTTACGCTGGAGCTCATCCAGTTGTCTTTTCACGTCCGTAGGAATCATCGCTGAGTCGCGGAGCGGCATACGCCGTGGAAAAGACTTTTTCCAGGCATTTATCATATCGGTTCTTGTCCGATGAGACAATTCCTGGTAATAAGCGGCCCGGCTGTTAAATACCCAGATCAGTGCCAGCAGCAATATGGTAACCGCTGCGGATAATCCAAACAGTGCCTTGCGGCGGGCCGCTGTAATAGTTCGCGGCGCCATCTCATCACTGCGGAAATCCGCCACATCCGTACCTTTGCACCAACCAAGAGCCGCGCCAACGGCGAATGCCAGAGTGATCGATGGCTCTGCCAGGGGCTGGGCGGTAAGCGGCAACTGTTTTACCGCCTGGATGATTCGTTTCTCGTCAAATCCCTGCCGATGGTATAAGAGGCAGCTTACCTGCGGTTGGGGCTGGATTAGCGCTAAGCTGCGGTTGAGTTCGCATTGTAACAGCTCGAGGGCTTCATCAGCGGAGGAGCAGGGATAACTACGTGACAGCATTGGCCGATGCTGCTCATCTAGAATCAGCATATAAAATATATCCGTGGTCCAGCCAACTGCTATTACCGGCTGGTTCGGCGGTAATTCGGAAAAGTTCCGCAAAAAATGCCACCAGGAAACTACATCCGGCTCCACAACGAGAGCATCCAGCCCCGCAGCGTCGAAATGGGTAAGTAATTCCTGCAACTTCATACGGTCGGTGGTGTGAACAATCAGATCACTGCCCGAAGCACAGTCAGGTTTTTTCTGGAAACAAAGGACCAACGATTCAGCGCTGGTGGAAAAGTCCTCCTCGACGTCGTACCGCAGGGTTTGTTTTAACTGTGCTTCATCGGTTAGCTCACTATGATGCAACTGGCTCTGGTAAAAGCGTCCGCCCAGCGCCAGAGCAACCGGCAGTGTTTTGGAACGGTGTTCATCTACCTGGCGGGCGAACTGCTGTATTAATGAAAGTTCGCTTTCGCTTTCTGCATCAGGGTTAGGCGTTACCGGCGTCAAAGGTTCAAAATGGAAATCGCCGCCGGTTTGCTCCAGGAGCACGCCGGTGATTTCTCTATCATCATAATGAATACCCAAACATTTATTTCTGATCAAGATTTATTCTCCTGGAAAAACAGCATGGTAAGTAAATCGACTTTTCAATCCCTTGTTTATGCCGCCGATCAGCGAATAGTGGGCCCGGCCCATATCAGCCTTGACATACACGGAAAAAGTATCGCTGTTGACGGTGGATAAATTTATCATAGCCCGTCTGGTATTAGTGTCTATTTTTCTGATATTACGCAGCTCCCCCAGGCTTTTGAAGGGGCTTTTTCGGCGGTACTGGACAATCTCGTCGATGGTCTGCTTGTCTATACCCAGCGGGGAAAAGGCTGCCCACAACACTTCATACGGTGCGGTATTTAGATTGATCCGATTATGGCCCCACCAGCCCAGATAATCCATAAAGGATGCCTGCTGTACAGCCCCGGACCATTTCGGGATATAATCTTCCTGGTCACGTAAAAATTCAGAATACCAGCGGGTGGCAAAAACTCCCATCGCCCGGTAACGCTGCTGCGTCTCTTTGATTCGGTCCGCCTTACGCACTTTAACCCGGAAAACTGTATTGGACGCGCTAGAAGCGCGTGTTCTGCCTCCTGGGGAGTACATTTTCACCTGATATAATTCATTCTCCGGCGGGGGCAACTCCAGGGGCTGACCTATTTCCATGGCGATATCAATGATATTATTCAAAAGAGATTGATTTGCTGACAGCCTGGTCGCCATATCCGGTAAGCCCGCCTTGACCTTGGAATTATTCCCGCTGGGATCATAGGGAGACCGCAACAACCAAAGTAGCGGCCATTTGCCGTTTTCATCGTGAATTTCTATATCCACTTTTATATCACCGATTTGGATGGTGCTTTTTTTAATTATAAAAGAAGGTTCACCGGAAACCGCCGGGAAGGTATCGGTTTGTTCTTCTTCCGTTTGTTGGTTGAGATCGGCTGTCTGATTCGGTTGGTTGCTGTCGGTCTGAGCCGGCAAATTAGGCTCAGCCGTGTTGGATTCACTGGTTGCCTGCCCTGTTTCTGCCATCTGCTGCAAAATTTCTTTAACCTGATGGATAGCCACAATAATCCCTGATTCCGCCGCGTAGCGACACTGTTGACTTTGCAGGCGATAACCGCTGGCTTTGACGGTTAAAAAAGTATCCGCTTGAAACTGCACTATAATCACCGCCAGGATTACCAGGGTTAATAAAGTAAGCAGCAAGGTAAAACCTTTTCTAACGGTATTTTTGTCTTTGCCCGTCATTACTTTCACTATCATGTTAGGGAAACCTGCTTAGACAGCAGCTTCGGCTAACCGGTGTTACATGGCCCGGATCACGTGACCCGGGGCGAAACAACTGTGCCCGGACCTCCAGCAGCGCTGCCTCGAGGGCAGGACCATCGGCTGAGACGCTATTGGCATCCTGCATCCGTGCCCGAAAGGAAAATAAGTTTTCACACTGCGGGATATAATAAGCCGTCTCGCTTTGATTCTTTTTCTTTTCCCGGCGAAAAAGCACCAGATCATCCTGTTCGTAGCGCGGCACCGCCACCCACTCAATTTGTATCTGGGGTTCAGCGGCTCTGTCGCCGCTCGGTATAACGATGGTCAAATGGGAGGTTTCATGTTGATCGTAGCTGCCCTGCTGAATATTAATTTGACCACCTCCCTGCGAGGCGGTGGAAACATCGGCAATAAGCTTATTCAAAGAATATTCAATGGAGGCAAGCTGGGTCATTCCCAGTTCGATGGCTTCGCTTTGATCGTTTACGTAGTTTAATATTTTCAGTACTCCGGCCACGACCATGGCCACCAACATCAAGGTTACTAATACTTCCAAAATGGAAAAAGCCCTGCGGGTCATTTTTATCTTCCGCAGCTTCTGTTTGTCAGGGTTCCTGCTAATCATTGAATACCTATCGGCTCGTTTCTTGTTTCAATAACTCATTGTACTGATTCTCATTTGCCTCCTGCTCTTCCATCTCCTCGAATAAATCCTGCGGTAATTCGTTGGCTTTAAGCATTTCATCCATAATTTCCTCCACGGTAGGTTCCCGTCCCAGTTTTGCCCGAAGCTCCGTGTACCATAAAGGTTCCTCCTCGGGCATGAGCGGCACGGAGACAATTGATCCGGGCATTGGTTTAAGCCAGGCGAAGTAGCGGGTCACCTCCAGTGGCGGCATTTGCAGCATATCCGCATCCGCTAAGCTGACCTTGATGGTAGCCTTGATTACGGTGTTGGTCAGATCCGGTTTGGGGGCGGCTGAGTCACCGGAAATCCGCACCAGCTCCAACTGCCAGTTGAAAAGGGGATCCAATTCATCAACATTGGAAAATCCAACACTGTTCGGCTCCTGATGGCTGGCGATCAGTGTTTCTATGTGCCTTTGGGCTACCGAAAAAGCCCGCTCCCGGAGAAATTGCAGTTGTGCCTTATCGCAACTGCGTTGAAATCCCGCCAGAAATCCCATGAATACCACCGATAGAATCAGCAAACTGGCAACTACCTCAAGCAAAGTAAATCCACCTTGCCGCCTGGTATCGCGGTTAAATAAAAAAATTTTATTTTGCTTCATGGGCATATCTAAAACCACATTATCAGGGCAGGCTATTTAAATCGGCGCGGTCATGGAAACCTGTTCGCGCGGCTCGAGTAATTCGAGGGGCTGCTTGCTTTCTATCACTCTGGTAGTCAAGTGATCACAGCGAAGGAAGCGCCGGCGGCCTTCTTTGTCGATCAGGTCGAAAACCACCGAGCGGTTCCATCCTCCCGGCGTGGCCCGCAGGATTAATTCACCGGAATATTGGTTTGTGCCGTCTTCATGGTTTATCTTGTCAATCCAGCAGATATCCAGGCCCTGTCGCTCGATTATTGGGGTGTCAATCTCGCGATATATGTTATTATCGTTGGCCTCATAGACAGTATAGTAACCATCAAGGACCTCGATAACGACAGCTATTTCCCGGCCGCGCATCACCGCTTCTTCCGACGACAGACGCAGCGTACGGGCAAAACGAGAGACATCTTCATTCAGGCGAAGCTGCTGGAGATATCCGAAAACATTACCCACTACGATACCCAGCATGAGGGCCATGATAACCAGTACTACTACGGTTTCGAGCAGGGTAAACCCGATGCCGGCTGGGCGGATTGAATGAACCTGCCCCATAGTGTAAATACTACGGCGTTTGGGTTTGTTGTGTGCCGGTCTCGGAAACTTCCGAACTATAAATATCGGCATCCTCACCTTCCCCGCCTTCCTTGCCATCGGCACCATAACTGTAGATGTCGAAGGGTTTTTGAGGATCCCCGCTGTAATAATATACATAATCGTTACCCCAGGGGTCTTTAGGTACTACGCCATCCTCGAGATAACCGTTGGTGTCCCATCCGGTAACTCCCGGCGGTTCACTCACCAGTGCCTCCAGGCCTAATGAATTGTCCGGATACTGGCCGGTATCAATTTTAAACTGTTTTGCAGCTTGTTTAAAAATTCTCATCTGCGTTTTTGCCTGCGTCATCTTTGCCTTGGCGATATATTGAATGACATTCTGGCCCACCAGCGTGGCTAATATTCCCAGAATTACAATCACCACCATCAACTCAACCAAAGTAAAGCCGGCTCGTTGGCGACGCGTAAAAAATTTCTTTTTGCCTTTACCCATAAAATTAACTCCTTCACGAATTAAGTTTAATCTAACTGGCTATTAATATTGCTTTGTATATCTCAAATTGTTCTAAATTTTGCTCAAATCCGCTACCTGTAAGATGGGCAGCATCGTGGCTATGACAATAAAACCAACCACCACCGCCATAATGACAATAATTATCGGCTCTATAAGCGAGCTGATCCGCTGGACGCTGATATCGGTGCTTTCCTCAATACTGTCGGCAATTGTCAGCAACATGTTCTCCAATTCTCCACTTCTTTCGCCTACTGCGATCATATGGGCTACTGCTGGGCCGACCACTTTGCTTTCCTGCAGGGGAGTGGCTATATCCGCCCCAGCGATAATTCGCTCGCGGGCCTTGCGAATCGCATGAGCCATAATCGAGTTGCCTGTTACGTCCGCCACCACCTGCAAGCCCTCAGCAACCGGCATCCCGGAGCGAATAAGGGCTGCCAGTGTCGAGGTAAATCGTGCCACGATGCTCTGGCCAATTAGTTCACCGATAACGGGTATCTTCAGTACAAATCGGTCGAAAGCCATCCGTCCCTTGCCTGTTGCCAGCGCCTTGCGAAACAGCCAGTACCCCGCCCCCAGTGCCAGAAGTAAAATCCACCAGTTGCTTACCATAAAATCGCTTGCCCCTTTTACTATAATGGTCAATTCGGGCAGGGGTCGGCCGCTTTTAGTGATGATATCGGTGATCTTCGGCACGACGATAGTCATCAAAAAAGTCGTCACCAATATGCATACCACCACCAAAATTGCAGGATAAATCAGCGCCGATTTAACCTTGGCCTCCAGCCGCATTTTTTTACTCATATAATCCGCCAATATACCCAACGATTTGGCGATATTTCCCGTCGCCTCGCCTACGCGGACCATGGAGACATAGATGGGATCAAACCAGGTCGGATACCCCTTAACCCCATCAGCCAGCGATTCGCCTGCTGTAACCTGGTCGCGGATATTCTGCAGGACCTGGGTAAAAGCCGGATTATTGGATTGATTGATCATCACCGCCAGAGCCTCGGTTAAGGTAACGTCCGCCTGGATCATGGTTGACATCTGGCGGGTAAAATCCAAAATTTGACGCCGGCGGCGCATACCAAAGATGTTACTTGGATTCCAGCGTCCAGTCCGGCTGACCTGGCTGACGGGGCGCAATCGGGTAGGGTGCAGATGGCGATGACGCAGTTGGGCACGGGCCGCTGCGGATGATTCCGCCGTGACACTACCTTGCGTCCGCTTGCCCGATTTATCCAGTGCCATATATTCAAAAGTTGGCATAATACCGGCAACCTGTAATATCTCATTACCTCTTAAAATTCATCCGCCTGGGCTACCCGCAGGACCTCTTCCAGACTGGTGATGCCCTCTTCCACCTTTTTCAAGCCGTCCATCCGCAATGTGGACATGTTTGCCTCCAGGGCTGCTTTCTTTATCGCTCCTGCCGTTTGTCGCTGATAGATGCATTGTTTAACATTATCGTTAACTGCCATCAATTCATAAATGCCGGTTCGTCCCCGATAGCCGGTCGTGAAACATTTTTCGCAACCGACGCTATGATAGACCTTCTCAAAGGCAGAATATTCCAGTCCCAGTTGCTTTATTTTCTCCGAATCAGAGGTGATACACTCCTTACAGTCCGGGCATAGTTTACGTACCAGTCGCTGGGCTAAAACCGCTACTACCGATGATGCTACCAGGTAGGGTTCCACCCCCAGATCAAGCATCCGGGTTATCGCCCCAGCGGCATCGTTGGTATGCAGGGTGCTGAAAACCAGGTGGCCGGTCAGTGACGACTGGATCACCATTCGGGCCGTTTCCTGGTCACGCACCTCGCCTACCATTATTACATCCGGGTCCTGCCGCAGAACGTGCCGGAGGGCGGTAACGAACGTCATGCCTTTTTTGGTAGCCACCTGTATTTGACTGATGCCCTCTAACTGATATTCGATCGGGTCTTCAATGGTAATAATGTTTTTTTCAACGGCGTCGATCCGTTTCAAAAAGCTGTATAGCGTAGTAGTCTTGCCGCTGCCGGTAGGGCCGGTGACGAAAAACACCCCGTGCGTGCGTTTCAGCAGGATATCGATTTTCGCCAGATCACTTGCTGCCATTCCCAGCTTATCAAGTTCATACAGGCCGGTACTCTTGTCCAGCAAACGCAGCACGGTTCTTTCGCCGTAGGCGGTCGGCACCGTGCTTACCCGAAGATCAATCTCACGTGGGCCAATATTGACACTGCATCTGCCGTCCTGGGGCAAACGCCGCTCGGCAATATCCATGTTGGCCATCACTTTGATACGGGAGACCACCACCGGCAGAATCCGGTAATCCATAGTTAACATGTCATACATCACCCCGTCAATGCGATAGCGAACCAGGATTTTCTGCTCGTAGGGATGAACATGGACATCCGACGCTCTTAGCTGCAGTGCCCGAAAGAGAATATCATTTACCAGCCGGATTACCGGCGGCCGATTCACTACGTTGAGCAGGTCTTCCGATGAGGCCACCTCATTGATCAATCCTTCAATGCTTTGCCCATTGATCTCGTCAGCTACATCCTCTAGCACCGTAATCCGCTGTTCATAGGCCGCGTTAATGGCGCTGTTGATGGTGGCCCGCGTCGCTAAGACCGGTTTAACCGGCAATTTTACCATCTTGGCTACGTTATCCAGCGGATAAAGGCTAAGTGGACTACTGATCGCCACCACCATGAAGGAGTTTTTTTTGCCGGTGGCGATGAGACTGTGACGCTGGGCATAGTTAGCTGGCACCAGAGAAATAAACTCTTCCGGCACTTCTTCCGGCCGGATATTCTCCAGAAAGGGGATCTTCAGATATTCGCCGAAGAGCCGCAGGATCTGTTCTTCCGTAAAAATGCTGGATTCAAACAGGGCCAGATCCAGCCGTTTATCATCCTTATCCCCGCGGGCAAAAAAATCCTCCAGGCTCTTGGCCTCAACAATTCCCGTTTTTCGGGCTATTTCTAATAGTTTTTCCTTCATAAACCCATGTATAATTATATCTTAAATTTCGTCATAAAGCCAAAAGGGATTCGACTAATCCTTATTTCACCGATTTTCGTTTTCTAAGCTCCGGATACTCGCGGGGGTCCAGGGTTTGCTGCCAATTTTCCCGGGGCCTTTCCTTTATACCGGGTATAATGCTTTGCCGGTTATATTCTTTTTCAATATCTTCCAGCTTTTGGGTGTTCTGGTCGGTAAGCTCATGTAAGTCGGCAAAGTTGGGATCATTTACAATATTTGCCTTCACAAACACATAGAGAACTCCTTGATTTTCCGTGCGGTTGACACTGCGAAACAAGGCGCCCAATAAAGGAATATCACCCAGCAGTGGTATTTTATTTTTTGTTATAGAATCTGTGGTACTATTCAACCCGCCCAACACAATGACCGATCCGTCCGGAACGGTTACATCCGTAGTTACGGTATTTGTCGATTTAGGCGGGGGAACCGTCTCGGTACCTTCTCCCTCAAAATTATTGACGCTAAGTTCAATGTGCAGTTTAAGGAAATCACCCTTACCTTCCCGGCTCTCGCCGATATTCGGCAGGATTTTTAACTCGGTTCCCGCGTCCACATAACCGGCAAAATCCCGAATAGGAACGTCGGAGCCGATTTGGATGGTCGTTTTAGTAGTAGGTTTCTCCCGTTTGCTGAAAATAACCGCTTCCTTGTTGCTGTTTACCAGCACCCGGGGTTTGGAGATCACCCTGGTGTTACCCTGCGTCTGTAAGGCTTCCAGGGTGGCGTAAACAAAATCTTCATTGTAAAAAGCCAGCGTCCCTCCTGTCCCAAATACTACGCCGCGAGGATTCTCTGGGGTAATGAGAGTCTGAGTGATTGTTCCCATGGAAAAGGGCATGGAAAAGGAGGTTCGCCGCGTATCATTGTTAGTTCCCCCGACACTATACGATTCCTGGAAGGTAACACCAAGCTTTAAGGCGTCATCCACGCTGACTTGCACCAGTATCGCCTCAATAAGCACTTGCGGCATCCGCCGGTCAATTCCTTCAATGATCTTCTTGATTTCCTGCTGCTGTTTGGCCGAGCCCCTTACTCCCACCGCGAAGATATCTTCCAGCGGCTCAATCACCGGAGCGCCTTCTATGCCGGGAATAGTGGTTTTTTGGTCCGAGGACAATCTTTCCGATTCCATTAATGCCTTGAGTTTACCAGCCACAAATTCCGCTTCCTGATTTTCCAACTGATAGATTTGCACCGCTCCCATTTCTTCGGTGGGTGGAACGTCGATATCCTTAATAATTGTGGCAATCTCGTTTTGTTGGGTTTCGGTAGCGTAAACAAATATCCGGTTGGTAGCTTCATGCACCGCCACCAGTATCTGCGGTTCTTCCAGGCCCGGCGCTACCAAAGCCTCGCCCGATGACGTGGCAGATGGCGTTGTTGACGCCGGCGAAGGAGTTGGTGTTGTCTGTCTGCTGATTCTTGGCGCTCCTGCTTCCCCATAGCGCGCCTCCTGCCGGGGCCGCAGTTCTTCCTTCCGGGTGATACCCAGCTCATCCAGTATTTTTACCACCTCGGTCGCGTCAACATATTGCGGGGCATATACCTTTAAGACCAACTGGTAGCTGGAGGCAATGTCCAGCAGGGACAATATCTGTCGGGCCAGATCAATCTGTTCATCTGTCCCCACCACCAGCACCCGATTGGTCCTTTCGTCCGCAATGATATAAGGCCCCTGCTTTTCCTGCCGGGTTTCGGATCGGCGGCGTGATCTTTCATCCATTCTCCTGGCGGGGGAAGGTTCTGCCGGCTGGGGCAATACCTGCGGTTGATTGGCAGGGGTATATTCCGGTGTCTGAATATTTAGCACATCAACCAATTCGCTTAGCTGGCCTTCTATCTCCGGAACCGCCACGTTTTTCACCTGGAAGACCTCCAGCCGGATCTTCGGACCATGTTCCACGTCCAGAAGCTTCAGCAACTGGGCCACTTGATCAATCTGCTCCTGCGATCCCACCACCAGCAGACGGTTGGTTCGTTCGTCCGCCAGCATATAGGGTCCTTCTTCGCCTTCTTTTACCGGTTTTTCTCCACGAGCGGTCGCCCTGGGAGTTTGGGTTCTTTCACTTCTGGTTCCTTCCGGCGCCCTTTCGGGTAATTCCACCCTGGCCGAAGAAGAAGTCGCGGTATAGGTAGTTTGCTCATTTAGGGCCTTAATCAAATCGCCGATCTGATCCAGCACCGCCTGGGCTTCCACGTATTTGATCTGGAAGACCTCCAGCTTGATTTCCGGACCATAGGGTACATCCAGCAGCTTTAGCAGTTGAGCCACTTGGTCAATCTGCTCCTGCGAGCCGACCACCAGCAGTCGTTTGGTCCTTTCATCCGCCAGCAGATAGGGTCCTTCCTCATCGATTGTTATGGCTGTTTCACGGGTGGTAGTAGCTGGGGGGCCTTGACCGGATGGAGCCTTTTCCGCTGATGTCAGCCTTTTTCGAGGTAATGCTCCCAGGTTTGTCGAGCTTTTATTGGAGGACTCCTGTTCCGTGAGTGCCTTAATCAAATCGTTTATCTGCTCCAGTACGGTCTGCGGCTCCACATATTTAATTTCAAAAACTTCCAGTTTGATTTCCGGTCCGTAAGGAACATCTAATAGATTCAGCAGTTCATTTACCTGGTCGATCTGCTCCTGCGAGCCGACTACCAGCAGTCGTTTCGTCCGTTCATCCGCTAGGAGGTAAGGTCCTTCCGACTCTTGTTTAGCGGGGCTAGTGAAAGCGGGTTGTACCTGTTCTACGCTTTTCTCCGGCTTAGGTATCGGCGGCAGTGCTTTTGCCTCCGGTTGTGGCTGACCACCAATACTGATCCCGGCTGTTGCCTGGGTATTCAGCGCCTGGATCAGTTCCACAACTTGCTCCAATACCACCTTTGGTTCCACATATTTAATCTGAAAGACTTCCAGTTTAATTTCCGGCCCATGTTCCACATCTAAAAGGTTCAATAAATCTGTTACTTGGTCTATTTGATCCTGGGTGCCCACGATCAGCAGGCGGTTGGTTCTTTCATCCGCCAGCATATATGGTCCTTTGGCGGTGGTTTTCGCCACCGCCTGCGGCCTGGGTTGTGGTCTTACGATTCTACTGCCCCGCAGCGTTGTTGCCGGCGGTGCTGCCGGCGTTGTGGCTGGCGTTTGCTCACCGCCCACCTCTTGTTCATTAAGTGCCTGGATCAGCTCACTTAGCTGATTATTGGCGGTTTCTGCATTCAGGTATTCCACCTGCAATATTTCCAGTTTGATTTCTGACCCCGGCGGCAGGACGTCAAATATATTCAGCAGTTCCTTAACCTGATCGATCTGTTCATTGGTTCCCACTACTATCAAACGTCCGGTTCTTTCATCAACGATTATAACTGCCCCATTAACTTCCTTTTTTTTGCTGGTCGGTGCAGGGGTGGGGGGCCTGGAAATGGGTCTTTTCGGCTCCTCTTCTTTGGCGGCGGGCGTTTTTTGCTCCTCCTCTTTGGCGGCAGTCGGTGTAGGAGTTGTTTCAGGTGTTACCCCCTGCTCACTCAGAGCGGAAATTAATTCGGAGATTTTGTCTTTGGCTACCGCCGGCGTCAGGTGCTTGGGCGTCAGAACCTCCAGATGTATTTCCCGCTGCGGATCGGGTACATCGATTAAACGCAATAGTTCCTGCACCTGGTCGATCTCGTCTTCTGTGCCGATTATCAGCAGTCGATTCAATCGGGCGTCGGTTAATATTGTCGGACCCGTCGTTTTTTCATTTTGAGGCAATGGCCTTGCCGGCGGCCTTGGCGGTTGGCCTCTCTGGCCTCTGATTATGTCTGCTCTTTGAGCAGGAGCCGCGGCTGCCTGGATGGGGGATGCCTTCGCCGCCTCCAGTTCCATCCTCAGCGTATCCAACTGATTTTTGGCTACTTCCACCGTGATATAATTTATTTTTATGGGTACCAGTTTTCTTGCCGGCCCGGGCTGATCGATCAGGGAAAGGATTTGCAGCAGGTAGGGCAGGCGCTGGGTGTATTCGGTAATGATTATTCGCTTGGTATTGGGAATTGCCACGGTGCTCGCCGTGTCGCTGAATTGCTTGAGGAAATTCATCGCATCATCGGGTTTAATATTTTCCACTAATACAATCTGAGCTACTAGCGAATCACCCGGGCTGATAGAGGGCATCACAGTACCAAAAACCATAGGAATTTGTACTTTCTTGGGTATTTCCTCCCGCCGGGCAATCCGGATGAAGGGGTCCTCCCTGATCATGACCAGATTTATGGATTCCAGAATAGATTCCAATAGTGGCAGCAAATCACGCCGGCGGATATTGTCTCCGTATTCCTGCAGTTTTACACTGGCTTCCAGGGGCAGATTTTTATCATAGATAAAGGAAAATTTGTATTCCTTGCCCACCACCTCCATCAGCATATTGAGGTCGATCACCCCATCTTTCGTTTTGATCTTGACCATATCATCGGGGCTGGGTACATGCTGGGCCATCTCTGCTATTGTCTCCGGGGACATCTCCTCCGATGCGATCTCTTCTGGTGTCGCTTTATTTGGCTCCGCAGATCTTTCGCCTGCTGGCTCCACTTCTAGCTCGGCCACTGCTTGCGGTTCGGGCCTATTGGGATCAGTTTTTTGTCCAGCCTCTTCTTTGGTAGTTTCCGTCGGCGTCGGAACGGGTTGGTTGGCGTCGGTGGTGGTTTTTTCTGCCTTTGGGGTGGTTTTTTCCATGCTTCGAGCTTTTTGTAGTTCTTTTAGCCTGTCAATTGCCTGGGTTCGCGGGGGGCGCGCGGGTCTTTTGGGTTTGGCAGATTCCTGTTGCTGATCAGTCTTACTCGGTATTGGAGCCGCCGGCTTAGGCGGAGTTTGCACTTTTGACGGCATCTGGGGCGGTCTTATCAGCCGATTATTTGGCTCGCTCTCCATTTTTTTCTGATGTTTGGCTATTGCTTCATCCAGTTGCTTGGATAACTCCTTGGCACGGGCGGAATCCGGATTTTTTTCTTCCTCTTCCATAAGTTCCGTGAACAAGCGGAAAATCTCATTTTCTTCCCGCGTGAAACTCTCATTCTCTAACTTTAAGGTATTTTCTGAGGATGAAGTTGAAGAGGTTGAAGATTTATCGGACGATTCTTTCGTAGCGGACGATTCTTGATTTTCTTTGGTTTTCTCAGTGGATTCCTGGGCCAGGCTGCTATTGACCAGCATCCCCAGCACTGTCAGGGTCAGGAATATCATTAAGATCAAATAACCTTGGGTAAAAGTCTGGTCCAATTTCCAGATTCTGGCTCGCCGCGGGTGGTTAACCACCCGGTTTAACCTTGCCTTATTATCTGATTTTCGGGTATGATTAGTTGAATGAGACATTTTCTGGCATACTCCATTGTATCTTGTAAGCGTTTGAAAAACGGTTATTACACAATCTTTTTTTTGTTTTTTGCTTTACTGCCTCTCTCTTGTGCCGCACCGTCTGCTTCCACTGCCACTTCGATCCCGGTCCAGGATGCCCAACTGCAGACCATTCAGCAGTTGACCGACAGGGTTCTTTTAGCCCTGGCCACCCGAAATTATCAAAACCTCGCTGCTTTGCTCGAACCTCTCGATTCGAAACCCGATATTCATCTTGCGGTAAGAAAATTATTGGGTTCTCACTGGCGCACGCTGCTTCTCGATAGCTGGGACGCCAATCGCATCGAAGTCGTCTTTGACAATGATAGACTCTGGGCCACCGCCAAGGTTGAGGTGCAAACCCGCTTAGCCGCCAATCGAAATCCTGCCGATCATGTTTTTTCTTTTCGCTTTCATCGGTCCGGCGGATCAGACCCCTGGCGTTTATTTGTTCCCTGATAAACATCGTAAAATAGTATTTCCTCGTTTTTGCTTTCATTGGCCTGTTTAGGGCTGCTGTTTCCATTTACTTTTTCAATTTTTCTGGAGGCAGGGGTTTATTATTCACTGGCGGGACAACCGCTTTAACAGCGGTTTTCTTTATATCCGGCACCTCCAGCTTATAGTCAAAACCGTCTCTTTCGAATTGGGCCGAACCGTCTGATACCCGGACAAGTCGATACCCTTTGATTGTTTCTCCCACTCTGAAGGCTTTGTCCTTTTTTTCCTCAGGCAGCTTGATCCAGACGTAACCGTCATCTTTGCCCAGCATTATGGTCCCTACGATGGCGAAATCCGGGTCGGGTGGTCTGGTGCGCTGGTAATTAACAGTCGTTTGGGTGGTCTGGTCTTTAGTTACCTTTACTGTCATCTCCTCCGGTCTGGTCCAGCCTTTAACCTCTTTAAACTCCAGGTTGTAAGTGCCTTCCTTTGCTCCTTTAATGATATCGCTGTTATTTTTCCACTCGTCTTCTTTCACCCGCCACTGCGCTCCCGCGGCTATCGCCTGTGGGGGCCCGATCGATACCTGTATATTTCCCTGCGGCACGATGGTGTAAGTTCCGGTAATGTTTGCTGTTTCATCCTTGGTAATTTCCGCTGATATCTTAACGGGTGGCTCCCAATTTATGGTTGCTTTGAACTGGACCTCGTGAGGTCCAGCGACAATTCTGCTTACATTAGCGTCGCTGTTTTGCCATTCACCATTATCTACTTTCCATTGAGCCCCATCTTCAACTGCTTCTTCCGGCGCGATGCTCACCTGCAAGCTGCCCCGCGGGATTATGGTATAACTTCCCGCGGCGATTATGGTTTCATCTTTGATAACTTCAAGGCTGATTTTTTCCGGTGGTTTCCAGTCGGTCGTAGTCTTAAAATCAATCTCATGGGCTTCCGCTAGGATATCGTTCAAAATAACCTCATTCTCCTGCCACGCTCCGCCATCCAGCCGCCACTGGGCCCCATCCTTGACTGCCTCCTGGGGTGATAGCACCACCTGCAAAGCTCCCCGCTCAATCTTGGTATAGGTTGCGGTAATTTCGCTTGTCTGGTCCTTGGCAATCTGCACCGGTATTTTCACCGGCCCTTTCCAGTCGGCGGTCGATTGAAATTCCACCTCATAGGATCCGACCAGCAGGTTATCCGAGGTGGTTTGACTATCCTGCCATTTACCTTCCCCCACCCGCCATTGTGCCCCTTGATTGATCGCCTCTTGCGGGGCAATAATCACCTTTAAAGAACCCTTGTCCGGCGGGATCGGCTGCCATCTCTGCGAATACTCCCGCAAGGTGGCCACCAGCGGGGAATCACCGGATTCATATTCATTGGATTTGACCATCCCTTCATTTGGACCTGCTGGCTGATCTATTTCGCCATTCTTAACCGTGGATAGGTGTAATTTTCCCCCGCTGGATAGTCCAACAACCAAAATTACCAATGCCAACAAAACTATCGCTACGTTGACTATCCACAACCATTTCCAGATAGAAAAAGAAAATCTATCAAACATTTAAATCTATCTTTTTATATAACAAGTACTTAAAAAATACTGACAACCTCTTCACCCTGCTATCCGGCATGCTTTCAGATAATCAGGCATTTATCGGCTGGAGGAAAAACATATTAACTTCCTGCTCACCATAAAGTTAGACAGATAATACCCCCTTGCGGTTCCCTTTTATTGTCTTATTACTGTTAAAATTCAGCTTAGGTGTGAAATATACCAGGCTAATTGATGGAAATGTTATTTATATATGTTGTTAAGTTGCTGCGTACAATATAGATATGAAAATTATGCTGATATTGCCTGCACTTAAATATTTATATATCCTATAGTTATGCATTTATAGAAAATTTCTCATCTTTCCTGTGATTTATTGCAATTTTTATCATTTATTGTGGTAACGGTTTTTGATTGAAGAACTTCGTTGATACTGTTAATATTTTCCTGAGATGATTTTGTGGGCTTCCTTAAAGGTAGTCTCGTTAACCGGGCCGGATTCTTATACTTAAGCCGGGCGGCTTTATCGGCAACGCCTATAAAGTATTGTTTTTAGAAAAAAACCACGCTTGAGGGTGTATCTCAAGGTGGGCAAAAGATAGTTTGGCCGGTGGATTTTGCTTTTACGTGGCTGAAATTACCGAAAAAAGCGGCCAGGAAGGCCACGACAGTATTGACGCTGCGAAGGCTTTTGTACAACAGCTCGCCGAAGAGGAGCGGATGCTGATTATTCTTCAGCGGCAGTTGTACGACGGTAATTGGCAGGCGATGCTTACCGATTTGCGTAATCGATTAGAAGGCAAGCCTTATATTTTTAAATTAGCCAACCGGATTCAGGATGATATCACTCGCATCGAGAAGTTGCGCGCCTTTGAGGAGAAATACTCGGTAAATTTAGCTGATTTTGTCGAATCCCCCGCATCACCATAGAGCAACCATTATGGAGGTAAAAGTGCAGACCCTTTTCTCATTTAAGCAGTCTATCTATATTCTTAAGTATCTATACAAAAGTTGGTTGAAATCAAAAATACCCTTTTGGCTCCTGGCGGTATTGTTGGTGTATGGCTTATTGGGCTGTCAAACTCTCAAACGTTTGATACCATCCTCCAGCCGGGAAAATGTCTTCCAGGCCGATAAAGTCGCCGCCCAAAAGGCGCTCCTGCAGATGTTGGAAAGGGCGAATTTACATCAAACCTGGAAGATTTCACAATTGCCTCTGGGTAAAGCCGATCATATTAAACAAATTTTTTATCATAATGGGCAGTTGTTTGTTTTAAACAACCTCAATACCCTTTATGCTCTTAACGCCGAAAACGGCATAATTAATTGGGTTAGTTCCCTCGCCGATAGAGAGGTGGTCTGCTCCTCTCCGTATTACCATGATGGTCGAATGTTGTTCGTAGCGGGCAATACCGTCGTCGAAGTCCGCGAGAATGATGGTACTATCCTGTACAAGTTGGATCCCGAATTTACCATCTCCACCTGTGTCGCTCGTACAGCAGATAGGCTTTTCCTCGGCGCTACCGACAAAATATTTTATTCCTTACGAATATCTGATAGCATTCCTCTGTGGCAAAGTGTCTGTCCCGAAGAGCCTATTGGCCCCGTAGAGATTAGCAATGACAATGTCTATTTTACCTGCGCCAATGGCACTTTATATGTCTCTCAAACTAACCAGCGTCAATTGGTCTGGCAGGCTGTTACCTCAGGTAAGGTTCCCGGCGCGCTGGTTGATGGCCAGCAGTGCTTGCTGCCCAGCAGTGATACCGCTTTGTATTGTTTTGATTCACTTTCGGGCAAATTACTTTGGAAGTATCTGGCCGGCGGAACTCTGGTGGAGCTGCCTGTGGTAACCGGGGAACTGGTTTATCAGCCCGTCGGTAACGCCTCGCTGGTATGTCTGAATCGAAAGGATGGCACTTCCCGCTGGGAGCTTAAGGATGGCGTATCTCTGGTGGCGGAAAACGGTAATATCAGTTATTTGATGACTCTGAATAATGAATTAACCTTAATGGATAACTCCGCCGGCAAGCGGCTCTTGTCTTTTTACATCCCTGATATGTCGCTTTTTGCCCGCAATAATGAAAACGCCGGGATTTTCCTGGCCGGCAGTACCGGTTCGATCATGGCACTTTCTCCCGAAGGGGCGAAAATAACCCGCTAATTGCTCCCTTTGATTCTTTGAATAGGAGGTGGAATGAGTAATTCTGTCAATGTAAAGCGTGCCTTGGTTTCGGTTTCTGACAAGACCGGCGTGGTCAAATTCGCCCGTTCTTTACAAGATATGTCAGTCGAGATAATCAGTACCGGCGGCACTGCTGCTGCTCTTACTCAGGCAGGCATTAAGGTTATTCCTATCGAAAAGATCACCGGGTTTCCCGAGATGATGGATGGACGGGTTAAGACGCTCCACCCCAAAATTCATGGCGGGCTGCTGGCCTTGCGCGACAATCCCCAGCATGTCCGGGCTATGCAGCAGCATGATATAACCGCCATCGATCTGGTCTGCGTCAATCTCTATCCTTTTGAGCAAACTGTCTCCAAGCCGAATTGCTCTTTTGCTGACGCCATCGAAAATATTGATATCGGCGGCCCCAGTATGGTCCGTTCCGCCGCCAAGAATCACCAGTTTGTTACTATTGTCACCAGCCCGGACCAATATGATATGATTATTGACGAAATGAATAAGAATAGCGGTGCCGTTACTGCGGCCACCCGTAGCGACCTGGCCCGCCGGGCTTTTGCCCTCACCGCCGCTTATGATTCAGCGATTAGCGCCTACCTGTACCGCCAGGCGAGCGAGGAATTTCCTCCGCTGGTTACCATCGCCCTGCGGCAGGACGCCCAGCTGCGTTACGGGGAAAATCCCCACCAGAAAGCCGCCTTTTACCGCCTGTCCAGGAAAACTAATGAACCCTGCGTCGCCCATGCCCAAAAGTTGGCCGGTGGCAGGCAGATCAGCTTCAATAATTTCATGGATGCCAACGCCGCCTTTGAGTTGGTAAAAGAATTTACCGAACCTGCCGCGGTCGTGGTCAAGCACATGAACCCCTGCGGCGTAGCGGTGGATGAAAATATTATCGAAGCCTACCGCAAGGCCTACATCGCTGACGTGGTAAGTGCCTTCGGAGGCATTATCGCCCTGAATCGCCCGGTAACTTCGGATTTGGCCGATGCCATTGCCGAGAGCTATTCCCGTTGGGGCAAGGACTTGGGTGCCGGCGGTTTCTTCGCTGAGGTCATCATCGCCCCCTCGTTTGATCCTGCCGCGGTTGAAATCATCCGTACCCGAAAACGCTGGGGCCGGGAGGATGTCCGCCTGCTGGAGACCGGCCCGATAGATCGCTCCCGGATAGATGCCGACGAATATGACATCCGCTGTGTAGTCGGTGGTATCCTGCTCCAGCAACGGGACCTGGTTGGCTGGGAACCTGAAGAGAATAAAGCCGTCACCAAACGGCCGCCTTCCGCTCGGGAGTTGACTGACCTGCAACTTGCCTGGACCGTCGTCAAGCACGTCAAGAGTAACACCATTGTCCTGGCCAAAGACAAAACCGTCATCGGCGTGGGTGCCGGCCAGATGAATCGTCTCGACGCCGGCATGCTCGCCATCCGCCAGGCCGCGGGTAACTCCCGTGGTAGCGTGATGGCTTCGGACGCCTTCTTTCCCTTTCCGGACAACGTCACTCAGGCCGCTGCCGCCGGTATCACCGCCATCGTTCAGCCCGGCGGGTCAAAAAACGACAACCTCAGTATCGCCGAGGCCGACAAACACGACATCGCCATGATTTTTGCCGGCAAACGTCATTTCAAACATTAGATTCTTGTCGAACGAGTTTCCCCCGCTTTATACGGTCCGTTTTAAATGCCTCATAATCGATCGGGTGATTCCGTTACGCATGGTAAATTGCGGATAAAAGAACATCCTTTCCAGGGCGTTTAGTTTTCCGATGTAGGGCTGCTCTTTGATTTTATGATACATCAAGGCCGGCGCTAGCCGCAAGATCGCGCTGACCAGGAATACCGTTTGCAGGTGAAATTTCATCAGTTGTGGCAGATGCGGCGCCAGCCACCCTCCCAGTGTCGCCCCCGCGAAGACCCCGAAAAAGTTAAACGCGTTATAGTAAGCGATATTACTAACCCGTTCTCGTGGTTTTACTGCACTCAGGTAAAAAGTAAAAGCTGACAGATTATATCCTCCCCAGGAAATCCCCACCAGGATCTGCGCCAGGAATAGGACCCGGTAATTTTCATATATCACCCAGAGCAAGGGAACCATAGCCACCATAAACGCGCACAGCCGTATGGGCAGGATTGATCCCACCCGGTCGATTATTTTGCCCCACAAACCCAGCGAGACAATATTGGCCGCCACCGCCGTCATGTTCAGGATCGTGTATTCGGTGTAGCTGAACTTCAGATTATTTAGCATATGGATCGCGAAGAAGGGGGCGGCAAAGTTAACCGCCATACTCATCAGACTGGTCGCGGTGGTAAACTGGCCGAAGGCGCTGGTAAACAGTTTTTTATTAAAGTCACCGAAACTAAATTGCGGCATTTTTTGCTCGGATGTCTCCTGCGGCTCATACATCAAAAAGCTCAAAAAGCCCGAGCAAATTCTGAAGAAGAAACAGACGAACCAGATGATAGTAAAAGAAAGCAACACCTTGCCTGCCATGCCGTCCAGGAAACGGGCCGCGATTATCGCTATGCCTAGCTGGATCAAGCCCAATATTCGGTTGCGGTTGGCAAAATATTTGCCTCTTCGCCTTTTAGGTACGATATGTCCCATCCAGTCAGCCCAGACGGACCCGCCGATATTGCCCGATATCGCCGAGACGGCAAAGGCGGCGATTGCCGGCCATACCGCCCAGTTCACCTTTAGCTGGCACATTAATCCGAAGGGGATAAAGCATAATGCCTGGCTGAAAACCATCAAAATGGTCAATTTCTTCCGGCTGCTGTTTTTCTTTAAGGCCATTGGGATCAGCAGTTGTATAATGCCGGAGGTTAACGCCGGCAGACTAACTCCCAGCCCGATCTGTAGGGGGGTGGCTCCCATAGCGTTGAGGTAGGGGATATAAAACGTTTCCACTGACCCCACCAGTACCATCGCGAATGCGCCCTCTACCAGGGAAATCCGCATGCTTCTGAGGCGCAGCCGCCGATCTGATGGGATATCCAGAAGCGGGTTTGGGGTTGATATTTTATCCACGCTTATATTTGATGACATAATTGGTTATTTCGCCTCTTTCCTGGCTTATGGTACTTCGTTTATCTTTCTTATTTTCGGTAAATATAGCATAAAAGGTTCTCTCTTAATAATCGGGTGGGTTTTGCCCAATCATCCGTCAGGATTGCGCCGGGGAACCTTTCGGGTGTGAAATGGGCGATAGAGGACTTGAACCTCTGGCCTCCTGCTTGTAAGGCAGGCGCTCTAGCCAACTGAGCTAATCGCCCGGCTTCTCTCGCGGAACTTTATACCAATTAAACGCTGCTGTCAACCGATTAACCCTTAGCCGCTTAGGTGTTGTTTATCCCTGTTTTGTCACTCAGGTATTTTTTCCTATTTTATCGATCCGGCTCTTGCTTTATATCATAATCTGAGGTAGATTATAGCTTTAATGATCGTCTTATATTTTTGACTGGTATGGAGTGAGATATATTTGATGATTTTGTCGATTCATCCTTCGTAGTGCTACGGAGAACGGATCGTTTCGTAGGGGTCGGTGCCCGAGTGGCTAAAGGGAACGGGCTGTAAACCCGTTGGCGTAAGCCTACGGTGGTTCGAATCCACCCCGGCCCATTATTGTTTTTACTTTACCACCAGAGTTGCATGACCAGGCTGAGAAATGATTTTAGCCGGGTTTATAATGCACTGTCATCCGGGTCTAAATCGTCATTAACCGGGCTTTCCGGCAGTGGCTCGGAATCCATCTTCGTAACCGTTCCGGTTAGTGTCTGACTTTCGCCGCTGGATTTCTTTATAGCGGTCTCATCGGGATCGTTTAGTGCTTCTTTTTTTGTCTGTCGCTGGGGGGGAGGGATATCATGGGGTTTACCATTTATTCGCACGGTAAATGATACATTGGCCAGCGAAAGGCGATCGCCTGCCTTGATCGGTGCTTCCATCACCCGCTCATGATTGACAAATGTCCCGTTAGTGCTGCCCAGGTCCTGTACATAAAATCCATCATCTCTGCGGATTATACGACAGTGCTTACGGGAAATTAATCCCTTGGACACCTGCAGATCGCAGTCCGGCCGCCTGCCGATTATGGAAACGCCGTTGTTGATAGGGATTTCTCGGCGATCACCCTTGCTGTCATAGGTCACCAACGTCATCTCCATTTGTAGTTCTCCCACTACTTTGGCTGGATGAGGTTAATTTTATAGCTGTTGAATAGTTTCAATTTAATAACTATTAATGATTAATCGACTTATAAATGATCAACCAACAACTTAATTTTAACCCGAACAGGGGGAAAATGCAAGAATTTTATCATTTCTTATTAACAATAAATATCTTTCATTCTGCTTTGCTCATCGAATACTCATCTTGATGTTGCAGAATATATTCATCATAACTGTTATATTTTACCTAGCCATTATATTCCTCTTTAGAATCATATCCACTATATGTTATATCGGCAAATGGATATCTATTTGCCTCGCCAGCCGCAAATCTGCCCTTAAAATGCCAAAATGCGATTTTTGCGACTATAAAAGTGTAACCTCTTATTATAAATGGAATTACACAAAATGTAATTCATACCGGCATGTTTTAAAAATATTTGTCATGTACTCACTGGCGTGAGAAATTGCGGCATAGGCTGGAGCTTGCCAGCCTTATCAATATGAACCAGAATGGTACTGCCTTGGGCGATTAATTGATTGTCTGCCGGTCGCGTCAGCTCATATTTATGTTCCAGCCGGGCTTTATCTGCCCTGACCAGGCTTGTGGTTAGAATCAGCTCATCATCATAGCGAGCAGCCTTGCGATAGCGGCATTCCAGCCGGGCCACCACCAGTAACACCCCCTCATCTTCCAAATGCTTGTATTCCAGTCCGTTTATCCTGAGAAGCTCCGTCCTGCCCATCTCAAAATAAACAGGGTACACACTGTGATGCACCGCATTTTGCCGATCTACTTCACAGTACCGGACCCGAATGGGTATCTGGCAGGAGGTGATACTGCAATTCTGCGGCATGATAATACTCCTAATGTCTTGTTATTTCACAGGATATATAAAACATAAAGAAAAATAATATATATAAAGAAGTATATTATAATAAGTACTCAGAAGGCATATTGGTAATATAATTCTTGTTTTTCCTTCAAATTTGTGCTCCGGAAAAACATTCTTAGGGTAAATTTTACTTGAAGTTACAAAAATTTTATATAAACTTAAAAACTTTGATGATTTTACGCCGATAAAATGTTAGTATTAAAAAAATTAAAGGGATAAAGATATAACTACTTGTTTGTACTTGTTTTATGTTGGCAATATAAATTTCGAGGTTTAAAATTAAGGACGGTGTACTTTAATGATCAAGGTCAAAGCTAGAGGCGGCGAATCAATTCAACAGATGATGAAGCGGTTTAAGAAAATGTGTGAAAAAGAAGGTGTTATCAAGGATATTAAGAAGATCAGCTACTATGAAAAGCCCTCGGAGAAAAAACGCCGCCGCAATCGTAAATCAACCAGGATCCAGGAGTTTAATCGTTAAGCAAAATATCAATTTATGGTTATTTATCAAAGGTTTTATTAAGAGAAAGACATATAAATAAATTAAATTTCAGGGAATAATAGGTCTTTTATAACTAAAAAGCATAAATAGCGGCGTGCATAACGCCATTTGTGGCGATGACTCTTATTTTAAAGCCAGGCAAAACAAAGGTATTATTGGCCCGGTTTGCAAAGACTCGGAAGGGGGGTTTCAATTCCCTGTAGAGATAGTTTCCGTATTTATTAGTACCATCTTATCGATGGCGAAGTTGACAGCCGTCTGCGAAAGGAGATTGATGTGGGTAAGCTAACTTTTATTAATCGCTGGTATGTATTGCTGTTTATTATGGCAATTATTCTGGTGACCAATGCCTTCGGTCAGGATGCCGCCCCCGGCTCACCAGAACCTGCGTCCGCGGTTGCTGCGGTCGACAGCGGTGGAATAGTTATTCCTTTTATCTGGTGGCTGGCTCCGCTCGGCTCTCTTTTTGCATTATGGTATGCCTACAAAATGTACATGGAAGTGTACCATGCTGCCGAGGGTGATGACCGGATGAAAGAGATCGCACAATATGTTCGGGAAGGGGCAATGGCCTATCTCAAGCGGCAATATACGGTGGTTTTCTTTTTCTTTGTCGTCGTTAGTGCCATCCTATACTGGATGGGGCAGATCGGGGTCCAGAATAAACTGGTTTTTATCGCCTTTCTGACGGGCGGGTTCTTCAGCGGTCTGTGTGGTTTTTTGGGTATGAAAACCGCCACCATGGCCAGCAACCGTACTGCCCAGGGCGCCAAAGAAAGTCTTAATAACGGGTTGCAGGTGGCTTTTCACGCTGGTTCGGTCATGGGTTTGGTGGTGGTAGGTTTTGGTTTGCTTGATATTTCCATGTGGTTTTTGATCCTCGCCAAGATTGCACCTGCCTTTATCCCCGGTTTTCACATGGATCTGGTGGAGATCACGGTTGTTATGCTGTGTTTCGGAATGGGAGCCAGTTCCCAGGCCCTCTTTGCCCGTGTCGGAGGTGGTATTTTCACCAAGGCCGCTGATGTCGGCGCCGACCTTGTCGGCAAGGTGGAGGCGGGCATTCCGGAAGATGACCCGCGTAATCCAGCTACCATCGCGGACAATGTCGGTGATAACGTCGGTGACGTAGCCGGCATGGGAGCCGACTTATATGAAAGTTATTGTGGCTCGATTCTGGCTACCGCCGCCCTGGGTGTGGCTGCGGTTGCTTCGCTGGGCACCTTATCCGGTGACGCCCTGGCGACTGCCCAGGCCAAAATGTTGGCTTTGCCCATGGTACTGGCGGGAATCGGGATTGTCATGAGTGTCATTGGTATCCGTCTGGTGGGCACGAAGGAAGACGCCACCATGAAGGAGTTGCTCAGTGCCTTAAGCAGGGGAATCAACGGCAGCAGCATTCTAATTGTCGGGGGCACGTTTTTATTAAGTTGGTTATTACTCGGTGATATTGAAGGTGTCAGTTGGTGGGGGATTTCCCTCTCGGTTGTTGCCGGTCTGGCAGCGGGAATAATTATCGGCAAGAGTACTGAATATTATACCAGTTATGAATACGGTCCCACCAAAAGGATCAGCAAGCAGACTGAGACTGGCCCGGCTACCGTGATCATTGCGGGTATTGCCACGGGGATGAAAAGCACTTGGGCAGCCCTGTTTACCATTATCGTGGCCATCCTGTTTGCCTTTGCCTTCGCTGGCGGGTTTGAAGAATTTTCCCTGGGCCTGTACGGCGTGGGGATCGCCGCTGTTGGGATGTTAGCTACCTTGGGAATTACCCTGGCCACCGATGCTTATGGCCCGATAGCGGATAACGCCGGCGGCAATGCCGAAATGACTGCCCAGGAACCTTATGTCCGCAAACGCACCGATGCCCTGGATAGCCTGGGAAATACCACCGCCGCCACTGGCAAGGGTTTTGCCATTGGCTCTGCGGCACTGACAGCCCTGGCCCTGCTGGCCGCTTATATTGAAGAGGTCCGCGTCGGCCAGCATCGACAGGCCGCGGAGTACATTCGCGAACTGGTTAACGAAAAGGCCGCCGTAAAAGCCCAGCAGGTTTATTATATGGGCCATAACAAATGGGCCGAGGTGATTTCCATCACCGGCGAAGGCAATAGCGCGGTTATCAATGCTGAGTGCCTGATGGACCTGTCGTTGGCCAAGGGGGTCGCCAAGACCAATACGCAGTTTAAGAAGGATATATTGCTTGCCAGCCTGTCAGCGCCGAATGATGAAAATGTCCAGGAAGGCAGTATTTCCGTTAGTAAACACGTTTTTCAGTTGGTAAATACCACCAAAGCCTCGCTCAATCAGTTTATGACATTTTACGAGGTAACCCTGATGAATCCCCGTGTCTTATGTGGCATGTTTGCCGGGGTAATGCTGGTATTTATGTTCTGTGCCATGACTATGGAGGCCGTTGGAAGAGCCGCTTATGCCATGGTTATGGAGGTCCGCCGTCAATTCAAGGAAATAGCCGGCATTATGGAAGGTACCGGCAAGCCCGATTATGCCCGCTGTGTAGCCATCTCCACCGCCGGGGCCCAAAAGGAGATGATTATCCCCTCTTCAATGGCCCTGGTAGCCCCGGTATTAGTTGGTCTGATTTTGGGCGTACCAGGCGTGATGGGACTACTGGCTGGGGGCCTTACCTGCGGATTCGCGATGGCGATCTTCATGGCTAATGCTGGTGGCGCCTGGGATAATGCCAAGAAGTACATCGAGACGGGCGAGCTTGGCGGTAAAGGCTCTGCTAATCACAAGGCTTCCATTGTCGGCGATACCGTAGGTGATCCCTTCAAGGACACCTCTGGTCCCAGTCTTAATATACTTATCAAGCTGATGAGTATGGTCTCGGTCGTTTTTGCCGGGTTGATTGTCAAATATGCCCCCATGATCGCTGATTGGCTGCATCTGAGTTAGTTACGGCTGATTTCTCGTTAATTGCGACAAGGCCGCTGACCTCCGGCGTAAGAACCGCCCTGGGTCAGTGGCCTTTTTCTCTATTGTTTCATGTCTTGGCTTTTTGGCATTAAGGCGAAAGCTAGTAAGAATATAGGTTTATAACCGTTGAAAAACAGGGGCGATAATTATATTTATTTGATATCATGGCAGTTAGAGCAAAATTCCCGCTGGATTTTAGCCGATAACAACAACGTGCAGGAACTGCTTTCCCACTGCTATATAAGGGATTTACCTTTAGTTGATCGATAAATAATTAACCCAAAGGCAATATTTGATTATAATAGCAATATTGAATAGAATATATTGAGTTTATTAATAAGTTTGTCAGCTTGTGGAGTATCATAATGTTTGAAAGATTTACCGACCGGGCACGCAAGGTGATGGCCCTGGCTAACCAGGAGGCCCAGCGTTTCAACCACGAATATATCGGGACCGAGCACATTCTGCTGGGCCTGGTTAAAGAGGGCAGCGGCGTGGGCGCCAATGTGCTGAAGAATATGGATGTGGACCTGCGGAAGGTCCGTCTGGAGGTGGAAAAGCTCGTCAAAAGCGGCCCGGACATGGTTACTATGGGTAAACTACCCCAGACGCCCCGTGCGAAAAAGGTTATCGAATACGCTATCGAAGAGGCCCGTGCCCTCAACCACAATTACGTGGGCACGGAGCATTTGCTCCTGGGTCTGCTGCGGGAAAGTGAGGGGGTCGCCGCTCAGGTGCTCATGAATCTGGGTTTGAAGCTGGATGAGGTCCGCGAGGAGGTGCTTAACCTGCTGGGCGCGGGTATGGAAGCCGCTGACAATCCCCCCGTCTCTGAAGGTGGGATTTCCGAGCGGGTCAAGGCCGGCAAGAGCAAGACTCCCGCCCTGGACAGTTTCGGCCGGGATTTGACGGAATTGGCCGTGCAGGGCCAACTGGACCCCGTCATTGGCCGGCGGAACGAGATCGAGCGGGTAATCCAGATCCTCTGCCGCCGAACCAAGAATAATCCGGTGCTTTTGGGCGAAGCCGGCGTCGGCAAGACCGCCATTGTCGAAGGACTGGCCCAGAACATCGTTAAAAAAGAAGTCCCGGAACTGCTCTCCAATCGCCGCATCGTGGTATTGGATTTAGCGATGATGGTAGCCGGAACCAAATATCGCGGCCAGTTTGAAGAGCGGATCAAAGCGGTCATGAACGAGGTCCGCCGCGCCAAGAATGTCATCCTTTTTATTGACGAGCTGCATACCCTCGTGGGTGCCGGCGGTGCCGAAGGGGCCATCGATGCCTCCAATGTCCTCAAACCAGCCCTCTCCCGCGGCGAGATCCAATGCATCGGGGCCACCACCCTGGATGAATATCGAAAATACATCGAAAAGGACAGCGCCCTGGAACGCCGCTTCCAGACTATCATCGTGGAGCCGCCCACCAAGTCGGAAACCCTGGAGATTCTTATCGGCCTGCGTGACCGCTATGAAGCCCATCACCGGGTCAGGATGCTTGACAATGCCTTATCTGCCGCCGTCGAGCTTTCCAGCCGATACATCACCGGCCGCTGTCTGCCCGACAAGGCCATCGATGTTATCGACGAGGCCGGCGCTCGGGTACGACTTAAGTGCATGACCAAGCCCCCGGACCTTACCGAGCTGGAAAAGGAAATTGAAAAACTCCAGATCGAAAAAGATGAGGCCGTTAAAAACGCCGATTATGAGCGTGCCGCCGACCTTCGCGACGAGGCTCAGCGGACCGTGCAGAAGAAAGATGAAATGCAGCAGAAATGGCGCGAGTCAAGCAACCAGATTGACGGCGTTGTCGATGAGGAGGTTATCGCCGAGGTAGTCAGCAATATAACCGGTGTCCCCTTGACCCGCCTGGAAAAAGAGGAAGCTGTTCGCCTGCTGGAGCTGGAAGCGGAGTTGCACAAACGCGTCGTCAGTCAGGACGAGGCCATCAGTGCCGTCGCCAAGAGTGTCCGCCGCTCCCGCAGCGGCATGAAGGACCCCAATCGGCCGATGGGCAGCTTTATTTTCATCGGTCCCTCCGGCGTGGGTAAAACCCTGCTGGCCCGCGCCCTGGCGGAGTTCTTATTCGGCAATGCGGACGCCCTCGTCCAGCTTGATATGAGCGAATACATGGAAAAACACAACGTCTCCCGCCTGGTGGGCGCCCCGCCTGGTTACGTCGGCTACGAAGAGGGCGGCCAGCTTACCGAGCGCATCCGGCGACGGCCGTATGCCGTCGTCTTGCTTGACGAGATCGAAAAGGCCCATGTGGACGTGACCAACATGCTTTTGCAGATTATGGAGGAAGGCCGGCTCACCGACAGCTTCGGCCGACATGTGGATTTCCGCAATACCATTTTGATTATGACAAGCAATATCGGCGCCGAGCTGATCAAGAATCAGGCCGGCTTTGGCTTTGGCAAGCGCACACCCGAGGCCAACTACGAAAAAATGAAGGATATGCTCCAAAAAGAGGTGGAACGGCACTTCAGACCCGAATTCCTCAACCGCCTCGATGACGTCATTGTCTTCAAGTCGCTCTCCCGTGAGGACCTTCAGACCATTGTCCTGTACGAACTGAAAAAAGTTTACAAGCGGATGGCGGAGCAGGGCTTGAAGCTGGAGCTTTCCGACGAGGCCAAGGCCTTCCTCATCGATAAAGGCTACGATCAGGAATTTGGTGCCCGCCCGTTACGCCGTGCTATTGAGCGTTATGTGGAAGACCCCTTGAGCGAATCTATTCTTCGCGGCCAGTTTAAAGGCCAGAATCTTATCAAGGTAGTGCCCAAGGGTGAGTGCCTCGGTTTTGAAGGCTTAAGCGTCAAGGAGGATGAGCCGAATAAAAAGAAGGACAAAACTACCGAGGTCCCTCAAACTACGTAATCGTTCCCACTTGCCCCGCCCGCGTGAGGGTGTTGTATTTGAAATAACCTGACGATGTGTCGAAGCTTTCAGGATTTGGCATAATAAACTGTAAGGTAAGGAATAATTTATAATTTTAAAATGTAATTTTTAATTTTTCTTTTTTAACTTTTAATTTTTTTGGCCGGCCATCGCTCAGTTTTAGATATTTAACATAATGTCCTTGAAGATAAAAACTCATCATCTCTGGAAAGACTCCTCTCATCAGCACTTTCAGCAGTGGGCTGATCATTATGATCGGGATTTCCTCAATATTCTTCTGTTTCGGCCGACCCATGATCGGGTGCTGGCCCTTCTTAGGCAATGGAAACGTCGTGGCCTGTGTCGAGCCCGCCTTTTGGATGTTGGCTGCGGCACGGGCACTTTAGCCCTCCGCTGCGCACGCTTGCCGCGACTGGTGGAGCGGATCGAGGGCGTCGATATCTCCGATAATATGATTGCCAACGCCCGCGATAAAGCGGCCATGGCGGGACTGGCCGACAGCATTAATTTTCAGGTCGGCGATGCCGAGCGTCTGCCCTTTGAGGATAATTATTTTGATGTCGTTACCTGCTGTAATTCTTTCCACCATTATCCGCGCCAGCAGCAGGCCGTCCGGGAAATGAACCGCGTCCTCAAAAACAGCGGCAGATTAATCCTGATCGACGGCTCACGCGACAACTGGTTCGGTTATCTGATTTTTCAGGTCTGCGTCGTTTTGGTGGAAAAGCACGTTCACCACTGCGATCGCCGCCGTTTCGCCCGTTTGCTCGAAAGAGCCGGTTTTACCGACATCCAGCAGAATTATTTCGGCGTCTGCCCCCCGGTCATCATCAACACCGCCCGCGCCGACAAGTCATAGCAGCAGGGAAATATCACTTTTTATTTTTTTGACCGCACCAGCGACACGCCAATTTAAACTTATACCGAATACGTCATTGCCGGCAGGCTCCAGCCCGACGCGGCAATCTCTATTTATTCGCACCCTAATTTCTACCCCTATGTATAACAACTTTAAGACAAGCAGTAATATTTGCTTTTTAATATGTGTATTTGATTTTTAATTTTTAATTTTTGATATATGTAAGTATCTTTGAACTCCGAATTTTCTAAAGGATGTCATTACGAGAATCATAGCGGCGAAGCTATCCCAAACTTTTGGTTATAATAATCTTGTTAATCCTGTTAATCCTGTCTATAATTCTTCTTTTATTAGCGTTATTAGCGGTTAAAATTATTTCGGATTTCGATATTCGGATTTCGTATTTATTTATCTGGGAGATTATAAATTGTCTGTTGCCAAAAAAATTGAGACCGGTAGTTCTTTCACCCCCAAATTCGACTCTCACGGCCTGATCCCCGCCATCGCCCAGGACGCCGCCACCGGCCAGGTCCTGATGGTCGCCTATATGAACCAGGAATCGCTTAATGAGACCATCGCCACCGGCCGAGCCGTTTATTACAGCCGCTCGCGTAAGAAGCTATGGCACAAGGGCGAGGAATCCGGCCATGTCCAGATGGTTAAGGAGATTCTCGTCGATTGCGACCAGGACACGCTCATTTTGAAGGTTGAGGTTGACGCCGGCCAGTGTCACACCGGCTACCAATCCTGCTTCTACCGCCGAATCAAGCAATCCTCACCCGACGAATTGGAATTCATCGCTAAGCCGGTTTACGACCCCAACGCCGTTTACAAAAAATACCCGATCTAAGGTAGGGTGGGCAATTTATTGCCCACGCAGTTCTCTTTTTAATATTGAACTTTTTATATTCTGTCATTGCGATCCCGATTTATCGGGAGAAGCAATCTATTGTTTTTCTTTGTCTGCCACCTGTTCTCCTGTTCAACTCTCTCCGCCGCAGGCGGCGGCGCACTTTTGATACCACCTAAGACATAAAACCGGAATTTTGAAAATATTATTATCTCCTTTCCCTTTAAGAACTTAAGTTTATCGCCCCTTTAAAAACACCCCGATATTTCAGCGCATTTTTGATACGCCGCGGTAAGGATAGAGGCCCTTGTTATTTGTTTTTGGTAGACCCTCTGGTTTTTCAGCCGGCTTTTTGGTAAGAATAGAGGATAATAATCATGGAAACGATATCGAAAACCATAGCCTGCTTTGCGTTGGGTTTTTCCCTGTATTTTCCTGCCCAGCTCATCGGCCAGACTCTGCTCATCGCCCAGGACAGTCGGGCGAACGCCGAGATCGTGGTCGATCCCGCCGCTGACGAACCGCAGCAATTCGCCGCCCGCGAGCTGGCCGGCTTTCTCCACCAGATCACCGGCGGGGATTTTTCCATTGTCGCCAGTCCTTCCGGCGAGAAGATTTCTTTATTAGTTGGCGAAGCCGCCGCCCGCACCGTGGACCCCAATTTTTCCGTCGCTCACCTGGGCCCGGATTCCATCGTCATTAAGACCGTCCCCCACGCCCTGATCCTCGCCGGCCCGCCGTCCCGCGGCACCCTTTACGCCGTCTATACTTTTCTGGAGGATTACCTTGGCTGCCGCTGGTTTACCCCAGCCGTCAGTTTCGTCCCGCATACCCCAACCATTCAGCTTGACCCTATCGATTTAACCTATCAGCCGCCCCTGGAATACCGCCACGTTTTTTGGTACGACACCTTCGACGCCGACTTTGCCGCGCGCAACAAAATCAACGGCGGCCGAAACTCCCGCCTCGATGCCCGGCACGGCGGCAGAGTCAAATACGCCGGCCGGCACGTCCACTCCTTTGAAAAACTCATCCCTGCCGAAAAGTATTTCGACTCCCACCCTGAATGGTTCAGCCTGATTAACGGCCAGCGAACCGGCACCCGCTCGCAGCTTTGCCTGACCAACGAGGATATGCGCCATGAAATGGAAAAAAACATCAAACAATGGCTCCACGACGACCCGGAAGCCTCCATTGTCTCCGTTTCCCAGAACGATTGGGCCGGCAACTGCCAGTGTCCCAACTGCCGGGCCATCGACGAAGCAGAAGGCTCACCTTCCGGCTCGCTCCTGCACTTTGTAAACGCCGTCGCCGCCGACCTCGAAGGCGAATTCCCACACCTCGCCATCGACACCATCGCTTATCAATACACCCGCAAACCACCCCTCCATGTCAGACCTCGCCCCAACGTCATCATTCGTTTATGCAGCATCGAGTGTTCCTTCAGCAAACCCCTGTCCGACGAGCGTAACCGCGCCTTCGCCGACGACCTCATCGGCTGGTCTAACATCTGTAATCGCCTGTACATCTGGGATTACACCACCAATTTCCGCCAATATTTTCAGCCCCATCCCAACCTCCGTGTGCTTGCCCCGAACATCCGTTTCTTTGTCGCGCATGGGGTTAAGGGGATATTTGAGCAGGGGGCCTATAACGCCCACGGCACGGAAATGGCGGCGCTGCGGGCCTGGCTGCTGGCCAAGCTGCTCTGGAATCCCTCCCTCGACGAAAACCAATTAATCGACGAGTTTCTCACCGGCTATTACGGCCCCGCCGCCCCGGAGATCGCCGCCTATATCAAAATAATGCATGACGGCGTCGAAGCTGGCGGTGATTATCTGGGCTGCCTGCCTTCCTATAAATCCGACCCCCCGAAATTTCTTTCTTTTGCCAACTTAAGCGAAAGCTGGTACCATTTGCGCCTTGCTGAGGGAAAAGTGACGGATAATCCCGACCTGCTTAACCGCGTCCGGTTAGCCCAGCTTCCCGTGCTGTATGCCTTCCTCCGCCAGTGGCAGCCGCTTCGCCGCCAGGCGGACGAAGCCGGGGAAACCTGGCCTTTGCCGGAGGGTTTTAACACCGTTTATGGTCGTTTTATGCTAATTGCCTGGCAGAATAATATAACTAAACTTAACGAATGGAACGAAGGCTTCGGCCTGCTGGAGGAAACCCGCCAAAAATTCCAGGAAAGCTCTCCCTGAGACCTGCCCTACTGGAAAAACCGTAATTATGTTTAGAAGATTCAGGATAAATATATTACTTTTTTGGGTGGCCGGCTTTTCGGTGCTGCTGGGCGTAACTGCCTGCGTTCCTCCTAAACCCACCGCTCCGCCCCGCGTCACCCATATTGATATCCCGCATTTACCGCCGGTGCCGCGGTCTGAATATCCCCGTCCGCCCGCCCCGTCGGGAAGATTGCCTTCTGCCGACCTGCTCCGCGGCCTGACGATAGTGGTCGATCCCGGCCATGGCGGCAAGGACCCCGGCGCCCGGGGAAAGTCGTCGCTGCCGGAAAAGACCATCGTTTTGGACATCGCCTCTCAGATCGCCGATTTATTAGCGCAGCAGGGCGCAAGGGTGATAATGACTCGTGACGCCGATTATTTTGTCGAGCTGGATGAGCGGGCCGCCATTGCCGAGCGGACCCATACGGACCTTCTTGTCTCCATCCACGCCGACGCCTCTAAGAATGGTTACATTGACGGCGCCACGGTGCTGGTCGGCACCACCGCCTCGAATTTGAGTAAGCAGGCTGCCCGCTGTATCAAAACCGCTCTTCAGCGTTATGGCATCAGTATTCGCGAAACCCGCGCCCAGCAGCTAAGAGTCCTTGATAACCATTCCCGGCCGGCAGTTCTGGTTGAGTGTGGGTTTCTAACCAACTTGACCGACGCCCGCCGGCTGAACGCCTCCTGGTATCGCGACCGGCTCGCCCGCGCCGTTGCCGAGGGTATCGTAGATTTCTTCGTTCGCTGATCGCCTGCTGCGATTCGAACCTGGATTCGCCGGGAAAAATAGAATAAAATGATTAGCAAATCTCAGAAAGGCCGGTTTATTATGTTAAAGAAGGTCATATTTTATACGCTGTTCGGTCTTCTTCTATCGGGATTTCAATTTACTTTTGCCGCGGATACCGCCTCAGAAGCTAAGTCATGCTCCAAAGAGACCGCCGCACATCGTGACCAGCGGTTGAAGTGGTGGCGGCAGGGGCGGTTTGGCATGTTCATCCACTGGGGGATATATTCCGTACCCGCCGGCCAGTGGCAGGGTAAAAGTTACAATGGCGCCGCCGAATGGCTGATGAATTACGCCGGCATCCAGGTTAAGGACTACGAGCCGCTCGCCGCCCAGTTCAACCCCACCGAGTTCGACGCCCGGCAATGGGTCAGCCTCGCCAAGGCCGCCGGTATGAAATACATCGTCATCACCAGCAAGCACCACGACGGTTTTTGCATGTTCGACACCAAATACACCAATTACGACATTATGGACGCCACCCCCTTTCACCGTGACGTGCTAAAGGAGCTGGCTGATGAGTGTCATCGCCAGGGCATGCCTATCTGCTGGTATCACTCGATAATGGATTGGCATCACCCCGATTACCTGCCCCGGCAGAAGTGGGACCAGCGCTCCCCCGACGGGGCTGACTTTAGCCGCTATGTGACTTACATGAAAAATCAGCTCCGCGAATTAGTCCATAATTACGGTAAAATTGGAGTGTTATGGTTCGACGGCGAATGGCAGGACACCTGGACCAGCCAGCTCGGCGATGACCTCGAAGCCTACGTTCGCAGTCTCGATCCCAACATCATTATCAACAATCGGGTGGGCAAGCGTAAGCAGGACAACGGCGACTTCGGCACGCCGGAGCAGGAGATACCCGCCACCGGCATCCCCGGCCATGACTGGGAGGTGTGCATGACCATGAACGACACCTGGGGCTACCGGCAGGGCGATAACAACTGGAAATCTCCCGCCCAGCTTATCCATAATCTTGTGGACATCGTCAGCAAGGGGGGCAATTACCTGCTGAACGTCGGCCCCACTTCGCAGGGCCTCATACCTCAGCCCAGCGTAGAACGGCTGCAGGCTATCGGCAAATGGCTCCAGACCAATGGCGAATCGATTTACGGCACCGGCGCAAGTTGTTTTGCCGCCTTGCCCTGGGGCAGGTGCACCAGCAAACCGGGCATCTTATACCTGCACGTATTCGATTGGCCGGCAGACGGTAAATTGATAGTTCCGCTTTTGAAAAACAAGATCGAACAGGCTTATTTACTGGGCGACCCCGCCCGCAGCAATCTATCGGTAACTCGCGGCGACCAGTCGCTGGAGATCAGTTTGCCCGCTGGGGCGCCGGACCCCTACGATAGCGTGGTGGTTTTACAGATAGTTGGTGAGCCGATAGTCGTAACCGCGGAGGCAGCTACAGTATCGTCGGAAAATAAATAGCCTAAACAGCCGTTTAGAGGCGTTAAAAGCTGCGCAAAAATGTGATTTTCAGGCAAAAAACGCGAATTTATCTGACGAAACGGTGAAAATTTGGGTATTTCGTGCGCAAAATTGTCAGTTTTTTTAATAAAAAGTGGTTTTTTATTCCAAATATTCAAAAAAATTCGCGCACCACAAGCCGGTACAGGTTTAAAAAAGTTACCCAGGTTAACAAACCTCGCCTACCTGAAAATTAGATCAACTGCGTCTGGCCGGGAACCGCCGGCGGGGCGTCCGGCAGGGGGCCAAACTCATACTTCGGGGGTGTAAGGTCCAGCTTGGAGGCGTTCATGGCCCAGTCCCATTTCAAGGCGTTGCCGGTATAGGCGCTTATTCGGCCCATGATGGCGGTGAGAGTGCTTTCCGCTATCCGGACGCCCTCGTTTAACGGTTCGCCCCGGCGAATGCTGGTGATTAAATCGGCGTGTTCCTGCACTAAGGGACTGACGGCAGGACCTTCAAATTTGTACGCGTTCGGCCCAGTAATATAACCGCTCGAATAATCGAGAAAGGCTACGCCTTTCGTTCCCACTATCCGTTCACATACGCGATGGGTACAGCCGTTGGTTTGGCGACACATGCTCAGCGTCCGCACGCCATTGGGGTATTCATACTCGGTGGCGAAATGGTCGAAAATGTTGCCGAATTCCGGCCCTGTTCTGACCTGTCTGCCGCCCAGCGACATACACTGTTCGGGATGACTGCCCAAGGCCCAGTTGACCACGTCGATATTGTGCACATGCTGCTCCACAATATGGTCGCCGGACAGCCAGGTGTAGAACAGCCAGGCCCGGCATTGGTACTCCATATCGCTGTAGCTCAGTCTTTGTCTATCGGCGTAAATTTTCCTGGCCAATTCGGCCCGCACCTCATCCTGACACCAGTAGCATTGAGCACCCATAATCTCGCCGATATCGCCGTTATGGATTCGCTTGATGATCTCCAGGTAATGATCTTTATGCCGTCTTTGGGTACCCGCTACAATTGCCAGTTTCTTTTCCTTGGCCAGCCGGGCTGATTCGATAATCGAGCGAATCCCCACTGGGTCCACCGCTACGGGCTTTTCCAAGAAGACATGTTTACCCGCTTCGACCGCTGCCCGCAAATGCAGCGGTCGAAAATGAGGCGGAGTGGCCAAAATCACCAGGTCCACATCGGTGGCGAGGACCTTCTGGTAGGCGTCGAAACCGACGAAACACTGCGGCGGCGAAATCTTAACGGTTTTTTCGGCAAGGGCACCCATGTTTTTCCTGATATTGTTCAGCGAGGCGTCCAATTGGTCCTGAAACAGGTCACCCAGAGCCGTCGCCTCGATATCGGGTGAGGAATCGAGACAGTTTTTCAAAGCCTCCGTACCCCGTCTGCCGCATCCGATTAACCCCACCCGCAGGGTCTGGCTGCCGCCGGCGGCGTAGATTCGTCCGGCGTTTGTGGTTAAAGCGGTAAGTGACACTGCCGCGGTGGTCTTGAGGAAATCTCTACGGGAAAGAAAAGCAGCACTTCGATTGGTTTTGTTCTTATTCATATTTAATTCCTTGTTTGTAATAATGGTCGCAGAAATATTAATTCCTATTTTTTAAGTTTCAAAGTCGTCGCACCCGCGATAGGCGGCAATTATCGCGGCTTCGCCTTCCTTGCCGGGCTTGATGCCGCTGTGCTCCATACCAAGCACGCCCTGGTAGCCCTTTTGATATAAATGCCGGAAGATATTTTTGTAATTTATTTCGCCCGTGGTCGGCTCATGGCGGCCGGGATTGTCGCCCAGGTGAAAATACGCGATCTCATCCCACGCCATATCGATATTGTTAATTAGATTGCCTTCGGTTATCTGCTGATGATACAAATCGTCAAGTATCTTGCATGAGGGGCTGTTAACCGCTTTGCAGATTTGATAAGCCTGGGCTATGGTGGTGAGGAACACTCCCGGGTGATTGATCCGGGTATTCAAGGGCTCCAGCGCTATGATCGCCCCGGCCGGCTCGCAGATTTCGGCGCACCATTTGAGGTTATCGATAACGTTGGCGGTTTGATAGCCCCAGTCCAGTGACTTGTCATATTGGCCGGGAACCACAAGGCACCATTTAGTGTTTACCCGCTGGGCGGTTTCGACCGCCTGCTGCATCCGTTTTTTCAGCATCTCGCGAGTAGCATCATCTTTTAAGACGAAGGTTCTTTCCCTGAATGGCGGGGAGGCTACGAATTCACCCATTTTCAGACCCAGTTGATCCATAGTTTTGGCGATGCTTTCCTGGACTTCTTTTGTCCGGCTCATCATGCCGTTATCTTCCAGGGCGGTAAAACCCTCGTCGGCAATGAAACGGAGCTGATCGAGGAGGTCTTCGCCGGCCATTTCTTTGAATTGTCCGAAATGGGGTGCATAATTGAGATGAAATTTTGCCTTGCCGGATTTTTGCGATTGCAGGTTAGCGTGCGTCCGCTGGGTAAAATCCGCCAGGGAAAATCCCGCCGCTGTCGCCGCCGCCGTCTTAAAAAAGTTTCTTCGATCCATAAACTTTTCTCCGCAAAGTGATTTGGTCCATATTATCAGGACTATCGCGAGACGATCATAAGTCTTTTCTTTTAATTGCGTCAACGATAAAAAAAGTGGAATCTCAGGGCCGCCCGAAAAAGCCGTTAGTCTTGAGAAAGAACTCTTGGGAAAAAAGATTAATTAGTGAGTGGCGTTTTTCCTAAATTTGTGATAAAATACTAATAAGAGAAATATAATAACGTATAAATTTTGTTGGCCAAGGGAAGCATATCATATAAGTTGTTGAGACAGATATAGTTACAAAAATATATATTTTTGTTTAAATTTACCTTGACTATTAACTGCGGTAATTATAAAGTACCCGGTCTATAATATTTTATAAGGAATATAAGTCATTGCATTATGGTAATATATGGGCTTGCTCTAGATGAGCTGGGCCCGTGAGGCGGCGAATAGGTTGACGGAAGTATGTTTTTTAATGGGCCGCAAGGGGGCTCATAGCTCAGTTGGCAGAGCGCGTCGCTGATAACGACGAGGCCGATGGTTCGAATCCATCTGGGCCCAGTGGTAAGAAGTAATTTTCCTTGTTGGTCTCGGCGGTCCTGGGCTGGCTCAAAAGGCGATATAGTTAAATGATTGAGCCGATGTTATTAGCCGTCAGTGCGAGAATGATATTGAAGTTTCTCGGCTTTGCCGTTTTTGGCGTGGCGGTTTTGGCCTGGTTTTTTAGCTGGCTGAAGGATAAAATGTATTAGCAGACCCGGCTGGATCGAACTTGTCGCCCAAGGGGCCGTAGCTCAACTGGGAGAGCGTCTGGTTTGCAACCAGGAGGTTGTCGGTTCGATCCCGATCGGCTCCATGACGAGCAGCAGATTAAAGGTTTTGGACCTGAAACCGTAGTTGGTTTTGCGTCCCAGGCCTTTGGCCGATGGAATAGCCGGTGAGTTCCGGCCGTTCCGGGCGGCGTGCCTGGACGAGATTTGCTCTTTGACAATTGAATAAGAGGATAAGTGGAATCTTGACGTTTTGTCGGTTTTCCGCCGACAAAACGGCTAATTCAACACCGCGATTTAAACGAGCGTGTTTTCGACGGCTTGATCAATTCAACCAGAAAATAATGTGGTCAAGCTACTAAGGGTACATGGTGAATGTCTTGGCGTCAAGAGGCGATGAAGGACGTGGTAGACTGCGATAAGCCTCGGTAAGCTGTCAAACGAGCTTTGACCCGGGGATTTCCGAATGGGGCAACCCAACGTCACTGGGCAACCAGATGGCGTTACGCACGGTTGAATGCATAGACCGTGTCGAGCGAACGATGGGAACTGAAACATCTTATTACCATCAGGAAAAGAAATCAACCGAGACTCCGTCAGTAGCGGCGAGCGAAAGCGGATCTAGCCCAAACCGACCTTCGGGTCGGGGTTGCGGAAGCAGAGAGGAGTTACAAAGGCTGCGCTAGCAAAAGTGTCTGGAAAGTCACACCACAGCAGGTGATAGTCCTGTATGCCAAAGCACAAGCCCTCCGTTACCATCTGCTCTCCAGAGTAGCACGGAGCTCGTGGAACTCCGTGCGAAGCTAGGGGGCCCACCCTCTAAGGCTAAGTACTACTTGACGACCGATAGTGAACCAGTAGGGCGATTGAATGATGAAAAGCACCCCTGTTAGGGGAATGAAAAGCACCTGAAACCGTGTACCTACAAGCAGTGGGAGGCCTATGGCCGGTCTTCGGACCGGTAATGGCTGACCGCGTGCCTTTTGCATAATGAACCGGCGAGTTACCGTTTGCGGCAAGGTTAATCTGCTCAGCAGAGAAGCCGAAGCGAAAGCGAGTCTTAATAGGGCGACCAGTCGCAGGTGGTAGACGCGAAACCAGGTGATCTACTCATGGCCAGGTTGAAAGGAATGTAAAAGTTCCTGGAGGACCGAACTCACTAACGTTGAAAAGTTAGGGGATGAGCTGTGAGGAGGAGTAAAAGTCTAATCAAACCTGGAGATATCTCGTACTCGGCGAAATAGCTTTTGGACTAGCCTCGTGTCACTACGCTGTGGGGGTAGAGCTACTGAATGGGAATTAGGGGGCTACCCGCCTACCTGTCCCAACCAAACTCCGAATACCACAGCGACTATCACGGGAGTCAGACTACGAGGGCTAACCTTCGTGGTCAAAAGGGAAACAACCCAGATCGCCAGCTAAGGTCCCCAAATCCTGCTAAGTTACTAAGGACGTTGGATCGCTCCAACAGCCAGGATGTTGGCTTAGAAGCAGCCATCATTTAAAAAGTGCGTAATAGCTTACTGGTCTAGCGATTCAGCACCGATAATGAAAGGGAATAAGCAGGATACCGAAGCTGCGGATTGTCCCGCATCTATTTCTCAGCTCCTACGCTTACTCCGGATTTCCCGGTTTACTTGAACCGGACAAAAGCCGGCAGGCGTGCGAACTGTGAAATAGGTGCGGGATAGTGGTAGCCGAGCATAGCTGTCAGCATCGAAGCGGTACGGCAACGAGCCGTGGAGCGGCAGCTAGTGATTATGCCGGTATGAGTA
>Ga0068714_10000460_pt1 | contig 78634 bp, 79 predicted proteins | sample MTBNYHSulfiMetaG_FD_62988 | JGI IMG/M metagenome (GOLD analysis project Ga0068714, IMG submission 62988) | Enrichment culture microbial communities from rom New York Harbor, USA that are MTBE-degrading - MTBE-NYH (New York Harbor Sulfidogenic)... | ecosystem: Environmental > Aquatic > Marine >...
GTGATCCCATCAAGCTCTCCCTCTTCCGGGGTAACTGTGCCGGTGATGAAGTACGTGTCGGGTGTAAAAGTGAAGTTTACTCCAGTGACATCGCTGGCCTCGATCGTGACCGGTGCACTCCTTGGGGAAAAGACCCCATCCCCGGTCGGCGTCACGGTGTAGGTGCCGGGGAGACGGCCCGGAAAGGAGTAGGCCCCGGATTCCCCAGGGGTGGCGGTGGCGACTGTCGTGCCTTCCTCCGTCAGGGTGATGGTGATCCCCCCGGGATCTGCATCGTTAAGGGTCACCGTCCCGCTGATGGTATAAGTGTACGGATTGAAGGTGAAATTCACATCGGGGATATCGGAATCGGTGATTGCAGCGGACTGCGGTTCCTCATCAAATGTCCCGTACTCAGAGGACGGCGTCACGGTGTAAGCGCCCGATGGGAGGTTGGCGAAGGAGTAGTGCCCCGAGGAGTCCGGGGTCGTAGAGTCAATGGCCGCGGCACCGCTTGTCAGGTTGAGGGTGACCCAGTCATTTTCGGCGTCCTTAAGGTCCACTGTCCCGCTGATGGCATAAGTGTTCGGCAGGACGACGACAAAGTCCTGGTCGGTTTCATCTTGATAGTTATTAATCTTGACGAGCCTATAAACTGGATTAAACGTGTCCCCGGGTGATGAGGGGGTCACGGTCCCGGAGTACCCGTTAAGGAGACCGGGAAAAGCATAGTCCCCCGAAGCCATCGTGATCGTGGAAAGGGTGGAAGCGACAGCACCGCTGTACAGTGTCACCAGGACACCGGGATAACCCGCTTCCCCACTTGTCACGCGCCCGCTGACCGTGTAGGTGACCAGGGTGAAGTCGTGGCCGAAGGAGTCGTCCCTCGCTATAACGATGCCCGGGATGCTTACGGGGGCAACATTCTGTCCTACTACCAGCACCGTTACGGTATAGGTGCCGTTGGGCAGGCCGGTAAAGGCGAATTCCCCCTGCTCATCGGTGATGGTGGCGTCCACCAACCGGTCGCCGTTCAGGTCATCGGTCAGGGTAACCGTGGCGCCCTCATACCCCTCGCCGCTCAAAGTTAAATGGCCGCTAATGATGAAGTGCACGGGACCGCTATATCCCCCGCCGCATGCGGCCAGTGCGAAGCAGGCAAGGAGGAAAAAGAAGAGGGCTTTCCATGGCAGGAAACCGGCCTGCCTTCCGGGTCGTAGATTTCGGCGCATGGGTTGATTATAACAGAATCGGCTTCCTGGTTTGAAGAGGGGAGAGGGTAAGGAAGGAAGGGGGAAGGGGGAAGAAAACCCGTTTAACGTTCATCGGTTGTCGTTTATCGTGGAATCGAAGCCTACTGGCCTTCCAGACCTTAAGGGAAAGCTGAATCCAGGGTAGAATACCAGCTGGAAGACCAAGGGTAGAAGACGTTAGACGTTAAACGGCTTTCCCTCTGGACTCTGGTCTCTCAACTCCGGACTTTTTATTGCACTTCCCGGGTCTTTTCGAACCGGATGTCGGGCCACTGCTCCTTCGCGAAATCCAGCTGCCAGTCCCCCGCGGCAAGGTACGTCAGGTCCCCCTCGGAATCCCTGGCCAGCCTGGCCTGGTTGGCCCTTGTGAAATCCTCCAGTTTTTTCCTGTCCTCGCAGCGGACCCACCTCGCCAGGGCGTAATCCGCCGGCTCGTATGTGGCATCCACCCCATATTCGTTTTTCAGGCGGGCCGTGGTCACATCGAACTGCAGCATCCCCACCGCCCCTAGGATGAGGTCATTTCCGGCAAGGGGCCTGAAAAGCTGCACCGCCCCCTCCTCGACGAGCTGGACAAGCCCCTTTTGCAGCTGCTTCGCCTTCAGGGGGGTTTTGAGGCGCACCCGGCGGAAGAGCTCCGGCGCGAAGCTGGGGATGCCTATGAAGCTCAGGACCTCCCCTTCGGAGAAGGTGTCGCCGATGCGGATCGTGCCGTGGTTGTGGATCCCAATAATGTCCCCCGGCCAGGCCTCCTCCACGATGGCGCGGTCCTGGGCCATGAAGATGATAGGGTTGCTGACGATGATGTCCTTTCCCAGGCGCAGATGCCGCATTTTCATCCCCTTCTGAAACCGTCCGGAACAGATGCGAAAAAAAGCGATCCGGTCGCGGTGGGCGGGGTCCATGTTCGCCTGGATCTTGAAGACGAAACCGGTAAACCCTTTCTCCCCGGGATGAACCGTGCGGGTGGCTGCCTCCCTGGGTAGAGGGGCGGGTGCGATCTCCACGAAAGTGTCTAAAAGCTCCCGTACGCCGAAATTGTTGATGGCGCTTCCGAAGAAGACCGGGGTCTGGTTCCCCTTGAGGAACTCCTGAAGGTCGAAAGGGTTGGCCGCCCCTTCCAGCAGAGCCACGTCCTCCCTCAGTTCGTCGGCCTGACTGCCGAGAATCGAATCCAGGGCCGGATCCGAGAGGTCCCGGATGGTGAGGACATCATCGGGCAGCTGCTCCTGGCCGGGGGTGAAGAGGGACAGCTCTTTCCGGTAGAGGTTGTAGGTCCCACGGAACCGCTTGCCCATCCCGATGGGCCACGTGAGGGGGGCGCACTCGATCTGAAGGTCCTCCTCGATGTCCGCCAGGATGTCGAGGGGGTTCTTCCCTTCGCGGTCGAGTTTGTTGATGAAGGACATGATGGGGGTGTTTCGCATCCGGCAGACCTCCATGAGCTTGCGGGTCTGGGTTTCAACCCCCTTGACGCTGTCTATGACCATCACGGCGCTGTCCACGGCGGTCAGCACCCGGTAGGTGTCTTCCGAAAAGTCCTGGTGGCCGGGGGTGTCGAGAAGGTTGATCTCATAACCCTCGTAGTGGAATTTCATCACGGAGCTGGTGACCGAGATCCCCCTTTCCTGCTCGATGGCCATCCAGTCGCTGGTAGCAAACCTCGCAGCCTTGCGGGCCCTGACGGAGCCGGCCAGCTGGATGGCGCCCCCGAAGAGGAGCAGTTTCTCGGTGAGGGTCGTCTTCCCAGCGTCGGGGTGGCTGATGATGCCGAAGGTGCGCCGGCGTTTGATTTCGGGATGTGTTGATTCGTCGCGGGTATGGTTCATGTTTTTTTGCGTCTCTTTCGTCCTGTAATATCCTGAAAAAAAGATGAAGCTTTGGCGCAGGCTCCCGGGCATCACAAGGAGGCAGGGACCCAGGGTTTTCCTTTCGGGGGAAGAAGGATCAGGGCGGCGTCAGGATGGGTGGGGCGTTCCGGGGCCGGTGCCTCTCCCCGGGGAGGGGGAAAGGGATCCGGGGCACGGGTCTATATAGAGATAGAGGAATTTTTTGAAAGCTTGCCATGACTTTGGGAGGATATCCATTTGCCTTCCAATGTCAATGGCCAAAAAAGCCTTGCTGACGGGGGCTTTCCTAGTCCCTGTTCCGGTGGATCAGGCGGCTTACCCACCCTCTGATGCGGCCTCTTCCCCCGGCCATTGGCGCGGCCGCGGCGTCGCCGGCGGCAGAAAGGGGAGGATGCCAGAAAAAGACCATTTTTGGCTCAATCCGAGGCTCGTCAAGCCCCTGACCCAGGACAACGGGAAATCCGGCCGTCACAAGGGTGCGCCGGTTCCTGAAAAGACGGCCGAAAAGATCCTCAAGGCGCCATTTGATATTAATCATTCCTAACTCCTTTTTATTCCTTTCGATTTTGCGCCGCACCCTTCAGAGGAAAGGGATACGGCATAAGATTGCAGGGAAATTGGAGCAATAAGCGTGCCGGCATGACAGGAAATCGCCGGCCGGCCCCCGACTGTTAACGGACGGTTTTCCCCTGATATAACCTCTTGTTTTAAAATGATTTTTTTCGCGGCCAACTCGTCTGGTGGGAAAAAGCCGGCGTTCTGTTGATTCTGGGAGGATCGAAAAAGAACCGGGAAGGGATTTTCAGGGGTAATTCCGGTCAAATGTGCAGTTTTTTTACAACACTCTTTATTTCTGCATTGCAAAAAAACAACACTATCTGATCGTGATCAGGAGGGAGGTTTTAATTCTAGTGATCAACAGAACCCGACAGTCCGGAAAAAACGCCCGGGTTGAGGCTTTAAGGGCATTACCGGCTCCGGGATTCCTGACATAATCACGCCATCAGACACGAATGTTCCTTTCTCCCCTTCTCTTTTTCCTGGATTATTTTTCCTTCCCGGCACGATCCTGTTAAAATAAAAAGATATTTCATGATCTTCATAAAATGGAGAACCGCCCCATGAAGAAAAAATTAATGGTCGCCGCCATCGTGATTTTGCTGGGCGCTGCCGCACTGGTCCTTCATCACTTCCTCACGGCCGGAGAAACGGGATGGGGCCAGGGATATTCAGGAACCGTGGAGGCCATCGAGGTTCTTCCCTCCTTCCAGGTGCCGGGAAAAATCGCCGCGGTCAAGTTTGATGAGGGGCAGACGGTCAAGGCGGGGCAGATCCTGGCGATGATCGACAGCACGGAACTTTCGAACCAAACGGCCGCAGCCCGGGCCGCTGTGGACCTCTCCCGGTCCAGGCTGGAACCCCTTAAGAAACAAGCACAGTACCTTGAAAAAAGCGTCGAGGCGCGCATCCTTTCAGCCAGGGCGGCCCTGGAAAAGGTGATGGCCGGGCCCAGATCCCAGGAGATCGAGAGGACCCGCCAGGCTGTCGAGCAGGCGCGCGCCCAGGCCCTCCTGGCCATGGAAAAGGCCGAGCGCGCCCGCGTCCTATACGCAAAGGAAGTCCTTCCCCTGGCAAGGATGGACGAAGCCGTCAGAGCCTCCGAAGGGGCCGAAGCGGCCCTCCGGCAGGCCGAAGAGGCACTCAAAATAGCGGAAGAAGGATCCAGGGGGGAAGATATCCGCATGGCCGAGGCCAACCTCGGGGCAGCTTTGGCCGAGAGGGAAGCGGCCGCGAGGGCCCGGCTGGAAATCGGTCCCGCCCAAAAACAGGTGGAACTTGCCCTGGCCGAGGCGGCCCTCGCCGAAACCAGACTCAGATACGCCACCCTCAGGGCCCCCATCGAGGGGGTCGTCCTTTCCCGGAACATCGAAAAGGGCGAGTCCGTGGTCCCGGGGAATCCCGTCGCATCCCTGGCAGACCTCTCGACCGTCCAGGTCCGTTTCTTCGCCGAGGAGCCCGACCTCGGCCGGTTGTCCGTCGGGATCCAGATCTTTCTTCGGTCCGACAGTTTCGAGGGGGAGACCTTCTCCGGTACCTTGACCTTCCTTTCCGATCGGGCGGAATTCACCCCCAAGATGGTCCTGACCAGGGAAGAGCGCACCAGGCTGGTCTATATGGCCAAGGCGTCCTTCGAAAACCCGGACTTAAAGCTCAAACCCGGGATGCCAGTGGACATCTTCCTGGAGAACCATCCTTGAAACCCGCAGTGACAGTCTCCGGCCTGACCCGTTTCTTCGGCGAAGTGGAAGCGGTAAAAGGGCTGGACATGGAGGTTCCCGCGGGAGAGATTTTCGGTCTTGTGGGCCCCGACGGGGCCGGAAAAACCACCACAATACGGCTGCTGGTCGGGATTCTGGACCCCACCGCAGGAGAAGCGTCGGTCCTGGGAGTTCCGTTATCCCGACTGGAATCGGTCCGTTCGCGGATCGGCTACATGAGCCAGAGATTTGGCCTTTACGAGGATCTCACCGTGGCTGAAAACCTCCGGTTCTTTGGCCGCCTCCACGGGGTGAAGGGGGACAAATTTTCAAGGAGATCCAGCCGTCTCCTTACCTTCGCGGGCCTTGAGAACTTCACCGGGCGCCTGGCGGGGCAGCTTTCCGGAGGCATGAAACAAAAGCTCGGCCTTTCCTGCGCCCTTATCCACAGCCCCGAGATCCTTTTTCTGGACGAGCCCACGGCGGGGGTGGATCCCGTGTCCCGGCGGGAATTCTGGCGCCTTCTTTACGACCTTCTCCGCGAGGGCGTGACCATCTTCATCGCCACATCCTACATGGACGAGGCCCAGCGCTGCTCGCGGCTTGGCTTCATGCACCGGGGAACCCTCATCCACCTGGACACCCCCGAAAATATTAGGCAATCCGCGGGTAAGGGGGCCTCTCTCGAAGACGCCTTCCTTGAAAAGGTCAGCGGCCTGAATGCTTCGGAGGGATGAAAAAGAAAACACCATCGTCGTCAGGGACCTCACCAGGCGGTTCGGGTCCTTTACGGCCGTGGACGGGATCACCTTCTCCGTCGGCCGGGGGGAGGTTTTCGGATTCTTAGGCCCCAACGGGGCGGGCAAGTCCACCACCATCCGGATGCTCTGCGGGCTCCTCAGACCTACGTCGGGATCGGCCGAGGTTCTCGGGCACGACTCCGCGCGCCACCCCCGCCGCCTCAGGGCGGAGATCGGGTACATGAGCCAGAAGTTCTCTCTATACGAGGATCTCACGGTAATCGAAAACATCCGTCTTTTCGCCGGCCTTTACGGCCTTTCCGGACAACGGCTCCGCGAAAGAGGGGACTGGGCCCTCCGGACGGCAGGGCTGCGGGAACAGACCGGCGCCCAGACCAGGACTCTCTCCGCCGGCCATAAACAGCGCCTCGCCCTGGCCTGCTCCCTTATCCACGAACCGGGCGTCCTCTTCCTCGATGAGCCCACATCCGGCGTGGATCCCGTGACGCGAAGAAAATTCTGGAACCTTATTGAAGAGTTATCCGGCAGAGGCGTGACCATCCTGGTGACGACCCATCACATGGACGAGGCCAGCCACTGCGACAGGCTGGCCATGATCTACCGGGGCAGGCTCATCGCCCTGGATTCCCCCGCAAATCTCGCTGCCAACAGTTTCTCCGGGGAGATCCTGCTAATCGAGGCATCCCCACTGTTGAAGGCCCAGACCTTCCTCGAGAAAACAACAGTCTGCAGGGAATGCGCCCTCTTCGGCAACTCCATCCACGCTTTCGTGGATTCGGCCCGCACGGCGGCCCCCCTCCTTCGTGAGGCCCTCGCCGGGGCCGGGGTCGAGGTACTTTCCATCGAACCCTCCAGCCCCTCCCTTGAAGATGTTTTCATCTCCCTCATCGAAAAGGAAAACCGGACAGAGGGGGTGGCCTGATGGGTTTTCACCTTTCACCGGGAAGGATCCGCGCCGTCGCCGTCAAGGAAACCCTCCAGATCAAGCGGGACCCCCGAAGCCTGGCGCTGGCCTTCCTCCTTCCGGTCGTCCTCATGGTCCTTTTCGGTTCGGCCCTGTCCCTTGACCTGGACCGCGTCCCGACGGCCGTTCTGGATTACGACAACACCCCCCAGAGCCGCGAACTCACGGAGGACTTCGGGGCTTCCCGTTATTTCACCATCGCGGCCAGAGTGGACCGCGAGGAGGATCTTAATCGCCTGATCGACGAAAGCCTGGCCCTGATAACCCTCACGATCCCCAGGGGCTTCGGGGAAAAGGTCCTCACCGGCAAGTCCGCGGCGGTCCAGCTCATCGCCGACGGGAGCGATTCCCTCTCCGCCCAGCTGGCCATGGGGTACAGCACCGCCATCGTGGAGGGGCATGCTCCAGGGAGTCAGGGGTCAAACCAGGCCCCCTCCGTTCAGGCCCGCATCCGGGTGTGGTACAACCCGGAACTCGAATCGGGCGTCTTCACGGTATCCGGCCTCATCGCCCTCATAATGATCATCATCGGAGCGGTCCTGACTTCCCTTACCCTGGCGAGGGAGTGGGAAAGGGGGACCATGGAACAGCTCCTCACGACGCCGGTCACAACCCTGGAGATCCTAATCGGGAAGTTTATTCCCTATTTCGGCATCGGCCTCATCGATCTTGTCCTCGGGATAGCCCTGGCCGTCTTCGTTTTCGGGGTCCCCCTCCGGGGCAGCCTCCTCCTTCTCGTCCTCCTCTCGGCCCTTTTTCTGGCGGGGGCCCTCGGACAGGGGCTTCTCATCTCGGCCTTTGCCAGGAACCAGCTCCTCGCCAATCAGCTGGCGATCCTGACATCCTTTCTGCCGGCATTTCTCCTTTCCGGCTTTTTCTCGCCCATAAGCAACATGCCGTTCCCCATCCAGGCGATAACCTTTCTCATCCCGGCCAGGTACGCCATGACCATCTGCCGGGGGATCATGCTCAAGGGGGTGGGCATTTTTGTCCTCTGGCCCCAGGTTCTCGCCCTCATCCTCTACGCCGGCACCATCGGCCTTTTGACCCTGAGGGCTTTCAGGAGGAAGCTGGCCTGAAATGTTCGGCAGAATCCGCCACATCGTCGTCAAGGAGTTCATCCAGGTCATGAGGGACCGGAGGCTGAGAGCCGTGCTGATCCTGCCCCCGATCTTCCAGCTCCTCGTCCTCGGCTACGCCATCGACCTCGATGTCAACCGCTCCACCATCGCCCTCCTGGACGCCGACCGGACCCCCCTTTCACGGGACCTGCGGTCCGCGATGACCGCCACCGGAAGGATGACCGTCACCCACGAGGTGTCCCGGGAGGCAGATGGAGCCGCCCTCCTGGACTCCGGCAGGGTGGGGGCCTTCATCCACATCCCCAGAGGGTTCGAGAAAGATTTCCTTCGGGGGGAGAACCCGTCCTTCCAGGTTGTTCTGGACGGAACGGACGCCGCCTTCGCCGGCCTCCTTGCCCAGAGGATCTCGGGAACCACGGCCCACTTCAACGTTGGCCTTGCGGTGAAAGCGGGGAAAGCAGTCAAACCCCGCATCGAGGCTGTCTGGCGGGGCTGGTTCAACACCAACTTCCTCTCCAGGAATTATTTCGTGCCGGGCATCATCGCCCTCATCGTCATGATCATCACCCTGATGCTCACCGCCATGGCGGTTGTCCGGGAAAGGGAGGCAGGTACGCTGGATCAGCTCCTCGTCAGCCCCATCCACCCCTTCGAACTGCTCCTGGGAAAGATCCTTCCCTTCGCCATTATCGCCTTCGGGGAGGTCGCATTAATAACCGCAGCGGCCCTCGTCGTTTTCCGCGTCCCCATGAGGGGGAGCCTTCTGCTGCTTTTCACCTCGACGCCCCTGTATCTCCTGTCAACCCTCGGGGCCGGCCTCCTCATCTCCTCCGTGTCCCGCACCCAGCAGCAGGCCATGATGGCCACTTTCCTCTTCATGCTGCCAGCGGTCCTGCTGTCTGGTTTTGCTTTCCCCATCCACAACATGCCCCCGCTGGTGCAGGCCCTGACCTGGCTGGATCCCCTGAGGTTTTTTCTCGCCATCATCCGGGGGATTTTCCTGAAAGGGACCGGGATCGCCGTTCTCTGGCCGCAGATGGCCTGCCTTCTGGGCCTCGGGGTATTCTATCTGGGGCTGGGGGTTGCGGGGTTTACGAGGACGATCAGGTAAAAACAGGGGGAGAAGCGAGTCCAGAGTCGCGGAGTCCAGAGTCCAGATTTCAAATTCCACCATGGGGAAATATACTCTGATCCCTGTTTCGGCGACACCCATGCTCCATAAAGGGGCGGGCAAAGAAAGGTCCGGATTCAATCCGCTGCAGCAGGACCAGCTGAAAGCCGCTCCGCAGGCCCTGGAAAGACAAAGGGGTGGTGATTCAGCTTTCAACCTTTTTTGGTCAAGGAAAGATTGAAAGGGTCGCAAAAAATCCAATCCGGGACTTTTTGCTCCACGGAAAAAAAAATGAAAAACCTTTTCGTCAGGTCGACCAGTAGGCCCGTTGATACCCGGATCTTATCTGTAATCTGGAATCTGGAATCTGGAATTGCACAAAATGAAACGTGAAAAGGCCCTTCTCATGCTCGTCGGCGCAGCCCTCTGCTGGAGCCTTGCGGGCGTCCTGATCAAATGGGTGCCGTTAAACGCCCTGGCCATCGCCGGCGTCCGGAGCGCTTTCGCGGCCCTCGTGGTGGTGGCGGCCTATCCGCGCATGAGGATCACCTGGTCCTTCCACCAGCTCGCGGGCGCCGCGGCCTATGCCGGGGTCATGATCACCTTCGTCCTCGCGACCAAGATGACCACCGCGGCCAACGCCATACTCCTGCAATACACAGCCCCGGCCTGGGTGGCCCTTTTCGGACCGTGGTTTTTGAAGGAACGCGCGCGGCCGTCGGACTGGGCAACCATCGCCGTCGTTTCCGGCGGGATGGTCCTCTTCTTTTTCGACAGGATATCCATCACCGGCACGTGGGGGAATCTCCTGGCCGTCCTCAGCGGGTTCTGCTTCGGGTGGTTGTTCCTCCTGGTTCGGCGCCAGAAGGACACATCCCCCTTCGAATCCGTCTTTCTCGGGAATGTCCTGACCGCGCTGTTGGCCCTCCCCTTCATTGTCCTGGAGACCCCGGACGCAAGGGCATGGATGGGCCTTGTCCTTCTGGGAGTTGTCCAGCTGGGCCTCGCCTACGTCCTTTACGCCGCGGCCAGCCGCTACGTCACGGCCCTTGACGCGTCCATCATCCTTCTCCTGGAACCCATCCTCAACCCCGTCTGGACGATGATCTTCCTGGGAGAAAAACCTGGCCCGTGGTCCCTCCTGGGGGGTGCGGTGATCCTCGGGGCCGTGACTCTGCGCGCCGCCTGGCCCTATATTAAAATTCGGCGGGGATAGGAATTTAATATTTATTTGTCCAATTTTGTGAATTTGCTCCCCTCCAGGGTCAGGTTGTACATCAGCCCCTTCTGGCCGAAGACAAAGCCGACGATGGGATCCTTGATATTGGTGGTGTCTATGGAGCCGCCCGCGCCGATGGTGACCAGGGCTACGCTGCCGTCCACCCCGACCTCCCAACCCTCACTTTTCCTGAATTTCGCCAGGGAATCATCCGTCAGGAAAACGAGGATCACACTCTTCTTCTGGACCCCGAGCTGGAGGCCTATGGAAGCCGATGCCGTGCTGTAATAATCCACCGTCTTGCCATCGATGCGCAGGGCCCCTTCACCATACTCACCCCCGATGCCGATCCCCGCTTTCACCACGCTGGGGAAAACAAGGTATCCTTTCGCGTTGGCGAGAAACTCCCCTGCGCCCTTAACTTCCTTCTGAAACGTCTCGAGGGCGACATCGACGCTGATGTCAATTTCCCTCGCGTCGGCCGCGTATGCCATGCCCTGGAAAGCCGTCAGGCCCAGCAAGAACAGCACCCCGAAAACCAGGCCGCAGAACCTTTTCTGAAACTTTGAAACGAACATCTGATCACCTCCGCACAAAATGTTTGACCGCAAGACCGCCGATTGGCCCGATACAGGCCGACCAATTCCTAAACCGGCAGCTGATCCTCTTTTTTCCTTATTCCATTATACATGGCTTCGACACAGGTTTCAGGACGCTCATTGCGCCCGGACGGACAGTTGTGCTAAACAGGCCGCAGGGCAAACCTTTCAACGGAATGAAAGGAGGGGAGAAATGCTGGAAAGCTTTTTCAAGCTGTCTGAGCGCGGGACCAATGCACGCACCGAACTTATCGCAGGGTTAACGACCTTCCTCACCGCAGCCTACATCGTATTCGTCAACCCCAACATCCTGTCCGCGACCGGGATGGACAAGGGCGCCCTTATCACCGTGACCTGCGTCGTCGCGGGGGTCGCCTCCATCCTCATGGGGATCTGGGCCAACGCCCCCATCATGATGGCCCCGGGCATGGGACTGAACGCCTTCTTCGCTTTCAGTCTCGTCCTGGGCAGCGGGGGCTCCATAAGCTGGCAGGAGGCCCTCGGGGTGGTCTTCATCTCGGGGGTTATCTTCCTCGTCCTCACCTTCCTGGGGATACGGGAAAGGATCGTCAAAGCCATACCGCAATCCATCCGCATCGCGACGTCGGTTGGGATAGGCCTTTTCATCGCCTTTATCGGCATGCAGGGTCTGGGGCTCATCGTCAAAAACGACGCGACCCTTGTCGGCCTGGGGACCCTGACCAGGACGGTCCTCCTAGGGCTTCTGGGCCTTCTTCTTATCGTCATCCTCGAGATCCGGAAGATCAAAGGGTCCATCCTCATCGGGATACTGGGCACAGCCCTGGTGGGCATGATCTTCGGTTTTTCCCCCTTTCCCTCGGGCGTGGTCTCGACCCCCCCGAGCATGGCCCCGGTGGCCTTCAAACTGGATATTCTGGGGGCCCTCAAGGTTTCCCTCTGGGCGAGCATCTTCTCTTTCATGTTCGTGGACCTTTTTGACAGTCTCGGGACCCTCCTGGCGGTCTGCCGGGAAGCGGGCCTGGAAAAGGATGGTGATATCCACGACCTTCCGAAAATGCTTTCTGCTGACGCTTCCGCCACAGTCTTCGGCGCTCTGATGGGCACGAGCACCACCACCTCCTATATCGAGTCCGCCGCGGGTGTTGCCGAGGGAGGGCGAAGCGGGATGACGGCCGTCACCACGGGCGTCCTCTTCTTCCTGGCAGCTTTCTTTACCCCGGTGATTGGAGCGGTCCAGGCCTACGCAACGGCTCCCGCCCTCATCATCGTGGGCATTTTCATGATGAGAGGGATAGGGCAGATCAATTTTTACGATTTCGAGGAAGGGGTCCCCGCCTTTCTGACCCTTGTCCTCATGCCCTTAACCTATTCCATCGCCCAGGGCCTTGTTTTCGGATTCATCGCTTTTGCCCTCATCAAAATCCTGGTGGGGAAGGTCCGCGAACTGGACCCCATCCTGATCATCATCGCCGCTTTGTGTCTCGTGAGTCTTCTGATCTAGGCGCGGTTCCGTTTAACTTCCGGCAGAAAAAGACGTCACGCCGGAGGCATTTAAAACACCAAAAAGGGCCCCTCAAAGGGCCCTTTTTCTTACGTGATATCGAGAATCCCTAGAAGTGATACCCGTACATGAGGGAAAAGTTCAGGGCGGGGGCGTTGGTATTGTAGGTTTCACTCTCCCAATAAACCGCCTTGACCCGGAATCGCCCGGAAACCTTGTCGGAGATAAAATCCTCGATGCCAAAACCGGCGAAAACCCCTCCACCTGTATCCAGATCCAGGTCACCGATCTTCAGATCGTAGACCCCGGCGCCCGCGAAAAATTCGGGCTGGATTCTCACCCCATCCCTGCCGAAGGGAAACCGCGGCCCGAATTCCATCCATCTGTACACCACATCCTCCCTGGTCGTTTCGTCGGACGTATTCCTCATGCCGAAATTGATATCAAAAAGAACGCCCATCAGGGGGGGGATCCCGATGGTGAGTGCGGGACCCGCCCCGGCCGGGATATCGTAATAATCAGCAAGGTCGGAACCGAAGCTTACCGTTTGAAGGCCAAGATACAGGCTCCACCCTTCCCCCGCGGCCCCTGTGGGGACGAGGATGAGAAGCAGGATCATCAATAGAGCGGGGAAAAAACGCATGGGTTCCTCCTTTTTTTCCGGGGCCACTAGAGCCAGATTTTCCGCCTGACCTTGATCTGATCATATTAAAAATCCATTTTAACAAACCTGATAACGGAAAAAAAGAAAAATTGCCAAAAAGACCGAGTGCGGGTATTGAGGAGGACAGTTCCCGGAACCCCGCCCCCCCTGTCTTACTTCCCGTCATGATCTGATGTAATATCGCCTGCATGAAATTCCTTCTTATTTTGGCGGTCATCCTCTGGGTCCTGGTCTCCTCCGTCGCCGCAGGTCACGCGGCCCTCAGGAAACGGGATCCCAGGGCCGCCGCGATGTGGATGGCCATAAGCATCTTCCTACCCTTTGCGGGGGCCTTGTCCTACTGGGTTTTCGGGATCAACCGCCTCAAGCGTCCAAGTGCCTTCATAGCGAGGAAGCGTTCCCGCAGAAGGAGCTCGAGACACAGGATTTCCCATCCGGCCCTTCTTTCCCCGGGGACGCCTCCCGGGGTCTCGGCGATGGAGGGGATCTCCCGGCGCGTCACTGGCCGCCCACTCGTTCCGGGCAACCGGATAATCCCCCTTTACGAGGGGAATGAGGCCTTCCCCGCCATGCTCACGGCCATAGGAGCTGCCAGAAACTCCATCAATATGAGCACTTATATCCTCGACAAGGACGCGGTGGGACACAGGACCATTGCGGCCCTTTGCGCCGCAGCCCGGGAGGGGGTCCAGGTTCGGGTCCTTATAGACGGTGTCGGCACGGACCGCTCCGCCATTGCGATGGCCCGGAAATTGAGGGAGGCCGGGGCGAAACTGGCCGTATTCCACCCCCTTTTCGGTCTTCCTTTCCGAAAACCAAGCATCAACCTGCGAAATCACCGAAAGCTCCTGATTGTTGACGGAAAAGTCGGGTTCACGGGGGGGCTGAACATCACCAGCCGCCATTTTTTCACCCGGTTAAAGAAAAAACCTCCTGTAAGGGATATCCACTTCCGGGTCGAGGGTCCCATCCTCCTCCAGATGGAGGAGATTTTTGCCCTGGACTGGCAGGCTTCCCGGGCGGAGGTCCTGGAGAGGAAGGATTTCTTCCCCCAACAGGATTATCCCGGCGCTGACCTTATCCGGGCCGTCCCCAGCGGTCCCGACGAAGACCTCGAACATATCTATGAGATCATTCTCGGGGCCCTCAGGTCAGCCAGAAACCATGTTCTGATCATGACGCCTTATTTCATTCCGGACCGGGTGATAATACAGACCATGAAAAGCGCCGTCCTTGCGGGTGTCTCCGTCAGCCTTTTTCTGCCGAAAAAAAGCGACCACCCGATGGTCCAGTGGGCATCCAATACCTACCTGCCCGAACTGATAAAATCAGGGGTGCGGATAGTCCTGATCCCGCCGCCTTTCGTGCACAGCAAACTCATGCTCATGGATGACGCGTGGTCTCTCATCGGTTCGGCCAACCTCGATCCGCGCAGCTTCCGGCTGAATTTTGAGTTCGATCTGGAGGTTTTTTCCCCCGATCTGACCGTTGAGCTGAAAAACTATGCCGAAAAGCTGGCAGCGGCGGGGATCCCCCTGAAGCCCGGAATACTGGAGGGCCGCCCTTTAGGGGTGCGCCTCCTCGAGGGCGTGGCCAGGATTTTCTCGCCTTACCTGTGACCCCGGTGAGCATTCGCGGCAGGCGGTAAAAGGGGTATCAGGTTGGGCGCTTCCAGTGGTTGCCCGGATAAAATTTCAGCGCTAGAATTTCCATGAAGGGATAAGGATGTCCGATTGTAGCCAGGGGGTCGCCAATGCCCACTTACGAATTCCGATGCAATGCCTGCAGGAAAACTTTCACTGTAACAATGAGGGTCTCGGATTTCGACAGATCGAAAATCAAGTGCCCCCGTTGCGGCAAAAAAAACATCGACCAGGTTTTTTCAAATTTCTCTGTTAAAACAAGCCGCAAGAGCTGAAAAAAGATTCTGAACGGGACCGCCCTTATCTTTCCTTCCACTCCCAGCGGCAGACCCTGCAGCGCCAGGTTCTGGAAAAAACCGCCGAAAGCCTCCCTTTCCGTGCGACATTCTCCGACCCGCACCGGGGGCATCGGACCACCGGGTGCCCCCCGGAAGGCTGCTGCCTGACGCGGCTTCCCGTCGTCTTCCCCGGGAGGGGCCTTTTATTTCCCCTTTCCCCTCTTTTCGATCCTTCCGAGTATCCCGGCGGCTCTTCTGCAAGGGACAATTCTCCCCTTTCGGCCATCCGGAGGATTTCCAAAGCGCGGGGCGCTTCCGTCTCCGGAACCACCACCGCCGTCCCGACACCGCTCAAAAACAGGGCCTTCCGGACTATCCAGTCGTCCGCAGGATGTGCCCGGATCCCTTCGGAGGCAAGAAGGGACACCGCGATATCCGCCTGCCAGGGCTCCGGAAAGAGGGCGACAAGAGCGAAGCGAAGGTCCGCTTCGGAGCCTTTCCTACCATCGGTTTCGCCAGTCATGTCAGATCCCCGTCCCAAAAAAGCGTGCTCCTGTGTCAATAAATGATATACTTTTTCCGTAAATCCGAAGATTGGGAGGTGTCAGGTCTTGGAATGGAAAAAAGCCTACCGAAGAAAAACCGCGTTCCTTACCCCCGGATGGTGGCTGATGCATCTGGCCGGCATTTCCCTGGTTTACCTGATGGGGCATCTCCTCTGGAAATGACCTTTCGGTAAAGGAGGCCGCTGTGTTCAAATACATCATGAGATACAAGCCGGGGTGGTGGATTCTCCATATCCTGGCCATTTCCGCAACCTTTTACCTGGGCCATCATCTCCGCTTCTAGGCGCCGCCATGGCCGATGTCGCGAAAATCCGCCGCAACCTGCTTCTGGGACTGTTCCTTCTGGCGTCCGCCTCGCTGGTCACACATTTTTCGTGGCATCCGCCTTTCAGGGCTCCTGAGGGCCGGGCCCTTGCCAACGCAATGGCCTCGGCTTTGACCCTTCTGGACGCGGTCTGGGTGACCTGGCTTTTCTCGAGAAAAAAAACAGCCGCCTGGGGCTATCTCATCAACGGTCTCCTGGTCATTTACGGGACCGTCTTCATGACCCATTTCGGATGGAGCGCCGCTGGCGGCCAGGCCTCCCTTTTCCGGTATCTTTTCCATTCCATGACCCCTGAAGTCCTGGTCCTCTGGGCTGACTTTTTCGCCGGATCGGTCCTTTATCGCCTCTGGTTCATCGAGCCCGCGGCGAAAGGATGAATTTCACCGGGTAAACACCCTTCCCCCTGCCGGACATCGCCCTTTGCCCCTGCACGGAGCCCCCGGCCTCCCGAGGGGGACATGGGTCCGGGATCGTATTCCCGTTTTCCTCCCTATTTCACGATTTCGATAAAATCCCTGACCGGGATGGCCGGCATTGTCACCAGGCTGACCGATCCCCTGGACCCTATTTCCACCGATGCCCGCGCCACGGTCTCGTTGTCGGGGGCCTCGACCAGGTTGACGAAATCGTATTCGCCCAGAACGGCCCACTGTCCCTTGATGACAACGCCCATCCCCTTGAGTTCCTGCTCCACTTCCAGGATGCGTTCCGGCTTCTTCTTAATGGTCTCCAGGCCTTCACTCGTGAGGTTGCTCAGCATAATGTACAGCGGCATCGAGGATCCTCCTTTTCCGAATCGCGGGAAAAATTCTTTCCCGCCGGGTTAAAAATTTTCCCTGATTAAGGACTCATAGAATATAGAATAGCAGAATGACCAGCGATTGAGACGGACGATTGGGAAAAACAGTTTTGAGGAGGCTCCGTGATGCACAACCCCGCCTGGGAAAAACCCATGGACCCCGACGCCCCCCTGCCCTTCTCGCTCCAGGGGTGGGTGGACCTGTCCCCCTTCGAACGGACCCTGGGGATGGAGATCCGGTCTGCCTCAAATGGACAGGCGATCCTCACGATGCGCTTTACCGTAAAACTGGCCCAGGGAATGGGCATCATGCACGGAGGCGCCATAACGAGTCTCGCGGACACAGCCGCCGCCATTGCCATCAAAACCCTTCTTGCCCCCGACACCCACTTTGCCACCGTCCAGCTTCAGATGAGGTTTCTCGCCCCCGTTACGAGGGGGGTCATCACTGCCCGCGCGGCGGCCGATCCGGCCAAAGGGAGGGAAAGGACTTTTCTGGGCCGGGTGCAGATTGTCGACGAGGAAGAAAAAACCGTGGCGAGGTTCTCATCGGAGTTCCGGGTCGCCAGAAACCGGTGACCAGGATGCAGTCGCAATTATCAGACGGTCTTTGAGGGGATGCGGAATACGCTTTGCTCCCGTGAAAGGGCCGAACCCACTTTGTTTAGAGAATCCTTGTGCCGTCCGGCACTCTGGTGTCGGGGCCCACAAGAACCACACCCCCCTCCTCCGGAACGGCTCCCAGAACGAGGACCTCGGATTTGAATCCCGCAATCCTTTTGGGGGGGAAATTCACCACAGCCAGGACCTGGCGGCCGACGAGATCCTGAGGGGCATACCTTTTGGTGATCCTGGCGCTGGACGTCCGGACGCCCAGCGATCCGAAGTTGATCAGGAGTTTGTATGCCGGTTTGACGGCTCCGGGAAAAGGCTCCGCAGTGAGGATGGTTCCCACCTGAATGCGGACATCCTCGAAATCGGCCCAGCTGATGGGCCCTTCACCGGGCATTTTTTTCCAGGTTCCACTCTCTCAGGGACCGGCCCTCCTCGCGGCCCTGGATGCCGGGCAGAAGTCCCAGGACTTTTCGCGTCATGGCGGCGAGGTACGAATCCGCGAACTGCCTCCGCCGCTCCAGGGGGTAAAAGAGGAAATCCACCCTGCCGATGAACCTCGATTCGTCCACAGGTCCCCACTCCCGGCTGTCCTCACCTTCATCCCTCAGATCCGACAGGAGGAAAAGGCTGCCTTCCGGCACAACGCATTCTGGAAAGTAAACCGCGCGGTCATCCGGCTCATAGGTAAACCGGTCCTTCCGGTAGACGGCATAATTCTCTTCCAGCACCTTCTGATCAACCTCCACCTGACCTCCCATCATCCTGATCGTTTCACCCGGAAGGCCGATTACACGCCTCACCCTCTCCTGTTCGTCACCCCCGGGGGCATAAACTGCCAGAAGGTCTCCCCTTCTGAAGCAGAAGGCGCGGCTGATCTGCCTGTTGGCCAGAACCCTGTCGCCCGGCAGAAATGTCGGGGCCATGGATTCAGTCTCCATATTGACCGGATCACCGATGTATTTTACCGCCAGGGTTCCCGCCACCACCAGGGCAAAGGAGGCAAGGAACACCACCATGGCTATGGAAAAAAGGGCGATAGACCATCTGTCGGTGGGCAGGAGGGAGATTTCCCCTACGGTCTTCTTCGAGCAACGGTAGGCGTCGACGATCCCCAGAAGATAGAAAATGGTGCCCGCTGTGGACAGGAATGTCATCCCGGCGAAACCGGCCCAGGTTGAAACGAGGCCCAGGACCGTAAACCCCGTCGAGAAAAGGAAAAACAAGATCCCACGGAACCATCGGTGGCTGTAGACATGGCCGAGGCCGGGCATCAGGATGCTCAGAAAGACGGCAAGCCAGGGGATGGGAGCCACCAGACGGCTTTTTTTCCTAGGCTGTTTTTCCATGGCGCCTGCGGCCGGTATGTTCTGAAACAAAACCATGAGCCTGCCTTCCGGGATAAAGGGCTTTAGCCCTAGATCGATCATACCACTTTGGAAAGGGAAATTCCCGGATCTCTGATATTTTTTACTCTGGAGGGAGGACAGGAAAGAACACAGACCGGCTGATGGCCTTTTATCGTGTGGTTTTTCCCGCGAAGGATAATTTTTATTTCAAAACCATAACAATCCCCAGGAGAAGGCAGGCCAGGATGCCCAGGGGGATGGTCTTTCTCAGTATTTTCCCTTCCATTCCGGCGGCCCCGCACATGGAGACGGCAAAGGCGATTTTAAAAGGGCTGCTTATCCCGCCGAGACTCGCGCCGACAGCGAGCCCGCTCACGAGCCACTCGGGGGAAAGACCCAGTTTCCCGGCTATGGTGACCTGGAGGGTGGCAAATAGCATGATGGAGGCCACTCCGTAGCCCGTCAGGAAGGTTCCCACCCACCCCAGGAAAGGGACGAGAACCACATAAACCGGCCCCGCCCTCAGGAGGCTTTCAGACAGAATCCTGGGGATGTTCCGGGCCTGATCGATGGCTAGACCGGAGACAAGATCCCATCCCGAGAAGGAGAGGATCTGCCCCATCCCCCCGAAAAGGGCCATGGCGAGGATGGTGCTCCAGCCCTGCCGGCTGCCCCGCAAGAGGGACGAACACACGCCGCGGCCTCGTTCGTGAAGGAAATGAGCGGCGATGAAAGCGACGAAAAGGTAAAGATACGCATCGGCAAAGGGACGGAAGGTGATAGTCCTTCCGGGGATTATGGAAAGATCGAAGGCAAACCTGCTTCTGGCAAACTCCCTTACCAAGGGCAGGCTGTTGACAAGGACGATCCCCGCTCCCATGGCCGCAAGAGGAGCGGCGTCCTTCAGGACGGTTCGGGTGACCCTGAGTTTCCGGATCCCGGGGATGACAAGGAAAAAGACCAGGGCGGCCCCGCCGGCTAACTCTCCGACCTGGTAGCCGACGATCTCGACCCCCGCAAGAGCGGCGATCCCCGCAACCGAACCCACGGCGAAAAGGTAGCCCAGGCGCCCGGGCCTGAAGCCGGACCGCCCCGCGAAAAAGGGAATGCACCAGGCCATGAACACAGAAGCGGGGATGGACAGGATTGCCGCATTGCGGGCCAGCACGTTCGTCGGGTACCCCGTCACCCCCGCAAGGACCGTTATGATTACTCCGCCCAGCCCAAGGGTCATGAGGCCGCTGTAGCCGATGACCGAAAGGGCGGCGGAGGGAAGGGGTGCCAGACCCGATGCCCTCAGCATGGGAGCAGCCACCGGTTCGGCAATGATCCCCGCCCCTTCCAGCGTGTTCCCCAGCCCGAGGGCCAGGAGGCTCAGCCTGCCCCACTCGTCTTTCACCCCTTGAGTGAACCATTGGGCCAGCCGGGCCAGGGAGCCGGAGGGGATGAGGACTGATGCGAGAAGGATCCCCCCGTAGACCACCAGGAGGAGGGGAACCGTGACGAGGAAACCATCCAGGGCCGCCAGAAATACCACCCGGACGGGCGTTTCAAAAAATATGACGGCGATGCCGCCGGTCCAGCTGATCCCCCAGATCGCCAGGGTAAGGGCGCTCCTGCGGTGAAAAACCGCCATGTAGAAAAGAAGGAGAACCGGGGACCAGGCCAGAAGCGTCAGCATCCGGGTGCCTTTCCCGGCACCTGGACGCGGGGACGCGGGGAAAGGGGGAAGGGGAGATTTTCAGGCAGGGCCGGTCTTCGCAGTGGGGATCTTTCCCCGGGTCTCCGTGTCTCCCCGTCCCCGTTTCTCTTTTTCACACCGTCTCCTCCTCGAAGGGGAAAACAACCTGCGCGATGTCCGGGGCGTCCAGCAGCAGCATGGCAAGCCTGTCCATCCCCACCGACACCCCCGCGCAGGGAGGCATTCCGGAAAGGGCGTCAAGGAAGTCCTCATCCAGGGTCAGCCCCGCGACGCCCTCCTTCTCGAGGCCGCCCAGGGCCGCGGTCATGCGCCCGCGGATCTCGTCCCGATCGGAAAACTCGGTGTATCCGTTGGCAAGTTCCACCCCGGCGACATAGACTTCGAACCTCTCCAGAACCGCTGGGTCTTTTGCCCAAGGCCGCGCCATGGTCCCAAGGAAAGCGGGAAAATCCTTCACGATCACCGGCCCCTTTCGGCCCAGTTCCGGCTCCACTTTCCCCACGTAAAGGTGGAAGAACAGATCCTCGAGGGTCATCCCGGGATCAGGTCCCGGGACAGATCCGCGAAGGGCCTCCCTCAGTTCCCGAAGGTCCCAGGAAGCAACCCCCGCGTAACGCCGGAAAGCATCGGCCATGGTGATCTCTTCCCACGGCCCGGCAAGATCGTAGGCCTTTCCAGAAAACAGGGCTTGCTCCTCGCCCAGGACCGCTCTGGCAGCAGCCCGGATCACCGCGATGGTGTCCTTAATGGCATCGCGATAGTCAGCGCCCGCCCTGTACCACTCCAGCATGGAGAATTCCTGCCTGTGGCGAGGGGTTTTTTCCCCGTCGCGAAAGACAGGGCCGAGCTGGAATATGCTTCCCGACCCCCGGGCCAGGAGCTTTTTCATGGACAGTTCCGGGGATGTGTGCAGCCAGAGCCGGGAGGGAATGTTGGAAAAATCCCGGACCGTCACCGGGACAGGACAGACGTTGGGATCCAGATTGGGGTGGGGGACGGCCACGGGGGTCGTCGCCTCCAGGAAACCTTCCCCGGCAAAATAAGCCCTGACCGCCTCATTCATGGCCGTCCGGCCCCGCAGGACCTTTTGCAGATCCTTTCCCGATACCCCTTTCACCGGTCCCTTACCTTTGCCAGTCAATGGATCCTGTCTCCTTATATGGGCCCTTCACGCCATCTGTCTGCCGGATTTTCGGCCGGATATTATTATCATCCCCCGAGGGGAATTGCACCCTTCCGGCCCCGTCAGGATCGGCCCGGCTTCCTTGAAAGAAGCGGGAACGAAGCCTATAATAGCGTGATGAGCGAAACGATGCCGCACGCCGCCCCTGCGGTCTGGCCGGCTGTCCTTTTCCTGATCCTGTCCATCCTCCTCTTCGGGTCGGCCCCGGCCCGCGCCCACCCCGACGTCTACGCCGCCCTTCCCCCGGACGCCGCGGTGGTCCAGTACGGCCTCGGGGACCTGGCGGGAGATCCGCAAAAGGAACTGGCTGTCTTTTTCACGGCCCGCGAAGAAGCGAGGCTGGCCCTTTTCTCCGCGAGGGCGGGCCGGTGGATCCTCCTCCTGGAAGGGCCGGCACCGGGTCTGGAACTCGAAACGGGAACCCCGCACTGCCTGGAGATCATGGACGCGAACTCGGATGGCCGGGATGAGATCCTGACGCACTCCCTTTCCTCCCGGGATCATTCCATGATAACCCGGATTCTGACGCTGGATGCCTCTGACGGGGGTTCCCCCTCCCTCCGGGTCCTCCTGGAAGACGCGACGTCCCCGCCGGGCTACCCCCTTTTCGGGACGGAGGGAGGGGCGCCCGCTGTGACCTTCTTGAAAATGCCGGGGAAAAACGGCCGGGGGGGGCACAGAAGGTCTTACTGCTGGGAGGGCGGCCGATTCTTAAAATGCGTCGAGGTGCCCTGGGGAGAACCGTAAAAAAAATTTCAAACCCAAATCTCGGATTCCAGATTCCGGGATTATTCCCGGATCCGGTTCCCAAAATCCAGGAAAACACGTTAAACTTTAAAAAACAGGGGTTGGTAGCTCACAAAAAGCCGTCAACTCGGCCCGGGTGCGGGACGCCCGGATCCAGGACCGGTCGTCACGTCATGGATCCGTGAGGAAAGGGAAAATCCCGCTTTTCCCTTTCCGGGAAGCGTTAAGTTCCGCATTGAACTTTTCGCGACCCTGGCAAGCTGATGGCGTTTTCAAAAACCATCAACGCGGCCCGGGTGCGGGCCGCCCGGATCCATGACTGGTCGTCACGTCATGGATCCGTGAGGAAAGGGGAAACCCCGCTTTTCCCTTTCCGGGAAGCGAAAAGTTCCGCATTGAACTTTTCGCGACCCTGGCAAGCTGATGGCGTTTTCAAAAACCATCAACGCGGCCCGGGTGCGGGCCGCCCGGATCCATGATCGGTCGTCACGTCATGGATCCGTGAGGAAAGGGGAAACCACGCTTTTCCCTTTCCGTGGAGCGAAAAGTCCCGCATGGACTTTTCGCGACCCTATTAAATAGACCCTTTCCGGAGGCTGGTCATGAAAAAATTCGTCAGATATTCCCTCATCGGGGGCGGCATCCTGCTTCTTCTTCTCATCATCGGCCTAGTGGCCGCTCCGTATCTCCTCAACCTCGACTCCCTGAGGCAATGGACCGAGAGGCAGGCTGAGGCCCGGCTTGGGCGGGAGGTGACCATCCAGGACGTGGGATTCTCCTGGGCCGGTCCGAAGGTCCGTCTCTCGGGGTTCTCCGTTGCCGAAGGGGAGGGCTTCGGCACAGAACCCTTCGCGGATCTTGAATCCTTTGATCTGAAGCTGAAATTCGTAGATCTTCTGAGGCTCAGGCTGACCGTTGAGCACATCGTATTTTCGGCCCCCAGGGTCCGCGTCATCCGCGATGAATCGGGGCGCTTTAATTTTGACGATATCCTCGGCAGGTTCAGCGCCCCCCCGGAGGCATCCCTGCCTCTTGCGGCCATGACCCCGGGTGGGGAGGCCGTCCAGGCCCCCCCCATCGATCTTCTGGTGGAGCAGATCCGGATCGAAAACGGCACCTTCTTCATTCAGGACGCGACCATCCCGAGACTGGGCAGGGGGATCACCTGCGAAACCGTCAACCTCCTCCTGACGGACCTCTCCTTCGACAAGCCCATGACGATCAGGGCATCACTGGGTCTGAACCAGCCCGGGGAGGACATCCGCTTCGAGGGCAAGGTGGGTCCGCTGGGCAAACGGATCGTGCCCGCGAAGATACCCCTTGACCTTCAACTCTCCCTTGAACCTTTCGAACTCGCCCGCATCCCGAAAATCATCGGCCCCCTTCCCATGGGGCTTTCAGGGGTCCTGTCGGCCAGCCAGAAGGTCAGCGGCACTTTGGAGGAAGGGATCCTCTTTAACGGGGATGCCCTTCTGCGGGGCTTGAACGTGCAGAAACCCGGGGGTCAGCAGCAGGTAGCTGGTTTTGACGGCACTTTCGCCCTTGCGGGCCGGCTGGACATTCCGGGGCGGGACCTCTATCTGGATTCCTCGCGCCTCGAGGCCCACAAGGCCATTTTCGAGGCCGCTGGTTCCGTCAGGAGGCTGGGGCGGGCACCCGTTATCAGTCTGGACGTCTCATCCAACTCCATCCCCCTCTCCGGATGGGAAGAGGTTCTGCCCCCCCTGGGATCCCTGATGAAACTGGACGGGGACCTGACCTTCCAGGGAAAGGTTCGTGGAACGCCCGGTAAGGACCTGTTGGCGGAACTTTCCTTCCGGTCCGAAAAATTCGAGGCCGACCGGGGCCCAGCCCTCATGGAAAGGAGCTCCTCCAAGGCGGCTGCCCCCGAAGGCGGACAAGAACCTCTTCAGCCTATCAAGGCGCCTCCCATCACCTTGAAAGGAATGGTGGCCGTCAAAGACGGCCGATTCGAGAAAATCTCATTTTCGAATCTCAAGGCCAACCTTTCACAAAGAGGAACCAGGTTCTCCCTGGACAACCTGTCCCTCCAGGCCTTCTCGGGGGGCGTTCAGGGTTCTGCCTGGGCCGATCTGGGCGAGCTCCCCCTCGCCTACGGTTCGAGCCTGTCCCTGGACGATATCCAGGTGAACGAGATCCTGAGCTCCCTGGCGGGAATGGGAGGCATCCTTTTCGGCACCACTTCCATGGACCTGTCCCTTTCAGGCAAGGGAACGGAATTTGAGGATCTGAAAAAATACCTGACTGGAAAGGGGAGCCTGAGCGGCGAGGACGGCCGCCTGACCTCGGCCAACCTTGCCGGGGGGGCCGCCAAAGCCGCCTCCCTGCTGGGCATCGGAGGAGAGGGGAGTGAAACCACCTTCGAGGCAATAAAGGCATCCTTTTCCATCGAAAACGGAAAGGTGAAGGTTGGAAACATGGGGATCGAAACCGGGGAATGGTCCTTGAAAGCCCTGGGCGACATCGGGCTGGACAAGACCTTGTCCCTCTCCTCCAGGATGACCCTGTCTGAGGCAGCGACAGCCAGAATCCCCGAAGAGCGCCGGCGTCTTTTCCCCAGGGAATCCGACGGACGGGTTCAGGTTCCCCTGAAGATTGGGGGCACGGTGACCTCGCCATCCTTTGCCCTGGACACATCCGCCATGGGCGAGGCCGCCAGGGAGGAGGTCAAGGAGAAGATCGAGGAGAAAAAGGATGACCTGAAGGAAAAACTGAAGGAGGACCTCGGGGAAAAGCTGAAAAAATTCTTCTAGCCCTGTGGACGAACCTTTCGGCGATGTGAAAATTCGGGATATGGGATATAACCCCCTGTAATGGAGCCATCCGTATCTACCGCAAAACTTTGCCGAAACTTCGGGGACACCCCCGCGGTAAGGGATCTTGATCTGACCATTTCCCGGGGGGAGATCTTCGGCCTCCTCGGACCCAACGGCGCGGGCAAGACGACCACCATTTCCATGCTGGCCACCCTTCTTCCGCCGACTTCCGGCTCCGCGCAGGTCGCCGGACACGACGTTGTGCGGGAGAAAGACGCGGTCCGCAGGTGCATCGGCCTGGTATTCCAGGACCCCTCCACCGACGAGGAATTAAGCGCCCGCGAGAACATGGATTTCCACGGCCGCCTCTACGGGGTCTCAAGGCAAATCCGGCAGGAGAGGATACCGGACCTTCTTAATATGGTCGGACTTTCGGACCGGGCGCAGGACCGGGTCAAGACTTTTTCAGGGGGAATGAAGCGCCGGCTCGAGATCGCCCGAGGCTTCGTCCATCACCCCGCCGTCCTTTTCCTCGACGAACCCACCACAGGTCTTGATCCCCAGACGCGCCGCGCCATCTGGGACCACATCATCAGGATTAACGCCGCCGAGGGGCTCACCATCCTCCTGACCACCCACTCCATGGAGGAAGCCGACGCCCTTTGCCATCGCGTGGCCATCATGGACCACGGCCGGCTCATTGCCCTCGGAAGCCCGGCGCGCCTGAAGAATGACCTCGGGGGGGATCTCATCAGCCTCGAAATGGAAAGGGATCCCTCTGCCCTGGAATCCCTGTTCACGGACAAGGGATGGATCAGGAATGTAAAAATCCACGACAGCAGGGTGGACGTGACCGTCCAGGGAGGCGAGGAGCGCATACCCGAGATCCTCTCCATGGTGCAAAAGGCCGGATTCGCGGCGCGCAGCGTGACCCTTAAAAAGCCGACCCTGGAGGATGTCTTCATACACCACACGGGGCGCGGCATCAGGGACGCCGAGGCCAGCGAACTGGACCGGATGAGACAGAGGAGAAGGGCGTTCGGGAGGGGACGGTGAGGGATGCATGACAGGACTAGAGGGTACGCGGGAACGAGGGTTCGACGGGACGAGAAAACGAGGGTACGACTGAACGAAGCAGCGAGGTTACGAAAATACCAGGGGACAAGGGAGTGATGACCTTGAGCTTTTTTCGTTTAGTCGTCAGTTCGCAATGTAAAATTCGTTTGGTTGTCAGTTCGTCCAGCCGCCCTGTGGTCCCGTCGTTCAGTCGTCTTTTATCTTCGCCTTTCAGGAATCTGAAATCGTCTTTATGAAACGACTTTTCTTCGCTTCGGCGACTATCTGGCAGCGTGAGGTGATCCGCTACCTGCGATCCCCTTCCCGGATCCTCGGGAGCCTGGGGATGCCTTTTTTCTTCCTCGCCTTCCTCGGCATCGGCATGCAGTCGGCCTTCTCCCTGAGGGCGGGGGGAGATAAATATATCGATTTTATCGCCCCGGGGATCCTGGGGATGGTCCTGCTTTTTTCCTCCACGGTGGCGGGCATCTCCGTCATCTGGGACCGCCAGTTCGGCTTTCTAAAGGAGATGCTGGTCGCCCCCATTCCCAGGCTCGCCATCGTTCTCGGAAGAACGGCCGGGGGCACCACAACGGCTTCGCTCCAGGCCCTTCTCATGCTGGGGGCCAGCATCTTCCTGGGGGTTAAGGTCCCATCCATCGAAGGACTCCTTCTGGCCCTCGTCTTCATGGCCCTCATCGGGATCTCCTTTACCAGCCTCGGGGTCGCCCTGGCCTCCCGGATGGAGGACCCCCACGGCTTCCAGCTGATCTTCAACTTCCTTATAATGCCGACATTCTTCCTTTCGGGAGCCCTCTTCCCCCTCGGAGACCTGCCGGGCTTCCTCCGCTGGGCGGCATGGTTAAATCCCCTGACCTACGGTGTAGACGGCCTGAGAGGGGCCCTTATCGGGCAGTCCGCCATCGGGATCTCCCTGGATCTCGCTGTCCTGTGCGCTGTTTCGGGCGCCTTGCTCACCCTGGGGGCCGTCCTCTTCAGGGGGGCGAGGATGTGAGGGGGGTAAAAAGCAGAAAGAAGAAGGAAGAAGGAGGAAGGAAGAATAAATTCTCAACCGATCTTTTTCCGGTGTCATTATCTTTCAGGAGCACCGGAACCCAGGGCGGCATCGCCAACGGTTTATTCTCCGCTCTCCCTTCATCCTTCATCCTTCCTCCTTCCTCCTCCCGAACCCATATTTGTCGACCATCATGATAGCCCCCGATCTCGTCTCTTCCCTCCTCTCCTGGTACGATGAAAACGGAAGGGATCTGCCGTGGCGGAAAAGCCGCGGGAAGGCGGACCCCTACCCGATCCTCGTTTCCGAGATCATGCTGCAGCAGACCACCGTCCCGGCGGTCATCCCGTATTTCGAAAGGTGGATGGAGAAATACCCCACAGCCCGGGACCTTGCCAGTGCGGATCCCGATCAGGTCCTGCGGGACTGGGAGGGGCTGGGATATTATTCGCGCGCCAGAAACCTTCAGTCAGCCGTCCGGGAGGTTGTCCACCGGTACGGCGGGGCCATCCCCGCGAGTCCGGAGAAGCTGAAGGGACTGCCTGGCGTCGGGGACTATACGGCCGCCGCCGTGGGGTCCATCGCCTTCGGGGCCCGCATTCCCGCCCTGGACGCCAACAACCTTCGCGTCTGGTCCCGCCTGCTGGCCTCCTCTGACCGCAAGAGGATCGCCCGGGTCTTTTCCCGCGTCATTCCACCGGACCGGCCGGGAGACTTCAACCAGGCCCTCATGGACCTGGGCTCCGCCGTCTGCGCGTCCAAGAACCCCGGATGCTTCGGGTGCCCCCTTTCTAAATGGTGCCGGGCTTTCCGCCTCGGCGCCGCCGAAGCCTTCCCGGAAAGGAAACCCAGCCCCGAAACCATCCCCATAGAGGCCGCGGTCGGGATCCTTATTGAAAGAGGGAAGGTGCTGGTCCAGAAAAGGCCCGAAGGGGCCCTGCTGGAGGGGCTATGGGAGTTTCCGGGAGGGAAGATATGGGAGACGGAACGACTGAACGACGGGAAAACTGCGCGAAAAAAGAAAAATATTTTTTCTGAATCCCCTGAGGAGGCGGTGGTGAGGGAAGTCAGGGAAGAGACGGGGCTTAACATCCGAATTCTGCTAAAGCTCGGACTTTTCCGCCACTCCTACACGCGGTTCCGGGTCCGGCTGCACGTCTTCATATGCCAAAAAACAGGAGGCAGGGTAAAGCGCCCGGACGCAAAATGGGTGACCCTGGAGGCACTGGAAAAGCTGCCCATGCCCAGCGCGAACAGGAAAATCGTCAGGGCCCTGGAAAAATGGTTAACACAAAAACCAGCCGAGGCCCAAGCCAGCCATATTAACGAATGATCTCCCCAAGGGAGTTGAAAAAAGAGGGCCTTCGATGAAAGTTACCGTATTTAACGGCAGCCCGCGTGGACGGAAAAGCAACAGCCATTTGATCGTCAAGTCACTCCTTGAGGGAGCCAATGAGGCCGGCGCTCAGACAGAAGAGGTGTTTCTGATCGAGCAGGATATACGTTATTGTCTCGGCTGCTTTAATTGCTGGGGCGAATCTCCAGGGCAATGTGTACTCAAGGACGATATGGCCGGGATGTTAGGCCGTTATATCGATTCCGATTATGTCGGGCTGGCCACACCAGTTTACGGTATGTATATGAGTGGCTTGCTAAAAAACTTCACTGACCGTCTACTGCCATTGGCAACGCCATATATAAGGAAAAACAAAGATGGGACATTCTACCATGATCACCGGGGCAAACAGCTCCCCCGGCAGTTTTTCATCGCCAATTCCGGTTTTCCCGGTGAACACAACTTTGATGTTCTGCAGGCTTTTTTCGATGTGGTTAAAAAGATGAACCCGGGAAATGTCATCTTCGAAATTTACCGCAGTTGCGGAGAAGTGCTTCAGGATTCGGATGAGCGGGATGATCGGCTAGAATCAAAGATCGGGCAATTTCGTGGGGCACTGAAGAGAGCCGGGCGTGAGATGGTTGAAACAAACGAAGTTAAAGAAAAAACACTTGAAGACATTAACATGCAGCTGATAACCGATGAGGAGTACATGTCCGCCGCCAATCGCCACTGGGATGAGCAGATTATTCGGACTGGAAGGTAGCGCCGACACAATTTATTACCCCTCAACGTGACCGGTTCAAGCCGGTGCACCACTGCCCTGCTGCCTTGGACTGATTCACCATCGAGGTCGGGGAAAAGACCCCGAAATAAATGAGAGGCCGCTTACACAGTGTATTGGACAGGCTCTGGCAGGTGGGATTCTGACCCTTCCTTTTCGAACCCTCGCACGTACGCACCTACGGGGCCCCTTCTCCCTTCTCCCTTCTCCCTTCCCTATTCGGTCTTTCCCCGTTGGACATGGGACATGGGACTTTCCTGATCAACTTCCTCCACGCCTCCCAGTACCTCTCCCCTCCGACGATGTAGCAGTCGCTGTGGCCTGCCCCGGGCACAGGAAGAAAGGACCTGGGTTCAGGGGCCGCTTCAAAGACCTTCTTGCCCATTTCAAAGGGGATGGTGACATCCTCCTCCCCGTGGATGACCAGCACCGGCATGGAGACCTTCCCGACCCGCCCCAGGTTGTCGAGCTTTACGGACATGAAAGGTTTCACCGGAAGGCGAGGATAGAGCATTCTCGCCACATCGCCGGCGCTGGTGAACGGGCTCTCCAGGACCAACCCCCCCGCCTCGTTACCCTCGTCGAGGGCAAGGTCCACGGCAACCGCCGATCCCAGGGAGTGGCCGAAGAGAATGATCGAGGATGGATCGATCCCTTTTTCCGTCACCAGCCATTGGAAGGCGCTTGCCGCGTCCCGGTAGATCCCCTTTTCCGCCGGGGTTCCCTCGCTTTTTCCGTATCCCCGGTAGTCGAAGAGGAAGCTCGAAACGCCCAGCTGTTCTTTCATGGCCGCGGCGTGATCCAGGCGGTCCGCGATGTTTCCCGCGTTCCCGTGAAGCCAGAGGACCACTTCCCTGCCCTCGGCGGGGAGGAACCAGCCGTGAAGACTGACACCCCCCGAATCAAACCAGACATCCTCGAAAGGAATGTTAAGATCCGCGGGGAGCGTATGCAGGTCCCGCGAGGGGAAAAACAGGGCGCTTTTCTCCTGAACCCTGACCCAGGAGAAAAGGAGGAGCAGCAGAAGGAAAAAGGCGAGAGAAGCGGCTGTGATCATTTTCACCATTGATCCTGTTCGCGGTGGGCGAGTGAACCCGGCTTCAATTTTCATAGGGTCGTACGTAAAAAGTCCAATCCGGGACTTTTCGCGCAACGGTTAGGGAAAAGCGCAGTTTTCCCTTTCCTAACGGATCCATAACTTACCACGCGAGTCATGGATCCGGGGCACGTTAAATAGCAAGATTTAAACGCTTCCCGAAAACATACACGCCGAATCCTCGAACGGCAACGGCCTGGATATGGCCGGATCCTTGCTATCCGATCTCCCTTGACATGCGGCCCTAATCCGGATATCAGGGGGGCAAAAGACACAGGAGGTGTACCATTGAAAAGCAAAATGCCCGACGAACTCAGGGATGAGATCAACGCCTACCTCTCCGAGGTCAAGGATGATCTGGAACACTACCTGACCTGGGCGAACAGCGAAATCAAACTGGACCCCGATGCCGAGCGGGCTGCCGACGTCGTTGAGGATACCATTTTCCGCCTGATGACCATCTCTTATTACCTTGCGACCTTTTTCGAGGATTCAGACCCCTCCCTTGTCCTCTCGGACATCCTCATGGAGGTCTCTGAAGAACAGGGTAGCGAACCCAACTTCGTCTCCGGACGCAGCTTCGCTGACGATCCACCGAACAGGACCAGGCACTGAAGGCAGTTCAGAGTCCAGGGTTCAGGGTTCAGAGTTCAGAGAAGACAACGATCGAACCAGGCGACGACGGGACGACGAAACGACTGAACAAAAAGAGCCAAGGCCATCGTTCTTACGTTCTTTCGTGACTTCGTATCCCCGTCCCTTTTAAACTTCCCAACTTCGTTTCCTCGTCCAGTCGTACCGTTGTCTACCCCCTTGCGTTTTATGCCATCACGCGAACACGAAGTTTTCCCTTTTTCCCCTTCCTCCCCTTCGACAGGCCCAGGGCCTTCGGTTCTTTCTTCTTCCTTCATCCTTCATCCTTCTGCTTTCCGCCTTCTTCTCCCTTGCACTTAACCCGGGCCTGGGGTAAACCTGTTGTCCTGAAACCAGAGCCTCCGCCTTCACAGGACAGAACCCTTGCGCCCAAGCTTTTACCACCTGATCGCTACCCTTTTCGCGGCCGCACTGATCCTCGCAGCGGGATCTGCCCGTGCGGAATTTTCAGCCGTCTCGGTCACGTCCGCAGGGGCGTGGGAGGAAGAGGACGGGACCTCCAACAGCGGGGCATCCCAGTATCTAAACCTGTGGACCGAAGCAGATATCACGGGCTTTCACCTTGACATTGAGGGGTACGGAAGGGTGGCCCACCTCGAAGAGGAGGTGGAACCCGGAGATGAGGATCCGGGAAGGCTCTACCATCTGACTCTGGGGATCAGCGATTCCGCAAACAGGGGAAGGCTCGTGGTGGGGCGGCAGTTCGTACCGGCCCTCACCGGGGCGGCGATGATCGACGGCGCCCGCCTTTCCCTCGGAGGCGGTGGTCTCACCCTTAACGCCCGATGGGGATTTGCCTCGGATATCTCGGAAGAAGGGGGCGAGGACCACGAGGTCTTCGGGGCTGGGCTGGACTACCGGATAACCCGGGGCATGTATTTTAACCTGGATTACGGCCGCACCTATTACGAGGGACTGCTGACCGAACTCATCGCCGCCGAATGGACCTACTCCTGGTACCGCTTCACCAAAGCCTACGCCATGGTCAACTGGGATCTGATGTCCAGAACCCTTCACGAGTCCCTTTTCGGCACCAGGCTTTTCTTTTCCGACCGGTTTTCCCTGATTGTGGAACTCTCCCAAAGCGTCCCGTGCTTTGACTCTGATTCCATCTACAGCGTTTTTGCGGTGGAATCCGCCAGCACGCGCTCCTTTTCCCTACTCCTGACCCCTTCCGATACAACAAGGTACGTCTGGAATTATTCCATAGAGTCCTATCAGGGGGACGGACCCAACGGACGGGAATCAAGTTTTTCCGGTCACTGGGCCCCCGGACTGTGGAGGATTTCGGCCGGCCTCCTTCAGCACACGGGTTTCGGAGGGGATCTCACCGAAATCACCTCCGAGGTTTCCACCAGGGTCGGCCGGGGCTTCAGGATCGCCGCGGGGGCTGATTTCTCCAGGACCGAGAATGAGGATGAGGATTCGGTGAACAGCCATTCCCTCCGCATCGGCACGGGGTGGGATATCAACCAGAAGAGCTCCCTGGATCTTGGTTTCCAGGTGACCGACGATGAGATCGGGGAACCCTCGCAATCCACACGCCTCTCCCTGAAAATGGAGTTTTAGGATGAAGACATCGCCATGGAAAAAATGCCGCATCCTTTCCGCGGCCCTTATCCTGATACTGGCCACCGCCCTGCCATCCCTGGCCATGCGTTTTTCCCATATCCTCCACGAGGACCATGATGTCAGGGAGTGCTCGCAGTGCCACGTCCGGGGGGCCTCCAGCATTATCCCCGAAAGGACGGTCTGCCTTCCCTGCCATGAGCCGGCAGACATCGAGGAAACGGTTCTTGGACCCGCCCAGACCCATACACCCCTCTGGATAAAAACCCACGGGGCTGAATCCCAGAGGGCAGATGCCCAGTGCGTGAGGTGCCACTCCCTCTCTTCGTGCATTGACTGCCACAAGGGAGGGGAGCTGGGCCAGGACCTGAAACGAAGGACGGCAAGATTAGATACCATGCCCTCTACCCACACATCGCGCTTCCGGGTGGTGCACCCATTAAAGGCAACGGGAGAACACATCCAGGAGTGCTACACCTGCCATTCGCGCCAGCAGTGTACGGACTGCCATCAAAGCTACCGCAACCGCTTCCCCGCGCGGGAGCTGGTGTCCCACCAGATGAACTGGGAGACCCTCATAGCCGGGGAGGGTGTCCCGGATCATGATGGATTTTCCGAGAACCAGTGCCAGGACTGCCACCCCGGGGGAGCCCTCTCCCGCCCCGAGTGGAGCGACGGGCATTCCCGGGAGGCAAGGCGTAATCTCGCCAGCTGTCAGACCTGTCATCCTCAGGGAGAAGCCTGCATGCCCTGTCATTCGGCCAAAAGCGGCCTCATGGTGAACCCCCATCCCAAAAACTGGAGGAGCATCCAGGATAAATTCCGAAGTGAATCGCCGGAGGTTTGTGCAAAATGCCACTAGGGCGCGTTTTTCTCGCAGCGGCCGTCGCTTTTGTCCTCACGGGAGCCGGCTGCGCCTACAATCCCAAGGAATCCTCCGAACGTTCCCCTGAATTGGGTTACAAGGGAACGGTGGAGTGCCTTTATTCCGGATGCCACGACATCCCTGCCCTCTCATGGGCGCTGGCCTCCCATGCCAACCTCAACGCCTGGCCCGGATCCGCTGCCGAAACATGCGCTGACTGCCACGACCCCATCGGCGATTCACAGGATTCTGCCCTCATTTTTACCTCCACCCCCGGCATCATTTCCCAGGAAATCCTCGATGCCCTGGGTCCCACCGCCCGGCCCATCGTCGGGTGCGAAGGGTGTCACGGCTCGGGGATGGAGCACTATGCCTACGCGGGCTCAGCCCTTTATTACGGGGACCATCGGGAACCGCAGCCGGACACGGTGTGGCCCGTTTTTGGAAACGTCTACCACATGGCCTCCTGCGGCCCGTGCCACAGCCCCGATGAGCACTCCGGAGGGGAGGCCGCGGAAAATACCCTCGCGAACCAGTACGCGGAGTGGTGGGGAATCGACGGGCGTGGTTTCCTTTATGACGACGGACACTCGGATTCCCTGGTTGTTGAGACCCCCCAGGGACTTATGACCGGAAGCGTCCGCGAAATCCCCTGCGCGGCCTGCCACACGGTGGAAGGGTTTGTGACCTGGTTTGCCCTGGGGGATACCTCCTGGGGAACCAGCCAGTCCGTGATCGACCGCCTGATCGTGGAAACGGGGGACGCCGATCTCGCGGATCCGTCTTCCTCCCCCGGGGGGGCCGCCCTTTCCCAGGTTTCCTGCGTGTCCTGCCACCCCTCCCACGAACCCGGCGTCCTCCTGCGCACCGTTGCGGGAGCCGTCTCCGGAACAGAAAGACGCGTGGCCCTGTGCATGGAATGCCACAACGTCAGGGGTCTGGAATCCGCCGACGGTTCCGGGCAGACCGGCATCGACGCACCGGAAATCCCCAGGCACCCCCAGCGGGAGCTTTTCCTCGGATTCGGGGACCCCGCCACGGACGGCTTGCGCGGAGTGGAATCCCTTCCGGGCTTTTCGGGAACGGATTCTGTCCACGCCGGCACGGACAACATCCCCGGGGGGTGCACCGGATGCCACTATCTCCGGATCGCGGACGAGAGCATCGAGGATTCCAACGGTAAAGGGACCACGGGCCACACCTTTTCGCCGCGGCTGGAAAACTGTTTCACCTCCGGCTGTCACACCGGGGAAGACTTCTATCTGAGCGACGGGACGCAGGCTTCCTGGTCGGATTCGACCATCGCTTCCTTCGACTTTGGCTCCATCTATTATTCCGGCGCGGCCAGCCCCGGACAGGATCATGACGGGGACGGGGATGTGGAACCTTTCCAGGCAGAAGTTGTCGGGCTCCTGGACACTCTAAAGAAAAAGCTGACCGACAGGGGGGTGGTTTTCGACACGGAATCTGATCTTTTCGACCTGCCGCAAATGGCCGATCGGTCCGCCACCGAAAGGGCGGCGGCATACAACTACGATTTTGTGGTGGAGGATAAGAGCTTCGGATACCACAACCCGGCCTACGTGGTGACCCTTCTGGAAGCGAGCATTTCCGCCCTCCCCTGATGATACCCGGGGGCCGGGAGCAAAAGGCTGGAACTTTTGTTCCGGCCTTTTTTTGCCAATCTCTCCCCGGGCTCGCTCGATTTCCGGTCCCGCCTAAAACCCCAGCATGAACAGAACCTGAAAGGTCCCGGTGCGGGCATCCACGCCATCCCCCTCCCACTGGCTGACCTTTAGGTCCAGACCGAGGGTTGCGGCGGGAAAAAGGGACCACCCCACCCCGCCGCCAAGGGTGACGCCCCATCCGTTCACGTCCTCAAATTCATGCCCGGAGATGAGAGCATAGACCCTCGGGGTAAAACCCATAACCGGAAATGTCCACGAGGGGCCGAGCATCATGGCCGAATAATCCCCTTCGTCGTGATCGCTCGCCTGCAAGGCCGCCATCAGTTTCATGACCCCGGACCCGAAAGTCGCCTCCAGGGTGATCCCTGAGCCCGTGTCCACATCCTCGAGGTCGTCATCAAAGGAGGTGATCCCCACTCCGACACCGACCTCCATCAGAGCGAGCGAGGAAGGGGGAAAAGCAAGCAGCAGGGACGACAAAAGGATCAGGAAAAATAGAGAGAGTGCAGGGATTTTTCTCATAATCTGCCTCCAGGATATGGAATCCGCGAATCCGCAGTCTGGAATCTGAAGTCCAGTTTAAAGCACGATCTCCCTGGCCTCGATCACCTCCGGAAGGTCCCTTATCTTTTCCAGGACCTCTTCCGGCACCCGGCTGTCGAGGGATACGAAACCGAGGGCGTTCCCCTCGACCTGCTCCCTGCCGAGGTAAAAACCGGCGACATTGATGTTGCCGTCTCCCAGGACAGAACCGATCTTGCCGATGACGCCGGGCCTGTCCAGGTTGGTGAAGAACAGGAAATTCCCCTCCGCGATCAGATCGACCCGGAACTGGTCGATCCCGATAATCCGGCCCTTCAGGTCCGCGAAGACTGTCCCTTCGATGGTGTTGGTCCCGCGGTCGGTGATGGCCTGCATGGAAATCATGTCGCTGTAGTTCTTCACCCGTTCCGCCTTGGCCTCGATGATGGATATTCCCCGCTCCTTGGCGAAATAGGGGGCGCTGATGTAGGAGGCCCCTTCCTGGTGCCTCATCTCCATGAAGCCTTTAAGCGCCGCGAAAGTGAATGGCTGATATCGGAAAGGGGAATCGAAAACCTTCTCCGAAATGTCGTCGGAGAAAAGGGATCCCACGAGGGTGATGGTCACCTCTTCCACGCGGCCCGGAATGAACTGGGCCAGGATCCTCCCCATCTTTTCAGAAAGATCGAAATAGGCCTGCAGTTCGGGGGCAAGCCTGGATCTGACATAGGGCAGATTGACCGCATGTTCGTAGGATTCCCCTTTGAGCACCGAGATCACCTGCTGGGCTATTATTACCGAAACGTTCTTTTGCGCCTCGCGGGTGTTGGCCCCGAGGTGGGGGGTGACGATGAGGTTGGGAAGCCCTAAAAGCGGGTGATCCTCCGGGGGGGGTTCCTTTGTGAAGACATCCACCGCAGCCATGGCGATCCTATTATCCCTGATGGCTTTTGCCAGGGCCTCTTCCTCGATGACCCCGCCTCTGGCGCAGTTGATCAGGACGACCTCCGGCTTCATGAGCGCGATCTCCTCGGAGCCAACCATCCCTGTGGTCTCCTCGGTGAGAGGCACGTGGAAGGTGATGATATCCGACTGCTTGAGCAGGTCATAAAATTTGTCCAGAAGTTCGACCCCCAGCTTTTCCGCCTTCTCCCTCTTGATATAGGGGTCATAGGTCAGGATGCGCATGTCGAACCCGCGGGCGCGCTTGGCGACCTCGCTGCCGATACGGCCGAGGCCGACGATCCCCAGGGTTTTTTTGTAGAGCTGAATGCCCATAAAACTCTTGCGGTCCCATTTGTGGCTCTCCAGGGAAGCGTGGGCAAAGGGAAGCTTCCTCACAGCTGCCAGCATCATCGCCATCGTGTGTTCGGTGGCCGCGAGGGTGTTCCCCGTCGGGGCGTTCATCACGATAATGCCCTTTCGGGAGGCGGCCTCGATATCCACGTTGTCGACCCCAACCCCGGCACGCCCAATCACCTTCAGGTTGTCGGCTTTCTCAAGGATTTCCGCGGTCACATCGGTCCCGCTTCTCGTAATCAGGGCATCATAGGCGCCGATGGCCTCGGCGAGGGCTTTCCCCTTGAGGGAAACGTCCTCCACGACCTCAAATCCGCTCTCCGTTTTAAGGAGGTCGATCCCCTCCTTGTCAATGGAATCGGTGACGAGTACTTTCATTGCTGATCTCCTGTCTTCGCAAGGTCCCTTTGATAGATAATGAACGGTGACACGTCGAACCAGCCGGACCGCAGGAATCGTTCCACCGGGGGTTTCCGACGACGCAGGCTTTCAAACCTGGGAAAGGTCCTGTCAACTCTTTACCCGCGAGGGGGGAACCCTTTAAAACATTACCACGGTGGGGGATGTCCCATCAAGGCGGTCCTTGTTTTAACGTGACCTGCCTCCTCCCCTTATATAGAATGGGTCCCATGACAGGCGCGGTCAAAAAGCTGTTCCTCAAACACCGGTTCCCGGATGACACCAGGTCCTCCGGGCCGCCGAATGCCGCGGTTCTCGTGCCCCTTTTCGAATACCTGAACCGGCTCTGGGTTATTTTAATACGGCGTTCGGAGACGTTCGGACTGCATCGGGGGCAGATGGGTTTCCCCGGGGGAATGTCCGAGGACAGCGATGGAGGGGATTCCCTGCGCACTGCCCTTCGGGAAACGGAAGAGGAAATCGGGTTGGCTCCCTGCGATGTTGAGATCGCTGGAACCCTGAGCATCCGGCCGACCCTCAAAACAGGTCTTAAGGTCCAACCCTTCGTCGGACTCATTCCCTGGCCCTACCGCTTTTCTCCCGACCCCCTGGAGATAAGAAGCGTCCATTATGCCCCTTTGGCGGACCTGGCGGGTTCGGTCATGGGGGAGGGAAACGACTACGGACTCATCCCTCCCGTTTATCCCGTGGACGGATTCCCCGTCTGGGGCCTGACTGGAAGGATCGTGGCAGAGCTGCTGGAGGTCCTGGATCCGATGATCGGTGATTTGTAAACGAGGGAACAACCGGACGCGGCGACACGGAGAAAAGATTTAGGCAGAGGATTTGTGACTGGTGATTGGTGGCCGGAAAGAGTGGACGCGGCCCCTCCACAACTGGTCCGCCGCTTTAAACTACTTCACCATCGTCTTTGGGGAAAGAATCCCAACATAAATGAAAGGTCGCTTACACTGTTTTCTTGACAGGGCCTCGGAGCCGGGCCTTCGGCTTCTTTTTTATTCATCCTTCCCCCTTCATTCTTCTCCCGTCTCCTTTCCCCCTTCGACAAGCTCCCTTCGACCAGGCTCATGACTGGCAGGGCCTTCGTCCTCTTCCTTCCCTATTCCCTCTCCCCTTTTCCCTCTTCCTGTTCTTTCGATATCCCGCACACTTGGGCCCCCGTCAGTCTTTCCAGTTCCTGGAAGGTCGTTTTAAAGACGTTGGTGGTCTCGCCAGCAGAAGGGTAAATATTACCTTCCGCGGGGATCTGCCTATCCATGAGGACCGGAAACTTTTTTCGGTGCCCGAGGGGAGGCACCGCCCCGACGGGGTATCCGGTCCACTCCAGTACGGATCCCGGATTGGCAAGACGAACCTTCCCCGCCCCCAGAACCCCGGCAGCCTTTTTAAAGTCAACCCTCCTGTTTCCGGGCAGAAGGGCGATCACAGGATCCCCTGCGGCGCTCAGGACGATGGACTTGACAATCCTTTCCACCCCTACCCCGAGCTCTTCCGATGCCGCCATGGCTGTTTCGGTGCTGCGCTCAAACCGGCTGACCACCGGCTCACAGTCCCTTTCCTCCAAGGCCCGGATCACCTCTTTTTCCCCCAGGACCAAACCATCTTTTCCGTCATCCGACGTGTCTTTTTTCTTCGCTTTTTTCCCTTCCTCCCTGTCAATCATCCCCCCGAGGACCACGATGATCCCCATGCACCCGAAGGCGATGACCCCGAGGAGGATGGATATGGAGGCGGGAAGCGGATCCGCCCCTTCCTCCCCAAAAAAACGGGTAAGGATCCCGAAGGCCGATATGCCGACGAAGACACCGATAGCGAGATTCAAAAGAACCTTGAGGAAGTTTTTTTTCACCAGCTCGAAGAATCCCCTTGCCCGCGAACCTGAAGGACGGAAACCAGACCCGAACCGAAGGAAAACAACGCCCCCACTAGGACAAGAGTCCCTTTTTCCACCGCGTTCCGGATCAGGTCGGAACGCTCCTCCAGATCCTTTAGGGTGCTCAGGACATTGTCCCGTATGGCTTCGTCGAGAATTTCATGGAAAGCCCCCTCCTTGACCAGCACATGGGCAACGGCGAGCCGGACGTGCTCGATGAGATCCCCTGCCGCCCCCCTGGCCTCGCTGCGCATGGCCGCCTTGACGGCCCCGCAGTCATCGTGCCCCAGCACCATCAGGAGAGGGACGTGAAGGTGGCTCACGGCGTATTCAAGGCTACCGATTTCGGATTTCCCTGCGATGTTCCCGGCCACCCGGACTACAAAGATCTTCCCTGGGCCCTGGTCGAAAAGCTGCTCCGGAGGGACGCGGGAATCGGAACACCCGAGGACCGCCGCGAAAGGTTCCTGGCCGGAGAGCATGGTCTCGGGATCCCATGGTGCCGGGGGGTTGGTCCCATTCCCCGATGCAAATCTCCTGTTTCCTTCCAGCAGCTTATTGAGGCGAGCCTTGTGGTCCATGGAAAGTTCCCTCCCTGACCCTCCCCCGACATTCCCTTGCCGGGGAAAGGGCTCGGAGGAACTTTAAGGATTTTTCCTATTTCTTCAGCGGGAAAAGGCCCTTCGAGGTACCAACCCAGATCCCTCCCGATTCCGGCAGGTAAAGAACGTGCGTCGCATCCCCTGGAATGCCGACCCTTGAATCGTAGGTCTCGTAGACATAAGCCTCTTTTCTCAGAATGTGATCATTGATGTTCAGGTATCTTCTCAGGTTGGTGATGGGCTGCACGGAGGAATTTTCTAGATCGGTAAAGGCAGCCCGGCTTTGGGGATCGGGTTTCCCGTAGGAGACCCACAGCGAATCTTTCTCGCGAGCCAGGGAAAGGATCTTTCCCGTGTTGTAGCCCACGACTCCCCACTCGTAAAGAAAAGGCCTGGCATCCCTCGTGGCAAACAGGGTCCCTGTCCAGGAAACGCTTTTCCTGTGTGCAGGCCAGGGGGTGCCCAGATTTTTCCCTGAAAGCCCGCCCCAGACAAGGCCGGCGTCGGTCCCGACCCAGATCATATCCCGTTCCATGAGGAGGCCTTGAATCCGGACTTTGGCCACAAAACTTACCGTGGCGAGTCCTTCAGGCCTGATGATGGCGAAACTGGAGCCGCTTCCCCCGAGGACAACCCCGTCCGGCCCGCATGAAATAGCTCTAACAGGGGGCCGGAAGGACTTCGAATCATCTCCCCCTCGGCCGATCCCGAACCCCGACCCCAGGTATGTGGAGGATTCCCCCTGAATCACTTTTTCCGTTAAAGCCAGGATCCAGTCCCCATCCGGGACATAGGACTCCCATCCCCGCGGGCCGCGAAGGGCCATCCCCGTTTCAGTGCCTACCCAGAGATTCTTCCCGGGAAGACCATTTTCCGGCCCGTCAAAGGCGAGGCTGAGAACGTGATCATCCGGGAGTCCCCCATATTTTTGAGTCCTCATTTCCCAGATCCCTTCGGAAAGGACGTGGAGGCCCTCCCCGTTGGTCCCGACGCAGATTTCCCCACCCATAACCGCGAGGGCAGTGACCTTGCCGGGATCCGTTATCCCCGGGATGTCCAGATCTTTCCAATTGCCTGCGCCGGTTTTGATATAAACCCCGTCGGGATTGGCCGCAACGAGGGTATCCCCCTCGCCTGCCAGCGCCAGGATCGGGCCCGGGAGCGTATTTTTTCCTTCAATGGCGGAATATTCGGCCGGAATGACCGTAGCGCACCCGGCCAGGATCCCGGTGAGAAGTAATAGGACTGCAAGGGATGTTTTCGGGGTATGTCTCATTGCGGTCTCCAGAAAAAAGGTTTAGGTGCGATTAACTGCCAGGCATGTCCGGAAAAGTTAGCATCAGAACCCGATCAAGTCCAGCACTCAGGGGACGCGCCCCCGTTTCCAACCCCCGGGAAAAAACCGCCTCATGGCTCCATTCGGGAAGCCGGCCTCATTGACACCCTCACGGGGGGTTGTTAATCTTCCAGGGTCAGGGTAAGAGATCTGCTGATCGGGGGAACGAGGATCTGGGTACGGGACCGGAGGTGTGAAATGGACGAAAAGGAAAACAGGAAGGAAAACCAAACCGAAAAAGAAACGCGGAAAATCGTCTCCGACGATGTGGAAAAGTTTTTTCGGGATGTCTGGGGAAAGGTCGTCGAATATGCCTCCATGGGGGCGGAAGAGGCCACCAAGCTTTCCTCTTCCGCCAAAACCAGGGTGGATGTGGAAACCCTGAAATTCAGGAAAGGGAAAGTAATCAGGATGCTCGGGGAGCGCTACCTGGAGCTTTGTGAAAAAACTCCCTCCTCCGCCCTGCCCGGGACTAAAGAGATCCTAAAGACCCTCCAGGGGATCGACAAGGAAATCAGGACGCTCGAACAGGAGCTCTCCAAAGGGAAGAAGCCGGTGAAGAAAAAACCGGCAAAAAAGGCCCTTTCCAGGACCCCGGCCGGGAAAAAGGCACCCGCCGAAAAAACAGCATCCCCGAAAAAGGCGCCTGCCCGGAAGAAAGGGGCTACGGTGAAAAAGACCGCCGCCGCGAAAAAACCGGCCGCCGCGGTTGGGGAGAGGGAGAGATCTCCCTCCACAGGGGGGATTCTCGCTCCGTCGACATCCCGAATCCTTCGGAAAAAAGGAGAATAATAGGATCTTCCAGGGGCAAACACTGGGGCACTGGCAGGCTTGACACCGCACACCCCGGGAGGTATATAAGACGTTCCTGAAATCCGGGGCTGTAGCTCAGCTGGGAGAGCGCTTGACTGGCAGTCAAGAGGTCGACGGTTCGATCCCGTTCAGCTCCACCAATCAGCGTATAAAAAACTCGCCCCTGTCCGGGCGAGTTTTTTTATTGCAGGGTGTGAACCAGTAAATACTTTGGATGAGCACATCACAGGAACAGCCTGCGGACCTCTCTGGTCCCGGTTTCGACCAGGCAGAAGGACCTGTTATCTTCCAGCCCCATGAGGTCCCCCGGATTAAGGAGGAGAGTGTCCCCTATGATTTTCTCGGAGTACTGGTGCGTGTGGCCATAAAAAACAAAATCGAATCCGCCCGCCATGGCGTGGGCCCGGGCATGTTCAGGGAAGTGGGTCATGGCCACACGGAAATCCTCAAATTCAACGGTGATAAAATCCCCGTATTCCCTGACCTGGGGGCACCGTTGGGGAATGGTCCGGGAAACAGCCAGTGCATCGCCATCGCAGTTCCCCAGTGCGAGGTAGATTCTTCCCTGAAAAGGGCTTAAGGAATCCAGCATGAAAGGGGAAATCAGGTCTCCGGTGTGGAAAAGGGCCTTGGCCCCTTTCTCCACGGAAAGGTTGACGGCAGCCCTCAGGGCCTCCCGGTGATCGTGGCTATCTCCCATCACGGCCAGAAGCATGGCACCCCTCCTTTTCAGGTCGTATCTGTCAAGGGCGAAAAATATGCCATAATTGCTATTAAAAAACAACCGGTTTCTTCGTGACCTTTTTTCCTCGTTCTAAAGCCCTCCGCTCTTTCGGAACTCCATGATCAGAAGAGGCGGCCGTTTTGAATGCTGAAGGACAGCCTCGCGTCCTTCGGTCCCGCCATAGGCGGGACTCATGGCAGGGAAGCTCAGGACAGGCCCATCGAATGAGTCCAGAGAAAGGTCGCAGAAAAATGAAAACCAGAAAAAGGCTTTTCCTCTCCTGTCTTTTGGTTTCCTCTGCGTTCTCACTTTCCACGGCATAGCCTCCGGCGAAGGCGGGAGCTGCCGACTCGGAGGAACGGTCGTTAAACGATCGGGTTCTCGTGCGAAGGCGCTGAAGGGCAACCCCACGCCCTTCGACTGAGCTCGGGACAAGGTTGCAGAGGAGGGCATAAAAATTTCCCCCCTCTGAACTCTTAACTCGCAACTCTGAACTGATTTTTTGGGCGGGCGTGAGATACCAATTGGCCTGAAGGCACTTATTTGGACGGAGGGATGTTTTTCCTGAACTTCCCGTTTTTCAGGAAGTAAATGGTCTGGCGGGCTGTCTCGGCATCGAACAGGATGAGGGTATGCGTGCTGTCGATGAGAATGAAATCCGCCGCCCCGGGGAGCATTGTCTCCTCAACCCTCACCGTGCCGTCGTCATCGCCGGGGAGGGCGATATTGTACCCTTCCTCGTTGCCCTTGCCTCCGGCGATGATCCCGAAAGGGTGTGAAGGTATGGGAAGGGAATCGAAAAATTCGTGCCTGTCCGCCGAGAGCTCCTGCCCGGCTGGACCGAAGATCCACTGGTAGATGTTTAGATCCCGAAGCCTCCGGGCCGTCATGGAGCCCTGGTTCGGGGGGGCGATCATGACGATCCGCCCCAGGTTCGGTATTTCCTTCTCGAGCATCTTGCGAAGGACGAGGTTCCCCATGCTGTGAGCCACGAAGTGGACTGTGCCTGACGGGACCAGGGCCTGGACCTTTTTTCTCACCAGCCCGGCTGCCTCGCCGATGGGAAGGTCGGTGCTTGGGTACCCGATGTTGTGGACGGCATAGCCCTCCTCTTCCAGGGCGTCCTCGAGGTAGATCATGGACAGGGGGAGACTGGCAATCCCGTGGAGAAGGATCACGGTTTCCTCAGCGGCGGCCGGGCGGGGGAGCAAAAGGATCAGCAGAGCCAGGAGACAGGGGACAGGGAGTCGGGGGAATCTTCGGTGCTTCATGGGGGAAAAGGATAAAGAAGAAAAGGGAAAGGGGAAAGGGGAAAGGGGGAAAGAAAACATCGTGATGGGGTCAGGGTGTGGGAGCGTGGGGGCGAAAAGGCTTTCGGTTCCTTCGCCAGAGGTTAACGAAAGACCACACCCTCCGTTAAACTGTTTATTTAACCTCCAACGATCTCTTCTTCCTTCCTCCTTCGTCCTTCCTCCCTCCCTTTCAGTTTTAAAAACGCCGCGACGGCATCCGCCCCTCCTTCCATGGCCACGGGGGCATTGACAAGATGTTTTTCCGGCGTCACCCCATATTCCTCCGGGAAGGTCCCCTCGAAATACATCCTCTGAAATTCGGAGAATTTGAGCTGGTGGGATGTGCTGTCCACAACGATCGTATGGGAAGGGTCAAGAATCCCCTGGCCTAAGGCCTTTCTGGCGCCGGCGATGGATTCCCCCCCCTGGGTGCACACGATGTGTCCGTTCCGGTTTGCGGTGAGCATCCCCTCCATGATTTCCTGTTCGGTCACCCTGATGACGAAGAACCGGTCCTCGTAATGCTCCCTGACCAGCTCCCGAACCTTCGGGAAGGAGACAGGGTTCCCGATCATGGCCGCCTGGGCCACGCTGGGGGATACGGGTACGGACCTGTATTCTCCATTCTCCCTCCATCGGTAGACGGGATCGGCATGGTGGCTCTGAACGCCTACGACCAGAGGGAGCTTTTCGATGATTCCCAGGCGGACCAGGTCCAGGAAGCCCTCCATGACCGCGGTGATATTCCCCGCGTTGCCGATGGGAAGGACCACGGCGAGATCCGAGGTATCCCATCCCAGCTGCTGGGCCACCTCGTAAGAGTAGCTCTTCTGACCGTTTATACGCAGGGGGTTCTTGCTGTTGAGGAGAAAAACATCGTAATTTTCCGCAAGCTCTTCCACTACCCGCATGCAGTCATCAAACACCCCGGGCAGTTCGATGACCGTCGCCCCTGAGGCCAGGGGTTGGGAAAGCTGCGCAGGGGTGACTTTGCCCTTTGGAAGGAGCACAACGGATCGCACGCGGTCCCGGGGAAGGTAGGACAGATACAAGGCAGCGGCCGCGGAGGTGTCCCCGGTGCTGGCGCATATCCCCAGAACCCCCTTTAAATCCCGCTTTCGGGTGATGTGGTTAAGATAGCTCACGGCGCTGGCCATCCCCCTGTCCTTGAAGCTGGCGGAAGGGTTCTGGCCGTCATTCTTGACATAAAAAGAGGAGCCGAACCAGCGGGAAAGACCCTCGTTGGCACGGACCATGGGGGTCTGCCCCTCACCAAGGTAGATCACATCCCCCGGGGGGACCAAGGGAAGGACCAGTTCGTGGAAAAGGAAGATGCCGGATAAAGCCGGGGCCTTCGACAGCCTTCTCAGGTCAAAAATCTCCCCCCATCTGGAGCCGGATGTCTTTTTAAGGGTATCAAAAGCCCTGTCCACGACCTTGAGAAGGGATCCGCAGGACGGGCAGGTGTAGAAAAATTCCTCGATGGGGTAACTCTGGCCGCATCCAATGCAGGAATAGGTCAGATCCCCACGGTAATCGGGGAGGGGGATATTTTCCGGCTCCTTTATTTTACGCATGGATTCCCGCTTTTTTCACGGTCAATCTTTCCCTTCGGATTTCCCGTTTCGGGTCCTTTCCCTTTCTCCGTCCCCTTTCCCGGGAGGGGGCGGATCTTTCAGCGCTCCTTCCAGGTCCCTCCGGGTCTCCTCTTCGGCGGCCCTGAAGCTTCGAAGGGCCTTCCCAAGGTTTTGCCCCACCTCCGGGAGCTTTTTCCCCCCGAAAAGGACAAGGGCAATGACAAAAACCACCAGCAGTTCCTGAACACCCAATCCACCGATCATGAATCTTTTCCCCCGTGGCCGCGGACCTGAAAGAAGAAGGGTAAAAAGGGTAAGGGAAGAAAGCAACAGGAATGGACGCGTGCCGCCCCGTGCTTTTCTTTTCCGACCTTTAACGGGGGCCGCCAGGGGCCCGCGCTTTCACCCTCATATCAAAAGACCTTATATTATATCCCAGGATGCCGGGAATAAAAACCGCGGATAGAGCCCCGGAATTTTCCCGGGAAAAATACCCTGGATAGTCGAGAATCCCGTCGGGGAGCGGGCTGGCCCTTTTTCACCTTTCATACCGTTCCCGGAATATTACGTCCTCGGGTGGCTTTTTGCGGAGCTGGGGATCCTCGTCCGGATAACCGCAGGCTATGAGGGAAACAAGGGTATAATCCTTCGGGACCTGCAAAAGGTCGCGCACGTTGGGGGCGTATTCCTTTTTGTCGCCCGCCACCCAGCAGGCCCCCAGGCCATGGGCCGCCGCCGCGAGGAGGACATTCATGGTCGCCGCGCAGCCATCCTCCAGGAAATACTTCTCCCGGGCGTCGGAGAACACAGCGAAACAGACCGGGCTTTCGCGAATGAACGGGCCATGGTCCGCAAGATCGGACAACCGGTGGCGAAGCTCCTGAAGGGTTACCGCCCCGATAAGCCACGGCTGGACGTTCCTTGCCGTGGGGGCAAGGCGGCCGCATTCGAGGATATCCTGGATGATCTCTTCAGGGACGGGGTCAGTGGAAAACCGGCGTATGCTCCTTCGCGATCGAATGGACTTCGTAGGTGTGCGATGCATGGCAAGCCCCTTTCCGGCAAGATCGATTGCGATTTTACAGGCTTTAATTACCATTATAATGGATCTTTCGGCATCTGATCGCGGACCCCGTTGAGGATAGAAAATCAGGGAGCGGGGTTCTCCCTTGCCACCCATGACCAATCTGTGTCATTTTATGTTTAAAAACCTCACAGGAGAGCTGTCTTGCCTGATATCCGGCCCTTTCAAGGGATTCGATACAATCCCGAAAAAATTCCCGATTTATCCCTTGTCGTGGCCCCCCCTTACGACGTGATCGACCCCGCGCAGCATCAAAAGCTCCTGGAGAAGGATCCTTTCAACGTCGTCCGCCTCATCCTTGGGTCCAGCCCGGGCCAGCCCGGGGATTATCCCGCGGGGGCGGCACTCATGGAGCGATGGCTGAAAGAGAGGGTGCTCATCCGCGATAACGCCCCGTGTCTCTATCTCATCGAGCACACCTTCACCCTTGCCTGGAGGAAGGAGCCTTTTCGCCGGTGGGCCGTCATCGGCCGTGTCCGGTTGGAACCCCTCGAAACCGGCCGCATTTTCGCCCACGAGAGAACCCACAGCGGACCAAAGGAAGACCGCCTTCGCCTCATCAGGGCCTTTCGAGGGAACCTGAGCCAGGTTTTTTCCCTTTTTGACGGCGATCACCAAAGCGTCCGAAGCATCATCGACCCCGTTTTCTCCCGCACACCCCTGGCGGATATGCAGGATCAAAACGGCATTCGTCGAAGGTTCTGGAAATTTTCAGACCCCGAAATGATACGGGGATTTTCTTCCCGGCTTTCCCATCGGAACCTCTACATCGCCGACGGGCACCACCGATACGAGACGGCCCTGGCCTATTCCAGGGAAATGGCCGCCTCCGACCCGGATTTCTCACCGGACAAGGGTTACAATTTCGTGATGATGGCCATGGTCGGAATGAAGGATCCCGGCCTTGCCATCCTTCCCATCCACCGGCTTCTTCACGGACTTGAAAATTTCCATTTCGAAAAAGTCCTTTCGGGTCTTTCCCCGACCTTTTCCATCAAGGACCTCTCGAGGGAGGACGCCCTTGCCTTCGGGTCCGACCCTTCCCATGCCTTCCTGGGAGGCAGGGGATTTATCCTTTATGAACCCGCCTCGCGTCGTTTCGTGAAATTGATCCTCCGGGAGGATGTGGATCTTGAAAAAAGGATGCCAGACGTTTCCGGACCCATCCGGAGGCTGGAAGCGACCCTGGCTGAACGGTTTCTGCTGATGGAAAGCCTCGGGATGACCTCCGGCCAGATCAGCCGTCAGGAACACATCGTCTATTACCAGGACCTCACAGAGGCTTTGACAAACGCCGACCGCAGCGGCCAGCTTCTCCTGATCATGCCTTCCACGGACCTGGACGACCTCGTAGCCGTGACCCGGAACAGGGAACGGATGCCCCAGAAATCCACCTTCTTCTACCCGAAACTCCTGAGCGGCCTCGTCTTTAACGACCACGGCTTCGAGGACCTGCCGCCTCATGGGGGCCGGCCGTGATGGAAAAAAACAGACCTGTCATCTGGGGCATCGGCGGAGGCAAGGGCGGAGTCGGAAAGACCGTCATCACGGCCAACCTTTCCATATGCCTGGCCCAGATGGGGAAGAGTTGTGTGGCCATCGACGCGGACCTGGGAGGGGCCAATCTCCACACTGTCCTGGGAGTCTCCGGCCCGGACCTCTCCTTGAGCGACTTCATGCGAAGAACCGTGTCATCCCTCTCTGATGTCCTCATGCCCACCCCTTTCAGGAATCTCCGGCTGATCAGCGGGTCCAGGGCCCTTATGGAAATGGCCAACCCGAAGCACTCCCAAAAGGAAAAACTGATAAGGCACATCATGGATCTCGATGTGGATTTTGTCCTGCTGGACCTTGGGTCGGGATCCGCCTTCAACACCCTGGACTTTTTCCTCGCCGCCGACGAGGGGATTCTGGTGGTCCTGCCCGAACCCACCTCTGTGGAAAACGCCTACCACTTCATCAAGGCCGTCTTTTACCGAAAATTGAAAAAAGCCACCAAGCAAAGCGGGGTCGCGGAAGCCATCGACCAGGCGATGGAAGAAAAGGTGGCGAGAGGCATTCAGTCCCCGAGAACCCTCATCAGCAATGTCTGGAAGATAAACCCCGAGGCCGGCCAGGCCCTCCAGGACGAAGCGGACGGATTTCGCCCCAATATCATCGTGAATCAGACCAGGAAATTTGACGACGTAAACCTGGGAAAGGATATCGCTTTGGCCTGCAAGGATTATTTCGGAATAAACATCCGCTACGTCGGACATGTGGAAGAGGACAACAGCCTCAGGGAGGCGGTCCGCCTGCGCAAGGCCGTCATGGAAGCCTTTCCCTTCAGTCCCTTCGCCAATTCCATAAAGGCCATCGCCAAAAATCTCCTGTCTAACGAGGGCAATCCGATATGACGAACCCAGCGAATCCCGAGGATTTCCATATCCTTGATCTTCCCGAGGATGCCACTCCGGAAGATGCCCGGCGCGCCTATCACCGCAAAAAGGCCCTGTATGCCGAAGGGGCCCTCGCGACCTACACCCTCATCGAGACCGACGAGAGAAAAAAGATTCTGGACCGCATCGAGAGGGCTTACATGAGGATTTCAAGGGATTTGAGGGACACCTCCCCGGAATGCTATCCTCCCCTCGTCCAGCCGGCGGGAACGGAACTGCCCATCGCCCCCGAGGCAGGGGAAGGGATCGGCCCCTTTCTTCGAAAAAGAAGGGAGAGCATGGGATTTACCCTCAAGGATATCGCCGAGAAGACCCGAGTCCGCGCCACCTACCTTGGCCAAATCGAGGCCGAGGATTACCAGAGCCTCCCTGCCCTCGTTTACATCAGGGGATTCGTCTTTGAATTTGCCCGCGTGCTGGGGATCCCGGATCCCAAAAACATCTCGGAGATGTTTCTCGCCCAAATGCGTTCGGCCGGAAAGTGATGCTTTTCCAGCCTTTTAACCAGCGCCCCGTCGTCTTTCCGGCGTTCAGCCCGACGAACCATCCGGGGGAATTTTTCCTCCTCCGGCGGGGGGCGGGCCTTTTCCAGCCATGACCCCCCGGTTCGTCCGGGTCGCCCTGCCAAGACCTGTTCCGGAGCTGTTCCATTACGAGGTCCCCCAGGCCCTCGCCGGAAAAATCACAAGGGGCAGCGTCATCCAGGTCCCTTTCGGAAAACGGGCCATGGCGGGTGTGATTGTGGACCTCGTCGAAACCTCCCCGGTTCCGGCCCGAAAAATCCTGACCCTCTCCGATCTGCCTCCTGTGCCGGGCCCCCTCATGGATTTGGTCACGTGGGCCAGTGGATACTACCTGAGCCCCCCGGGGCTCCTTTTGAAAATGGCCCTTCCCCCCTCTGCGGCCTCGGGCGCCAGTCCGAATTTTGCCCTCACAACGGAAGGGAAGAGAGAACTGGAACGGGGGGAGGACCCCTGTCTGGACCTCCTGCTGGCCCTGTCCCGGGGACCCAGGACCTCCCGGTACCTGGATGAGCGCCATGACCTGGATCTTTTGGAAGACGCGGTGTCCCGGGGGCTGATCGTCCCGGCACCCCCCCGCAGAAGGGACTCAAAGTCCCCGCCGGAAAAGGCCTACAGCCGGGATGAGAAAGCCGTGACCCAACTCACCCCGGCCCAGAAGGAATCCCTGGACATCCTTCTGACGGCCATCCGCGAGGGCGGATTCAAGGCCTTTCTTCTTCACGGGGCCACGGGTTCCGGAAAAACGGAAGTCTATCTTCGTGCGGCCAAGGCACTGCTCGACGCGGGGAAAAGGGTCCTTTTCCTCGTACCGGAAATTTCCCTGACGCCCCTCCTCATTTCGAGGCTGGACCGTCTCGCCCCCGGGGAGGTCGTCGCCCTCCACAGCGGCATGACCGCCACGGCGCGGGCGGCTTCATTCAGAAAAATGGACCTCGGTTCGGCCAGGATAGTCGTCGGCGTCCGTTCGGGGGTTTTCACCCCGATACCCGACCTCGGCCTGATCATCGTGGACGAGGAGCACGACCCATCCTTCCGGCAGGAAGACACGCCCAGCTACAACGCCCGGGATGTCGCGGTAAAGCGGGCGCAGCTGGAAGGGATCCCTGTCATCCTCGGTTCCGCGACTCCTTCCTTCGAATCCTGGCACAACGCGGCCTCCGGTCGGTATACCCTCCTGCGCCTCCCGGAAAGGGCGACCCCGTCCCCCGATCCGGAACTGATCCTCGTGGACATGTCCGACCCGTCCCTTCCCCCCCCTGAAATACCTTCCCTTTCAAGGATCCTCCTGGAAGAGCTGGAAGGCATCCTCCAAAGGGGAGAGCAGGCTATCCTCTTTCTGAACAGGCGGGGGTTCGCCCCCTTTCTTCTCTGTTCCAAATGCCGGCAGTCCCTGCCCTGCCCCAACTGCAGCGTCACATTCACCTATCATTCGGAAAAAGAGATGCTCTGTCATTACTGCGGACAGAAAGAGATCCCCCCGAAGATCTGCCCCGCCTGCGGGGCCGGGCCGCTGCGCCCCATCGGCGCCGGGACCAGAAGGATCGAAAAAGCCCTGTCCGAACGGTTTCCATCAGCCGTCATCGACCGACTGGATCGGGATGCCCTGAATACGCAGGGAGCCCTGCAAAAGGTCTACAGGGGGATGGATTCCGGAGTCACCAGGATCCTGGTCGGGACCCAGATGCTCTCCAAGGGACATGACTTTCCGAACGTTACCCTCGCGGGAATCCTCAATGCCGAACAGGCCCTGGACCTCCCGGACTTTAGAAGCGCTGAGAGGACTTTCCAGATCATCACCCAGGTGGCCGGACGGGCGGGCAGGGGACCAAAGAGGGGAAAAGTCATCGTGCAGACGTGGGTTCCGGATCATTACGCCCTGGTCAACGCCATCAAAGGGGATTATGAAGCCTTCTACAGAACCGAGATGGTCTCCCGAAAGGAACTCGGCTATCCTCCTTTTGGAAGGCTCGGCCGGGTGGTTATCGACGGGGTCTCCGAGGAAAAGGTGATCCGGGCAGCCTCGGGCCTGGTAAAAAACCTGCCTGCCGAGGGGCTGAAACTCCTCGGTCCGTCCCCCGCTCCCATAAGCCGGCTTAGAGGCCGGTTCCGGTGGCACTTCCTGGTGCTGGCGAAAAGCCACCGGCGTCTCCTTGAGGCCCTCGCGGCCGCGACGGGTTTCCGGATGCCGGGGGTAAAGATCACGGCAAGGGTGGATCCGGTGCAGTTGATGTGAAAGGACCCGAATAGGGAATCCGGAACAGGGAATGGGGGAAGGGAGAAACCGCAGGCCGTGAGGGGAAGGAAGGATGAAGGATGCACGACGAAGGGTGAATCTGAAGGGCCTGCCCTGAGGTCGTCGAAGGATCGAAGGGGGGAAGGAAACCAGCCGAAGAAAATGGAGTACCCTTTTTCCCCGTCGTTTTCTCGTCCCGTCGTTCTCCCGTCCCCTCGCCCTTTCGTCCTGTCGCCGGGTCGTCCCGTCGTCCCTTATCCCTTCAGTCTTCTTAACCACCCTCCCCGTTGACTTGATCTTCCGGTGGGTTAAGATAATAAGGTTGGGATTACAGATCCAGAAAGCACAACCTTTATAGGGTCGCAAAAAGTCCGATCAGGGACTTAACGCTTCCCGGAAAGGGAAAAGCGTCGTTTTCCCTTTCCTCACGGATCAAGGACTTACAAACCGAGTCCTTGGTCCGGGCGCCCCGCGCGGGGCGCATTGATGACTTTTTGCGAGGTCATCAAACTTTGAGGGAAAAATTATGTCGATTCTAACCGTCCGGACCTATCCCGACCCGATCCTCAGGCAGGAGTGCGTGGAAGCCGATCCGGGGAACGGGACGATCCGCAGGCTGGCCGAAGATATGCTGGAGACCATGTACTCCGCTCCGGGGGTAGGCCTCGCGGCTCCCCAGGTCGGTCTCAATCTGAGGCTGATCGTCGTCGACACGGGAAGCGCCATGGGGGAACGGGATCCCCATGTCCTTCTCAACCCGAGGATTACAGGTTCCTCCGGATCCGTCGCTTTCGAGGAGGGGTGCCTGAGCCTCCCGGAGTTCACCCAGGAGGTGGACCGGGCCCAGTTCATCGAGGTATCCTTCACTGACCTTGAGGGAAATCCGCGAACCCTTCTCGCGCAAGACCTTTTCGCGGTCGCTATCCAGCACGAAATGGATCACCTTCACGGCCGTCTCCTCCTGGATTACGCCTCTCTGGTCCGTCGGGATATGTACCGCCGGAAGGCCCGGAAGAAAAAAGCCCTGTAAAATTGCCCATGCGCCTCATCTTCATGGGAAGCCCCGAAATCGCGGTGCCCTCCCTCAGAGCGGCGGCCCGGGCGGGGGACCTGATCGCGGTGGTCACCCAGCCTGCCCGTGGAAAAGGCCGGGGCAGGAAAGTGGCTCCTTCCCCTGTCGCCGAGGAAAGCCGGTGCATGGGCATCGAGCCGATGACCCCTTCCACCGTCCGGACCCCAGAATTTCTGGATGCCCTGCATCACCTCCAGCCCGATCTCGCTATCGTGGTGGCTTACGGGAAGATCCTCCCCCCCTGGGTCCTCGAAACACCCCGGTTAGGATGCGTCAACGTCCACGCCTCACTCCTCCCCGAGCTCAGGGGCGCCGCTCCCATCCAGTGGGCCATCGCGAGGGGCGCCCGGGAAACGGGGGTGACCCTCATGCAGATGGACGAGGGCATGGACACGGGCCCTGTCCTCCTGCAGGAAAAAACGGAGATTGGCGATGAGGAAACCGCCGAAACCCTCACCGGACGTCTCTCCCTCATGGCCGCCGATATCCTGCAAAAGGGAATCCCGGCCCTGGAGAAGGGGGCTTTGACCCCCGTCCCTCAGGACCACAACCGGGCTACCTACGCGCCGGTTCTCGTCCGGGAGGACGGCCTGATCGACTGGCGCATGGAGGCGGCACAGATAGCCAACCGCGTTCGGGGTTTTGCCCCGTGGCCCGGGACATTTTCCATGCTTTGCGGAAAAAGGATGCTCATCACCTCCGCGAGGGCCATGCCTTCCCCCGCCAGGGGAAAACCCGGCGAGATCCTCGGAGCCCGGGAAGGGGGACTGGACGTTTTCTGCGGGAAGGACCTCCTTCGGGTCCTCACAATTAAACCGGAAGGGAAAAGGGAGATGACGGCCCCGGAATTTCTCGCCGGATGGCATCTGACCCGGGGAGACCGGTTCGGTGGATAGGACCCCCGCGAAATCCTCCAAACGGATCTTCATCGGTTTGCTCTTCGCCCTGGAGGCGATCGTCGTCCTCGTCCTGTCTCTCCTCTGGATCCTCCCCTCCCTGGGCTACCGCTTTTTCGGCGCGGAGTTTTCCTCCTTCATGGGATGGGCCCTTGGGGGCCTCCTCATCCTCATCACCCTGGGCATCCTGATCCTTGCTGGAATCATCATACGCGGGAAGGAGATCCCGGGAGCCAGGAAGCTTCGGGGAATCCTCATCCGGTTTTTCCTCCCCGTGATCACGGTCCTCGGGACCATGCTCGGGATTTCCAGGGATGCCGTCCGCAGGTCCTTCATCGAGATCAACAATGAGCTCGTAAAATCCGGGGGATTCAAGGCCCCGCCGAAACGGGTCCTGGTCCTGATGCCCCATTGCATCCAGAGGGACGATTGCCCCTACCGCATCACCGTCAATGTCCGGAACTGCCGCCAGTGCGGCCGGTGCGACTTTTCCCGGCTCACGGAACTCGCCGACCGGATCGGGGTCGAGATGACCGTGGCCACAGGGGGGACCCTTGCCCGGAGGGTGATCATCGAGACCCGCCCGGAACTCATCGTGGCCGTCGCCTGCGAAAGGGATCTTTCCAGCGGAATCGTGGAAACCTATCCGATTCCGGTGATCGGGGTTCTCATTGACCGGCCCGAGGGGCCGTGCTTGAATACGCGGGTCAGTGTCGACAGCGTTGAGAAAGCCATCGGCACTTTTCTGCTTCGGGAGCGACCCGCCAATGAAAGGGAAAAATCAAAGACCCCGGCCCCGTGAGGGGCCAAGGGAGTCGGCCTGGCATATCCTCATCGAATGGGAAAAGGGTGAGGAATCCCTAGAGGCCCTTCGGGAAAAATCCTTCACCCGTTTGTCCCTTAACCGCAGGGACAAGGGACTCGTCACCGAACTCACCCAGGGCGTCGTCCGGCACCGCCTTTTTTTAGAGCACAACCTCAAGGGACGTTTGGCCAGGCCGGATACGGCCCTTCCGGAGCCGGTTCGCCAGGCCCTTTTCCTGGGACTCTACCAGCTCCTCCTTCTGGACCGGATCCCCTCCCATTCCGCCGTCGATGAAAGCGTCCATCTGGTAAAAAACTCCCCATTCGCCGGTTTTTCCGGCCTCGTCAACGCCCTTTTGAGAAAAGCGGCCTCATCCGGGCCCGTCCCCCTTCCCGACTTTAAGAAGGACCCGATCCTTCACATCGAGCTTTCCACCTCGTTTCCCCGCTGGATGGTCGAACGCCTCTCCGCCCAGGAAGGCATCGATGAGACCCGCCGGATCCTCGAGTCCCTGAACGGAAAACCGCCCCTGACACTTCGGGTCAACACCCTTCAGACCAGCCGCCAGGCCCTGATGGAGGAGCTGGATTCGGCGGGAATCCGGGCCACGCCCGGGCGTCTTTGCGATACCGCCATCCTCATCCAGGGGGGATGGTCCCCCCTGGATCTTCCCTCCTTCCAGGATGGGCGGTGCGCCGTTCAGGACGAGGGAGCCCAGATCATCGCCCCGCTTTGCGACCCCCGCCCAGGCCTTCGCATCCTGGACGCGTGCGCCGCCCCGGGGGGCAAGACCGGCCATCTTGCCCAGATCACCGGAAACAGGGCCTTCATCGCTGCGGTCGACCGGAAGGTTTCGAGGGTTCGCCTGATGGCCGAAGGGCTGGCCAGACTCGGGGTCGAGAAAGCGGCCTGTCTGGCTGCCGACATGTCCCGGGAAGGCGCCCCCTTTCCTCCAGATTCCTTTCAGCGTATCCTTCTGGACGCCCCCTGCAGCGGCATCGGGGTGTTAAGACGCCACCCCGAAGGCAAATGGAACAAGGACCCCTTTTCAATCCCGGACCTTGTCGCCGGACAGCTTGCCCTTCTCTCATCGTGCGCGGCTCTTCTGATACCCGGAGGTTTTCTCCTTTACAGCACCTGCTCCCTTCTCCGGGAGGAAAATGAGGAGGTGGTCGGCGAGTTCCTGGCCGAAACACGCGGCATCCAGAGACAGGACCTGCGGGTCCTCTTCCCGGACCTTCCCCCGGGCCTATTTTCGTCGGAAGGGGACCTTCGCCTCTGGCCCCATCGTCATCACTGCGACGGGTTTTACGCCTGTCTGATGAAAATGGCCTGAAGCCATATTCCCATTTGCCTTTATCTCTTTTTTGCTGGAGGCTTGTTTTCCCTTTCAATTCATTTAAGAATGAGTTTTATGGATGAAGCCGGATTTTCAGGTACAACGGGAGGGATTTTAGAAGCGTGAACCGCATGGGACTTGTCATGAAAATTTTCCTCCTCGCGGGAGGCATGATCCTGGCGGCGGTCCTGTCGGCCTGGGTTGTTTTCGCCTACCTGACGCGGGGGGGGGAAGTCATGGTCCCGGATTTTACTGGTATGGAGCTAAAGGCCGCCCTTGAGCGGGCCAGCCGGGAAAAACTGGGCGTCCGGATTTCGGGAACGGGGTTCGACGTGGGCGTCCCTCCCGGACATGTCATCTCCCAGGACCCGGGGCCGGGGATCCGCACACGGAAAAACCGCATCGTGCACGTCATCGTCAGCCAGGGGACGAGGACCGTCTTCGTCCCGGACCTCGCGGGGCGCAACCTTCGCAACGCCGAGCTCGTCCTCGTGCAGGCGGGCCTCAGCCTGGGATGGACGGCCCGATCCTTCCATCCGGATATCCCCCGTGGGGATGTGATCGCCCAGTTCCCATCCCCGGATCTTTTCGTCCCGCGCGATACGGCCGTCAACCTTCTCCTCAGCGAGGGACCCCGGCCGGCCACCTATCTTCTCCCCGACCTGACGGATCTCCCCATGGAAACGGTCCTGGACATCATCACAGGGTGGAAGCTCGCCCCCGGCCGGGTGGAGGAGAAGCCATCCGCGGTACTCCCGCCCGGGACTGTCATGGCTCTAACCCCCCCTCCCGGAAGTCCCGTAACGGAGGGTCAAAGCATCCACCTCACGGTGTCGAAAATGCCCGAAGCAACAGAGGACGGAAAGCTCTTCCTTTTCCAGCACTCCATCCCGCCCGGCCTCCTCGAACGAACCCTGACCATTGTCCTTCAGACAGGAGAAGGGCCCCGGACCCTCTGGGAGAGCGTCGTGGACCCGGGAACCTCCATCACCCTCCCCCTCACTATCCCCGGTCCGGGCACCCTGATGGTATATCTGGACGGGACCCTCGTGGAGGAAAAGGAAGTGGGGGATTAATTATTCATGCTCAAAGACCCAGAGGCGAGGCAATGATGAATCTTGACCCGAACCGCGTCCTTATCGCTCCTTCCCTCCTTTCCGCCGATTTTTCCAGGCTTTGCGACGAGATCTCCGCCGTGGAGGAAGCGGGGGCCGACATCCTCCACCTGGACATCATGGATGGGCACTTCGTCCCCAATATCACCATGGGGCCCCCCGTGATCGCCAGGCTCCGCGGCTGCACGAATCTCCCCTTCGACGCACACCTCATGATCGAAAACCCCGACCAGTTCGTCGGCCCCTTCGTGGACGCCGGAGTCAACATGATCAGCGTTCATCTCGAAACGCAGGTCCACCTTCAGCGCTCCCTGGCCCTCATCCGGGAAAAGGGGGCCCTTGCCGGGGTTGTTCTTAATCCCGCTACCCCCCCTCACATGTTAAAATATATCCTCGACGACGTGGATTTTATTCTGCTCATGAGCGTCAACCCGGGCTTCGGGGGCCAGACTTTCATACCCTTTGTCATGGACAAGGTGCGGGACCTGTCCGCCATGCTCCGCCACGGCGGCAAAAGGATCCCCATCGAGATAGATGGCGGGGTCGGCCCCGGCAACGCGGCCGAAGTGGTGTTGGCGGGGGCGACCATTCTGGTGGCCGGATCCGCCATCTTCAATCATCCGCCCTACCGGAATGTTATCGACCGGATGAAGGAGGAGGGGAAAATGGCCCAGGGAGGTTTCGCCTATGCATGAAAAAAGGGGATGGTGACAAGGGGATAAAAAGAAGGGTGAAAAATTTTTTCACCTGCGCATGCTTTCTTCCTGTTGTTCGCCCCTGATTCAAGCCCCGCCCCTTCACGCCTTTGCTCCCACGAAAACATCAGTCTTCCTCACTGGGCTGAATTTTGGTCTTTTTGCGATCTGGACCCGGTTCTCTGGAATCTGGAATTGGGAACCTGGGATCTGGACTCGGGACTCTGAACTGTATTATCTTTTTTTGATGCGCCTTGGCGACTTCGAATTCAACCTCCGGGAAATGGCCGGGTCCATGGGGGATTTCGGGACTCTTTTCCCCCTGGCCATCGGGTACATCGCGGTCTGCGGCATGGACCCTGCCGGCCTTCTCGTCATGATGGGCCTTGCCAACATCGCCACGGGGATGGTCTACCACCTTCCCATGCCCATCGAACCCATGAAGGTCCTCGCCGTCATGGCCATCGCCCAGGTGTGGTCCCCTCCCATGGTCTACGCCTCGGCCTTCGCCATGGGGATCATCTGGGTGCTCATCGCCCTGACGGGGGCAATGCGGGTCATCACGCGGATCACGCCCCGGTCCATCGTGCGGGGGATCCAGGTCTCCCTGGGGATCCTCCTGGGGCTGCAGTCCCTGAAGATGATCCAGCCCCAATGGCTTCTCGGGGCTCTGTCCATCGCGGTGGTCCTCCTTTTCCGGAAAAGCCGATATTTTCCCGCCGCCCTTCTCCTCATGGCTATGGGCGTCGGGATCATGGCAATAAAGGGGGATTTCTCAGGGGTGAAAGGGATCGGTTTCGCCTTTCCGGGTATGTCGTTATTCCCCCCGGGCCACGTCTGGGAAAGCCTCGTGCGGGCCGGTTTTGCCCAGGTGCCTCTAACCGTCACCAACGCCGTGATCGCCACGTCGGCCCTCATTTCCCAGTACTGGCCTGACAAGCCGGTGTCCGAACACAAGCTGGCCCTGAACATGGGGATCATGAACCTCACCGTCCCCTTCTTCGGAGGCATGCCGCTGTGCCATGGTGCGGGAGGCCTCGCAGCCCAGTACTACTTCGGGGCCCGGACCGGAGGAGCCAACATAATCGAGGGGCTCATCGAAATTTCCGTGGGGATTTTTCTGGCCGGTTCCATCGCCACATTGCTGGCCGTCTTTCCCGAAGCGATCATCGGGGCCATGATGCTGATGGTGGGCATCGAGATGGTGAAATTCGCCAGGGACCTCTCCGGGTGGCGGCAGATCGTCCCGGCGGGGGTGACTGTCCTCGTGTCAGTCGGGACGAATATGGCCCTGGGCTTCGGGGCCGGCCTTGCGGCCCATCACATTCCTCGTTATCTTTCAGAAAGGAAAATAATCAGTTGATCGAGCTGCTGCGAAACAGGCGAAGCGTGCGTGACTTCTCCCCCCGGAGCATCGAGGAAGAAAAGCTCCAGACCCTCAGGGAAGCCCTTGTACGGTCCCCGTCCTCCAGGTCCCTTAACCCCTGGGAATTCATCCTCGTCACCGACAGGGGGGTTCTGGCCGATCTTGCCCTGTGCAAATCCCACGGGGCGTCCTTCCTCGCCGGCGCGCCCCTCGGGGCCGTCATCCTCGGGGATACCCGGAAGTCCGATACCTGCGTTGAGGACTGCTCCATCGCCGCGGTCACCCTGCAATACGCCGCCCAGTCCCTCGGGCTTTCCAGCTGCTGGTGCCAGGTGCGCCTCCGGTCCTTTTCCGAAGGAACCTCCTCGGAAGATTATGTCCGGCGTCTCCTCGATATCCCGGAGCATTTTCTCGTCGAATGCGTCATCGCGGTGGGCTACGCCGCCGCCACGGAAAAACCTCACGGGATCAACGAACTGGACTGGGAAAAGATCCGCGGCTAGTGCTCATCCTCGACGCAGATGGCCTTTCTGGAGATATTGATCCCCGTCACAAGGATCAGAAGGGCGACGAGGGCCGCAAGGCACGCGAGGAGGCCGACAGCCAGAGCGTGGTAGAATCCCGGACCGCTCTCTTCCCCCATGATCAGGGTCGCTATGGTCATGGCGGCTACCGGGAAGGAATAGGCCCACCAGGAAAGGTAGAACTTTAACCGGATAAAATATTTCGCCTGGAAAAGGATCAGGACGAAGAAGAACAGGGCGATGCCGTACATGACCCGGCCGAAATCCCCCACACTGCCCGTCAGCTTATACCAGGAGATAAGGGCCACGGCCGGGGGGGCGATGAGGATGAAAAGGGTGGGGATGAAGCGCTCGGGGAGGCTCCCGTGGAAGAGGAGCCGATAGAAGATGATGCTCATCAGAACGGGCCAGAAGAACAATCCCAGACTGAAAAAGAACCAGGAGATGTCGGCGGGGGCGTGGCTGACCCCGGAGACGGGGACAAGCATGTTCCCGACGACCGGGATAAACCAGGCCGGGTTCAAGTGTTTGATTTCGTACCGGGTGTGATGCACCCAGGAGGAGACGACATAAAGGGTCAACATGAAATGGCCCGCGGTCCCCACAGCCCAGGTCCAGAAGGAGAGGGAAGGGCTGATCTGCAGAAAGGCGATGGAGGTGAGGATAAGCCCTATGGTGATGGTAGGCATGAAGGATATCTTCTGGGGATGGGCCACCTCATCCAGAACCGACCGGGGATAACGGACGGTTTTTGCCAGGTAAAGGGCGGCGATCCCCGCGGACACCGCAGACGTAAGGGCCAGGACATAGGGGCTTACATGGAGCTTCAGGCCCAGGATCTGTTCCGCCCTGCTCAAGGCGATGGCAAAACCGAACATCCCCATAACTACGCCAAACCACGAGATGCCGAAATTCTTTAGACGGGAAGGCTTGTGATCCAAGGTGATCTCCTTTTCGGGCGTCCAAACACCCCGTTGCCGATAGGTATAACTCCCCTGAAGGACCCTTGTTTTTTCAAAGGAAAGGCCGGCCCTTCAATTTCTGCGTAATTTAGCATATTCTAATTAATTATCAAGGGCCATTGGATTTTTCCCGGCCAGGGCGGCGGTGCCAGGCAGGAAAAGGGTGGAGGGGGGACCCGGTTTATGGTAACTTTTCAGAAAATTTCCGGCCCATCGCTGCCGGGGGAGGATCCCGTATTGGAAAAAGGGGGAGACATCGTGGAGCCGGATCGGGTCGCTGTCCCCGGGCTTGACCAGGTCATCGGGCGTAAATTCCCGGTTTTAGACGACGGCTTCGTCCGGCTGATCGATTACATGGGGTCCGACGAATCCATCGTCCAGGCCGCCCGGGTTTCCTACGGAAAGGGAACCAAAACCGTCAGCGACGACCGCTCCCTGATCCGGTACCTCATGAGGAATCAGCACACCTCCCCCTTCGAGATGTGCGAGGTCAAGCTGCACATCCGGATCCCGATGGATCTCTGGCGCCAGTGGATCCGCCACCGGACAGCCAGCGTCAACGAGTATTCCACCCGGTATTCCATCGCCATCGACAGCGTAAAGAAAACCCTTCCGGGACAATGGCGCCTCCAGTCCGAAGTCAACCGGCAGGGCAGTGGGGAGGCCCTGGATCGGGATATGGGTAAGGGGTTAAGCCGCAGGGAAGCCGAACTCCAGGCCCTGGCCCGGGAGGTCTATAAGGAGAGGATCGACCTCGGCGTAGCCCGGGAGCAGGCCAGGAAGGACCTCCCCCTTTGCACCTACACCGAGGCCTACTGGAAGATCGATCTGCACAATCTCTTGCATTTCCTCGCTTTGAGGATGGACGAAAAGGCCCAGCTGGAGATCCGGGAATATGCCAACACCATCGCCGGCGAGATCGTCAGGAGGTGGGTGCCTTTGACTTGGGAGGCCTTTCTGGATTACAGCCTCGGAGCCATGACCCTCTCACGGATTGAGATCGAGGTGATCGCCCTCATGAGCGAGGGGAAGAGGGAAGAGGCCCTTTCCCGGCTTTTCACCTCGGGGCTCCTTTCCGAAAGGGACGGGGAAATCAAGGCAGGCCGGGAGGCGGGGGAGCTGGCCGAAAAGCTGGCGCGCCTCGGTTTGAGGAAGCCCTGGGGGAAAGAGTAGGGGGGTATGGGAGCGATGGGGAAAAACACCTTGAAGCGTAAAACCGGCATCATCCGATGCTGGTTATCCTTTCCCTTTAGCCGTGCCAGGTTGTCTTCATGAAGATCCTTGATCTGTTCTGGCTTTTCTTTATCGTCATGGCCTTCGCCCCCCTTGTCCAGAGGCGGGCCCTCGAGGCAAAAAGGCTCGCGTCCCTGCGCAGGATCGAGGGCGAGCGGGGTAGCCGCGTCATCGCCCTCATCCACCGGCAGGAGACCCTGAGCCTCTTCGGATTCCCCCTGATGCGCTACATCGACATCCAGGACTCCGAGGAAATCATCCGCGCCATCAAGCTGACCGATGACTCCATCCCCATCGATATCATCCTCCACACCCCCGGGGGCCTCGTCCTTGCCTCGGAGCAGGTAGCCCGGGCTCTCCTCAGGCATCCCGCAAAGGTAACGGTGTTCATCCCCCATTACGCCATGTCCGGGGGCACTCTGGTGGCCCTGGCTGCAGACGAGATCTTCATGGATGAAAACGCGGTCATCGGGCCGGTGGATCCCCAGATAGGGAACTTCCCGGCCGTTTCGATCATCAAGGCCGCCGAGAGCAAACCGATTGAAAAGGTGGAGGATGAAACTCTTATCCTGGCCGACGTCAGCCGCAAGGCCATCCGGCAGGTCCAGAAATGCGTGGAAAGGATCCTGATCGAAAAAATGTCGCCCGCCCAGGCACGCAGGCTCGCCCGGATCCTGTCAGGGGGGAAATGGACCCATGATTACCCGATCCCGTGCGAGGAAGCCAGGGAGCTGGGTCTTTCCGTAAACAGCGACATACCAAAGGAGATCTTCCGCTTCATGACCCTGTTCCCCCAGCCGACGTCCCGCCGTCCTTCGGTCCAGTATATCCCCCTGCCCTACCGCGAGGCCCCCAAGGCAAGGGATTGAATCTGAATCCCCCCTTCTCTGGCGGCCACCGATTTTTTAAAGGGTTTGTCTTGGACTGTTACTACTCGCCGGAGCCTGCCCGGATCTGGGCGATCAGGGCTCTCGCGCTCTGGGCCTCCGGGGAATCGCCGACAATTCCGATGAATTCCTCCAGGGCCCTGACAGCCCCTTCCGGGTCCTTGAGGTCAAAAAAGAGGACGATCCCCAGGTTCAGGCGGCACTGGGCGTGGTCCGGCGACAGTAAAGCCGCCTGCCGGAAGCACTCCGCCGCTTTCTCCGGATCCCCGTTTCTCCGGTGCATGATGCCGAGATCGGTCAGGACATCCGGATTTCCTGGCTCAAGGGCAAGGGCTTTCGAGTAGGCCTCGATCGCCTCCGAATACCGGTTGTCGTCAAAATAGGTATTGCCGAGCTGAACCAGAAGCCGGACCTGGTCGGGTTTTTTCTGCAGCTGCCGTTTGAGTTCGCGGATTTTAAGGGTGTAATCGGGTCCCCTGGGAAAGGCGGGTTCCGGCTCCCCGACCAGAGACGGCATCGGGGGCGGCGGTCCTTCCGGACCGAAAAACCTCGGCAGAAGGATCCCTGCCATCAGGCCGACGAAAAGGGCCGCACCCACAACAAGAATTATCCCTCTTTTTTCCATCCGCAAGCCCCCGGATCCCGAAACCCTCTCTTTAAAGATATTTTTTAACCTGGTCCTCAAGCTCGCTGTAGCTGTGATACCCCAGCATCTTCCCGACCAGCCTTCCTTCCCGGTTAATAATGAGAAGGGTCGGCAGGCTCGTCACGCCGCCAAAAACCTTCAAAGTCTTTTCATCTCCCAGAAGAATCCTGTAGGGGATGCCCCATTCCTTGACAAGATAACCCAGGGTTTTTGGTTCCGTCTGGTCGAGGGAAATACCAAGAACCACCAGACCCTCGTCCGAATATTCCCGGGAAAGCTTCGACAGGACGGGAACCATGTCCCTGCAGGGCGCGCACCAGCTCGCCCAGAAATCGAGGAGGACCACCTTGCCATCGTGGTCGGAAAGGCGAACGGTGGACCCGTCCAGGGCAGGGATGGCAAAATTCGCCCCCCCGGTGGAAGCGCCGCCCCCTCCGCCCGAACAGGATGAAATTAAAAACAGCGCCATGGCAATGGGGAGGAGACGTCTCAACAGGCACTTTCCTTTCAGAAAAAAATTCAATTTTTTGACAATTAAACAAAAATTGCAACAGTTATGCCAACAACAAGTCATTGTAAAACAACGGTTTTTCCAGAAAAGGGACATTTCGTCGGCCTTCTTTTGCGCAAAAAATACCCTTGATGCCGGGAAAGGTGCGCAAATTCCACCGGTATTGGGATTCCCGGGAGTCGGGCCTTTTCCAGGGAAGAGCATGGATCCCTTGTCTTTTTTCCTGTCATGAAGAGAGGGAAAGCGGTAATCTGGGACTTAATGGAATGGGTCTTCATCATCGCTTCCTATCTCCTCGGGTGCCTTCCGACCGGCGTTCTGGTCGCGAGGATTATGGGCGGATCGGATCCGCGTCTTGCCGGCTCGGGAAACATCGGCACGACCAATGTTCTAAGAACCCTCGGGAAAAAAGCGGCAATTATCACCCTCCTGGGAGATCTGGGAAAAGGCCTGATCCCGGCCCTTGCCGCCCGGGCTCTTTTCCCCGATGCCTCTCTTGTCCCGTATTTTGTGGCCGGCGCCGCGATCCTTGGGCACGACTTTTCCTTTTTCCTCGGCTTCAAGGGGGGAAAGGGGGTGGCAACGACCTTTGGGACCCTCCTGGCCCTGAGCCTGCCAATCGCGCTCCTGTGCCTCGCCACCTGGCTCGCTGCCGTCTTCCTGACCCGCTATTCCTCCGCAGGAGCCCTTTCGGCAGCGGCAGGGTGCCCCCTCTTCTCCCTTTTCCTGGGAGGCCCCGCAAGGATGACCCTCTTTTGCGCCGCGGCGGCCGCCCTCCTCTGGATTCAGCACCGGAAGAATTTGATCCGGATCATGGATGGGACGGAAAACCGGCTCCAGAAGCCGGGGTCCATGTAAGGGGTTGAGGATCCGACCCTAGAGTTTGTCGATCCTGGCCTGATCCCTCCTCCGGGATTTTGCCAGTTTCCGCCCGCCCTGACCCCTCCCGGGAACCTCTGGCTCCCGGTCCTCTTCCCCCTTGAAGCTGCGGTACATTTCTTCGAGGACCTTGTCCCAGAAAAGCCCGGGAGAAATCGCGGTTACCTCCGACCGGCCTGCCGCGTCGGTCAATTCCCGATCCGCGCTTACGAGGACATCCGCGGCGCCATTCTTAAGGGCATCCAGAATCAAGCGGTCCGCGCTGCTTCCCCTGGGGGAAAACCGTACCGTGATCCCTGCCTGCCTGCTTTGCGACCCCCCAAGGCGGGGCGCTTCGGCACCATCGAAAATCACTTCGATCCGGTGCCTCTTCCCCCGCCTGTAGACGGACAGCTCCCGGATCAGGTTTTCCCTTGCCTCTTCCATGTCGATCCGGTCGAGCCTCTGAAGCTCGGGGATTTTCCGTATCAGGTTATAGCCATCGATGAGGATCCGCATCTTTTAAAAAACCCCCTCCCTCCCAAAGGTTCTGCCCCTAAAACGGACAGGGTGAAAAAGCTTGCCCAGCGAAAAATCCGACAACCTCGCTCTGTACACGAAGCACGAATAACTGTACACTTTTCCACCAAATGCGCCTCATATGGAGAAAGGTTGCCTTTCTGCCTTTGGTGGTTTGTTTTTGTCTGTCAACGGCAGGCCTCGGCTACAGCTCACCTGTCCTTCCCCTGAATCCCGGAAGCACTTGGACCTATCGGGACCAGGAAGGAAAACTTGAGACTCTGGTTGTCAAAGGCACAAGGAACATCAAAGGGGTTCCCCTTATTGAGGCGTCCTATGGCGATCAGCCCCCCTTCTTTTTCATCCCGTCCGAAGAGGGCCTCTTCCGGCTCAACACAGCTTCCGGCAGCGACACCTTTCCACGCGGGGAACTGATCCTTATTGCCCAGAAACCCCTCGAACCCGGGCGTACGTGGCAATCCTCGTGGTCCGACCCGCCCCTCTTTTTCGAGGTCCTTTCCCGCGGCCCGGTCACAGTGCCGGCGGGGACCTTCCGGGATACCATCAAGATCGGGTTCCGACCCGCTATAGACCCCATCTACTCCGGATTTATCTGGCTCCACCCCGGTGTGGGGATTGTCGCCCAGGAGCAGAGCAACGACCGGTCCGAACTGATCTCCTATTCCCTTTCCGATCTTCTGCCCCCGGCCGAGTCGGACATGCCGGGTTCCAGGCTGGCCTCCATGTTCCAGGTTGTCCAGACCGACAGAAGCGGAGGCCCCCCGGACCTCCCTGCCACCAGGAAAATTTTAGGCTGGATGCGGCAATCGGGAGTGCCCTTCAGTTTCTTCATTCTTCTACTTGTCCTGTTCGCCACTGTGATCTTCCTCATCATCCGTTCGGGAAGGAGGGAAATTGACCTCGCCCAGGACAAGGCTGTTAGGGAAGGGGAATTGACCCTTTGCTCGGCCATGGTCCGGGACGGCCTTTTTGAAGAAGCCGGGGAGATCCTTTCGCGCCTCTCGGAGGATCACCCGCAATGGCCCGACATCGCCGCTCTTCTGGGGAAAACCTATCTTTACACAGGCAATCTCGAGGAGGCGCGCCTCGAACTGAAAAGGGCCCTCACCCTGAATCCGGACATGCCTTCCGTTCGTCTTGACCTCGCCTGCGTCTATCTCCGGATGGAGGATCCCACGAGGGCGCTGACGGAAACGGACACCATTCTTGCCGGGGACAACCAGTACGCGGATGCGTTCTTCTGCCGCGGTCAGGCCCTGGAGGCCCTGGGAAAGGACGACCTGGCTTTCAAGGCCTATCAGGAAGCCCTTTCTATTAATCCCCGCTTCCGGAAGGCGCAGGAAAAGCTGGAAAACCTCCAGCGGGATCCCGAGGGGAAAACCCGGCCTTCGCCCTGACCTGACCGGAATCCTGCCCGTACCCGCCGTCAACCGTCAGGAACCGGGCCAGGGAAAAAGATCTTTCCTTCGCCGGCTCAGGACAGGAAACCGCTCCCGGGTCCTTTCCACCTCCAAAGGTTCCACGGTCACAGAGAGGACGCTCTCCTCCCTTCCAAGGACGCCGCGGACCTCCCCGGACGGCCCGGCGACCATACTTCCCCCTCCGATGGCGACCCCTTTTGCGTCCTCGCCGCAGGAATTGCACCCCGCCACGAAGAACTGGTTTTCCATGGCCCGCACCTTGACGAGGTCGGAAAAATGCCCCAGCCGCTCCAGGGGCCAATGGGCCGGAACGGCCATGAGCCGCGCCCCCTGATCGGCAAGCCGTCTTCCCATTTCCGGAAAGCGGAGGTCAAAGCAGATGGCGAGGCCCACGTTCATATCCGTCCTTGACAGGGTGACCGTGTGGTCCCCCGGCACAAAGAAATCCTCCTCACCCGCGGGAGGGAAGAGATGGATCTTGTCGTAGGCCCCGGAGACCTCCCCCTTTTCATCGAGAAAAACCATGGTGTTCGCAATCCCCCCGGGAACCGCAGCAGGGAGAGACCCGGTCAGGCAGGACCGAAAAAGACGGGCAGTATCGGCCATCCACTCAGTGATTTCGCCGGACCGACTGGCGGCAGCGGCCAGGCCCGGATAGTAAAACCCGCAGGGAAACATCTCCGGAAGAAGGATCATGCTCCCCTTTTCGGGCCGGACCCGGTCAAGAAGGTCCCTTGCCAGACCAAGGTTGGCTTCCAGGTCACCCGGGATTACACCCCACTGCACCAGATGAAGGTCCATCTCCGGCCCGCCCGATCCCTTCCCCCCGCTTTGACAGGAATTGCTGAAAAGGCTCTTTTCCCTTTTTTGAGCGATAGCCCGACTCTAGCACAGGGAAGGGAAAAGGGGGAACTCCACCTTCCCGAAACCATCGGGACGGACCCGAAAAGCCCGGCCACGGCATCAAAGTGCCTCTTAACTCAAAGGAAAAAATCTGATAGGAATATAAAGCATCCGGATAAGCTTCAGCCGGATGGCGGATTCCTTGACGGGATACGACACTCATGGAGGCAAACCGTGATCGTCGAATGCGAAAAATGCCACACAAAATACCGAATCCCCGATGAGAAAGTCAGGGGAAAGGGTGTTAAGGTGCGATGCGCCAAGTGTCACCATACCTTCACCGTTTTCCCTCCCCGTGAGGTTCCCGCCGCGCCCCCGGCCCCGCAACCCCCGCAGGACCTTTCCGATAAGCGCCAACCAGAAGAAAGCCCTAAGGAACCCTCTGGACCGGCCAAAACGGATCAGCCCGACCTTTTCGGGGAACCGGAAGAAAAACCCCTCTCTGCCTCGCCGCCGAGCGATGAGGATCGGGGGCTCTCCCCTCTTGCCGATGGTCTTTTAGCGGCCAATCCCCCGGCGCCGGAGGCCAATGACGAGGATCTTTTGCCCCGAAGCGGGGAGGAGATCGGCGAGAAGAGATCCGACCGACCCGCCCACGAAAAAGACCGGGGCCTGTCCGGATCGCCGAAAGACACGAAAACGGGTATTTCCGAAGAGGATGTTTTTTTTATTGAAAGCACCTTGAGAGACGGCTCTTCCCGGCCCGTCGGGGAGGATACCCCGGAGGAACCGGACTCTTCGGCCGGCATTCCCGGCGGCGGCGACGCCATGAAGGACTGGGGAAATATCTCCCTGGACCCGGCAGCAGACGCAGAGGACTGGAACAAGATAGCTCCCGATGAAGAACCGGGTCCTCTTCCAGGACCCCTGGGCCATAAAGATGACCTCAACGAACCCATCCCCGGCGTCGGGGATGACGGGCCCTCCCCTCTTGCCTCCAGGGCCATGCAACAAAAGGAGATCCCCCAAAAAGGGGGGGGCGGAAAATGGCTGGCTTTCCTTCTTGTCCTCGGTCTCCTTGGAGCGGGAGGATATCTGGCCTGGCCCCGGTTGATGGAGGTCATTAACCCCCCCCCAAAGATCCAGGAGGAAATCTTAAACCCCGCCAAAGTCCAGGTGCGGTCCCTTTCCCGCCGGGACGGGAAGATGATCTACGCCGTCACAGGCGAGGTCCATAACAGCAGCTCTTCCGGTGTGGGGATAATCCGGATCGAAGCCCAGTTCCGGAACCAGGGAGATGAAATCGTGGCCCGATCCGCCTCCTTCTGCGGGAACGTCTTTACGGAAGAAGAGCTCATATCCGGGGACCTGGCGAAAATCCGGGAGGGCCTTCAGAACGAACTGGGTCAGGGGCTTGCGAATTCCAACGTCGGTCCAGGACAGGCGGTGCCCTTTCTTATTGTCCTGGAGGATCCGCCGTCGACGATCAAGAAGGTCACCGTGACGATCTCGGGGTTTAAGGAAACCACCTAGCGCCGCCGTTAAAAGCCGTTTTCCTCCTCGATCTCCCCGGACTCCACAATCTGCTGGCTCGCCTCGAATTCCTCAAGAGGGACGTAGACCTCCACTTCCTCCGACCTCCCCCCATGGGAAGCGCCGGCGAATTCCTTTTTCACCTGGAGACGGCAGCGTATCCCCTCACCCTCCAGGCGGGCTTTCATGAGGACCGCCTCCGATTCATCCGCGGTCACGATCAGCAGCTTCCACGTTATTTGCCCGGCCATGATCGCCTCCACCTTCCTTGTTTGCCCGCGGGAAACGGCCGACAGGCCCTCCTGGCCACAAAATAAGAGCCGCGGAGTGATTTTAATGATACCGTTTGACCTCGAACCGGAACAATTCTACCGGCTCACCGAAAGCCAGCCCCGCTTTTTCCATGGCGATGGCGACCTGTTTCTCCACCGTGTCGACACCGGGAAGATCGGGGAGGAGCAGTCCTCTTTGGACCCCCCTCTGGACTATTACGCCATATTTTACCGGATCCAGTTCGTGCAGGCCCGAAACAGGCTCCGGATAGGTCAGGACATCCACCGAGATGGTGATATCCCCGAGCTCCTCGCGGGTGAGGGGTTGGAACCTGGGGTCCCTTGTCGCGGCAGAGACGGCGTTTCGGGCCACTTCCTGGACCACGGAGGAGCAAAGGGGCTCAATGGTGCCGATGCAGCCCCTTAACTGCCCTTTTTTCTTGATGCTGACGAAGGTCCCCGCGGGTTTTTCAAACCCCGGAATTTCAAGGGGCAGGGGCTGGGACGTCTCCCCGAGGCATCTTTCGATGGCAAGCCTCGCCAGGGAGACAAGGGGGTGATGGGACGGGTTTTGTATCATTGGTTCCGCTCCAGGACGTAGTCCGCCAGGGACTCAAGGCTCTCCCGGCAAGGACCGGCGGGGATGGTCTGGAGGGCCTCGATGGCCGCATCCCGGTAGCTGCCCGCCACCTCCATTGTCCCCTCCAGGGCATCGTTTTCTTCCATCATCTCAAGAATAGCCTGAAAATCCTCCTGGGAAGGTGAATCGGCCTTGAAAATCTCCAGAATCCGGCTTTTTTCCCGCGGCCCCAGCCTTTCCATGAGGAGGATAAGGGGCAAGGTGACTTTCCCTTCCAGAAAATCCTTGCCCGTTGCCTTTCCGAAGACCCCTTTGTCCCCCGTATAATCGAGGACATCATCCACGATCTGGAAGCTCATTCCCAGATTGTGCCCGTATTCCCGGAGACTTTTGATCCCGGCCCCATCAAAACCCGCCAGGCGGGCCGCCGCCTCGCACGTGGCGGAGATGAGGCTGGATGTCTTGCCGCGGATCACCTCCAGGTATTCCTCCCGGGTCGTCGCGGGGCTGTAGGACCTGAGAAGCTGAAGCATCTCGCCTCTGGCCATCCTGGTGGTAGCGCCGGAGATGGTTTCGAGAACGGCGGGATCCTTGATCTCCACGAGGAGATTGAAAGCCCGGCTGTAAAGGTAATCCCCCGCCAGGACGCTCGGTTCGGCGCCCCAGATCCGGTAGGCTACCCGGTTCCCCCTGCGAAGGTCGGACTGGTCCACCACATCATCGTGAAGCAGGGTTGCGGTGTGGAGAAATTCAACGGCGACGGCCAGCCGGAAGGTGTGTTCGGGATTCCTGGCGGCGGAGCAGGCGGAGACAAGGAGAACCAGAAGGGGACGAAACCGCTTTCCGCCCCCTTCGACAAGATGCTCGAAAACCCGATCGATGATCGGGATATCCGTCTGGAGGAAGGATTTGAAATAAACCCCCAGAGAATCAAATTCCTCCTTCACGGGCCCCTTGATCAGATCAAGGTCCAAGGCCGCGCGATCTCTGTTCATTCCGACTCCTCTCGCCCTTCGTCCCGGGATGAGCCCACAGGGAAAGGCGCCTGTTCGTCATCGGGACATCTGAAAGGGGATCCGGCAATCCGTTTTCCATGAAAGTTAGCATGAACTTGGCGGGAAGGCGAATTTTATCGGGATAAAAGGACCCTTACGGATGACCCCCGAAGGCACCCCGGTTGACGGAGGCAAGGGCCCATGGTAGTGCATGCCCATGAAGATCCTCAGCGCCGACCTTGCGGACCAGGCTTTTACCGTTGCCCAGATCCCTTCTTTCGACCTGCCGCAGATCGCCGTTTTCGGCAGATCCAACGTGGGCAAATCCTCCCTGCTGGGCGCCATGATGGGACGCCGCAAGCTGGTACGGGTCAGCTCCACCCCCGGAAAAACGAGGGCGATCTTTTTCTACAGGGTGAATGAGGAAATCCTTCTGGTGGATCTGCCCGGCTACGGATTTTCAAAGGCCCCCAAGGTCGAAGCCGGGAAGTGGAAATCCCTTGTCGAGGCTTACCTGGATTCCCCTTCCGGACCGGCCCTGGCGCTGCGCCTCATCGATATCCGCCACCCCCCCACCAGGGATGACCTGACCGTGGGGACAATCCTTTCAGAGAGGGGGATCCCCTTTCTCGTGGTGGCGACCAAGGCCGACAAGCTGTCCCGCGCCAGACGCCTTGAAGCGGTCGCGGCCATTGCCAGGACCCTGCAGGTTCCCCCTCAAAGGGTGGTCCCCGCTTCCGTCAAGGATCCCGCCATCCCCATCGACGCAGTATGGGACTCTCTCTTGCCCCTTCTGCCCGGAGATCCGGGGGCCATTCAGGGGGATTGACTGTCCCCCACGCTCGTGGTCCCCAGAGAAACCTGGGCGGCCCCTTGTCTTCGAAGCACCTCCAGGATGGAAACGACCGTCTGAACGGCGGCCTCCCTGTCGGACCGGATCTCGAAAGCCCCCGGAGGGGTGCCCGGATCCCGGTCTGCGAGCCGGGATTCCAGTCGGGAGAGAGTGACCGGCTTGCCCATAAAAAGGATGCCGCCGTCTCTTAATACCGTGATCTCCCGGACTTCCTCCACCTCAAGGGTGTGAGGTGCCTGGGTGACGGGGAGCTCCAGACCGATCCCCTCGTGGACGACGAACCTCGAGGTGAGCATGAAAAAGATGAGCAGAAGGAAAATGATGTCGATAAGAGGGGTGATACCCAGCTCCATCATCCTTCTTCTTTTCGGACACAGGGCCCTCAGGTTATTTTCCGACAGCATCTTCCAGTTCCATTCCCAGGCGTCCGAGTTCCCCTTCCACATGCTCGATCCTGCCTTGAAAATAATTGTAGAACATGAGGCAGGGTATGGCCACGCTCAGTCCGGCGGCCGTCGTCAGAAGGGCTTCCCATATGCCCCCGGCCAGGAGTCCGGGGTTGACCGCGGCCCCGTGGCTCTCGATCTGGATAAAAGCGCGGATCATCCCCACCACCGTCCCCAGAAGGCCCAGCAGGGGGGAAATCGTCGCCACGGTCGCAAGCCCCTTGAGGGATTTTTCCATTTCCCTGATCAGCCCTGCGGCGGCAATGGTGTAGGAAGATCTGACGCTGCCGGGGTTTTCCCGGAGTCTGTAAAAGGTCTCCCTGAGGACCCTTGAGCCGGCGTTCGCAACCCCGTCCAGAAGAACGGCCGCGCCCGCGAAATCACGCCTTGCGAGGGCGTTTTTCACCCCCCTGGCCATCTCGAAACCGCCGATCCCCATCCTTCGGTAGGCGTAGAGCCGATCCAGGATGAGGGCCACCCCGATTATGGAACAAAGAAGGATCGGAACCATTAGGATCCCGCCCTTTATGAGAAAAGCAAGGCCCGTTTCGGTCACAGGGAAAAACCCCCTTTCAGAAGCGGTTTCCCGATTTCTAGAACGCTTCCCCGAAAATAAAATATATCGACTGCTGATCTTTGGACCAGGCAAAATCCAGCCTTGCCTTGGCCACATGATCGGGGGGCAGGGTGAACCGCAGTCCGGCCCCAACGGAAACCTCCGGGGAATCAAACCATTCATCGGAAGTTTCACCGATCTCCGCGAATACAGCCCCGCTTCCGACCCAGCAAAGGTGCTTTCGCAGCTCACCCTGAACCGAGTAGAACTTGTTTCCCCGGAACCGGTTGGTGAAAAACCCCCGCAGAAGGTATGGCCCCCCCATGCTGTACCGGAAATGGTAATCCGGGGTCCCCCAGGATCCTCCCGCGTAAATCCTCCCCGCGAAAGCCACGCCGTAGCCGAGGGACGCAAACCTGCGGTGGTCCACTTCCGCCTGGAGGAAGGTCCTGTCTCCCCCGGAAGTGGAAAGGGGGGCAGGGGCAAGCCGCAAAGTTACCGTGTTGAACATACCATCGGTGGGGCTAAGAACGCTGTCTCTGGAATCGTAATTTACAAGATATCCCACAGCGAGGGTCGATTCACCGAAATCGGGAGGGGGGACTTCGGTTCCGTCGACCCCCTGACGGTCCGTGGCCCTGAAATCGAGGAAGGGACCGGTGCTCATGGCGCCTCTTTTCTCAATGTTGAACCAGTAGAAAAGCCGGCTTGTGGTTCCCTCCAGCATGATCCTGTCGGCGGCGGAGGTATCCATCCCCTCTCCGTAATAGGGCCTGGCAAAATCATCGATCTCGACCTCCAGATGGAAAAAATTGGCCCAGCCGTACCATCTCCTGTAGTTGGCCAACACGCTGTATTCCCCCCGGGTGGAAAAGGCCGCCCTTGAAAAGAGCCGGAAATGGGGGTCATAGGGCCTCTGAAGAAAAGCCGCCCCCCCGAAGAGGGTTCCCAAGGTCGGCTCATAGGCCAGAATGGGGGCGATGGACATGCCGGTGGGAGCCTGCGGGGCCGCCCTCTCCACATATTCCTCCAGATCCTCTAACGGTCCCATCCTTTCCTGACCCTGGACCAGAGCCGGCAGGAGGAGAAAAACCAGAGCGATCAGGGCACCCCTGGCCGGTCCGGGGGGCTTTGGGCACGTACGGAAAACCACGACGATCCTTTCACAGAATGCTCGCCGCAATGGTGGCCAGACGGCTTCGTTCCCCCTTGTCGAGGAAGAGACTCGCCGAAACACGCTGGTCCGACATGCGGAACTTTTCGGAGGCAACGGCCAGGCCGTTGTCCGTAGAAGTCATATAGGGGCTGTCAATCTGGTAGATGTCCCCCGTCAGGAGGATCTTGGTGTTTTCCCCCGCCCGGGTGACGATGGTCTTGATCTCGTGAGGAGTGAGATTCTGGGCCTCATCGATCATGAAAATCCCGTTGGAAACGCTGCGGCCCCGGATGTAGGCCAGCGGCTGGACCTCGATGACCTTCGAATCGAAAAGGTACTGGAGGGTGATGTCGCGCCCGCTGGAAAAAAGCTCTTTTCCCTTTCCGTGCCCGGACCCGTTGGCCAGATTGTCCAGGAGAAATTCCAGGTTGTCGTAGATGGGTTGAAGCCAGGGCCGGACCTTTTCGAATTCGGTCCCCGGAAGGGCCCCGGGATCCGGCCCCATGGGGATAATGGGACGGGCGATGATAAGGCGTTTGTATCGTTCCTCCAGGACCATCTCGAGGGCGCAGGCCAGGGACACCAGGGTCTTTCCGCTCCCGGCGATGCCCATGGCGAAAACGATATCGATCCCCTGATCCAAAATGGCCTCCATCAGGAACCTCTGCTTGTGGTTTCGCGGCCTGATCCCGAAAACATCCTCCATTTTTCCGAGAAGATGGAAGAACCCCTGGTTTTTTTCGTCCTTCCGGTACTGGACAAGGGCGCTCTGGTTCAAATCGGCCTCGTTTTTGACCAGTAGGTAATCGTTGGCGTGAGGGGTAAATTCCTCGTCGTCGCTTCTGTATCCCTGGGCCGGCAGGATTTTTTCCCTGTAGAGCCTGTCGATGTAATCGGATGGGACCAGGATGAAGACCCCCTCTTCATCTACAGTGGAGACTGTCTTGTTGTGATAGTAGTCCTCCGACTCGATCCCCAGGATGTTGGCCTTGATCCTGACATTGATATCCTTGCTGACGACAATGGTCGTGAGCCTGGATTCTTTTTTCACGCTCAGGGCGACGTTGAGGATGATGTTGTCGGCCGGGGTTTTCTCCCTGTAGGCCCCCATTTCACGGGGAAGGCTTATTTTCTCATCGTAGAACCGGACGAAAACGTGGCCCCCACTCCCCGTCTGGACTCCTTTGAGAAGGTCCCCTTTGACCCTGAGCTCGTCGAGCTGCCTCGAAAACTGTCTGGCGGCGAATCCCCTCGGATCGTAGTTCTTCTTGAAGTTGTCCAGTTCCTCCAGAATGACGGAGGGGATGATGACGTTATTCTCCTCGAAGGTCTCCAGGCAGTTGGGGGAATAGATGATGACGTTTGTGTCCAGGACAAAATTCTTCAAGGCGGTTTTCCTCCGGGGTATTGGAAGGGGACAGGACAAAAAAGGCCCCTTGAATCAGGCCTGTCCTGAAGGATTAATTTATACCGCCACCGGCTGCGGTGTAAAGGGAGGTTTGATGACACTGGGAGAAAAACTCAGCGGCCCGGTCCTGGGAAGCCCGGGCAGGAAGGGCGATGCCGGATAGGACGATGGTAGGACGATGGTTGAACGTTTGACGTCAAACGTTTAACCTGTAGAGTGAGTTTCCTTTGCATGAACCGCAATTTTTCGCCGGGAGGAGGAGACATGGAGGATCGGCACGGGGATTTGCATGAGCTCAGAAGGGCCGCCGCCGCCGGGAATGTGGAGGCTCAGGCATCCCTCGGCACCTTTCTCCTGTCCCGCGAGCATGCCCCCGAGGGACGCGAGGAAGGTTTGAAATGGCTTCTTGAGGCCGCTCAGGGAGGAGACATCACTGCCATGTTCAACCTCGGGATCGCCTGCGAACAGGGGCTTGGAAGACCACGGGACCTCGATGAAGCTGCCCTCTGGTTCTGGCAGGCCGCACAAAAAGGCGATGGAGAGGCGAAAGGGAAGGTCGGCGCCTTGATGCTGAAAGGGTCCGGATTCGGGGAAGGATCTCCCGTGGTGCAGGCCATACAGGCCGCGGCCCGCAAGGGGGACCCTTACGGCCAGCTCCTTTTCGGCAACCTCCTCCTGGAAGGGATGGGGGTGGCCCGGGATGACCTGCGGGCCGAAGAATATTTCCTGAAGGCGGCCGGTCAGGGGGAGGCCGGAGCCGTATTTTCCCTTGGGGAGATGATGGCTCAGGGTCTGGTGATGCAGACTTCCGGAGACCAGATCGCCGGCATGTTTTTCGAACTCGGGAAAACGTTTATATCCGGGGGAGACCTCGTCAAGGCCCTTGATTGTCTCGCGTCGATAAGGACCCTTGATCCGGGCCATTACCTTGCCCGGGATCTGGAGGAGAGGATCGAAGGGGCAAACAGGAAACGGATGGACCCGGCCTGACCGGAAGGGACCGCGGACGCGATGGGCCGCCGCGTCCTTTTTCCCCTATTCCTGTTCTCCGGCGGCCGCCTTTTCCCTTTTAAGTATCCTTCTCGCCGTTTTCGTCTCCAGAAACCCCTGCCACCTTTTCTGCTGATGGATGAACATCGGATAACTGGGATAATTGTAGACCATGACGGTCAGGGCCACGATACCGAACAGGACCATGAACCGGTAACGCCCCCCCAGCAGGGTCAGCACGAGGCCGAAAGACGCCATCGCCATCGACGTAAGCCAGATCAGGGTCCTGAAAACCACATGGGCCTGCAGCATTAGCCGCTCGGCCCTTTGGGGCAGTTCCAGGACTCTCAGCTTGGCCGCGGCTTTGGGGTTGAGCCCCCAGGAATCCAGGTCCAGGAGCCGGGGAAAGAGCCGCCCGTCCGCCAGGTTCCCTCTCATCTTTCCCTGGAAAAAAAGGATCAGGATGCTCAAAATGGCCATGATGACGGCGGAGATATAAAGGTTCACTGAATTGACGGGCTCTCGCCGGAAAATCAGCCCGATCAAGAAAAAGACGAGGATAAGGACCGCAAAAAAGGCCCATATCACATTCAGGAGGGCAAAGGTCTGCCTCGGGGTGATCTGATATTCCTGGGTGCTCAAGGTTCGGCTCCTTTCTTTTTGCAAGTTTTTTATTTTAACCCAACTCTTCCGGCGGCGCCATACGGGATCGGGGTGCGGGATCGGCATCACCAGCCCCGGGTTCAGGACTCGGCCCTTCCTGTGGACACCCGTCCGGGGGTTTCCTATAATGGAATTAATGCGGATACGTTGCATAACCGTGGAGGTCTCGATGAAAAACCTTTTTCTGACCACAGCTGTGCTCCTCTCTTTCGTCCCCTCAGGGGCCTCCGGGGACAATCCTTTCATGAGGGACGTCTTTCCCTCCCCGGAAGGGGATCTGGCGGTCACCTTCATCGGCCATGGCACCCTCATGCTGGAGCTGGGTGGAGGCAGGGTCGTCCATGTGGATCCCTGGTCCAACCTGGCCGATTACAGCCGGCTTCCGGACGCGGATCTCATCCTCATCACCCATGAACACGGGGACCACCTGGATCCAGCGGCCATAAAGGAGATCAGGGGAAAGGAAACGGTCGTCCTGGCAAGCCCCGCCGCGGGCAGGGCTGTCGAGGGTTCTCTTTCCCTGGAAAACGGCCAGACCTGGACGGCCCCCGGACTCGTGATCACGGCGGTGCCCGCCTACAACATCGTCCACAAGCGGCCCGACGGAACACCTTACCATCCCCGGGGAGCGGGCAATGGTTACATCATCGAGACCGGAGGAAAGCGGATCTACATCGCCGGGGACACGGAGAACATCCCGGAAATGGAGGATGTCAAGGGAGTGGATATCGCCTTTATCCCGGTGAATCTGCCCTATACCATGACTCTGGATATGGCAGCCGAGGCGGCACGGATGATACGCCCGAAGGTTCTTTATCCCTATCATTTCAGCGATACACCCATAGAGAAGCTGCCGGATCTTTTAAAGGATACGCCGGGGATCGAGGTCCGGATACGGCCTATGCGGTAACGGACGCCGGGAGGGTTTTGGCCCGGCGCCTGCCCCTGCAAACTCCAGCAGGATGTGTATTGTCTTCACTTTATGCGAATTTCCGCCAGATCGGAGGGGCTGATGAATATCGTAGCGGTTAAGGGAAAAGGGGAAAGGGATATCCTCCTGTATACCCTGAGCACGTGCGTCTGGTGCAAAAAAACCAAAAAGTGGCTCGGAAAAAAGCGCCTGGCCTATCGCTTTGTGGATGTGGACCTGGAAGAGCCCGAGGACAAGGAAGCCGTCCTGGAGGAAATGCGCCGGTTCAATCCGAAATGTTCCTTCCCCACCCTTGTCATCGATGGCGGAGAAACCATTGTCGGGTTCAAGCCGGATAAATTCAAGGAGCTCCTCTTATGAAAGAGAAAAAACTACCCCCTTCCCGGGTGCGGCAGCATCTGGAAAAACTCGGGGAACAGGCGAGGCAGAAGGGATATTTTCTGAATCCGGACACCGAACACACCTACGCTCTCGTTGAATCCCTGCTGGTGAATATGGACCGCTACGGGTACCCCTCCTGCCCCTGCAGGCTGG